>TARA_R110002051_G_scaffold272806_2_pt1 | contig 16313 bp, 16 predicted proteins | sample TARA_R110002051 | Tara Oceans TARA_R110002051 (sample SAMEA4397023) | marine metagenome | biome: Polar Biome; feature: [MES] marine water layer (ENVO:01000295) within the mesopelagic zone...; material: water (ENVO:00002006), including particulate matter (ENVO:01000060) such...
CTGGAGCAACTGGTCACACAGCGAAATGGTAAGGTTAGTAGCGCCATCATGCTGTTGGTCATCTGGATCGCAGCGGTTATCCGAAGGGGCAAGGGAAGAGCGGGAAAGCGCTTTAAGCCGTTCGAAAGCAGTAGCATTCATCGCTACTGGGGGACGTTGCGTAAGCTATTTGAGGAACTGGCGTACGGTGTCGATTTGATGGCGCTCGGTAGTGAAGAGGTCACTGCTTTTTATGTGGGGTTGATTGATTATCAAGAAAACCAGCTAAGCGATATGAGCTATTTTAGCCATCGTCTGCGCTCTTTTCACCGCGTAGCTGCCGCTCATGGAGTTGAAGAGCCGGATTGGGGTGAGCTACCCGTTGCAGAGCAAGGGCGACACGTGCGTGCTGAAGTACTCTCAGAACGAGAATACCTCGAGACATTAAAGCGGATAGAAGTATCGCAACGAGATCCGGATATTGGGTGTTTACTTCAATTTGTATTGCTATGCGCGTATCGCTTTGGCTTGCGGCTGGATGAAGCGAGGGGATTACTCAGGCGAGATTGGTGTAAGTCTCATGGCTACAGTTGGGTACTGGTTCGGAATAACCGTTATCGAACGCTCAAAAGCGAGGCTGCTCGCCGAGCTGTACCGCTTTTGTTTTCTCTCGACGCAATAGAGCAACGCACTATCAATGCCGTGTTTAACCGTCATGATGCACTGTTGGGCGGGGAAGCAGCCACGCCACTCCTCGGTGAGATGCGTAAGGGTAGCGTCGAAATAGCGCTCAGTGCTTCAGCCATCAGTGCTGCTGAGATAGATGCATTGCGTCACGTGAGTGGCAGCCCATCACTATCACTCCATCACGCGCGCCATGCTTTCTACAATATAGTGGCGGCCTCTCTGCTGCAGCTAAACACGCCTGTGGCCACAAAAATAACCCAGCATGTAGACAGCGCTCATCTGCGTCAGATGGTGATGGGGCAACAACATCACTGTTCGCGTCGCGTGATGATGGGATTGGCGCGCTTAATGGGGCACCGGCAGCCTGCAACAGGGTTACTAAACTATAATCACTTGATTCTAGAATGGGCGGATGCGCTGACGCCTGTTAAAGGAATCAATGGCAGTATTCTCAAAGAAACCATAAAACCACAGGATTTTAAACGTTACACGCCAGCTTCTGCGATACCGCAAGCGCTTCCTTTATTTCACGAACCCACACCGCATTTATTGATGAAAGCGTTGCGATTAGGCGCGCTAAGGCAGAACGTGCGGCGAGCGAGTGAGGCGTTAGGATTGTCTCCGGGTCATGCTGCTATTCTTGAAGATGTTGTTAAGTTGGCTGAAAACAATATGCGTTTCAAAATGCGGGGAAAAGACCAATGGGTGACGTCGCAAGACTATCCCTTGGGATTACTGCGCAGTATTAGCGACGCTGCTTGGGATCGGCTGCTTGAACACACTAAAGAAATAGATAGTGAAACTTTAACGACTAATGAGGCACTAGAACTCAATGAGCTAGCTGGCCAAGTTGGCCGGCACCGACATCTATTGATGAGTGATGCGAGGCACGTGGCAGTTATCGCTCTTACTATCAAAGCATTTAAAGTGTCCCCATCCAACTATGTCATCGCTGGAAAAAACTGCAGCGATGACGTAAAGCGCATGCTGCACTCGTATGGGTTGAAAGAGATAAGTGATACGAGTGTTCAGCTAGATATATTTGAAGTTGTAAAGGGTGGTAGAGAGATGAAGTATCAGCAATATGCCGGGCTGCTACTAGGTAAAAATGAACACAATATTGTTAGAAGTCGGTATGAGTTGGCAGTCGCTTACATAGTGACTGCCACTTATTTGTATATGAATAAAAAGTAGTTTAACGCTAGCTAGATTGCAGCTGAAAGTTTTTGTAAGGATTGTCGTCGCTCGCAATGGAAAGGGTAGACAATACATATGACTTTTGTTTAGTGGGGCCTTTAGGGTTTTCCAAACGTTCACCGGTGTAGTATAAGATGTGGTTATTAACTTTTGCAGAAGCTAATGTCATGATATGGTCAGCATGACTGGAGGAGAGCGTAAAAGGTGTGCTTGAAACTTTATTAGTTGAATCGATATTATAAAGAGAGATTGTATTGCTGTGTTCATCATATCCTGCTGGTATAGCATAACCCTTCACTGGCGTCGGTTTAGGTGTTGCAAACGTTGGTGCACAATACTGACCGCTAACTAGGATTTCCACTTTTGGCTGTTTTTTGTTATCTATTTCAGGTGATACGGTAAACGGATGCTTAATAGGTCGTGCATTTTTTTTATTAATGAATTTTTCAGAGTGTTCTTTAATAAATTCTTCATCTTCAGGTAATTTATGATTGATATGGTTGATACTTAAAATGTCTTTTTGTGTGATGACGGAATGCGTTATTTCGTAAGCTATTCGGGCGAGTTTACGTGTTAATTTTTCTTGGTGAGGCTGGTTTCTTAAAAATAGCATGCCGATATATTTGTTCCGATTTTCTCCTTCTGTTGCTATGAAAAATGTATTTTCGATACTGATGCTGTTATCTGGTATTGATGCTTCGATGTAGTTTGATAAAATCCCTTGTAAATGATAAGTGAAATCTCTTATATCAGTTTTTTCGAGGTTTTCAGGTGTGCATACAAGACCATTGGCATACTGAATTTTTATAGCATCTTCTAATGAAACGACTTTAATGATGAGATTCTTTGGGTACTGAAAATGCGTCTTATCTTCTTTTTTAGGCATGCTGTTCCTCAATACTGTGGGACCGAAAGATTTAGGTTTTTCTAATAATAATTAATTTTTTGTGGTAGGATGCACTACCGCTTTTTGCTTTTTTAGTACCATATGTGCTTAAAAATAAGTTATCAGCTACTACATATGCTAAAAAGGCTAAATAGACGCAGGTTTTAGCGCTATTTTTTAATTTAGCAATGATGGCGTCAGTGTTCGTGATGAGCGGGTGTGTAATAGTGCTTCCCAACATACTAGGTAGCGGGGTAGGCCCATTTCGCTAGCTTAGCTGTGCAGAATAATAACTTGGTCGGAACAGGCGTAACCTTTACAGCTATAGCTGCCAAAGACCTTGCATTGCATGCAACAGCTTATGGCTTTCTCCCGTCGAGCGGTCTGATGTGGTCACTGTTGCTGGATAAGACCAATTTGACGATAGATGTGATGCATGGATGAACGGAATCTGATGGAGTTTAGGCACTTCGTGATGTTCGACATGAAGCTTGAGCAATTTAATTGATAAGTCTATTATATCTATATTGATATAATATTTGTGGTAATTGAGGAGTCAGCGTGGCGCGCAAGAAACCTGTTGCTTTCGTCGGAGATTCCAAGGATAGGCTGCGTGACTTCCCACTGGATGCGAAGAGAGAAGCGGGGTTTCAGATAGACAAAATTCAGTCTGGAGGTCAGCCAGACGATTTTCGTCCGATGCCAAGCGTTGGCTCTGGTGTAATGGAAATCCGTGTTCGAGACCATAACGGTGCCTTTCGGGTTTTTTACGTGGCCAGTCGAGGTGACGTGGTATTTATTCTCCACTGCTTCCAGAAGAAAACCCAAAAAACGTCCCAGAAAGACATCAATTTGGGCAAACAACGATACAAAGAGTTGCCCTGAGTCCAGCTACTAAGTGAGGTGAGATAATGACCATTGAGTATTACGACAGCGTGTGGGATGCCATTGAGGATACGCCTGAAGAAGCGTTAAATATGAGGCTCCGTTCCGAGCTCATGGCCAAAATTGCTGGCCGTGTGAGAGAGTGGGACATTACTCAGAAAGAAGCAGCCAGCCGATTAGGAATTACTCAGCCGCGCCTCAATGATCTGCTGAACGGTCGCATTAACAAGTTCAGCCTTGATGCGTTGGTCAACCTGACAGGGCCGGCTCACTTCCATCTCGAACTAGAGATTGAAGACGAGCAAGAGGTTGCTGCCTAAGAGAACGAGATCAGCGGGCCATTAGCCATCAGTAGATCGCAAAATGATCTACCTTGTGGCGTATTTTTATGGCGAGCCTCTCAATCAAGAACGTCACTAAACCAGCAACCCTGATGAAATATTCAAGTAGTCACTCGCTAACACTTGGTGAAAAATAAAGGTGTGCTGTCATAAAACCTTGAAAGCTGGTCTCAAACATAATGTCACCAAAGCATCGCTTGAGTCGTTGTCTTGGGCCTAACTGTGGCCTCAACGTCTTCTAAAGCAGCTTGTTTTGACCTGAAGCGGTAAACTGATACCCCATGGCTTTGTAGCCTTTCTCGCGTTTTCGATACATGCGTTCAAGCATTGGCAGTCCAGTATCAAGGTAGTCATAGATAGTGACTTCCTGCTTGCCTTCAACCGCTCTATGAATCCTGCCAGCGTATTGTGACAGCGTTCCCTTCCAGGCGATGGGCAGTGCTAAAAACAGCGTGTCTAACCGAGGCAAGTCAAAACCTTCACCGATGTATTTGCCAGTTGCAACAATAACCTGAGTTTTATGTAACTGGGCTTCCGCTGCCTGACGCTCTTTGACGCGCATCCCTCCACGTAACACAACCGACGATATCGACTCAGCGGTCAACAGTGCTGCTAGTGCCTCAGCGTGCTCTCGTCGTTCCGTCAGGAGAAGGCAGTTTGCCTGGTTGTTCACACAGCTGGCTACATCCTGAACAATGTCTTTATTGCGGGCGTTGTTCTGTGCAAGCCAACGGTAAACTGAGGCTATATGGGGGCGTTCATGAGACTGACAGATATCGGCGGGTGGAATTTCATGACGCTCCCGAATGATGACGTGCTGAACAAACTGGGAGCTGTGTTCCGCCCTAACTTTGTGACGAACGGGCCCCGCAATCATCAACATGATCTTTTGGTGCCCATCCTGGCGGTCAGGCGTTGCGGTTAGCCCGACGACATAGCGGGCGCTGACTTCGTTAAGAAGCATCTCGTAGCGCGGAGCTGAGATATGGTGACATTCATCGATAATGATCTGGCCATACTCTTTAGCCAGGTCGGAGACCGTATTGTCTTTTTTATTGATCAGGCTCTGGTAGGTGGCAACGTCGATCTGGCCGGAAGGTTTCTTTTTCCCACCACCGATGACACCCACAGAGGCACCCTCAATAAAGGTTTCTAGGCGCTCCTGCCATTGTCCTAGTAACTGGCGACTATGAGTGAGGATCAATGTGTTGACCTGTCGCTTGGCGATAAGGCCAATGGCCGTTATGGTTTTGCCGAACGCGGTCGGCGCATGCAGCACCCCGGTATCATGCTCGGCAAGTGCCTCCACAGCCCTATTCTGCTCATCACGCAGCGTTGCTTTCAGACTGATGCCATTTACAACTTGGCCGGGTAGTCTGCGATCATCGAGGTTTACCGTAATTCCTTGGCCCAGCAGCAATGCTTGAAGTTCGTCAAAACAGCCTCTTGGTACCGAGAGATAACCTTGCTCGATTCGGGCACAGGAGATGTAGCGAGGGATACCATGCGTTGAGAAACGAAGTGCCTGTGTTTTGAAAAAGACGGGATTGGCAAAGCTCGCCATGCGCTTAATGCGAGCAGCCAGTGTCCCTGGTATATCTGACAACTTCATATAAATACGATTAGCCAGTATGAGCGTGACGGTGTCAGGGCATCCGGTTATTTTCCCTGTCTCAACGGGTAGCGCTTGCTCCCAGGGCAATGCAACGTCTGCGGTAGCATCGGCATCAGGTTTCCTGCCGATCTTTTCTCCGAGCTGATCCGGTGAGAGAGATTTTTGCCGACTGAGTAGGGCCCATTGATCCGGATAAGGTGTCAAGTTATCGTCAACGAACACTGTACATCCGCGATGTCGCGCCTGGTGTTGAAGTGGCAGGGCAATCAAATTGCCAAACCCACCAGCAGGTATCGTGTCCTGATTCGGGAACAACCGGTCATAAGAACTGAAGGACAAGCCCGGATGGAGATTCATGGCTTTATCCAGCAACTTAAATCCCAACGTCCTCGCTGACCAGGCCGGAACGGCTTCCGAAAAGAATATCCACAGATGGGCACCCGCTCCTGACCGAGAGATCTCAACAAGATAAGGAATATCTTCATCACGACAGGCTTGAGCAAGCGCAAGAACGTCAGCTTTCCAATTCTCTTTATCAAAATCGACTGCCAGCAAATAGCAGGAGCTATCCGGCAGTAAAGGGTAAAGGCCAGCCACCTGCTTGCCAGAAAGATGGTCGTACACCGCGCTGACGTTTAGGGGTTTGAATTGTCGGTGGGGACATTCCCCGCACTTGACCTGGGGTTTCTGACAGAGCCCTGGGACCCATTCATTCTCACAAGCGACGGCATAGCCGGAACGGCCATTGGAGTTCTGCCAGCGAATCGCATAGACGTCCTGCCTACCACGAAAAAGCTTCCCGAACAGCTCGACTTTTTGATCGGGGGTTAGCGGCGGTGCAGTGAGCCGGTGCGCAACATGCTGCAGCTCGCGCTTCCGGGAAAGAAGATCAGCCTTTTCCCTCTCAAGCTCTGATAGCCTTAACTCAATAGCAGCAAGCTCTTGATCTGCTCGGATACCTACCTCGTGCTTAGTGCAGTTACTTTATTTGATGATTGCGTGTTTCAGTAGAGGCTTATGAACGCTAATTTACCGTCAGGGCTTTAACAAAGTGAGCATCATCATGCCCATTTTTCTGGTGTTCACGGCTGCATTAGATTTTCTAATTCATCCGCTCGCCTAGTGGTTTCGCTGAGCAAACATGAATTGGCGTTGATACGCGCCATTGTTCCTCCTTCTGGGTCAGCATAGAAACCGCAATTGGCTTCCTTGTATGTAATCCATATCCGTTGGACGCTAAGCAGCTGGTCGCGACGTTCATCGCTGAGGTGGCCACGAAGCTGCTGGTAGTTGTCATTGAGCCGCTGGTCCTGGCGTTCATATTCGTTTGATATGCAGGTGACTATATCGAGAGTGCTAACCGCTTGCTGCATACATGCCTCATAGGATTTTGAATATTCGTTACTGTAAGCGGAAGCGCTAGTCAGAAGGGTAGCGACGAGTAGGAGACGTTTGATATTGAGGCGTTTCATGGCGCTATTGCTCTCTGTTCAATTGTTGTACTGATGCTTGCCGACAAGAAAGTGGCGATCGGCTTAAATCCATTGCTTCTATTATCAAGATAGCCAATTATTCTGAAGTATGGGCGCGAGCGCATACCGCACAGAAAAGCAGAGGTTACCGAGTCGTGAAGCTGTTACTTTTTATAAGTCCCTGCTCACTAAAAAGCTATTGATTTAAAAATGAGAAACGCGCTGTCCTTACCCCAGCTATGGGAAAGCACCAAATACGTGTCGTGGCCCAAAAGCCACAGTAACCCTATGGTGCGCGTGCCACGCCCTTCGGGGAGACCTGAAACTAAGTCGATCCCGCGCTTAGCCAATGAATACGATGCTTTCGAGCGATGCCTTGCGTATCGAGACCAGCGCGGCAGAGAGATTTGGGGCGAACGCCGCTGGAAGGAGCTGTTGCGAGTGGAGGCACGCTCCGTCGCGCGTCATCGTGAACGGCCTGCTGGCCCGATAACAGGCGTTTACCACTACGAGCGCCCCACGGGAACAACACTCTGGGTAGCGGCTTGGTATGAGTTGATGCCCGACGGTTCACGCAAAAAACGCAGCGCGCAGTTCAGTTACGGTACGTCACGCACCCGCTATGCGACCTCAGAAGAAGCCATGCAGGCGGCGATTAAGCGGCGGCAAGAGGAAGAGGCGCGCTGGTACTGTGTCGTGGGTAAGCGCGATCAACGGCGCGTGAACCAATGACGTAAGGTTCCCGCTTCAAGGAGTGTCGATGGCTTTTCGTTTTCAACGTCGTATTTCGCTTGCGCCCGGCGTGCGCCTGAATATCAGCAAGCGTGGTGTGGGCCTTTCTGTCGGCCCGCGCGGTGCCAGTGTCAGCATGGGGCCACGAGGTATCCATGCGCATGCCGGACTTCCTGGAACAGGACTGGCCTATCGCACCCAGCTGTCATCATCTCGTCGAGCTTCTTCAAAGGGTCAAGCAAGTGCTCCCTCAGCCCTAGAAACGCGCATTGGGCAAGGGGAGTCGCTGGGGCTTCAGCTGTCGGTTAAGAAAGACGGCAACGTGCGCTACCTATTTGAAGATGGCACTCTACTCAGCGACCAGGACGTACGTTGGCTGCGCCGTCATGCACGTGATGCTATTCGTGCACAGCTCAAGACACTCTGCGATGAATTAAACGCGGACATCGTGCGCTTAGGTCAGCTGCACCACGATACCCCATCTCCTCACTGCCGTGGCTACACCCCACGCCATTTTGCTGAGCCGGCACCCACTCCGCCCACGCCGGTGCCTCTTCCATGGTGGAAAGTGCTCTGGTCACCGGCGCGCCGTCAACATGAGATCGATAGCGCACTCCGGCAGGCGCAATTTCATGACGACTACCGTCATTGGGAACACCGCAAAGCTGATTTTGATGCCGCCGAGTTTGCCCGACAACAGCGAGAAGAGCAGGGCGTGCTAAGACAACGTGATGACATGACGCTCACGCTTCAAGAACGCCTAGAAGAGATCGACTGGCCTCGCGAGACCGTGATCGATTTTGATTTGGGAAGCGATGACACCACGATGGCGCTGGATATTGACCTGCCCTCTGACGATGACATGCCGGATCGAGAATGGACGATGCCCGCCAAAGCGCTCAAGCTCACCCCCAAGTCCCTGAGTGCCACCCGACAGCGCAAACTGTACCGTGACCATGTCCATGGCATTGCCTTTCGGGTGCTAGGTGCAGTGTTTGTGCGTTTGCCCTCTGTTCAAGAAGCGCGGGTATCTGGATATCGCCAAGTAGTTGATCCCATCACGGGCGGTACGCGCGATCAGTATCTTTACAGTATCAAGGTCACCCGAGCACAGTGGAACCGTATCCACTTTGATCAGCTGGCGCAGGTCGACCCGGTGGCGGCGGTAGAAGCGTTTACGTTGCGCCGTGACATGACCAAAACCGGCATCTTTCGTGATATTGAACCGTTTAAGCTGGTTTAAAACGCCTCTCGCCAATACCGAATCGACGTTTCAGAGACTACTCCCTGCTGGGTGCCGACCTCGGTGACCGCTTGCTGAAAGGTGCGGGCTAGGTCGGGCTGGTGGCACAAGGCTAACGACCGAATCATCCGCGTGATACGTAAATGGTTATGGCCACCGGCTTTCAGCCAAATATGGGTTTGTATTGCCAGCGTTGGTTGAGCGACGATATCGCTCCCATCCCGAGCGAGGCCAAAAAAGTCGAGCATAACGTCTAGCGAGCGCTGCTGATGCTGGCGCATAACGTCACTTCTCTCAAACGCAGCCTGTACCGTGGGCGTCAGCAAGGGAGCAAAGGCATTAAAACGGCCGGCCTCCGGGATAGGGAACAGCCACTGAATATAGTCATGGGTGTGCTCTAGCCAGAAGGAGGATAGCGCCCAAATATCTTCAAGGCACCGGCCTTTATGATCGCGGCCTTCACCGCAGTAAAACTCAATCAAGCGCTGATCATTATCCATTAAGTAGCACTCATCAGTGGGTCCATCGGGGCATATAACGCCATCTCTCGGGCATGTCGTTCAGCGTCTTCATCCTGATGCGCCTCAATGCCCTCCAGTGCACGAAGGTAATAGGCGGGTAAGCCATGCTCGCGTGCCCCGGCAAGCACATGATGCTTATACCAGGTATAGGGGCGTAGACCGAGTGCGGTGAGGTTGCCGATATACGCCTGCACCTCAAACTGCCGGTCACTGGCGAGATCCGTGACGGTAAGCCACGTCTCGTTATACGCCGCGCCCAGTCCCTCATAGCGATCGAGTGTCGGCTTGTGATGAGACGCCATTTCCCAAATGACCCCATAGACAGCAGACTGCGCTGAGGCAGGCACAATATCGCATTTGCCTGAGCCGTCACTGCCGCGCTGGTGAAACGCTAGGCGGTAAGCGGGCAGAAGGGCCGTGGTCACAAAGCGTGCTGGAACGCGAGCCGCTAGCCGCTGGGTTGCCATGTTGGAACCGTAGGCAAAATAGAGCATGTGTTTCCTGGAGCGTCGAAAAGTTAATAAAAGTTTTTTTCGGCATGCCGACATTTGTTGCCGTGGCTCGCCGCGATATCTGGAATATACTACTGAGCATTATCTTGAAGACGCAGATAGCCGCTCGGTCAGCTGCCGAAACTCCTCACGCACCTCTGCATTCTCGAAGTTGGCAGTGTCCGGTACCTGCAGGTTAGACAGCGTTTCGAACGTACTTAAGCCATCGCGAATCAGACCGGCAACATTGGCGCTGAGCGATACCGTGCGATAGGTATTGATGGCCACGGACTCTTCACGCCGACTTATGGCCAGGGCATCGGCAACTTTGTCTCTCTGACCACGTACGACCCGCTGATAGAGGGATATGGCCTGCTTCGTCAGCTCGTTGGCGGCAATGTTGGTCTCTAGCGTAGTGCGGTTGCCTCCTTCACGGATGAGCCTTCGTGATTCGGCGATAATCTCGTCAGCCTCGGCTTGAAACTCTTCTAGGCGTGGAAGGATATCGTTGTCGACTTTTTCAACAAACGAGTTCTGCATATGCACGACCAGCTTATGCAGTATGACCACCATGCCGTAATAGCGTTTGGCAAAAGACAGGTTTTCTCCGCTCTCATGCGTCAGCTCTTCCAGGCGCTCAGTAATGGTGTGAATGCTATTGAAAACAACGCTCATGGAAATGACATCGTTACCGATGGCAGAACTCAGCCACAGCTCAACCTGATCAGGCGGCATGTTGATGTCAATCTTGCGAAGCTGCTCTGCCAAGGTGCGGCGCAGCTGTGCCAGCTCATCCCGATAGGCCTCAACATTTCCTTGGCGTATCTCAACGAGCATTTCAAAGTCGCCGCGAGTGCGCGCAGTAAAGTTACGGAGTGTCTCCGTCGGGGTCCAGCGAGTTAGCGTGCCGGCATCACCTTCCGGTGCCAACAGACGCTTTTCTCTAAGCTCTGCCAGTGCTAGCTCTTCATCTCGAATACGGTCTTCCACTTGCCTATACTGGTTGCGGATACTGGAAAGCTCGGGAATATCAAGTACCTCCAGCGCGTCTTCAATGAGATTGGTGATATCACGGGTCGCGCTGTCCTGGTCGCGACGTACCCAGTGCGACTCTGGCAGCTGGGTGAGCTCGTCGAAATGCTCCACTGCTTTGGAAAGCAGGGAGATGGCATTCGACTGATCCACCTGGGGCGTTGCCAGCGCAGGAGCGTCTTCTGCCAAGGCGGGAAGTGTTAGGACAACGAAGGTGAAAGCCGCACAAAGGCGGGTAAGCTGTGTCATAAGTACCCTTAAAATTCGGTGAGGTTTAACGCGATACTATGGATATTGGTTGCCGCTAGTTTGTCTTCCTCCATGGGTGAGACTGTCAGCTTTTTAGTGGCAATAGCCCTTAGGCTTAAAGGTTTGTATTAATCAATCCCATCGGTCACTTGCCCCTCCCGTCTAGCTTCAGTGCCTTCAGTAACCTTGTGAGTAGCACCAACATCAGCAAGAAATGAGTCGTTTATGAAAGCTCTGTGGCGTAGTGCGCCAGCATCTGTTCTGCGTTCGTTTTGATTGTCTCTCGCCATGCGTGAGGCGCGGCGACCTTGATATTGGGTCCCATGCCCATCAACCACCACAGCGTCTGCTGATCATCCGGTACGTGGGCGGTCAGCCGATACCAGCCGTCAGTATCCGGCAACGCTTCTATCGACTGTGTGTCAGATAGCGGCGTTTCCTGTAGTAGCCACGCCACCGGCTTAGCAATCTCGGCTTCCAACACCACATCGCTAGGCCCTTGCCGATACCCAAACGCACCGCCTTTGATGTACTCATCAATGTCAAAATCGTGCTGTTCTTGCCAGGGCTGTTGACTGAGTGTTGCCTGCTTCACGCGGTGAAGGGCGAACTGGCGCAGATCCTTAAACCCATCCACATGAGCTAACAGATAGGTGGCACTGTGGCGGCTCACAATGCCTTGAGGGTGGAGGGTAAACGCCTTTTCAGAGTGACTCGTGCGTGATAGATAAATAACGTCGATGGCTTTTTGCTCAAGGAGTGCCTGCGAGATGGTCTGCCAGGTTGCCTCGTTAATCTCAGCGGGGATCAGCGCTTTGCCGTTAGGAATGGCGCGTACCTTACGTGCCCACTGGCTAAGCCCATTAGCGCTCATGTCGTCCAGCAGTTTCCGTGCGTCAGTAAAGTGGGGTGAGAGCTGGCCGACCACCACCGGAGGCAGCAACCCCTTCAAATATTCTTCCGCCAATACCAGCGTTAGCGCACTGGGTACATCAAGCGCGGGTAACTGACACTGAAACTCGCGATCAAAATACCAGCGGTAAGGTTTCTGGCTATCGTCACAGCCAATCGGAAACTGCGTGGAGAGCTTTTGGCTTAAATCTCGTTGGAGTGAACGTGTGTCGATGTTAAACCCGCGCTCTGCAAGCTTCTCTTTCAACACGGGCGTCGCGATACGCCCTGGAAAGCGAGGAATCAGCTGCAACATGGTCAAGTAACGGAAAAGCGTATCGCGGGGTTCGGACATAGTGACGCCAACCTTGGCTGAACTCATGAAAGCGTTGAGTTTAACGCGCCTCACAAAACTTAGCGACCCGCGCCGGTAAAGCGCCGGGCTCTTTAGCGACTAGGTGAGCACGCTGTCGCCACAGCGTCACGGTACTTGGGTCTATGTGCGTCGTGGGTAATGTATGCCAGAGGGCGGCGGGGTGGATATCGATGGACGCTTCTACCGCAATATTGGGGTGCCCTTCCAGCCAGCGATAAACGCTCATCGCGCTGCGCCCCACGCATACTGGGAAGAGCAGGGCATCAGCAGGGAAAGGAATCCAGAGTTCCAACAGCAGTGCATTCACCTCATGGTCACACGCCAGGTGCCAACGTTGATAGTTGGCCACCAGCGGTGCGGTTAGATGACCCGCCACACAATGCCAAATGAGGTGTGCTTGTAAGAACTGACGGGACGTATCAGACAAGGTGGCACTGTAATCTGGGCAAAGATAAAGTTGTTTGCCATCCGTACTGGCACTATGAAAACGTGAGTCAGTGACGGGGGTAAGGGTAAGAAACTGACTTAAAAAGCCCATGACGGGCATTTCATGTTTCCACTGCTCACGATCATCTAGCCACTTGGCGATTTCCTGTTGGGTAGTGTCTTGAGTCGTTACACATTCGTTCATGGTCATCGTAGCGTCCACCGTCCCTGATAAGAGAGGATAAGGCTATGACGTGGTTGCGACATTTGGTGTCGTATAGCTCAGATATACCTTCTAGTGGTAGACCTACAACCTTAGACTTCGTTGGCTAGTTAGACATGCATGCAATTCAGCGGGTGCTTTGCGATAGGTGCAGCACCCGCATTAGGCTTGAATATGTCGCGTAAATGACGGCTAAAGCCCATGCTCACTCAAAAATGCCAACCACTCTTTGTTCTGAGCATCACTGAGTGGCGGCTCAATTGTGGCCGTATGCTGCGCTTCAAAGGCATCGATCACTGCTCTTGCAAAGGGACTATCCCCTTGGGTGAGACTATGCAGTGTTCCCCACCAAGTAATCTGATACACGTTTACCAATGCTTTATTAAGCTGGACTAGCCCTTCGGCTTTGCTTATTGCACCGATGCGTATCGCCTCCACGATGACACCCAGCTGCCTCTGTTTAAGATGCGGGTTATCGTAGGAATGGCCGCTAGAGTAAAAGGGAAGCACTTGGCAGATAAATCTGAAAACGTCATCACGAGATGAGAACCAGTAGAAAGCTCCCACGCCACCGCCTATGCCAGGTGATGCATCGGTGTAGCAAAACAGCCCCCAGTCGTTATCGGTAGGCGTATACGCATAATGTTTTTCCATACGCTGTTGTGCGTCGTCGACATACGTACTCCGCTCTTCTTTGGTTGAGGCGGTCATCAGCGAGGGCTTTTCTAACGGAAATAACTCGTGCTGGTTCGGCGGCACTATCCGTGGACCAATCAGTGACAAGTCGTCGTCCACGACTTTTTCTTGTTCACTAATCAATGCCCAATGGCCGTCGCTCCAGAAGCCGGGTTCCCATTCTTGCCCATACATGACCCAGTAATATCCAGCTGTGCGAATTGCCATAATGCTTTCCGTCTCAGTGAGTAGGTGAATGATAATGTTTGGCGTATGACGTAATCGCCGACATAGCAATGAAAGTGCCGAGCACAATTTTTTGCGTGTCTCACAACCGTATCACCTGCAAACCTTATTGATTATAGGTGTGACGGGCGATATCAGAACGTTACGCGTAGAGTTCACGCTCTCACGTTAGTGCGACGTGATATGTCGTATGGAGCGGCTAGATTTAAGCCAATCTGTCGGCAGAAAGCCGTTTTTATGGATTACCGTGCGAGACTTAAGGCTGTCTTAGTCGCGACTAAAAGCCTTATAGGCATTTAATAGACGCCAATGTAAATTTAATCCATGTTCTCAGCGCGCTGAGACTGGCCTGCCAGTCAATGGTCAGGCTAACCAGTCATAAGGGCTAGGTGGCGTGTGTTAGCTGTTGACACCATCTGGTGTTGCCACCGTCATCAGTTGGGCCGCTGCTCATCAAGGACATTGGGCCGTTAATGCTGCATAGGAGAGGATAAGTATTATGACCCGACAAGTGTCAGATACGCTGGTTTGGCAAGGTAAGTCTTATGACCTAGAAGAGTCGCCAGGACTGCCGAAGCAGCACGATGGACTAATAGTGCGACCCCCTGATCAGTTTCCCGCTGATGATCTAGAACTTAGTTTCACACAGAGCACCGCTTGCTATCGTGGGTATACAGCCACATGGGTGGTCATCGAAGACAAGCTCTATCTTGACACTATGTTAGGTGATCGCCTGCTTGCAGAAAGGCCGTTATTCGCCGACTGGGTGTCAAAACGACTGTTAGCGCCTGCTAAGCCATTGGGTAAGCACATTAATATCCGCTTCAGGTCCGAAAATATCGAGTATCTACGGCTGACTGTGAATAAAGGCGTTGTAACCGATTACGCAATAGGCAAAGGCACACCATGTCTCTAAGGGGTAAGCGAGCCGCCCCTGATGGCACGGAGGAAAGCACTAAGAGGCAGGCCTCGACACCCACCCCTGAGTTAGGCGTATTGGGTCTGGTCGGTGCTATGTCTACGAAAAAAGATGTGCTATGGCATCTTGTATTGCTGTTGGCTGTGCCTATTTGGTGGCAACTGCCGGGATCTGTTGCCGGTTCATTGTTCCCTTTTGTTTGGGTAGTCGCCACTCAGCTCATTTTTATAGGCGCATTTGAAGCAGCACGACTAAGGCGTAGAGCCTGGTTGGGGCAATATCTCAAGCAGTCGTCTCCGTGGAGCCGCTGGCTTCGAGGTGGGGCAGTGATGGTGGTGTGGCATCAGCTGGTGAGCGCAGTTTTAGCGGTTGTGCTGCTGGTCTCTATTCGTCTCGTTGGCTGGCCTGAAATGGGTCTTTTAGCGGTAGGCGCGGGCGCACTTTGGCTATTGGGCCGTTGGATGAAAACGCATTTAGCAAGACATGTGATTCCTGACTACCTATCCGCTGTGACACGACGACTATTGGTCGCTCCTGCCTTTGCACTGCTCGCCGCTGGATTAATCGTGGTCTCCCTAATACGTCCGCAGCCCTATCTGATAGATGTGGAGCTTGGCATGGCTGTCCAGCATCACGTCGTGTCTAACAGTCATTCGCTATTAGGCGTATTTGAGCGCAGTGCCAGTGTGATCGAGCTGGCGTCTTTTTGGGCCGTGCAGAATGCACTGGATGGTTTGGGCGTAGCAGGTTGGGGGGCGCTGTTGGGTTGGATCGGTGTCTTCGCGCTGCAGAGTGCGTTAGCCCTGGCGTTTGTGCTTTTTCTAGTGGGTGCTGCGGCTGCGTATGACGCACTCCGCCGCTTATGGGGATGCACTGCTGGTGATGGTGAATCACTTTCTGCGGGGCAGGAGAGGAGAAGGTGAAATGAAGGGATTGTTATCGGGTGATACCAGTCGCATGACGCGGTTTACATTCTGGAAGCACCTCCCTGCAGGCGTCTCGTCAGCACATCTCTTGATTTCCATAGTCACCATGCTGGTGATTCTCTTTCTGGCTGGCATGAGTTATCGCTGGTTGGCAACAAGCCATTCACCTCTTATCCAATACATTATCAATGGTGAAAGCCTTGTGCTGAGCGCTGAAGATGGTGCTGCCTTAAGCCGATGAACCGCCCCGGCTTTACCGGAGACCGGTTTGTTTGAGTCAAGCAGCTTCACCCGACTCTTC
>TARA_R110002051_G_scaffold204723_1_pt1 | contig 16296 bp, 20 predicted proteins | sample TARA_R110002051 | Tara Oceans TARA_R110002051 (sample SAMEA4397023) | marine metagenome | biome: Polar Biome; feature: [MES] marine water layer (ENVO:01000295) within the mesopelagic zone...; material: water (ENVO:00002006), including particulate matter (ENVO:01000060) such...
TTCTTAATATCCATTGTAACTATTCTTGCTTGTATATCTCTTTCAACGCCACCTTGATCTAATTTCATTGAAACATGACCAATAACTGATACATTTATAGTTTTAGCTTCTTTGTTTAATGAAACCATATTAGCTTACAAATATTTTATAAGCTGAGTCAGAAGCTTTTCTTGAAACGCGTATTTTACTTACTTCTAAACCGACTAAGTTTAGTGACTCTTCTGGATCTAGGGTAAAAATATCACCGAAATTAGTACCATCAGAACTGATTTCAATATCAATACCTTTAACCGTATCAGTGCATTTAATAAAACCATCTATACTCTTCTTATTTAGAGATGTCTCTACATCGTGAGTAGCAGGTGTATCTCCAACCTGAAAAGAAGCATTAACAAACGCAAAGTATCTATCTTTAGGTTTTAATAAATCTTCCTCATAAGTACTCATTAATCACTTATCCTCTTAATTAACTCATCAATCTTTTTCTTTCTTTGCTTAAGAACTGCTTTTAATTTTTTACTTATATCGTTCTTTATGGCTTTATTTCTTATTTTATCAATTATATTATCATCAGCTTTAATAACAATATTATCAGCTACATTATATAGTTTTTCAACGTATTTAATAGGATTTAATATACTAGATATGAATTTCCAGAACTGAAAAAAACACGCGCCTAACGCAGCAGAAGTAGCGGTACCTACTGGATTAGTTAATAGATCAAATATATTTATGTCGAATATTTCCATTATTCACTCCTTAATATGAGTAACCCCATCTCACTGTGCTAACCCTGTCAACATCTATGTGAGCAAAAAACTTACCCTCTCCTAAGCCTAAATAAATACCCATTCTCTTACTAATTTCAGTAGCGGTGTCACAAATGACTTTACCTGAATGATAAGTATATCCATCCTCAGTTTTTTCTTTAGCTACCTTACAATCAACAGCTCTTAACCTCTTATTAAATGCAGGTAAGTGACGACTACCCCAAGGAATAACTTGATGCCACTTTTTACCCTCCTCTAGTTTATCCTCCTTTTCAAGATTTTTATAAATATTAATATGATGATTAATTGTTCTAGGTCCGCTAGTAATATCTAATTTTATATCGCCTAACTCCTTTCTTAAGTTTTCAAGCAAAAGTAATAAAATATTTTCTGGTTCCACAAAATCAAACTCTTTTAAATAAAAATGAGTTGATAATTGACCGTGTTTTAATAATGTCATTATTTTCCACCTCTTATAGAATTTAGTGCTACTAATGCCGTTCCTGCATAAATTCCAAAACGTACTAACTCAATAGTCCATCTATTTGTTTCAGTCTTTACTTTCTTTTGATCTGATATTGTAGATAATATACTCTCTTTAAGAATTTTCATTGATTCAGATAACTTAGTCCCAAAATCAGAATTTATTTTTAATCCTAAATTCTCCAGTTCTAATTTTAAAAACCTGTCTCTCTCTTTTAATTCTTTAGTGATTATTTCATTCATTTTATCAATAACAGGTTGCTTTATAGGGTTAGACTCTAAATCCTTTACTCTACTACTTAACAATTTTAATGCTGTTTCAGATACATCAGACATATTAATCCTTTACACTCTATATGTAATACTTGCTTTAGTATTAAAAGTTATACCAGTACCAAATTCAGTTACTCCTAACTGAGAAGGATTCTGACCACTTCCAAAAGCAATAATAAATAAAGAAGAAGTTGAAATCTCTGCCTGAAAATCAGTTTGAGTATAATTGGCTTTAGTCCATCCTCTTATTCCAATACTATTAGCAGAATCTATTGCTGCGGGAAATGGTAGACCTGTTATTTTGATCTCACCTGATGCTGTAGTATGAGTGAAAGTGGATGTTAATATCTCAAAATGAAGCTCTACAACGTCGCCTATTCTTGTATAACTTCCTATTTGTGTTGTGTAAGCTACAGATAAATCACCAGGAGTTCCAAATGTTACTGTAGGAGTCCAAGTACCTTCTTCATAATGATTAAATAATTCAGAAGCAACACCTGCCCCAGTTCCACTTTGATTTGTAAAGTCCATACCTTTGTCAGCTTCAGGAACAAAGTTTTCACCACTTATATCACCAGAAGCTACTAAAGTTGTAATACCAGTCCAAGCTCCACCTGTTAATGTAGCTGTACCGTCAGTAATAGATGCTCCCTCAACTGCTCCAGTAGATGTAATTGCCCCTGAACCTATTGTTCCTACAGCAGTCCAATTTCCACCTGTTAATGTAGCTGTACCATCAGTTATTGAGGTACCTTGTACCGCTCCAGTAGATGTAATTGCTCCTGAGCCTATTGTTCCTACGCCAGTGAAATTACCTGCACTAAATGCCCAGTCTCCAACCATCGTGCCATCAGCAATAGTATTAGTACCCAAGTCTAATGTACCTGACATTGTCAGGTTCGTAATGCCTGTCAAAGCTCCACCTGTTAATGTTGCTGTTCCATCAGTAATAGATGTTCCTTCAACAGCTCCAGTAGATGTTATAGCACCTGATCCAATAGTACCTACACCTGTAAAATTACCTGCGCTAAATGCCCAGTTCCCAACCATAGTCCCATCAACTATTGTGTTTGTACCTAAATCAAGAGTTCCTGACATTGTCAGGTTAGTAATGCCTGTCCAAGCTCCTAATGTTAATGTGGCGACAGAGTCTGTTAATACAAGACCTGTTACAGTTCCAGTTAGTGTTATATCTGCGTTAGAAGTAGTACCATTTAGAAAATTTTCAACTTCAGCGAATATTCCATTTACAACGGATGAATCTATATCACTATTCGCTACTATATTTGTTAAACTTAAAGTTGCCATTATCCATCTCTCCTTGTATTTTCATATAGTAAATCTAGAGAACTTAATGAAAACCTATTTGTTCCTGTAGCTCTAAATCCGAATGAAATAGATATCCCAGTTTTTAATTTTCTTTGATTTTCACGAAAAAAATCAATGGTTCCACTGTCCCATTTTACACCACTATCCCACTTAAACCCAGCATCCCACTGTGAGTTTGTGCCTGTTATAGTTATAGATTTAGTACCGCTAGTATTACTAGCCCCATTTAAGTACCACTCTAAAGTGAATGTACTAATTGCGGTTAGAGCCTTAAATGTAGCAGTTATTTTTTCAAATAATTTTTGAAAGTTATCAGTACCTAAGTTAAAGTCTTTAGTTCTTATGCTTGAAGTAACTGATCCAGATGTATCACCAAATAACTGATAATATTTACTACCGATAGCAAAAAATAGATCATCTCCATCTTCTATAAATACTTCAGCTCCTTTTGAGTCAAACTTACTCCATCCACCAGTCGCTTCATCAAAAGAATATATAAAAGATACAGCATCAGAAATATAAAACTTATCTTTAAATGCATAACTGACAGCAGCAGATTTATCAGCAAATGCATCAATCTCTGTTCTTATTTTTCTATCGATACCTATTGAAGATATTGAATCAAATTCATTTGTCTTATCTTGAACAGTATTTCCTCTTAATTGCTTAACCCCACTAACAGATAAAAAATAAAGTGATATATCAGACATAGCAACGGAGAAGTCAGCTATGCAACCTTGAGAATTCAATGCCTTAGTTAAAGTCGATGTTAATATTGTTTTACCTGTTATTAAATGTATTGAAAGGTCTCTAAATACGACTAACTGACCAAAATACGTTATCATTTTTACTATGGAATCTAATGGGTTATCATCAATTTGGATTAATCCAGGTGCATTTGATCCTGCATATACCCTAGTAGCGTCCCAATCTGAATTAGCCCCTACTGCGAATTGTTTAGATACAAATATTTTATTACCTTTAGATATCCACATTCTTTCCAAATGAAGTGCGATTCTATTTATTCCAGCTTCTAATCCAGATGCAGTAGTTAGTCCTGTAAGAACATCTCCCGTACTTATAAAATGTAGAACGTTGCTATTAGTTGTAAGCCCATTAACGAACCATAATTTACTATTGTAAGTTTTTACATCAATTTTAGTATTAGCATCGAAATCAACAGCAGATACTTCAGTCCATCCTACAGAGTTCCAAGTGCCTGTAGCATCGTCACCATTAAATGTGTCGGTAATATCATAAGTATTTGTTGTAACTGAAGCAATCGTGAATGTACCATTATAATTCGTTGTACCTATTATTGTTACTGAGTCGCCATTATTTAAATTATGTGCTGCTGAAGTTACTGTTACCTGACCACCACCTGCATCAGCAAATGCAGTTATGGATCCTGCTAGTGTTGCCTTCTTAACCATACGCGCAACAGTTCCATTTGATGCCATAAGATAAATAGAGCCATTGAACTTAGCACCGCCAAGTATCTTTGTGACTACAATGCTATTAACACGTATTTCATTACCTACTTGTAAGGGAGGATCTATAGATTCTACCTCTCCAGTAGGTCTATAAATTACGTTTGCAGCTTCTTTTAAATCAGAATCCCTCATATCGTGAGGGGAATCTACAGTGTTTAATCCAGAAGCAAAATTATCAAGAGATAATTGATTAAGAACCTTTGCCATACAAAGTGACTCCGTGATTAAATTCTTCCATTATTTCGTCTCTTGATAACTCAGCCATACTAAAATATAAATCCCTTAATATAGCTGCTTCATCTGGAATTCTTTTTCTCATATAGTATTTCCATTCACACCATAAAAATAATAACTCTAAATATTGATCTGGAATATTTATATTATCACCATCAGATGTAGGTAATGTAGGTATTCTTGAACCATAAACTCTAAGAGTACCAGCAGATAATGCATTACCAAATATAGATATTTTACTACCATCTCTTATCCAAAATTTTGGTCTAGAATTATCAAATCCTTCTGCTTGAATTTCTGCTAAATTAAGATTATCTAATTGAATAAATTTATTATTAGTATCTATCCAGATAACCTCATCTATTTTCGTCATATTAGCTGGCAAGTCATATGAAGTAGAAGCATCTAATGTTACTTCTGCATATTCTGGTAACAATCTTGTTCTAAAATTAATATCTCGAAGTCCCTGATCTATAAGGCCATCGATCTGTAAATCTGTAATTACATCCGCTGAATCCTCATCGAATCTTGTTCGTAATTGAGTTCTGAAAGTTGCTCTTGTATATACTGTTGTTGTAAATACGGATACAAAAACTAACGTTGTCATTATTTCTCTTTCTCCATTAATTTAATCTTATTTACTAAAGATTCTTTATAAAGATCGTACCACTTATAAGCATATTTTCTAATATCATAATTATTCTTAACGTGAACGTGAGCATCATAACCCATCTTAGCTCTTTTAAGAGGCTGATCTATTAAATTCTTAAGATGATTAAACATCTCATTGTTATCATTATACAACAACCCATTAACGCCATTAGTTATTCCTTCTTTATAAGGACTGACATTAGAAACTACTGACGGGACTTTATAGTAAGAATACTCAAGCCATTTTATATTTGATTTAGAAATATTAAACTGATTATACTGAAGAGGAATAATACCTATATCAAATATATTAGCATAAAAACATTTATAAAAATTTTGAGGCTCACACCAAGGTATAAAAATTCCATCAACTTCTTTGTACATTTTATTAAATGCTGCCCCCATAAACTTAAACATAACTTTATTTTTATAAAGTTTTTTTATCTCTTTCATAACAGGAAGTACAGCCTTTAAGTCATCATAGTGACTATCACCACCCTGCCATCCTATACATATATAGTCGCGCTTACGTTTAAATTTCTTAAATCCATCCATAATGTCAGGATTAATATAGTTGGGTAAGGTATAAGTGTTTTTATTTTTATCTGAAAATTGATTCGCTAATATCTGAGTTGTAGTAGTAATTATGTCAGAGGCTTCCATTCCTTCTTTCATTCTATTAACTCTAAATTTATTCTTCTTTATACTAAACTTTTCTCCTGCAAATAAATCACATTCTTTTCCATTTTCCCAAACCTTTTTACCATTATCTAAAGTTACTTCTTTCATACCATATAGACCGTAAGCACCGTTATTAGGACTGATATTTAAATAGTCATCATCATATTCTGATACTATTAATTTAGGTAATTTTTCTGATTTTATAAGTTCATTTAAATGAATAATTAAATCTGGTAGAACACCAAATTGCATAACGATTACATCTGCCCACATACAAAGATCAATTATATTATGTGTATTAGCCTTGTAATCTATAGCCTGTACATCAATTAACCCTCTATTGAATAACTCAGTCATTGGCCATTTATGTCTATAGTACCAACAGAACCCCTGCTGAACTGTAACAATAAGGATTCTCATTCGTCTATTAGTCATAACTTGTTCCTAACATATAAAATATATCTCTATATTTATCTGGATCTTTGTCTGTAAACATTTCTATTAATTTCTCATTCATATCTCTGCCAACTAATAAAATGCCGAGACCAAATCCGTGGTGAAACTCAAATGAAAAATGCTGTTGTGATATTTCAGACCAGAATTTCTTAACACCGAAATCTTCTTTTTCAACTTGTGTATCGTGAAATAGAACAACCCCTGAGTTACTCATTTTAGGTAGCCATTTAATGAAATCATTCTTAACAGCATCATAAGTATGTAATCCATCAATATGAAGAATATCTATAGAATTATCTTCTATATCATCTAATGCTTCATCGAAATATTTTTTTAGTAAAATTTGTTCTGGGAAATCAGAGTCTCTAGACTTAACTAATGACTCATAAACGCCTTCTTCTAAATCCCCCATATTTTTATCACCCTCCCAAGCATCTATTCCTATGCATTTAGTATTAAGATTTAACTTCTTAACTATTTGACACCAGGCTAAAAAAGAACCACCGAAATATACACCAAGTTCAACTATTTTCTTAGGTCTTAAAACATCTACTAAAAAAAAAGCGAACGGATAATGAGACTCCCAAGTTGAGTGAGGTCTGAATTTAGGGATTGTTAATACGGAAGGGTATTCTTTGACTATATCCATTACATAGATTTAAATAGCAAGTAAGGGTGGTATGTTTTTACCCACTTCATTAATTCAAATTGATTATGTTTTATTTCTTGTGGAAGCATACAATAAGCCTCAAATGGAATATCACATTCACTTTTGAGATTACGTCCTATTGACCAGCCTTTATCGTGTAAGTATGCAGCTTTTTGTTCTCTTAAATTTGATAAGTTCTCTGGTACTTTCATCCATAAATCAACAAGATGATTAGCACAAGCTATCTTAGCATCTGTGTCAGATAAATTAGGGTTCAGTTCACCTGTTTTTAAGATCAACTCCATAACAATGACTATACATTACATAGTACATTTCGTCAATATTATGAACCCCTGAGGTTAGGTGAGGGACGTCACCTTCCTCAGGGGAATAACCTACCTCTTATTAAGAGGCTGTTATAATCGCGGCACCTTTTTCAGTTTTACCATCCAAGGTAAGCTCGCCAACGATCACGAAGTTCGTACCGTCAGAAACTTTAGCAAGTTTTTGTTGCTTAAACCTTCTTAGGTATGCGGTTGACCACATCTCGATATCAACAGCAATGATATTGACATCTGGAACATATCTATCAAGTACGATATTCATAGTTCCAAAGTCAGAATCATAAACATTAATCGATAGAATCTGAGTTTTCTTCTCAGCATCAATATTTCTAGTAACCTTATCAGTTAACTTAGAAATTCGTCGTTTTCGGTTTCCACCAACAAGAACAGTATTCATACGATTACCTGTCTCCCAAGCTTGATCAAACATATCGTTTAACAAGTCTTCGAAAGCAGCAAGTTCCGCAGCAGCAGTACCTGTCCATAATGCAGCATTAGTTGCAGCAGTAGTAGTATTAGTAGTAATTTTTTCTATTAAACCACTTAGCTTTCTAGCAACGTTAGTAGCACCTGTAGCTGAAGATCCTTGAATAAAGGCTTCCTCAACGTCAGTTGCGATTTCAGTGAATTTTTTCTTAAGCTGATAAGAAATCTCACTTTTTACTCCACCATATTTCAATACCATATCCTGAGTCTCAGTAACCTCAAATGGTTTTGAGAAAATCTGAGATACGTTTGACTCAACAGTTCTATCAACAACAGCTGAGCTTGAAAAAGTATCACCCTCAATAAGTGCATTATCTTTATTAGCAGCAGTATTAGTATCTGTTACGTTTTCTTTAACACGAGCAACCATAGAAGACGCGCCAATCATTGAAAAGAAAGGTGAGTCCGTAGGTGAAACGTTGGTTACAAATGATGATACGTCACGCTGGTTAGCCGTGGCTACATTATATGTAGTAAATGAATTAGTTGGAATTGCCATTTTTTTCTCCTTTAACTAGGTGTTAATTGAGAAATAACAAAATCAGTTAATGAATCATTAATTACTTGAGTCGCTTCGCCTTTATTAGTAGAGTAAGGATTATTAAGGATATTATCCGCTTTACCGAAATCATCCTGTTTATCAAAACTCTTTTTACCTGGTGCTACTGCTTTAGGTCTCCCTGAACCAAAAACTTTGGTTAAGTCTTGAGAATTTGGAGTAGGGTTAGATTGTTTTCCTGAGTTCATAACAGCTAAGACTTCTCCAAGCTCCATCTCTCTTTTGAAAAGCATCTGTTTAAAATGCGGCCTTTCGTTTAAAAACTCCTTAACTTGATCTACTACTTGTTCTCTTTTAAGATCGGGATTGTTTTTGAAGAAAATCTCTTCTCTTCTATTAGCGCTATTTAAAGCCCTATCCTTATTTATCCCAGTAACACTTTCGCCTAATTGCTTAAGCTGATCTTGTAATTTTTGATTCTGCTGATAAAGATATTTCTCAGTATCGCTCATCAATTCAGTTGGATCACTTTGCTCTTCTTGATTAGGAGAATCTCCTTTATCAAGAATAGATAGTTTACCCTCCGAATTAGCAAGACGAGTTCTAAGATCAAGATTGTCTTTTTTCTCTTGATCTCGTTGTTTCTTCATCTTTTCATATCTAACCTGTCCATTTGGCATATCACCAAATTCTAGGTCATCAGACTCTCCCGTCTGCTGGGCATCTGGTTGAGCTTCTCCAGATGGTTTTTGCTCTTGTACTTGTCCTTTCTCTTTAGCAATTTCTTCTGAAAGAAAATCACTAAATGAGTCTAGATTTTGGTCAAACTCCTCTTTGGGAGATTGATCCTGTGTTTCGGCTTCGTCAGCCATAATAATCCTCCTATACTCATTTTTTTACGTGGGTAAGGCCACGTCGAGGGAACTACGCAGATATTCCTTCTAATTCCAATCCTGCCTCTTGACCGTCAGAAATTATTTCATCTGCTAATTCTTTTACTAACATTATACCATCAATTTTCTTCGAGCAAGCAAACACGACGCTTGGATCATCACTATCCTTCATATTTTTATGAAGTTTATCAACACTAATCTGAACTAACTCATCTAAGGTTTTCCACCCAATAGAATTTTTCATTTCATAGATTTCTTGACCTTTTATATGAGTTTGCTGCAACTCTTCTTTAATCAAATTATCACCTCCTTTATTGTGGCGTTAAGTCTTCAGTTTCTGATACTGGTTGGTTAGCAGCAGCCGCGCGATCTGTTTGCTGTAACTCACCTTTTAATCTGACATTATCTGAAACTAAATTCTTATTATTCTCACCAGCTAATTCAACTGTTCCTTGCAGTTGTTGAATTTGCTGCATTAATTTATTGACCAAATTCTCAGAGTCAATGTACTTCTCCATATTATTCGGCATAGACTTAGCAATATCTACTAACATCTTAGGCGCATCCACCATTTGCATAAATAAGTCATTGATACCTAATATAGATAGGAACTCTAAGATAGAGTCTCTAATTTGACGTTCTTTTAAGAACTGAGAACCAGAAGTTACTCTTATATTAAAACGACCTACGATCTCTGAAATTCTTTGCTGGTGAGCAGTAGGCTTATTGTTCTCGCCCATTATCTCGATCTCAATAGTATCGTCAAAGAACTGTACTACCATATCCCAACACTTCTGCATTGAACGCTCTATTAACTTCTTCTCAAATTTACGAACGTATTTAGAAAACTGACTTCGTGTTTGGTTCTGTAATATAGATAGACTCTTGCCTGATCTATCTGCCTGAGTACCAGTAGGTGATCCACCTGCAAGTGAGGTAGCACCAGTTACCTTATCTATGGTAGCTCCCAATCTCATTAACTCATTATTTAGGTGAGCTAGAGGGACAGGTGCGCTAACTTTACGAATTGAATTCATCTCTTTAACAAATATTGCTTTATTCGCTACCTTCCTAATCTGCATAATATCTGATGCTTTTATACCCGAACCTTTTAGAACCTCAAAGGGAGCATTCAGATCGAATGTCAGTCCATCAACAGACTGGTTCTCTTTATCATTTATCTCATACTGCAAACTCTTAATAGGTGATATAACACCATCAGAATAGAACTCGTTAAGCATCGTATCGTAGTTTACTAGGCTAAATGTCTTATAACCGCCAAGTAATGGGTTCTTAATGACACGAAGTACTTCGTTACGCTCACCTATGTCGATCCAATACTGTTGGTGCAACTTCTCACCTGTTTTCTCATCTTGAGTAGTAAATAAACCTTGGAATCGAAGAACCTCATATTTATCAATATTATCAGTCTCATCTTTCTGGAAAATACTACCTTCAGTTGGTTTACCGTCTCCAGCCTCGTGTGTACTCTTCGTTCCTGAAAAATTATTGAAGCTAGGTACTCTTTTAATAAGTGTTCTAACAGCCGACTCGTTATATACACCACGCTCTGCCATCTCAAGAAGTTGTTGCTTGCTCATAGAGTCTCTATATATAAGATCTTCTTTCTCAGGATCGTTAGATAGATGATTTATATACATCCTATAAATGTCTCTGGCCTCAACACGAATAGACTGAACATCTTCATCAATACTATATATATTGAACTCTTTCCTAGTCTCAACCTGTCCTTCAGGAGATATTAGTGGCTCGCCACTCTCTTCATCTAATATAGGGACAACATCAAGTTTTCTAAACAGACCTTCTATCCTCTCCTTAAATACAACGTTCTCAACACAAGTACAGTTATAAATTAGTGCTTGTTTGTTAGCTATATCATACTCACTAACGAAGTCTTCTTTATCAGAAAAATACTTTATCGTAGAGAACGCCTTTCTAGCCATATCTTGGTTATCAGACTCACTACCTTTCGCGTCTACACTAAAGTAGTCTTCACGTGAAAAGAATGCATTACTAGACTCAGCCTCTACAATATTTACAGCCCTGCGTCCTTCAGGCATAAATAACTTCGCCTTACCATCATAATTATGATCGTTCTGGCAGTAAGTAGCCTTATAGATACGATACAGCTCGTCCCATTCCTCAGTAATATTAATCTGGAATCCACCCCTAATATACTCACGCATATTGTCATACTGATCAAATAGTCTAAGTACTGTATCCTTAGCTTTCATAGCGACCTTCATCTTACCTGCCTCGTTCTCAGGTATTATATCTGGATCAAATAGTCTATCTAATTTCTTAGCCATAGTGTTTCTCCTTTAATACAAACTTACGTTGTCTTCCTCAGCAGTAGTAGGTAATAGACCTTGTTCAATTAGCCACTCCATACTATTTATCTTTACGGTCTTACGACCATCATCCTCTAAGGCTTCTATCTGCTCCTGCCAAGCATCTGCTAATGTATCTATTATATCATCGTGCTTACCAAGTGAAGTAGCCGTTACCTGGTTAAGTTCATCTTCTAAGTGAACGTGCTCCTCTTGCCAAAAACACTTCTTATTACGGATAGGTGCCTCAAGTGCCTTTATCCTATACATCTTCTTTAAGTTCGCTCGCTTCATCTCTTTAATAAAGAAGAAATATTTCATCTCCTCCATTCGCTTCTCTATTACCTTCTTCATAGTAGTCTGGAACGCGACACTCTCAGATGTCATATACTCACAGAAATACTTCATCATTAAAATAAATATCATATCTACGATCTCGAATATATTCGACGTCCTAAATCTCTCAAGCTCCAGCACGTATAAGTTAGAGTCACTGTCCATACCTGTCATATTCAACACCGTAAAGTCAGCACCCTCCTTCTCAGAAATCGCATAGTCAGTAGTAAGCATACAGTGAACAAGCTGACCCCTAACATATATCCTTTTGTCTATACTATCTCTACGAATATCTTTCTCAGTAATATACTGATACCACTCCTGCTTAAATACAGCCATTGCACCTGATCTAGGATCATTCTGATACTCCTGCGAGAAACTCTGAGGGTTAGCCTCCTTCAGAGCAAGTAATTTCTCAGCTGAGTGCATATCAGGCCACAGTGCTTTAGGTGGTGAGACGTTCTCATCCAACGCGCGGTACCACAACACGTCCCAATACATATGGTCTCTAATCTTATTAAGTGCGATATTTTTTAATAGCGAGTCTGTGTGTAGTATCGTACCTGTCATAATAATACGACCCTGTACTGACTTAGCTGGCATCAGTGCTTCTACCAACCATTTCCTCAACTTCTCACGCCTGTCACGACTACTTACCTGCTCATCCTCTTCAAGGTCATCTATATAAAAAAGGTCAGGTCGACCCTTCTCATTCGCTCCCCGTATCTTCTGCTCAGCACCCTTAGCCGACACCTTTATATCCGTTGAGGTTATGAACTCAGTCTCTGACCACTTATTCTTATTATGTAAATTACCATACGTTGCAATTATCTTAGGGTTGTCAGTAAGTTGGTCTCTTATCCACCTCAAGTTCTGACCTGCCATATCCTCAGAAGCACCTACAATAATAACGTACTTTACCTTTTCATTAAGTATCTGATGGAGAATATATTTACGTGCGTTCGTTGACTTCGCGTGTCCCCTGGGACACACAACACAGGCGCGTTTAGAATGCTCAAATAACTGGAACATCTCCTTATGGAACTTAGGCGTAGGCACCCTGTCTTGAATATCCTGAAAGAACTCTTCATCAAATGCACCAAAGTCATACCTGAGTTTTATCTTCAACTCATCTGCTGCGAGTTTCTGCATAACCTTATACAGAGTCTTTATGTTCTCTTTAGGCGCTATACGTGCCTTCTGCTTTACAACTCGCTTCGACTCTCTGATCTTTGATAATATCTCTTTGTCGTGGAAGGGGATCGTTATGTTCTTACCATAAGTCTTATTACTCACCTGAAGCTTTGTACCTGGTATAAATATTATAGGTGACTTGTCTACGAGACCTGAAGGCTTGGGATTGTCCATCTCCCACTCCTTCAGAGAAATTCCTCGGTTCTTAGCTTTCATCCGAGCCACCAGCCAGTCAGCTTCTAAATGCTTACCCTCAGCTTTCAATTTCTCAATTCTACGTCTCGGACTTCCTGCCATTTATTTTTTTCTCTTCATTACCTTGCGTTTCATCCCTTTTTTCTGTAAATCTTTATGTGCCATTTTTCTTCATTTCTGTAAGTCTTTATGTGGCATTTTTCTTCACCTCCTGTAAAATATCTAAATATATTATACAGTTTTAATAACATATGAATGTTAAGCTCACATCTTATCTATCAGTCCCAGTAAATCATTAGTCGTCATATCATCTATCTCTGCATTGACACTTATACTTGTATTTGGAAATTTAGGCTTTAATACCATCTCTATAGCTCGCATATCTGGTTCTTTATCAACAACACCCTCACCAATACACACCATACAAGTCATACCATTACTCTTCCTGCCATCTCCCTTACACTTAGGACAGACGATACTTCTAATATCTAACTTCTTATTCAATGCGTCCCACGCCTTATTCTCTATCTCTTCCTTCTGCCTGATACCATCTAATATCACTGGTATCTTTGTATCATTTAACGCTATCTTCGTTCGTTCCTGATCCTTCATTGGTGTATTACTCATTACACCGTTCTCATCTTCTACTAACTTACTTATCTTTCTTGGTATTTTCTCTTCTTCCATACTCCTAAATTATCATATAGATGGGCTAATGTATAGACATTGTCTTTACAAATTACCGGTTTAATTAGTTATAGTTTAATTTTTTAAAAAATTTTTATCTCAGAATTTTATGTTTCAAAATTTTGTGAGTGGTAGTTGGGTGGGTAGAACTAGAATTACCGGGCCGAGACCCAATGTACCCCGGGTGGCACGTGGCCCGGCACCACTTTACCAAGTAACAACACAACCACGTCACGCGTATAATAGTTGACGTATGGTTCGCATAATATATATACCAATTTAAATCGATACGTTACTATGTTTAAATTACCCAACACTTAATGCTATAATAAGAACTCAACCCATTTTACTATTCCGTGCCTGGAAGAGCGGTTGCGGGGTTGAATTCCCACCACGTGTACACGCGCATATACCAAACATAAACAACTAAATCAATGTAAATCTACAATAAACTACAATAAAGCATATGTATATTTGTACAATTACAAAGTTTTACAACAAATAAAATCAGAAAAATATCTCTATCCTTATATATATAACACTACACCTAATGGATTATATCCCCCATTAATAACACTCAATATCATAAAGTAAATTAAATTTATGTAACGGATATAATACTTTCAGGAATGTTTTTTGCTCTTAATACGTGATTTAACACCCATTTACGCCTAATGGTCCCATTCCACCATACACTCCATAGCATTCCCTTAAGAAATAAAAAAAAAGTCTCTTTTTTCTCTTTTTTTTTATTTATTTATTTAATAATATATATAAAGGTAGTTAGAAACAGTACTGTAGGCACATTTAGCCTATAAATCACGTATTAAGAGCAAAAACACACCCTCATAGTATGCTATCTGTTTAGTATATTTTCTAACATTAATTAATATTTACTAACATTTACTATCACCATTATTAATAAGTTTATACACACACATACAAATAAATATATGCTATTAAAATAAGTTTATTAACATAAGTATAAATATACTAACCCCCTTACAGTCTTCTAGTAAGTATATTTTATAACATAAACTATCAATTAGTAAATGAAGTACAATAAGTTATAATAAGTTTATATTAACTAAAGATATTCAGGAGGAATAAGAAAATGGGAACGACTAAAATGATGATAAATGTAGATTTCACAGATCAGGAGCATAGAGACGTGACAGAGTATCTGGACGTTAACATCACAAAGACAAGAGTATTCATCAAAAGGGTACTGTTGGCGTTAGCAGAGAGCAAAATACCAGTGAGTGAGGTAATAAACAGGTTAGGAGTTAAAGACAAGGCAAGTTCTGAAGAGATGGGTCAATATGATGATGAGCTAATAATAGAAGACTAAACAAAAAAGGTGGGCAATTAAAATGTATATAGAAGTAACAAAGAATGATTTCGTAGATGCGTTTAAGAGAATGGGAAGGGAAGATATAGATCATAATTTCAGCTATTATGGATTATGTAAACTTTTCGATTATTACGAAGAGTTGGAGTCAGGTACCGATAATAAAATACAGTTAGATGTAATTGCAATATGCTGTGATTGGTCTGAGTTTGATTCAGAAAAAGAGGCACTTGAGAATTACGGAGTTGATGATATATCGGAATTGGAATCTACAATGTATGAGTTAGACAATGAACACTTATTAGTGATGGACTATTAGTATGAGATTTCCAATAGGGTATAAATTCATAAGAATGGGCCGAAAGCACCCAAGGGTAGAGACGGTAGTTGATTACTTAACCACTTCCAATCTAAAAGGGGAGATCGTAAAGACTAGATACCTTACAGAACAGACACTATTGGGACAGAGAATAGGTGACAGTGATGTATGTGAGGTAACTATAGCAAGAGGGCGAGAAATAAAAGGAACTAAATAAAATGGAGAACATAAAAACAAACAGCGTTGAAATGCAACTAGAATTAATAGATAAGGAATTAATAATCCAGGTGCTTATAAAGGAGATAAGAGAGCTAAGGGAAGATAATTTTAATAAGGGTATTAATCTTCAGAGATTAAAGGGCGAGTTAAATAAATTATCACCAGGGACAACATATACATAAGGAGCAATAAAAGTGGGCACAATAAGTAAAAGACAAGACAAAGAGATCAAAATGTTAAAGAAGGAAGAGAACCACTACATACCCTACTATTCAGACAGTGCAGATATAGAAGAACTAACAGACTTAATATCAAGTTACTGGAGGAATTAGATGAGAACTATCAAGGAATCCCTAGGGGACATATTAATATTACTCATATTAGGCATAGCGTTCGGGGCAGC
>TARA_R110002051_G_scaffold100897_3_pt1 | contig 16293 bp, 12 predicted proteins | sample TARA_R110002051 | Tara Oceans TARA_R110002051 (sample SAMEA4397023) | marine metagenome | biome: Polar Biome; feature: [MES] marine water layer (ENVO:01000295) within the mesopelagic zone...; material: water (ENVO:00002006), including particulate matter (ENVO:01000060) such...
AAGAACCACAACCCCACCGCGCAGACCGCGACAACGATCAGGCTGGCCGGAATGCCGGCCGGCGGGGCAAGAAAGCCCAGATCGTAATAGGCCTGGCCCAGATAGCGGACTTCTTCCTGGAGCCCGGAAATCGGAGCACCGTTGGTCACCAGATAGGCGATGCCGCGCACCGCGTTGAGCGTTCCCAAGGTCATGATGAAGGGGTGTGGGAGCCTGAGCCAAGTCAGCCCCACCCCGTTGACCACCCCCACGGCGATGCCGACCAGCGGGCCGACCATAAGGACGAGCGGCCAGGGCAGGCCCATGCGGCTGGCGAGCGCAAGGGTGACCATGGAAAGTGCCATTGTCGAGCCGACCGAAAGATCGATGCCGGCGGTGACGATCACCACGAACATGCCCAAGGCAACCAGCGCCAGTGTGGCGTTCTGTTTCAGGATATTGGTGAGGTTCTGGGGCGTCAAAAACACTTCGGGGCGCGAGAGGGCGATAACCACCATCATCACGATCACGACGAGGACGATGCCGTAGGATTCAAGAAATTTCGAGAGTTTGGGATTGTAAAACATTGCGCCCGCCCTGCCCTAGTGCAGCCTGTCGTGGGCCAGGGATTCGGTGTGTCCCTTGGTGCCCATGATCCAGCCGATGACCTCGTTGCGGGACGTGTCGCCGAGTTCGCTTTCGGCGAAGTTGGTGCCCTGATAGAGCGCCATGACCCGGTCGCAGCAATAGAAGATATCGTCCATGCGGTGGGAGATGACGATCACGGCAACCCCTCGGTCTTTCAGCCTTTTGATGAGGTCAAGCACCTTGCCGACTTCCTTGATGGCAAGGGCGGCGGTGGGTTCGTCCATGATGACGAGTTGGGCGTCGAACGCCGTGGCGCGCGCGATGGCGACCGCCTGGCGCTGGCCGCCCGAGAGATCCTCGGTGTTCTGGGACACCGATTTGACGTGGATGTGGAGATTATCGAGATGGGACTGGGCCATCTCGCGGGCCTTCTTGTGGTCGATGATGGTCAGAGGCCCGAGCCTTCTGCCCGGCTCGCGGCCCATATAGATGTTTTCATAGATGGGCATGTTCCCGGCCAGCGCGAAGTCCTGATAGACCATCTCGATGCCCTTGCCGCGGGCGTCCTTGGGGCTGGAAAAATGGACCGGGCGACCATCGAAAATCAGCTCGCCTTTCGAGGGCTGATAGAGCCCGGAGAGGATTTTCATCAGCGTGGATTTACCCGCGCCATTGTCACCCACAACCCCCAACACCTCGCCGTGACCGACGTGGAAATTGACGTCGTCCAGCGCGGTGATGGCGCCGAAATACTTGGCGATGCCGCGCGCTTCGAGAAGTGCCGTGCCGGTTTCGGCCATCTTCCTCTCCCTCCTCCTGCTCCCCACAAATAGAACACTTGGTGCACTATTTATATTTGTGGAATGTTTATTCCATTTCGTGCAGAATGCGTCAAGGCCCAATCGAACCGGACCGAGGAAAATTGGTGGCCAAAGAGCGGGAAAAATCAGGTTTTCAGCGCCGTTTTGCGGCGAAAAGGCGCCCGGGCAAATCCCGGGGACAATGGCTGGACGAGTATAGATGCAACGGGCCGGCTGGGGATAAGATCAGGAGAATCCGAGCATGGGGCGCAGCAAGGCGATGGACAGCGCAGAGCAGATCGATGTGCCGCGCGATTTCGCGGCTTTGCGCGAGCGCGTTCTGGCGCGCTGGGAAGAGTTGCCGCGCCGGCTGACCCAGGTGGCCGAATATGCGCTCAACAATCCCGACGAGATCGCCTTTGGCACCGCCGCGTCGATTGCCGCCAAGGCCCATGTGCAGCCCTCGACGCTTGTGCGGTTTTCCCAGGCACTGGGATATCAGGGCTTTTCGGGACTGCAGGAAGTGTTTCGTTCGCGGCTGCGCGACCAGGTGCTTGGTTATGACGAGCGCATGGCGCAATTGCGCGAGCACGGGGAAGGCTCGCCGCGCCCATCCATGATCCTTGAGGGGTTCGCCGAAGCCTCGCTGCGCTCGATCTCGGCATTGACCGCCCGGCACGATCCGGCGGTGTTCGAGCGGGCGCTCGACGTGCTCGAGGCGGCCCAGACCGTTTACCTGATCGGGCTGCGGCGCTCGTTTCCGGTGACTTCATATATGGCCTATGCCATGGGCAAGCTGGGCATTCGCACCATCCTGATCGATGCGGTGGCCGGGCTGGCGGCCGAGCAGGCCAATTTCGCCAACGGCAAGGATGCCGCCATCGCCATCAGCTTTACACCCTATGCCAGCGAAACGCTGGCGCTGACCACCCAGGTGCGCGAGGCGGGCGCCAAGGTGGTGGCGATCACCGACTCGATCTTTTCGCCGCTGGCCTCGCAGGCCGAGGCGTGGTTCGAGGTGGCCGAAGCCGATTTCGAGGGGTTCCGGTCGATGAGCGCGACCATGACGCTGGCCATGGCGCTGACCGTGGCGCTGGCCGACAGGCGCAAGGAAAAAGGGGTGTAGTGGCAACGCGGAGAGAACCGCGATCGCTCAAGGCCCTCTCAGCGGTCTGCCGACCACCCTCTACCCGGAGGGGCGAGGGTTAGGACCAATCGACATTCAGCTGATGGCGGCCATGCCTTTTTCGAAATCGTCGCGGATTTCAGCCAGGGTCATCGATCCGAACCGGTCGACAATCATGGCCTCAGCGGCAGCCAGAGTATCGCCGATGCGGGCATTAACGGCTTTTTCGATGAGACATTTTGGATCGTCATTGGCGAGGCCCAGCGCAAACATTTCGGGTGAACCCAACGCGCGGTAGATATCGGCCATCGTGATCTTTTCGAGCGGCGTCGCCAGTTCCCAGCCGCCATTGTGGCCCTTGGACGAGGTGACATAGCCCGCCTCGCGCAGCCCCGCCATGGTGCGGCGCACGACCACGGGATTGGTCGATAACATTCTGGCCATTGTTTCTGACGTCGCTGCTCCCTCCATCTTGCTCATGTGGATCAACACATGGAGCATGCGGGAGAGCCGGTTGTCGGTGCGCATGGGCTTTACCTCTGGTGTTGACCTAGCCCGGCGGGTGAGCCTGCGTCAATTGCCGGGCCGCTTGCGCAGCGTCGCGCCAAGCGCAATCCTTGTCCCGACACGGGGGGTGAGCATGGGGAACACCATTTCAGGACGCTTGCTGGCCATAGTTGATGCATTGCCGCTGGCGCCGGACATGCGCGTGCTGGAAATCGGATGCGGGCCGGGCGTGATGGCGCGCGAGATGGCTCGGCGCATGGGGACGGGCAAGGTGGTGGCCATCGACCGGTCGGCCAGGGCGATCGCATTGGCGCGAACCGGATCGGTGCAGGAAATGGCGGCGGGCCTTCTCGAATTCCGGCAAATAGCAATCGAGGATCTTACGCTCGAGCGCGGAGAGGCGCCGTTCGATCTGGCCGTGGCGGTGCGCGTGGGCGCACTCGACGGGCGCCATCCTGAAACGGGCCTGAAGGCGCACGCGGTGCTTGCCAAGGTGCTCAAACCAGACGGGCAGCTGTGGGTCGACGGGCGCCCTGTCTCCCTTTGAAAGCGAGGTATGCCATCGTGTTGCATGCGCAGCACACCGAAATTTGATTGTTTTTCAATGCTATTGCTGTGTGGAACCAAGTGTTTCCTGTCCCGTTCGGTTGCCGCGGGGAAAAACAGAACAAGCCAATACCGGACCGGCCATCGCGCCGGCTTCGGAAAGAGGTTTGTTCGCCCAAGCAACGGAGTACGAACAATGAAAAACGCTCTTGCAAAAACAGTTCTGGCAACAACAGCCGGACTTTTGATGACGGGAACGGCGCTGGCGCAGACCGCCACGGCCACCGCAACGACCGACCTCAACATCCGCTCGGGCCCCGGCCCGCAGTTTGAAACCGTGGGCGTGATCGCCTCGGGCGACAGCGCCACGGTGACCGGCTGTGTGGCGGATTCGATGTGGTGCGAAATCGATTATGACGGCACCATGGGCTATGCCTATTCCGACTATCTGACCGTCGCGGCCCAGGCTCAGGGTGAGCCTATCGTTCTGACCGAACGTCCGCCCGAACTGGTGGGCGTTGCCGAACCCTCCACAACCGCCAATTCGACGGTGACCGGCGCGGCCGGTGGCGCGATTGCCGGTGCCCTGATCGGTGGGCCCGTTGGGGCCGCTATCGGTGCCGGGCTGGGCGCGACGGCCGGTGTTGTCGTCGATCCGCCGGAAAGCGCGCGCACTTATGTGACGTCCAACCCCATGGAGCCGGTCTATCTGGAAGGTGAAGTGGTGGTCGGGGCTCAGGTGCCCGAAACGGTGACGGCCGAGGCTATCCCGGACTACGAATATGACTACGTCTATATCAACGGTCAGCCGGTGCTGATCGACCCGGCCAGCCGGGAAATCGTTTATGTCTTCCGCTAAAACCGGATGACCGAGAAAGTGGGGCGGCCCGGCGGGGCCGCCCTTTTTTGTCGCGCGATCGAACCGAAAAAGTCTGCAACTTTTTCTGATCGCGCTTAAGGCCGCCCCTTTTATTTGACCGAAATCACCTGCCCGGTTTTCAGGCTCTCGCTGGCGGCTTCGGCCAGTTTCTGGGCCATCAGCCCGTCATGGCCCGAGGCACGCGGGGCTTCCCCCTGCTCGAGAAAATCGAGGAATTTGTGAATTTCGGCGGTGTAGGCGGCCTGATAACGCTCGACGAAGGAAAAAGGGATCTTGTCCTGGATCCAGCCGGCGTCATTGGCGAGCTCGACCGTGGTGTCGTGGATATTGGCGGCGCGTAAAAGCCCTTTTGAACCATGGACTTCAATGCGCTGATCGTGGCCATAGGTGGCACGGCGGGAATTGGTGATGACGACGATCTTGCCCGAAGCGGTCTGCATCTGGACGCTGGCGGTGTCGATATCGCCGGCCTTACCGATTTCGGGGTCGGTGAGGACGCCACCAAGGGCGTGGACGGCGACCGGCTCTTCATCGCCCAAAAGAAAGCGGGCCATGTCGAAATCGTGGATCATCATGTCGCGGTAGAGCCCACCCGAGCGCTCGATATAGGAGACGGGGGGTGCAGACGGATCGCGGCAGGTGATGGTGATGATTTCAGGATCGCCGATTTCGCCCGAGCGCAGGCGCTTTTCGAGGGCAGCGAAGTTGGGATCGTAGCGCCGGTGAAAGCCGATCATCAAGGGAACGCCTGCTTTTTCAACGACTTGCAGGCAAGCCTCGATCCGCTCGACCGAAAGGGATACCGGCTTTTCGCACAGGATGGCCTTGCCGGCGCGGGCGGCCTGTTCGATCAGGTCAGCATGGGTGTCGGTGGGGGTGGCGATGAGGATGGCATCGATGTCGGAGGACGCGATGATGTCCTCGACGGATGCGGTCTTTGCGCCGACGACAGCGGCCAGTTTTTCTGCCGCGTCGGGCATGGCGTCGGCGATATAGCCGACGGTGGCGCGGCCCGAGGACGCGATGGCGCGGCCCGAGGACGCGATGGCGCGGGCGTGGACATTGCCGATGCGGCCCGCCCCCAGAATTCCGAAACGCAGCATGAAACCCTCCCGAAATGCGCAGCCAACAAACGCAACATTGGCTGTAAAATCTATGGACTTGTGCGATGTTGACCGCGTTGTTGGCCAACATTTGCACAATTGCCTTTTTGCTTCACCCGCCGGTGGAATGCAATCGGAAAAATGGAACATATATTCCGAATTGACAGATTTTCGGAATTGATGTTTCAATCGAGGCTATCTAGAAAGGCGACGACTAATCGTCTGGATTGCGGGAGGCCAGCGCCATGGAAGAGCGGGAGAAGACGCTCGACGTCATCACCATCGGGCGCGCCTCGGTCGACCTTTACGGCCAGCAGATCGGCGCGCGGCTCGAGGACGTTGCAAGCTTTGCCAAATCGGTGGGCGGGTGCCCGGCCAATATCGCCATCGGCACGGCGCGGCTGGGGCTCAAATCGGCCTGGCTGGGACGGGTGGGCGATGAAGCCTTCGGGCGGTTCATCACCGAACAGATGGCCCGCGAGGGCGCTTCGACCGAGGGGATCGTCACCGACAAGGATCGGCTGACGGCGCTGGCCATTCTGGGCGTCGAGGACGACGCGCGTTTTCCGCTGATCTTTTATCGCGAGGATTGCGCCGACATGGCGCTGACCGAGGGTGATATTTCCGAGGACTTCATCGCGCGGGCCCGGTCGGTGCTGGTGACGGGCACCCATTTTTCCCGGCCGCACACCTCGGCGGCGCAAAAGATCGCCATGACTTTTGCCAAGGGCTATGGCGCCAAGGTGATCTTCGACATCGATTTTCGTCCCAATCTTTGGGGGCTGGCCGGGCACGGTGCGGGCGAGGAGCGCTATATCCGTTCGCACACGGTGTCCGAGCGGCTCAAATCGGTGCTGCCCCATTGCGACCTCATCGTGGGAACCGAGGAGGAAATCCTGATCGGCTCAGGAGAGACCGATCTGGATGCCGCGCTCAGGGCGATCAGACAGGTCTCCTCCGCCCTGATCGTCCTGAAGCGCGGCCCGATGGGGTGCATCGTTTATGATGGCGCGATCCCGGACAATATCGAAGATGGCATCGTGGGCAAAGGGTTCCCCATTGAAGTCTATAACACGCTGGGGGCCGGGGACGCCTTCATGAGCGGGTTTTTGCGCGGCTGGCTGCGCGGGGAGACGCTGGAGACCTGTGCGACCTGGGCCAATGCCTGCGGGGCGTTTGCGGTGTCGCGGCTGTTGTGTTCGCCGGAAATCCCCAGTTTCGAGGAGTTGAGCTTTTTCCTCGAACAGGGCAGCGAATACACCGCGCTGCGCAAGGATCGGGTGCTCAACCACATTCACTGGGCAACGACCGGGCGGCGCAGGGCGTATGCGAGCCTCAAGGCGCTGGCCATCGACCATCGGAGCCAGTTCGAGGAGATGGCGGAGCGGGCCGGAGCCGACCGGGACCGGATTGCCGGCTTCAAGCTTTTGGCCGTCGAGGCGGCGGCCAAGGTGGCCGACGGGCGCGACGGGTTCGGGATGCTGCTCGATGAAAAATACGGGCGCGCGGCGCTGTTCGCGGCGGCCAAAGTGCCCGACTTCTGGATCGGGCGGCCGGTGGAACTGCCCGGGTCGCGGCCGCTCAAGTTCGAATTTTCACAAGACATGGGCAGCCGGCTGGTCGAATGGCCGGTGGACCATACCATCAAATGCCTGGCGTTTTTCCATCCCGACGATCCCGACGATATGCGGCTTGAACAGACCGAAAAGCTGGGTGCGCTTTACGATGCGGCGCGCAGCGTGGGGCGCGAGGTGCTGATCGAAATCATAGCGGGCAAGAACGGGCCAATGGAGGCCGATACGGTGCCGCGGGTTCTGACCGAGCTTTATTCGGCGGGGATCAAGCCCGACTGGTGGAAGCTCGAACCACAGGCCGATGCGGGCGCCTGGGCGCTGATCGATGAGACAATCAAGGTCAACGATCCCTGGTGCCGCGGGGTGGTGCTTTTGGGGCTCGATGCGCCGGCCGACGCGTTGGAAGCGGCGTTCAAGGCAACGGCGGGATCGGCAAGTGTCAAAGGATTTGCCGTGGGGCGGACGATCTTTGCCGGTGCCGCCGAAAAATGGTTGGCTGGGGAGATGGACGATAGCGAAGCGGTTGCCGATATGGCCGAGCGGTTCGGGGCGCTGGTGGATGCATGGGAGGCGCGGGAGCAATGACCGAAACGATCAGACTGACCATGGCGCAGGCCGTCGCGCGGTTTCTGGCGGCGCAGATGACCGAGATCGAAGGCGAACGAGTGCCGCTGTTTGGCGGGGTGTGGGCGATTTTCGGGCATGGCAATGTCGCGGCCATGGGCGAGGCGCTCTATGGCGTGCGCGAGAAACTGCCGACCTATCGCGCCCATAACGAGCAGGGCATGGCCCATGCGGCGATTGCGTTTGCCAAGGCCAGTTTCCGGCGGCGGATGATGGCGTGCACAAGCTCGATCGGGCCGGGGGCGACCAACATGGTGACCGCGGCGGCAATGGCGCATGTCAACCGGCTGCCGGTCTTGTTTTTGCCCGGCGACGTGTTTGCCAACCGGCGGCCCGATCCTGTGCTGCAGCAGGTCGAGGATTTTGCCGACGGGACGGTTTCGGCAAACGATTGTTTCAGGCCCGTGTCGCGATATTTCGACCGCATCACGCGGCCCGAGCAGATCATGCCGGCGCTGCGGCGGGCCCTGCAGGTTCTGACCGATCCGGCCGAGTGCGGGCCGGTGACGCTGGCGCTGTGTCAGGATACGCAAGCGGAAGCCTATGATTATCCAGTCTCGTTTTTTGCAGAGACGGTGCACACCCAACGCCGGGTGCGGCCCGATGCCGATGAGTTGGCGCGGGCGGTTGCGGCCATCGAGGGCGCGAAACAGCCGGTGCTGATCGCCGGTGGCGGGGTGCTCTATTCGGGGGCCAGCGATGTGTTGGTACGATTTGCCGAGGCGCACGATATTCCGGTGATGGAAACGCAGGCGGGGAAATCGGCCCTGCCCCACTCCCATCCCCTCAATATGGGATCGGTGGGCGTGACCGGGACGAGCGCGGCCAATCAATTGGCGGAACAGGCCGATGTGGTTTTGGCCGTGGGAACGCGGCTGGCCGATTTCACAACGGGATCGTGGGCGCTGTTCAAGAATCCGGGTGTGAAATTTGTGGCGCTCAACGTTGCGGCGATCGATGCGGGCAAGCATGGGGCGATGCCCCTTCTGGCCGATGCGCGGGTGGGGCTCGAGGCGCTCGGGGACGGGCTGGGGCCATGGCGGGCGCCACAAAGCTGGCGCGATGCGGCCAACGAGGGCAAACGCGGATGGCTGGACGCGGCCGATGCCGTGACGGCGGCGACCAATGTGCCCCTGCCCTCGGATGCCCAAGTGATCGGGGCGACCCAGCGGACGATGGGGGACGCAATCGTCGTGTGCGCGGCGGGGGGATTGCCCGGGGAGTTGCACAAGTTGTGGAAGGCGGAAAGCCCGGGGCGCTATCACCTCGAATACGGGTTTTCAACGATGGGCTACGAGATTGCCGGGGGGCTGGGGGTGAGGCTGGCGCGGCCCAATGACGAGGTTGTCGTCATGGTGGGCGATGGCAGCTACATGATGGCCAATTCCGAGCTTTCGACCGCCGTGATGATGGGGCTGGCGCTGACCATCGTCCTGCTCGACAATCGCGGGTTCGGCTGCATCAACCGGCTGCAAATGGCGACCGGGGGCAAAAATTTCAACAATCTGTTCGAGGATGTGCGCAGAGAGGCGATGCCCGATATCGACTTTGTGGGGCATGCAGGCGCGATGGGGGCCCATGCGCAAAAGGTTGGAGGGATTTCCGAGCTGGAAACCGCACTGGCCGAGGCGCGGGCGCGCGGCGGGGTCAATGTGGTGGTGATCGATACCGACCCGCTGGTCGCGACCGAGGCCGGCGGGCATTGGTGGGACGTTGCGGTGCCCGAGGTGTCCGAGCGGGCGGATGTGCGTGCGAAGCGGGCGGAGTATGAGGACAAGATCAAGGGGCAGCGGATCGGGTGATATGTCTGGCGCTGCCGTGTACTGGATCCCGGGTCTTCGCCCGGGATGACGGAGGTGGGGAGGCACGCTTGGGGAAAAGAGGGTCGACCGGTTTGCGAAGGCCGCAGCTATTTTTCCAAAGCTCGTTTCTCCTCCGCGGTCATCCCGGACTTGATCCGGGATCCAGTATGCTCGGCGATTGAGGGAAACGATGATCGATGAGCGGCACTATTACGTCTATATCCTCGCCAGCGGGATCGGCGGAACACTCTATGTCGGGGTCACCAACAATCTGTTCCGGCGGATTCCCGAACACAAGGAGCGGAAAGCAGATCGGTTCACCGCCCGCTATGGTGTCGACCGGCTGGTCTATTTCGAGGCGCATGACACGATCGATGCGGCGATCGCGCAGGAAAAGCGGATCAAACGCTGGCGGCGAAGCTGGAAGGTGCAACTGATCGAAAAAGACAATCCCAACTGGGATGACCGGTTTGCTGCCCTCCAGCCGTAAGGCCGGGAGATGCACGGTTTAAACCACCGGCGCTGGGGGTACTGGGTCCCGGGTCTTCGCCCGGGATGACGGGGGTGGGGAGGATGGGTTGGGGAAGACAGAAACGGGTGAAAAGCGACGGAAGCCGAGTTGGGCGTACACGCTTGCCTCGCCTCCACGGTCATCCCGGACTTGATCCGGGATCCAGTACACTCGGTGACGTTGCAGTCGCAGGGGGTTACGAACGAGGTACATATTGCCGGCGCTGCCAGGTACCGGGTCCCGGGTCTTCGCCCGGGATGACGGAGATGGGGAGGAGAGGTTTGTGAACACAATGAGAAAGACGACAGAAAAATGATCCGGATCGGTGCGAATCCTATCGGGTGGTCCAATGACGACATGATCGAGATTGGCGGGGAGACGCCGTTGGAGGTGTGTCTGGCCGAGGCCAGGGAGGCCGGGTTTACGGGGATGGAGCTGGGCAACAAGTTTCCGCGTGAGGCCGAAGCGCTTCGGCCGGTGCTCGATGCCCATGGGCATTCTCTGGTTTCGGGGTGGTACTCGACCGCGCTTTTGGTTCGCGACGAGAACGCCGAGATCGAGGCGGCTGCGGCTCATGCGACGCTATTGCGCGACATGGGGTCCACGGTGATGATCGTGTGCGAGACATCGAATGCCATCCATGGGCAGATGGAGACGCCGCTGTCGGAGCGGCCGATCTTGCCCCATGACACCTGGCCCCGGTTCGGGATGCGGTTGACCGCGTTTGCGCTCAAGCTCAAGCAGGCCTACGGGCTCGATCTTGTCTATCACCATCACATGGGGACGATCGTTCAGACCGAAGCGGAGATCGACCGGCTGATGGCCTCGACCGGAGATGCCGTGCATCTGCTGCTCGACACCGGGCACGTCACATGGGGCGGGGGCGATCCGGCGCGGGTGGCGCGCAATCATTTCTCCCGCATCGCGCATGTGCACACAAAGGATGTGCGCGCCGAAATCATGCTCAAATCGAACTCGGAGGACTGGAGCTTTCTCAAATCGGTGCTGGCCGGGGTCTATACGGTGCCCGGTGATGGGCTGATCGACTTTTCCTCGGTGTTTGCCGAACTCAAGGGCTATGAGGGCTGGGTTGTGGTCGAGGCCGAACAGGATCCCGAAAAAGCCCATCCGCTGACGTATGCGAAGATGGGGTATGGGCATTTGCGCGCGGTGCTGGAGCGGGCCGGGTTCGCGGTGGCCGCGTAAGGCGTTCCGGGCCGGGAAAGGCGGCCGTGGATTGGAGAGGCACTGGGGGGCGTAGCGGCGCACATGGGCCCCGGGTCAAGCCCGGGGCAGCGAGGGGGAGGATGGGCCGTGGCAGGAGCCGCCAGCGCTGCCGGTTACTGGGTCCCGGAACAGGTCCGGGATGACAGCGGTGGCGAGGTAAAGGCCGAGGCCGGGACCGCAAGAGAGAAGGAAGCAAGGCAATGTCCGAACTGCTCGTCAAACCGTCGGGGAATACCGGCAAGGTGATCGATGTGACGCCTCAAAGTGCCGGGTGGCGGTATGTGGGGTTTGCGCTGCATAAGCTGACCGCCGGGCAAAGCGTTTCGGCGGCGACGGGGGATCGGGAGGTCTGCCTGGTTTTCGTGTCCGGCACGGGGAGCGTGACGGCAGGAGGCGAGACGCTGGGCAAAATGGGCGAACGCAAGAGCCCATTCGACGGCAAGCCGGCGGCTGTCTATGTGCCGGGGCATTCGGACTGGTCGGTGACGGCGGAAACCGAGGTCGAACTGGCCGTCTGTTCGGCCCCTGCCCTTTCGCACCGCGCGGTGAACGTCATCGGTCCCGACGCGATGAGCCAGGAGGTGCGCGGCAAGGGCACCAATGTGCGCCATGTCACCAATATCCTGCCCGAAACCGATGGGGTGGCGGACAGTCTTTTGGTGGTCGAGGTGATAACGCCGGGCGGGCACACATCGTCCTATCCGCCGCACAAGCACGATAGAGACGCATTGCCCGAGGAGTCGTACCTCGAGGAAACCTATTATCACCGTCTCAACCCGCATCAGGGCTTTGCCTTCCAGCGTGTCTATACCGACGATCGCTCGCTCGATGAAACATTGCTGATCGAAGACGGGGTGACCACGCTGGTGCCCAGGGGGTATCACCCCTGCGCGGCGATCCACGGGTATGATCTTTACTACCTCAACGTGATGGCGGGGCCGCACAGGCGTTGGAAATTTCACAATCAGCCCGAGCATGAATGGCTTCTGGGAGGCTGAGTTTTAACCGGCACTTATGCGGGAGGCTCCGACCCGCCACCCCCCATTTGTCAACCCGGCCTTTGGGCCGGGGGCTTGTACAATCAGCGTCCCGGATGGAGCCGTCGACGCTGAGTGTACTGGATCCCGGCTCGCGGCCGGGATGACGTCGGGTGAGGTGTTGGGGGTTGTTACAGTCTTGCTGGCCTTGCCCGCCGATCGCCTGGAAAGTCAGCAAACGATGGCCCTTAAAGGGCGTGTTAAGTCCTTGGCCGTAACACTTTCCTTTGACCGAAAGACCGGTGCAGGGGGCAAGGCATTTTGGCAGGCACGATTCAAAGCAGGATCAGGCAATTGGGGCGCGTGCTCGCGCGCGCCAGCAACATACCTGCTTTGATGGCCGTGGTGGTGATCGCGGTGGCGGCCGGCTTTGCCGACTACCAGAACCGGGAAATCCACGCGCAATCGCAGCGCGCCGCGGTGCTCGACAAGCTCGGGCTGGTGCGGGCCCAGCTCGAGGGCAACGTCTATTCCAACCTGCAACTGATCCACGGGCTGGTCGGGGTCATCGCCACCGAACCCTATATGGGCCAGGCGCGGTTTTCCGCGCTTTCCGCCTATCTGTTCAACCAGAGCAGCCAGATCATCAACATTGCGGGGGCGCCCGACTTCGTGGTGCGCATGGTCTATCCGCTGTCCGACAACGAGGCGGCACTGGGGCTCAATTACCGGGACAACGCCGAACAGCGCGATGCGGCGATGCAGGCCCGCGACAGCCGCGAAATCGTGCTGGCCGGGCCAGTGCATCTGGTGCAGGGCGGACGCGGCTTTATCGGACGCTACCCGGTCTATTATCGCAACGGGACGGGCGAGGAGCGCTTCTGGGGCATTGTTTCGGCGGTGATCGACGCCGACAGGCTCTACCAGGAGAGCGGTCTGGACGCCATGGAAGCCGATCTCTCCATAGCCATTTCCGGCCGTGACGGGCACGCGGACAACGGAGCGGTGTTTTATGGCGACGCGGCGGTTCTGGACAGCGATCCGGTGCGGGCCGAGGTGTTGCTGCCATCGGGCAACTGGATCATATCGGCCATCCCCAACGGGGGCTGGAGCGTCAATCCGCCCAACACAGTGGTGCTGCGGGTCGGGATGGGGCTGGCCGCGGCGCTGATCCTTGTGCCGCTGGTTCTGTTGGGCCGGCTCAACGAGGAACGCCGGCGGCGGATGATCGAGCAGCGGCGGCGCGAAAGCGAGTTGTCACGGCTGTCGCGCCGGCTGGAGCTGGCATTGGCCACCTCGCAGGTCGGGGTGTGGGAAATGAACATCGCCACCGGCCACCTGTCCTGGGACGACCGTATGAACGAGCTTTACGCCCATCCGTGCGACGGCGGCGAGCGCGACTACACCCATTGGCGCGACAGGCTGCATCCGGACGATCTTGAACGCGCCGAGCGTGACTTCAATGAATCCATCCGCTCGGGCGCCCAGTACCTGTCCAATTACCGCATCGTGACCCCCGAGGGCGAAACGCGCCACATCAGGGCGATCGGCTCGGTCTATCAGGATCAGGGAACCGCTCCACGCATCGTGGGGGTCAATTGGGACGCAACGCCCGACGCCAAATTGTCAGAGGCGCTGCTGCGGGCCAAGACGCAGGCCGAGGCGAAAAATTTCGAGCTGGAGACCGCCAAGGCGCGCATCGAGCACAACGCCATGCACGACCCGCTGACCGGGCTGCCCAACCGGCGCTATCTTGACGAAATTCTCGACATGCACACCAAGCGCAGCGCGCACGACGGGGGCTATGTCTCGATCCAGCATATCGATCTGGATCGCTTCAAGCAGATCAACGATACGCTGGGCCATGCCGCGGGCGACGCCATGCTGATCCATGCGGCCGAAGTGCTCAGGGGCTCGGTGCGGCCATCGGACTTCGTGGCGCGGATCGGGGGCGATGAATTCGTGATCCTGTGCATCGGGGAGAAATCGGATGCCGAATTGCGCGCCATGGCCGAGCGGATCATCGCCGCCATGCGCAAGCCGGTCTCCTACCAGGGCCATGAATGCCGGTTCGGCGTTTCGATCGGCATTGCGGGCGGTGATGTTTCGACAACGCCGGCCAAACAGGTGCTGGTCAATGCCGATATCGCGCTTTATCGCGCCAAGGAGCGTGGCCGGAACCGGGCCGAATTTTTCTCGGAAGAATTGCAGGCCGAAATCATCACCGCCAAGCGTGTGGCCGACGATATCCTGTCGGGGCTGGAGAACAACGAATTCGTCGCGTTCTACCAGCCTCAGGTGGACGCAAAGACCCTCGACATCGTTGGCATGGAAGCGCTGGCGCGCTGGAACCATCCCATAAGGGGCATGCTGACGCCCGATGCGTTCATGGCGATTGCCGAGGACCTCAACGTGGTTGCGGCCATCGACAAGCTGATCCTCGAGCAGGCGCTGGCCCAGCACAGGAAATGGAAGGCGGCAGGGCTAAGCGTGCCGCGGGTTTCGGTCAATGTTTCGGCGCGGCGGCTCAATGACGAGGGGCTGATCGATACGCTCAAGGCGCTGGAGATCGAACCGGGCACGGTGTCGTTCGAATTGATCGAATCGATCTATCTCGACGAGCGCGACACGCTGGTCTCGTTCAATATCGACCAGATCAGGGATCTGGGCATCGACATCGAGATCGACGATTTCGGCACAGGATACGCTTCGATCGTCTCGCTTCTGCAATTGCGCCCGACGCGGCTCAAGATCGACCGGCAGCTCGTGATGCCGATCACCAGTTCGGCCGGTCAGCGCCGGCTGGTCGGCTCGATCATCGAAATCGGCACGTCGCTGGGAATCGAGGCGATTGCCGAGGGTGTGGAGAGCTTCGAGCACGCCACAATTCTCGCCGATATGGGCTGTTCGGCGCTGCAGGGCTATGCCATTGCCCGACCCATGGATGGGGACGCGATAACCCAGTTCGTGACCAGCCAGAGCTGGCGCAAGGCGAGCTAGGGTGCGGGGGTTCAGGTGATGGCCGGCTGCAAGCGGCACTTTCCTGCGCTCCGGTACTCACGTACTGGAAGTACGCTCCGTTCCGGTGCTCGAAAAGCGTCGCTTTCGCTCAGCCCTGACCTGTCCCCCGCACCCTAGCCCCTAGCTTTTCGGCTTGGCGCGGTTAGTGGCCTGGGCGGCGAGGGGGTCGTCGGGCCAGTAGTGGCGGGGGTAGCGGCCCTTCAGATCCTTTGCCACATCGGACCATGAACCCCGCCAGAAGCCGGGGAGATCGCGCGTGGTCTGGATGGGGCGATGGGCCGGGGAGAGCAGCGAGAGCAAGAGGGGCACCTTGCCCCCGGCGATGGCGGGGTGGGTGTCGAGCCCGAACAGCTCCTGGACGCGCACGGCAAGCACAGGGCCGTTCTCGGCGGCGTAATCGATAGGGATGGAACTCCCCGAGGGGACGGCGAAATGGGAGGGCAGAAGCGTTTCCATTTGCGCGCGCCTGTCCCAGGGCAAGAGATCGAACAGGGCGGCAGAGAGGTGGTCGGCAGTGATGGCGTCGAGGCGCGACAGGCCGGCGATGTGGGGGACGAGCCAGGCGGCATCGTTTTCAGCCAACGCCGCGTCGGAAAGGTCGGGCCAATCGGCGCCCATGGTGCGATGGAGGAAGCCGGCGCGCTCGCGCAGGGTACGCTGGTCGCGGGTCCAGGGAAGCTTTTCAACGCCGATCTGCGCGATGCCTTTGGCCAGCATGGGCGCGGCGGCGGCGGGATCGTCGATGGCGGCGGTACCATCTTCAAGGCGCAGGGCGCCAAGGCGGCGCTGGCGGCGGGCACGGACGGCGCGGGCTGTGGGATCGAAGGCCAGTTCGGTTGCGGTTTGGATATGGCTTGAGAAGATATCCTCAATGTCGTTTCGATCGATGGCGATGGCGGTGCGGATATGCGCGCTGGCGGCGGCGCCGGTCATTTCGGTTATGACGAGGAATTTTTCGCGCGCCAGACGCTCGGTCTCATCGATGCGGGCCTGACGGCCATTGGCAAGGCGGAAGCGGCCGGGGCCGG
>TARA_R110002051_G_scaffold276394_1_pt1 | contig 16291 bp, 6 predicted proteins | sample TARA_R110002051 | Tara Oceans TARA_R110002051 (sample SAMEA4397023) | marine metagenome | biome: Polar Biome; feature: [MES] marine water layer (ENVO:01000295) within the mesopelagic zone...; material: water (ENVO:00002006), including particulate matter (ENVO:01000060) such as......
CATTAGGCGGTCTTGCTTTAGGTCTTACTACTGGTGGATTAGGATTAGTTGGAGCAGCTTCATATGCAGCAGCTGCAGGAGCAGCAGGAGCTGGGACTTATCTTGGTGGACATGCTGGTAAAGCACTAGCAGAGAAGAAGACAGGAAAAAGAAAAGATATAAAAGGTGATTTATTTTATAAAAATACAGCTGATCAACAAAATAAAGCATTTAAAGATTTTGATACAAAACTTAATAAAGGAATATTAGAAAAAAGTTTATATGCAGGTGCCCTAGCTGGAATATCAGTTGCATCTTCAGATATTATTAAAGGTCTTAAAGGATTAAAAGAAAAACAAGCAATTGCAACATCATCAGCTAATCAAGCAAAGTTTAATAAAATGTTAGTAGAGACAACTAATCCTAAAATAAGTCCCTATCCATCAACCACAACTGGTTCAACTCTTCCAGATAAATTAGCTCAAGCTAAATCTGGAGCTGATTTTATAGCAAAGGCAGATTTAAGTGCAGTTAGTCTTCCAGCTGCTACTACTGAAACTGTTGCATCTGTAGTTACTAAGCCATCTACAGCTGCTGTTGCTACTGAATCTCAATTTGGTGAAGTTATGCCTTTAAAAACAGGGGGAAAAGAATTAGCTAAAGCTGAAGCTGCTATTGATTTAAAAGATATAAATTGGGCTACGGATAAATTAGAAGAAATTAGTCCCTCTAAAGAAAGGTATTTTTCTTCAGATAAAATGACTGAAAGATATAAATCATCATATCCAAAAGGTCAATCAGTTCCTTCACTTACTCCTGAAATGGATAAAGTAGTTCCTAATTTATTTGACAATTTTTTGACTGGTGTCAAAGATGAAGCAACTAAGAGAGCTACACAAAGTGTACTAGCTAGTGGAGCTTATGGATTATATCAGCACAGACCTGAATTAGAGTCATTGAAAAAGTTTAATATTATAGACCCAAGAAAGATTGTATAATAATGCCATATCAACCTGATGATTTTAGTAATATTTTTGGCACTGGTGAAGGTCAACTTGATCCAAAGTTTGGAGCATATGCACCTCAATACGATGATTGGCAAGAAACATATATAGAACAATCTTATGGTTTTGCAGGTCAAGAATATGGAATAGCTCAAGATTTATATGGATTAGCAGGTGAAAGATATGGAATGGCTCAAGATAGAAGTCTTTTTGAACAAAGTCAAAGAGGTGATGCTAGGGGTCAAGCTGGAGAAAGATTAGGTTTTCAATTATCGGGCATGGAACAACAAATGGGTGGTACTCTTTCTGGAGCTCAAGAACAAGTTTTTGATATACTTGGTCAGGGTGAACAAATGGCAGCTGGTGGATTAGGTACTAGGTCTGGAATGACAAGAAGAGCAATGAAAAAAGTAGAAGGAAGTACAGAAAGAGCATTAACTGGACAAGCTATGACTGGATTGGAAGCAAAATCTCAATATAAATCAACAATGGGTGATATAGCTGCTGGTGCATTTGGTTCTGCACAATCTTTAGCTGAATCTGGATTATCTTATGATCAAGCTGGCCTTTCATTAGAAGCATCTGGAGTACAATATGGTAGAGCTGGAATGGACTATAATCAATCTATGGATGAATTAGCTTCTGATTGGGAAGAGGAGATGTATGATTATTTATTTATGCTTGGGGAACTAACAGGCGACTGGGCTGATTTTGGAGATACGGGTGGTAGTGTTGATAGTGATGATGATGAAGAATATAATGAAGGTGATGATGAAGAAGAACCTGTAGGAGAAGGTGGTGATGTTCCTCCTGATGATGATAGCTCTTGGAATCCTAATAGTAATAACTTTGACCCAAATTCATGGGGGCCAGGAAATCCATATTATGAACAAAATCCTGATTTAGATTATTGGCAAGACCCACATGGTGGTGATGATGATGATCCACCTATTCCACCACCACACACAGGGCCTTAATTATGGCAATGTACGAAGGAATAAGTATACCTGAAGTAATTGAAACAGATTTTTCAACTGGTTCTTCTTCTAATATGCTTACAGCTATTGGAGTTCCATTATTAAGACATTTTTTAAAAACTGGTTATAATGATGAATTGAATATTAGAAAAAGTGAAAATGCTTTATATGCTAGTATTTCAAAAGCATCTACGGAAATGGTAACTTCAGGTGATATACAAAAATCATTAGATTTTTTTAATGACCAAAGAGAAATAAAGTCAGCTGCAGGTGATGCAGCTTCTGTTAATATGATTGATGCTAATATGGCTTTAATACAACCTAATCTAATAGCAAGAAGAAAAGTAGAATCTTTTCGTGATGAGGTTTCTAAATTAGAAGAAGCAGTAGAACCTTTAAAAAATAAAGATGGATATGATGAAGGACTTATTAAGTTAATAAATGAGTTAGATGAAAGATATACTGAGTATGAACCTTATATAAAGGGACAGACTTTAAAAAACTTAATTGATTTACAGACAGATACAAATTTAAAACTAACTGCTGAAATGATTAAGAAAAATATAGATAAACAACCAGAAGTAGAGGGTGTTCAATTATTAGATGAAGATGGAAATCATAATTATGTTGGTGAAAATACAGCTCATAGAGCTAGTGTTATTTTAGATATAATTAATAAAGCTACATCTACAGATGATGTTGATAGAGATGCAATAAGAGTTGGCACATCAGAATGGAGAAAACTATTAACTGATGAAAAAGTAGCAACAACTAAACAATTATCAGAAAAAGAAGCAGTAAAAAGTAGCTGGTCTAAAGAACTTGATATGATGTGGGAAGGAATAGATGAAGTCTTAAGTATAAAACCTGAAGATATGATGGAGAAATATGGTGATGCTCTAGGTGACCCTACTGGTTCATTAGCATTAATGAAGAATGTTAGAAGTCTAGTAAAAGCAAAATCAATTAATCCAACCACCATTCAACAATATAGTAATATTGCTTTATCTGAATTAGCTAAAATTGTAAGTCAAGCAGATGATGTTCCAGCCCCTGTAAAAAAGGTTGTTAATAGCTGGAAAGGAAGTTTTTTCAATAGCGGTGATCAAGTAAATGCTAATAGTTTTTATGATGCTGTAGCTTATTGGGAAATAGATGCTTATGGAAAGTCAAAAGCTGCAGAAGGATGGGATGCTAATCTTGATATTAGTGGATGGGCTGAAGGCTCTGAAGATAAAAATCTAAGAAATCTTGCAATGATGTATATGAACGTCTTACAAAAATTAAAAGAAATAGATGTTGTTGGTAAACAATTATATCCAATTGATGGTTATGGTATTCTTGGCACTCAATTAACAACATCAGGTAAATCAGTACAAGATGAAATATTAAAAAGTTTATTCAAGTAATATAATTTTTTAACGATTATCTATGGTAAAAATGGAACTACATGGATTATTCAGCTAGAACGCCCGATGAATGGGCAGAACTTTTTGGACAAAGTGATAATGAGCTTGTAAAATCATTATGGGATTCATCTGCTTATTATGATTTAAGAGGGATAAGATGGGATACTGAAGGTGATGAGACTAAACCAATATTTGAAACCCCATTAGACGAAGACACATCAATAGATTATCAGACATCTGCTACAGGGCCTGCTAAAAGAGCCTTAAATATATTAGAATCTGGTATTTTTGATAAGGATAAATTAGAAGAAATATCCCTTTATCATAAGCCTCCTGATTGGAGTGAGCAGGCAAAGTATGGATTTGTAGAAAAAACTAAAGAGATGCTTAATGAAATTGATCCTACATTTACATTAATTAGTCATGAGTGGGGATTACCCAGAGATACTTTTCTTGAAGAAGATTTTGATTTTAAGATTGATCAATTAAAAAAGAAAAGAGATGCATTTGAAGTTGATGTAAAAGCTTGGCAAAAAGCAGGTAAGCCATCATTTTTTGGTAGAGCTTATAAAAAACAATCTGAAGAACTACAAAGGTTAAATAATTTTTTTGAAAGATTACCAGAAATTACTAATAAAGAAGAATATAAAGGGCAAAAGGTAATAAGGCTAGAAGAATATATACCCGGTGAAACTAAAAAAATAAAGATACCTCTTCTTGGTGAATGGCTTCATTCTAATAAAAATCTAACTGCTGAAGATTATGAAAGAGCCAGAAGAAAAGAACTAACTCCAGCTCAGGAAGAAGATGAAAAAGAACAAGATATTGCCTTAAAAGAATTAAGAGGTGTATATGATAAATGGGATAAAGCTAAAGAAGATGATATAAGATTTCAAGCTTATGAAAATTGGACTAGAGGTAATACATTAAATTTTTGGGAAAAAGATTTTTATACTGATGATTATTGGTTTAACAGAGTAATGGGAATTGTTCCATCTTTGTTATCATCGGGTTTAGGCGCTGGAACTGGGGTAGCATCTCAAAAAGCATTAAGTAAATTTATTAAAAAAGTACCCGGCAAGATTCCTAAAATGATAGGTATGGTAACTACATTAGGTGCAATGACACCATTGGAAGCAACTCCTCATTTTAAAGAAGCATATTTAGATGGTATTGAGAAATTTGGTAATACAGATGCTGGTGCTGAACTTGCAAGAACCCAAGCAGCCGCATCTACTGCTGTATATCTACCTATTATTTGGGCTACAGAGGCTTGGCCTACATCAAAATTTATGGATGCAGCATTAACTTCTAGCGCTAGAAGAGCAATTCGTAAAAATCTTCATAAAGGTATTTATGGAAAAGTTCAAAAATTTATGTTGCAGAATCCTAATTTAGCAAAGAGAGGCAGTATTCATGTTCTTGAAGCTGCTAAGCAAGGAGGCAGAGAAGGATTGCAAGAGTCTTTACAATATGTTGCTGAACTTGGTGTTAAGATGGGATATAAAGATGAGTCATTTTCAGAAATGTTTGACTGGCATGAACTATCTGAGAGCTTTACTGGTGGTATGATTATGGGTGGAGCATTAAGAGGTGGAGTAAGTGCAGTAAAAGGTAAAGAATTATATAAACAAAAACAGATGGAATTTGGAGCTGCTAAAGCAGAGGTTGATCAAAAGGGTAAACCAATATATAAACGAACACTTTATCCAGATAAAGATATAGATATAGAAAAAAAGAAAGATGTTTCAATAAAAGACCCATCTGTTAAAAACTTAATTGATGAACTAATTTCTCCTCCTACTAAAAAAGTTTTAATGGATCGTGAAAATATTGATGATAGAGATTTTAAAAATTTTGTAAAAGAAATAGATACTTTTTCTACAACTGGAAGAATTTTTGAAAAGACATCTACTATTTTAGATAGAAAAGGTAAAGAATTTTATGATGATTTACCTATAGATAAACAGAATAGAATCAATAGGTTATTACAAGGTGGACTAGAGTCAACCAAAGAAGGTGAAAATATTGTTAAAACATTATATAATCCTAAAAAAGGAGATAAGTATCTTCCTATAGCTGAAGATATTATTAAAGGAAAAATTAAAGTTTCTTTTGCAAAAGATGTAAAAGGTAAAATTAAATCACCATCAGATAAAACAAGAATAAAGGTTTTAGATTCTGAATATAGTAAAGCATTATTAAAAGAATATGAAAAAGATATATCTGGATTAACTCCTACAGCAGCTAGAAATGAACTAGGAAAATTAAACCTAGATATTAGTAAAGCAGATATTGAATCATCATTAGTAAAAGAAATAGAAAAAGAAGATTTAACAACAGTATCTGTTAAAGATATAGAAGAAAGTGATTTTAAAGAATGGTCTAAACAACAAACACCAAGTGAAGAAAATATTGTTGGTAAAAAAGCTGCTGTTATTAATGATAAGAGTAAGTTTAATAATCAAGTTGGAACAGTTGTTAAATATGATACTAAAAAAGATAAAATAAAAATGGAATTTGCTGATGGTAAGACTGCTATTATTCCATTTAAACAAATATATTTTACTCCAGAAGAGTCTTCTCAAGTGGGTGTTACAATTCCAGATGTCGCTGAAGCAACTGTTACTAAAAAAACAAAAGATACAGGACTACCATCTATTGAGCAAAATGTGGCTAAAACAAAGAAATTAAGAGCAAGACTAGATACGATAATGACTAGGATGGCAAAACAAACTGAAAAGGGATTAACCGTTGATCAAAAAGAAGGTTTTGAAGCTCTTAATATACAAGATAAGATGTTGCCATTTGCTCTTAGTAGAGAAGGTGTAGCTGATGCTTTAAAGAAAGAAGGTGTCTGGGAAGAGTTTAAACCATTTTATAAAGAATCAAAGCAAGAACAAGATAATTTAAAACAAGGAGTTATTTCGTCTTGGGGAAAGGTTGTTCAAGAACTTGAAAAAACAGACCTTTACATAGCTTGGATACCTAAAAAGAGTCAAATAGTTGATACACAAATAAATGAAGGGATAACAGAAATTACTCTTCAGTCAAAATCTGACACTGGTAAAGATGTACTTATGTTGCCTAAAAATAAAAAAATTATAGAAAAAGTTTTTAAAAAAGTTTTTGGTCAAGACATTAATTTAAAAGTAATAAAAGAAGGCGAAACTTCTAAAAAACAAACAAGTATTGATGAACAAGTAGATAAAGATTTTCTTGAGCAAGAGGTTTCAAAAAGATTAGAAAAAGCTGTAAAGGGAACTAAGGGAGATGTTCCTCGTGATGTATTAGAAAAAGATATAAGAAAAAAATTAAAAGAAAGAGATGAAATAGCTAAACTTTTTGAAGGTGAACCACTAGATACTCCTAAAAAAATAGATAAGAATAAAGCTAGAATAGCTGCTGATAGAAAAATGGCTGAGATAGAGCAGATAGAAGGTGTAGATATAAAAAGCGTAGGTCTTCCAGTTAAGGGTGGTCTAGAAAGATTTGGTAACATAGAAATTGCTCCAAATAAACAAAATCAGGGCCTTGGAGAAAATTGGGTAAATAGCTTAAAGGTAAGAAGAAAAACTCAAGGTAGAGAAACAATAGATATTATTGCTAAGCCAGGTTCAGAAGGTTTTTGGGAAAAGCAAGGATTTAAACAACCATTTGATGTTAATAAACTTTTTGATAAAGAAGGAAATCTTATTGTTAAAAATGATAAACCTGCTAGTTTAGCAAAAGTATTATTTTATAAAGATAAGTCTAATGTACCCATAAAATTATATGAATTATTAGAACAAATAGTTGATGTAAAGTCTGGAAAAGTTAAAAAAGTAGATGGGGAAATACCTATTCCAATGGTATTTGATTTGGAAGGTGTTACTTTACAAGATTTAGTTGTTAAAGCACAAACAACATTAAAAGATAAACCAATATCTGAAGATTTAACTGAAGTAATGGAAGAATTTGGAGTTAAAAAAGAAAAACCAACTGGTGAAGATATTGAAGAATTAATAAGAGCAAGAAAGAAAAGAGAGGGTATTGATCCAGCTGTTACTGAAGAAGATATAGAAAAACAACAATTAAAATCTTCTTATTCGGATGTAAAGAAGCATACTAAAAAAGGTTGGGATGAATTTAAAGACGGAATGTCTGATTTATTAAGTGATGAAACTGGAGCAATTGGTGATTTAGGAGATGAGATTGGATATGCAAAAGCTAAAGTTCATTTTCAAAAAGCATATGATGAGTTAAAAAAATCATACAAAGTAGGATTAGAAGATTTTGTACCATCATTTAGTAAAGCAATTAAAGGCGTATCTAAAAGAATGGCTCGTAGAATAAGAAATTGGCTAAATAGATGGGCAAGAGAGATTGATCCAAACATATCAGATAAATTAAATAGTGCCAGCAAATCAATGAATATAGTTGAATTAATGGGATTCGGGCCTCGTAAAAGAAAAAGAATTGAAAGAGAACTTCTTGATTCTGATACTATTTATAGATTATATAGTGATATAGATGATGCTACTGCTGACTATTCTCATGATACTGTTAGAGAAGGTGGTGAAATTATAGATACTTCTGATATGGATGAGATTGCTAATGATTTTTCTTTTGAAGGATATGACCATAGAGGAGATACTTTTTATAAATTTCTTGAAAATGCTGATACTAAAGGGTGGTTAAATGATAGTCAAGCAGCTGAATTATTTAATGTGGTTAAATCTGGGAATTACAATTCATTATTAAAACATCTTATTACTGAATATAATTTTACTCCAACTTCTGTAGTCGAAAATAATATGGTCAGAAGTTTCTGGGTTAGAAATCAAACGATGAATAGAGTGCCGGGTATACAAAAAAGAGCTTGGTGGTATGCTAATATTGATGAAAATACCTTAACAAGAAAAGCAAGAGTATTAAAATCTCTTATTCCTAAAATAGGTGGTAGCTCTAGATATGGTAAAGATATTAGAACAAATAGAATGTTGCCATCAACATATTCTGTTTCTTTTGTTGACTACGATAATTCTACAAACAAGTGGGAATTAGAAGATTTTCAAATAGAAAGAATTTATTTAAAAGATATGGTTGATGTTTTTGTTGGAGATAATGATGAGAGCGGTTCTAACTATTTTAGTAAACCAGTATATGACAATATTTCTGGGCCATTATTAAGAAACTTCGATAGACAGTTTGCAACTTTTTCTTCTCATTTAAAATGGGGAAAAGATAATAATGGCAATCCAATTATAAGAACTATTGTTGGATTAAAAGCTGGTGGAAATAAACCTGCTATAATTGTTGCCAGAGCTCCATCTGAAATGGTTGGAATGGTTTCTGATGCTAATGCAATTTTAGATTATTTTGATGTTGAAGTAGAGAGAGAAAACCTTACTGAACAACAAAAAAAATCATTTTTAGATTCTATAGAAAATGAATATTCTGAACAAAATAAATTTCCAGCAGTTCAACATGTTCTTACTCATGAGTTTATGAAAAGAACTCGTGGCAATAAATACTTACAAAGAACAGAAAGTGTACAGCATCACTCTAGAAGATTGAGTATTGACTTTAGTGAGGGAGCTGTCCCTATTGGTATTGGTGATAGAAAAGTAATGATACTTGATCAGAATAAAGTTTTTATTAGTAAAGATAATGCTAAACCAGTTGCATGGTCTGATTATTTAGCTGGTATGGAAGGTAAGAATCGTTCTGATGGCGCAGTCTGGGATGATACTGAAATATTAGATAATATTGCTGAGTCTATAGGAAGAGAACAAGTTAGTAGTAATTCTATTCCATTAAGAGAAGTTAAGACTGCTATAAGATATATAAGTAATGATGATAAGTTTGCAAGAGACAATTTTACTCCATCTCAATTTAGAGATTCAGATTATTGGGAAGGTGAACATTATTTAGCAATTAAAGGTAATGAATTTGTAGTTGAACCTGATTTAAAGATATTAGATTCTGAAGATAATATTATACTTTATACTTCTAAAGAGGGGAGAAATGTATTTATATATGATGCTAATGATAATAGAGTTAATACTTTTCTTACTCTAGATGAAGCAAAAGAACCAGATGGTGGTTCAGGTGATTTTGCTTTAAAAGGAAGAATAAATACTGATGTATTAACCATTCCAGAAACGTCAACAAGAATTATTAAAGTTCCACAACAAAGAGCAAAAACAAGTGCATCATTTCCATGGCCGTGGTTTTCAAAATTATATACTAAACCCTTTGAATCCCTCAGAAACACAATGTCGGATAGAATGGTTAATGTAGCTAGGGCAAATATTAATGCTATGTTTGAAGCTAGAAAAAATCCAAATGTTCTTGGAGCATTGATGGGGCAAATGAAATCAGATAATACATCATTTATAAAAGAAATAGATATGCTTATTGAACCTAAACAAGGTGAAATGATTGAAGATGGATTTATGCATCCACATATTATAAGAACTATTTTAGAGCCTGTAAAAAATAAAATGATAAAAGAAAATGCCTATAGTGGAAGAAGAAGAGGATTAGGTAATTATCCAGTTTTAAAAGCTGATTTAACTGGTAAAATGGTAAGAAATAAAGAAGGTGTTGTTCTTAGCGAAGATGATAATACATCAATGTCTTTTTTAAAACGAAAGTTAAATGTTAAAGATTTAAATGATATTAATACAGCATTAAGAGACAACCCTGTCTATTTACTTGTTGGTAGATGGCCCGTTTATGCATCTACTGGTGTTTTCTTAGGAAAGATTGAAAGAGTTGAGGCATCTGGAAATGGTAATGTTGTATGGTATCATCCAGATAAAAGTTTTGGAGAACTTCAAGCTGATTTTGATGGGGATAATTCATTTATACATATGATGTATTTTGGAGAGAACTATCAAGATAATACTGTTGTTAATGAAATGTTAAAACCTGAAGTTAAAAAAGAATTTGAAAGACAATCAGGATTTGTAAGAGTAGAATATTTTGAAGATATAGAAGATGATTATAAATATACAAGTAAAAAAGATATATATGTTTCTGGTGGTAGATTAGGTAGTGGAATAGGCACTCAAGCAATGATTACTAATGGTATAACATTTTTTGAAGATATGAATCATAGGGGATTTAAAGCAAAAATAGGTGATCAAACTGTTGTTACTAAAGATTTATATGAAGATAGTTCTTTAATGTCTTATGCTCCTTTAAAAGATAATATAACAAATGAAATGCTTGAAAAAGCTGGTATGGGTATATTAGCTGATAAAAATGGTAATGTATGGGAAGAGGGTTCTGGTAAAAAATATTTAATGACAAGTCCTATTATGGAATTAAGAATATTATTACAAGCATCAGTAGATAATGCTAAAGAATTAAAATTATCTAAATGGAAATTTAATGGTTATCATACTTTAATTCCTCTTATGTTTAAGCAAGAGAATGGATCACCAATAGGCACAATGCAATCTACTACAATAGGTACTAATTTAAGGAAGTTTTTTAATTATGGTGATGCTAGAAAAGGTATCGATACTAAGAGTAGAAGAACATTAGGTATATCTTCTATGTTTGAAACTAGTAAGCAAATATATGATGATTTACAATTAAGGCCTAAAGAAAGAGCTAATAAAATAAAAGAGAAAGCCAATACTCATAGAAATATGTTTAAAAGTAGATGGAAAAGTACACTTCCGATTAAAGAATTAACTTTTAATAAAAATATTACTCCTATGGAAAAACTATTGTCAACTCCACATGAAATTATGATGGAATATATAGAAAAAAATCCAGATGATTTAGTATGGGAACACCCGTGGGGATATGATTCCAATAGAACATCTAATGCTATGAATCAAACAAGAAAAGATTTAATGACAATACAATCAGAAACTGCAAGATGGTATCCAGAGAGTGAAATTTGGGATAAAAGAAAAGAAGAAGCAAGAAGGTTTATTAATAATGCTGCTGATGAATTTTATGATATAGGTATAAAATCTGATATATTTAATGATATGTCAAAAAATAGTTTAACAGCAGCTGGATATGCTTATAATGATGCTATATTAGATTGGATTCACAAATGGTATTATGTAGGTAGTCCTAGAAAGAAAATTAAACCATTTAAAGATTTAACTAAAGATCAACAAGCATATACTACACTTAGGTTTTTACGAGGAACAACAAGACAGAAAAAACAAATTGTAAAATCTTTAGGTAAACAATCTGAATATTATAATAATAGAATAATTCATATTCGTGATAAATTAGCTCAGCCTGGATTAGATGAAAAAACAAGACAAAATTATCAAAAAGCAATTAAAAGTCTTGAAGATAAAGTAATGGATTTATCGACAACTACTAGTGTAGATTATTCTAGAATTAGGAATATAGATCAAATACTACCTATTCAATTAATGGATAAAGATGTTTGGACAGAATTTATTAATCGTTACGGGCCTAATTTAAGAGAAGCATCATCAAACCCTTCTTATAGGAAAATGCATCCGACAGAAGAATTAAGAAATAAAAAGAAAATAGAAAAAATATTAGGGAAATGTGGTAAATAATGGCTGATATTAAATTTAAAAAAACAGATTCTTCAGAATGTTTTAATATAAAATTAGCAGCTGCCCAATCTGAAAGTGCAAATGATTATGCTGAACAAAGATTAGTTGAATCAGTTGAAGATATTATTGGATATCCTATTGATAATTCAAAAGCATTAGAAAAAGAAAAAAAGCAATTACCGCTAGGTGATAAAGTAGGTAAAAAAAGATTAGATTTAGAAATAAAAACTGAAAAAGCAAGGTATAAAGAACATAATGAGCTTTATGATTTAATGGTAAATGATAGTATTAGAGTTTATTACCAAACTAATATATTTCAAACTCCAAATGACTTTGTAGAAAATAGGGCAAATTTAATGCAAATGATATTTGAAACTACATTTTTACAACCTCAATGGGCAAATAAAAAAAATCCTGAAACGAGTGGATTAAATGATAGAAAAAGATGGAATGCTAGCAATATAAAAGTTGTAAAAAAAGAATTTATTAATACTTTAATTAAAAATGAAGGCAAGGGAGATAGTATAAGTGCTTATGAAGATACAATGAAGGCTCCTTTATATGTTGCTATATCAAAAGACCCGACTGGAAATGTTGCTAAGCTAATACAAATGGGTCAACAATTAATGGAAGACTATTTAGCTCTTAGTTATAAATGGAAAGAACCAGTATTTGATCCAGACACTGGTAAAATGACAACTGGAACATTACAAGATATTGATAGACAATTTACCATAGCTGGAGACAGGGGAGGTGTAATAGATGGTAGAGAAAAATTTACTCCTAAACAACAATCTTCAGTAATTTCTAGGTTATCAGAGGAAATACTTCATACAGAATCAAGAAATATTATAACAGAAAACATACCTGATGATCCACAAGAATTTATTAAATGGAGAAATAATAAATTAACTGGAGATGTTTTTATGAATCAACTAAAAAATCCATCTGAACGACATAAAGTTGGTGCTGGTGGGTTTGAATATATAATGATACCTCTTCATGTGGATGAAAAACGAGTAAAATATTTAAAAAAATTAAGAGGTGATAATTATATAGAACATGAAAATGCTTATTTAACTTATTTAATTCCTGAGAATCTTCCTCAGTTTTTTAAAGATATAAAAAATAATAACCTCATTACAAAAGAAAAATTAAAAAAACATATTAAATCAAATATTTTAGAGAATGGATTTTATAGGGCAACTGAAGATGTTGTATCTAAAAATGATTTAATACAAGGCACTTTAAAACCAAAAAAGAAATTTGGTGCTTTTATAAGAGGTATTTTCGTTCCAGAAACTGTAGATATAGATGGAAATGAAAAAGGATTTGAATATCAACCACCTGAAGAATGGATGAAAGATTTATGGAATGGTGTTGAAATGCAAAGAAATTGGAATGAAGATTTCTTTAAAAAAATATTAACAGAAAAAGTAAAAAAATCATCTGACAAGTTTAATGAATATTTTAAACAAATTGATAGTCAGCTTGGAAAAGTTGGATATCCTCCACTTGATATACAAGAAATTAAAGATGCTATAAAAACTATTGGAGGTATGGAATATAATATATTTGAGGATAAAGATGGAAATTTTGTTACTCCAAATACATTTGTAAGGAAGGCTGATAGATGGTCATATGGTAATGCTTCATATTATAATAGTGATTATAAAGAAATGTTAGAAACAGCAATAGATGATTTAGAATTACAAGTAATTCCACAAGATAAAAGTACTAGAACTGATCACTTAAATATTTTAGATGATCCAAATATTTCAGCAAAACAAGAATTAGAATCAACTGAAGAGGTTGCAAATCTAGATAAATTAATAGAAGATAGAGAAAATGTTGTTAATCTAATGAAAAAAAGACTATGGAATAAAGATGAAACTGATATTGATAGAGTAGAAGTACTTGCAGCTGATAGAATACTCGCATCAAAACATAGAAGTCTATTTACAAATAAATTAAAAAGAAGAAAAGATAGAAATCTTCATTATGATTATACAGACCAAGCTCATAAAGCAATATACTTTACAGACTTAAAAACTCAATTAACTAAAACACTTCTTGCTAATAGAGATAAACCATCTCTTGTTAAATGGATTATGAATGAGATGAAAACAGTTGCGGGCCATCCAGATATAGAAGCAGGAATTATGGGTTTAGAATATCCAGATAAAAGAGTTGCTGGTTGGTTGCCTGGTGAGTGGACTACTGAACAAGTAGCTGATTTAGGATTGACATGGAGAGGTTATAAAACTGGTGCTAATTTAGGAATGTGGCCATCTACTACTAATAATTTTCAAAGATTAAGTGGTTATTTAAATATTGGATTTGAACCATATCGAAAAGGTATAAATGCTTGGAATGATGGACATGGTAGATTTACAGCAGAGCAAATAAAAAGCCAAGTTAGAGAAACTGGTTTAATTGAACCATTTAATATGTATATTGATATGTTAGCAGGTGGAATATCTGAAGCTTCAGAAGATTCTAGTCTAGATTTTATTATGCCATTAGTTGATACTGCTGCTTTATGGAAAAATAGTTCAAAAAATAAATGGTTAGCATCTAGTAGTGGATGGAATAGATTGTTAAACAGCGCTCTTAGAAGAAATCCGGGAGAGTTAGCAGATTACAAAAGAATAGAAAAAGTTAAAAAATTATTATATGACCATGTTCATTCAAATTCAACAAATCCAAAAGTATTAAGAGAAGAATTATTTAATTTAAAATTAGGACTTACTAAAAATTATATAAATAAATTAGTAAAATGGAAATTACATTGGTGGCCACAAGGAGCAGGTAAGCGTTTCTTTACTATGATGGGTGGAGAAACGGAAATGCGTGGTGAAATTGGAGCAGCTGGATTTATTATGGCTGAAGAAATGGGTAGAGTTGATACAACTGGCGATAATTGGAAATATACTGATTCACCAGAAGCAGTAAGAGCTGCGAGATGGCTTATATATACTAACTTTTTTGGATTAAGTAAACCATTTATGTCTAAAATGTTTAGAGGAGCAGTTGGTGGAACTGGGTTTCAATGGAAACAATATGATTGGAATCAAATTATAATTGAACATCAAAAATTTAGAAATGCTGTATTAAGTAGAGATGGATGGCAAAAAGCTGGTCTTCCATTTGAAGTAACCTATCAAGTTCTTAAAAAATCAGTTAGAGCTCCCGGTATTTTATCTCCAAGATATAAAGAGATGATGAACAATAGCAATATGTTAGTACATATGAATAAAAAATTTGATAATAAACCCGTAGATGACTTAACTAATTTTCTTTTAGCAAGGGGGATTCCTACAGCTATTTTTAATATGATGTGGTGGCAGACTCCCGGATTTGGATTAGCTAGTAGTTTGGTTAAGGGTGCAAAAGCATTAGGATTTTCTAATACTATTACACAAAGAGGTTTATATGGAACACAAAGTGCTTATTTAAATAGAATATTTAATGCTATACAAGCAGCTCCAGTTATATATGCATTAATAATGAGAGGAGCTATTAGAGATGAAGACGAAAAAGATTTAGATTCTTTTCTCAGAGATATATTGCCTTCAGGATGGAGCAATATGATAATGTGGATGATAGATTTTAAAAAATATGCATATAAAGGAGCTAAGCTTTATATACCAACACCATTTAAAGAAGCAACAGGTGTTATTAATCAATATATGAAGTAAGGCAGGTGTAGTTAGTACCTACCTCACTTCTTTTTAGCTGGTAGAAACAGAGCTAAATTATTCTAGTTAATCTATGTAATAGTCTTTCTATTTTTTGCATTAACTCAGCCATTTCTTTTATTAGTTCTTGTATTTCTTTATTCTCCATGATCAAACCCATGTCCTAATAAAATATAGAAACGAAAGATTCCAATTTTAATATCTGAATTATTATTAGATATTTGAAATGTAATTGATAGAAGTCCTTTTAAAATAGATATGTGATATAAATATTGCATTAGAAATGCTTCTATTGTATAGTGACTAATTTCTATAATTGGTGAGAAACCACGTTCCCATTTAATGGTTTTTTTAATTTGCACTATTTTCCTCCTTTTGTTCAAATATTGCAAAAACCTCGAGCTTCTTATCAAGACTCATATCTTCTATTGTTTCTTTTAAGTATCCGTACATTGATATTATAATTGCATCTGCCGTATTTAGTGTTACTCTTTTACTATTTACTTTTGTTGGTACTTCTTGCTTATCAATTACATTTTGTGCTAGTGTTCTTAATCTATGTTTTCTATTTTGTTTATCTTTTGGTAGTCCTAATGGCTTCATCCATACTTGTGGAGCAACAAGTTTACATTCTATCTGGAAACCTAGTAGCAACCCTTGCCAAAGTCC
>TARA_R110002051_G_scaffold17646_3_pt1 | contig 16289 bp, 28 predicted proteins | sample TARA_R110002051 | Tara Oceans TARA_R110002051 (sample SAMEA4397023) | marine metagenome | biome: Polar Biome; feature: [MES] marine water layer (ENVO:01000295) within the mesopelagic zone...; material: water (ENVO:00002006), including particulate matter (ENVO:01000060) such as......
AGTAGCACAGTTTTTCACAGACCGTCTATACGTAACAGCACGCACCCTAGCATCCCCCCGGCACGCCGTGCAGTAGACGTAGCGCAGGACGGGCAGCTCACACACCAAACAGACGCGGCGGAGTCGGCGGTCGGACCGTAATCGCCGCATGGAGTCGGCGCGATGGCTTCGCTGTGGGATCACAGGCACGGCAGGCCCGCTCGCTGCTGTCCTGCCATCCACCATCCCGGTGATACGTGCCACGCGGCACGCACCAATGCATCGCCTCGCTCGGTAAGCATGCCTCGAATGTCACTCGCGAGAGTCCCGAATGTGCATCGTGGTGTTCTTGGAGATGTAGTCGGCTGCCTCGGACCCCAACGCGCCGCCAGCGGCTTCGGCTGCGTCGTTCCGTGCCGCGGTCTGCGACCCGATGCCCTTGACGTTCGCGTGCGCCTTTGCCATCTGCACCTTATCATACGACACCTTCGGCATCTTGTATAAGACCGAATCACCGCGTGGCCCCTTGACCAGCGTCTGCCCGTCCTCTGCGATCCTGAAGCCCATCGACTCCGGCGTCACCCCCTCCGCGAGGTCTGACGACAAGACCGGCAGATAGCCGAGTTTATGCGTCATATCGTAGTGTCGGCTCTCATGGACGTCCGAGTTCGCGACGCGGAGCGCCCACTTTCCAGGCTCGCGCATCGGGATGACGTCCGACCGCACGCCGAACGGCTGACCGGACAGCCGCTTCGCGATGATATCGTCCGCGCTCCAGGTCGCCTCGTCGCTGCGTGCCTGCACGGTGATCGTTGGCTCTTTCGGCTCGGTGCGTTTCACTGTCTTTGCCATCTGTCCCTTCCTGCCTACCAAGGCATCTTATCCGCGATTGCCAGATATTCCTTCTCGCTCATGCCCGCATCCTTCGCGGCTCGCTTCTCCGAGGTCGACATGGGCGCAGCGGCGTCCGGTGTTCTCCCACCGGCACGCTCACGCACCATCGGCGGCGGCAGGGCCTCCTTTGTCACCTGAGCCGCGGCGGCAGGGCTCAGCCCCGACGCATAGACCCAGAGGTGCTTCATCTGCTCAGGGTCGGCGAGTGTCTGCAACCCGCCCGGCTGCGAGGCAATCTGGCGGAAGAGCCCGTCCAGGATCGCCGGATCGAGGCCCTCGCCCGTCTGTGGGTGTTTCGTGGCCTTGGACCGCTCAATAAGGCCCCTCGCCTGCGTGGTGACGTTCTGGTGTACCAGCGGAGCCATCGCCGCCTGCGAGATGCGCTCAGCGCGGGCCGTTTCCCGAGTGAGATGCTTCTGCGCCCGGTGGAGGTCAGGCTCGCCTTCCGGCGTGTAGAGGTCGAAGTCTCTCGCGATCTCGACCAGCTCGGGATCAGGCCCAGTCGGCGCGGCGGGTGCCGCGGGTGCGACGGGCTGCTGTGATTGCATATGGAGCATCGACCGATACGCCTCGGCGTTCGGGGCGAGCTGCGCGTTCTGCGCCTGCGACGCCGCGAGCTGTTCGCGGAGCGATGCCGCCTCTTTGCCGCCCGCCTTGGCGTCCTTGAGCTTCTCCCGGAGGTTCGTGACCGCCGAGAGCGGGACGAGCTTCTCCCCGGTAGGGATCTCGATCGTGTTCGCCTCGACGTCCGCGTCGAAGTCCTCCTCGGTTTGTGGGGCCTCGACGGGCGTCGCCTCGACCGCTTCCTCTACTGGTGCCTCCTCGACTGGTGCCGCGTCTCCCTCGCTCTGTTCGCTCATGTCGCCTCCTCGTCGTTCCAGTTAAAGACGGCCTGAATGTCGCCCTCGTCGATGACAATCAGTTCCTCTCCGTCCACCGTGATGTTGTATCCAGCGTCAGGACTAAAGCAGACCAGATCCCCGACCGCGACCTCTGACGACGACTCCTGCGACGACTGATACGTCGAGAGCAGGTCTTGAATGACGCGAGAGACGTCCACCGGCCCCACGCTCAAGAGCAGCGCACGGCAACGTGCAATCGTCTTCACGCGCACGGCCTCAGACGAGGCGGGGCCGCGAGAGACCGAGACCACGCGCCCAGTGACCGGCGTCGCCGTCCCTGCCGACTCTGGGAAGACAATAAGCCCGCCATTATCCGACTGTGGAGGCGTGGGCGAGACGATGATGTTGTTCCTGAGCGGTTTGAGCGGCATTAGAGCCCTCCCCGGCGCGACAATGGCACGGTTGTCGTGTGCGTGCGGTTCCTGAGCTGCTGCGCCCGCTGTTGAGGCCATCCCAGGAGCTGCGTGACGGCCTGTTGCGTTGTGGTGAGCGACTTGAGGCGCTGAATCGCCTCCGATTCGGACCCAATGGGACCCGAAATCGCCGCACGCACCGCGCTTTGGTAGGCTTCGCCAGCCACGCCCCATTCGAGCGTGCAATGCGCCTGCAACCGCCGCCAGAACCCGCTGGTGAGACCGCTTTCGAGTTCGTCTAGCTCAGTATCTTCCATGCGATGACTCCATTACTGTGGAAAACCTCCCCCAGGAGGCGGCATGCCTGGCGGCATGCCTGCTGGTGGGCCTTGGGGTGGACCTTGTGGCGGTGGGCCTTGTGGTGGACCCTGTGGTGGGCCTTGCGGCGGTGGGCCTCCAGGCCCGGCTTCCATCATCTTGAGAATAGCCTGCATCTGCGGGTTCGAGGCAAGCTCCTGCTTCTGGAACTCCTCGTCTAGGGCCTCCTGCGCCTCCGTGCCTAACAGCGCCGCCTTATCAGGCCACCGTGTGACCCGGAGGAGCTGCTCCACAAGCGCCTTCGCCGCCTGCTTCGTGCTGAAGATCGCCTTCAGTGACGGCGACACTGCCGCAATCTTCGGCAGGACGTTCAGGAACGAGAAGAAGTCGTTCCCGGCCTGCTCGATGTTAGCGGTCTCCACCGACCCTCGCGGCTTGAACCAGAAGATGCCGTCCAGCATCTCCGCCGTGATCCGCGAGTCCTGCAAATGACTGGAGTCATACCCGCGTGCGTCGAGCCCCTGCATCAGACTCTGCGGCGCAGGCACGCCTTCGGGCATCCCCGCCAGCACGCGCTTCCAGATCTCATGGCGCGCCAGTCCTAGCTCCTCCAGGGTCTCTTGAATCGCCGAAATGATCGCCTTGACGCGCACCTCTGAATAGCCCGCCGCGAGCCGAATCTCGCCCAAGGTCCGACTCTCCGAACTCTGCGTGCCAAGCGCGACGTCGTTCAGGCCGATCGCGCGCTCCATGTCCGTGCGGACGTCCTGCTTCCAGAGGTTGATCGAGTTCGGGACATCGCCGAACTCCAGCGGCTGGATCTCGCCCATGTCACGGACGTCAATGACCCCGCCAGGACCGATGGGCTGCTCATAGGGGTCCCACAGCGCCCCCGTCAGCCGCTTCATCGTGCCGCCGAGCGCGAGCGCCGCACGGTCCGCCCGCATGTTCCGCAGTGCCGTGTCCTCCTCCAGGAGCGTCATCATCTTCTCGATCAGGCTGTATCCGTCACGACTCCCAGGCTTGGGAAACGGGACGAACTCTAGGAACCGCGTCGTGCGGTCGTCCACCTGGAGCCGCAGGATCGTCGAGTGTTCCCTGCTGAGCGTCAGCAACCACCAGCGGTCGCCGGAGCCGTCCAGGTCGGCCAGGAGGCTGATCTCCCACAGCTCCTTCTGCGCCGTCGGGCCGTCCTGACTGGCGCTATACGGGGCAGGTGAGGTGGAGTGCGTGTCGTTGAACCGCTCGTCAGACTCGCCCAACTGCTCCACGGCGTGCGTGTCGTAGACGCCGCGCTTCGCCATCGCTCGGAGTTCCGGCACGCGCCGCCAGAACCGCTTCGCATAGCCCCAGATCTCCGACTGCGACCGCGCATGGACAGGGAACCGGACGTAGTCCAGATACGGCACGACGTCGTAGGATGGCCCGAGTCGCACGGGCAGGTAGTCGTCGATCGTGGTCTCCGCCGTCGCGACGTCGTCGTCACCCTCGACGAACTTCCCGTCCACCTGCTGTAAGACCGGCATCCCGTCCTCGCCCATGAACGGCTCGCCCATCTCGTCGACTTCCACCGCCGCCCGAATGTCGCGGCGGACCCGTCGGACGTCCACGTTCTCCGAGACCTCCAAGATCCCCGCAGGCTCGATGAGTGACCGGAGCAAGACCTCGCGCAGGTAGCCCTGCAATCGCTCCTGCTCCTGCGCCCGCTGGTGGAACTCCTCGACCAACGGTGCACGCGAGGCGCTCGGACCCCACCCCTCGACAATCCACAACGGGTCGACCATGATCGTGTCCATGATACGGCCCAGAATCGCGTCGACGAACTCCGTCGCGTAGGGTGACGTCAGGTCAGCCGAGTCCGCCCACGGTCCTTTCGGTCGCGTGCGTTCCTGGTTGTAATAGGCCCAGTAGTAGGCGACCTGCTCGGCCACGCCCGACCGGTTGCTGAGCGCATTGTCTAACTCCTGGACGATCCAGTGCGAGAGATCGTCGTATGACTCGACCGAGGCGAAGCCTGCCGACTTGAGTTCGCGTTCCGAGAGTGTGAAGGGCTTGTCCATAGCTGTGTCCTTTATCGCCTACTGTAACCGCGTCGGTCCCGCGACCAGCGTCGCGTCATGCGGGGCGACCATTTCTACCATGTCGTGCAGGAAGCCGATCATCTCGACGATCCGCTGCTGGTCTAACCAGATATCCACCGTGCGCTCCCCTGAGAGCAGGCTATCCGCGGCGCGATAGGCGACGCTCAGGGCAATGGCGACCACTTCCAGCTCGCCGTGTTCTACGTGTTCGCCTATAAACTGTCGCGTGGTCTCACAGAGCAGGTGGAATCGGTCGAGGTCGACGTTTCCCTCCGCGGTCTCCGGCTGGCTGTCGCTGTCGGTTGACATGTTCGTCTACCTCCTGCCGTGTAAGCGCATCAACGTCGCCGCAGAGCGCGCACTCGAAGTCGCCCCCATGCGAGTGGATTAGTATCTTTCTATAACACGTATCGCAGAATAAGTCAATCCCGTCGCACAGCATGCACGCGCTCACGCCGCCGCCATCGGAAGGCTCAGGAGCCGACGCCACGCCGCACCGTCGTCAAGGCTTCCGGCCAGGAACGGCGTCTTTGTCCGCTTCGAGAGCCAGGAGCTGAGCGCCAGATGCGCGTGCGCCGTGCCGCCCCACTGCGAATAGAAGCTCGCCGACGGGATACCCATGCGGAGCGCCAGCTGCGCCAGCCCGCCATACGTGCCGACAAACGCCTCCGCGTGCGCGATCACCGCGATCTGCTGCGCGAGGTTCTCCGTCGGGTCGACCGCTGGTAACGAGACAATCGACGGGTGTTCGACGTGAATGTCGGCGTGGTCGTCCACTCCGGGCGTCCCGCTCAACAGGACGATCGGTGTTTGTGCGCCTAGCACTGATACCAGGTCGCGGACCCAATGCTGCACCGCCGGGTCACGCCCCGGGAACGTCGCCCGGTCGTAGAACTTCACCGCGACGTAATGCGCGGGCAGTTCGACCTCGACACGCTTCGGCTTCGGGATGAGCTGGTAGTCCGTCAGTGCCGCCAGATGCTGCGTCCCGGCCTGCTCCTCCCAGAAGGGCTCTAGCGCCCAATACATCAGCGACGGGTGCAGCGTGAGATACCGCTCCGTCCGACCGAGCACCTGCGCCGCCGCCTCCCGCAAGACCGTGCGGTCCCAGTCCGTGATCCGCATCTGCTTCTGGAGCCCCGTCTGCTCCCAGTCGTATTGGTTCTCTAGCCGCACCGCGTCCACGCTCCGCAGCTGATACAGGTCGATGCCTCGCGTCCCATACAGCGTGCGAGCGCCGCCGCGTGTGACCGTGACGAACCGATCGGCTGGGATGCCGTGCGCCCGTGCCGCGTATCGGATGAACGGGAGCCAGTAGAGCGACTCGAAGCCGACCTCGCTGCGCCACGGCCCGAGCATGATAGGCTTCGTCGATGACGCCATCCGACGGAGCTGTAGGTCCGTCCAGGCGCGCCTGAGTGTTGGATGCACTTACCAGCCTCCCCTACCGCGTGTCCGTCTGACGACGTCCGATGGGTCATGGTCGCGGTTGGCACGCTGGATGAGCGCGAGCCGCTTCATTGACTCAGCAAGACTCTCACCCGCACCGCTCGCCTCATGCGCCCGTGCGAGGTCTCGCGTGATCTGCGCCCGCTCGAACGTCAGGATCGCCTTCGCGCTCGGCGTGTAGCTCTGGAGCGCCAGGAGCCTGAACGCATCAGCGCCGTGACTCGCATCGTCGTGCTCAGGCTGCGCTCGATTGAACGAGTCGAGCCGCGGGTTACCCTTCCATCGGTAGCCGTGCAACGCCGCCAGGCCTCGACTGCACGCCACACTGTCGAACCAGCAGCGGCCCAGGATCATCCGCATCGCGTTGATGCCGTCCTCGACCTTGAGCTGTTTCCCGACGCGGAAGTCAATCCCGTGACTTCGCGCCACGGACAGCCGCGTCAGTCCAGTCGTGAACTCGCGCACCGCAATGTCGTGCGGAGCCCAATGATCGCCGTACGTATACGGTTTAGACTTGACTAATCCGATGTAGTGTGATAAGGGCTGATCGTGATCCTCGACGTAATCAATCAGTCGAATCTCGCCGGACGGCGTGGTCTGCGCGAACCAGATCGCGGTCGCGTCACCGATCCCGAGATCCCAGAACGTGTCGACCGGCAGCATGGTCTCGTACGGCACGCGGCAGATGCGGCCATTCTCCGACGCCGCGGCCATCTCCTTGCCGAAGATCGCGCCCTTCACCGACGCCTCGAAGCTGCACTCATACTCCTGCGCGTAGGAGTCCTCGGTCATGCTCGACCGGGCGATCGCGAGCTCCTCGGGGGACAGCACGCCCGTGTCACTGGCCTTGAGCGCCGTGTAGTGCCAGCCAGGCGTCGTCTGCGCGTGGATCGTGAGGTCGTAGAAGACGTTGCGGCCATTGGGCGTGCCGATGAAGAGCGCCCAGCCCTCGCGGTCGCTGAGCGTCGGCGCGATCACCTCGGAGAAGATGCGACTCGGCATGAGCCCGACCTCGTCCAGCACCACGCCGTCGAAGTAGACGCCACGCAGCCGGTCCGGGTTGTCCGCTCCGTAGATCCGGATCTGCGCGCCGTTGGGGAGGTCGACGCGGAGCTCGCTGTGGTTCACCTCCACGCCCGGGATCGGGGCAGAGAAGTGGACCAGGTAGTCCCAGGCGATCTGCTTGCCCTGGACGAACGACGGGCTGATGTAGGCGTAGCGAGGCCGCTCTAACTGGCACTCGACCGCCCGCTTCAGGAGCTCGTTGATCGACATAACGGTCTTGCCGAACCGTCGATGGCAGGTGGCGACGACGAACCTGTGGCTCTCCAGGGCCGCGTGCAGCGGGAGCTGCATCGGTCGAGGGTAGTAAGGTAGGACTACCTCCTGGAGCGCCTCATTGGGGCTACTCAGGCCCGTGTCGCCCTATGTGTCATCCGCGTGGGTTCTCCAGCGGATCACCAGCGGGCCGGTGCTGGCGATCTCGACCTGCTGCTGCGGGATTACCGTCTTCAGGAGCGCCATGAACGCGACCGGCTGCTCCCGCGCCTGCTGCTCTAAGTAGAATTGCCCGCCGACGTTCAGGAGCGCCTCCAGGATCATCGTCTTCACCGACGAGGTGATCTTGTTCGGGATACCCTTGCGACTCCGCGACGGCATATTGCCCTTGTTGTACGCATGACCGAAGCGCCGCTTCTTGTTCTCGACCAGATTCGCTTCGAGCTGTGTGGCTTCCGCGGCGTTGCGCGCCGCGAGGGCCTTCTGAGAGAGAACGGGAGTCTTCGCGTGCTTCATCACGTTACTGGCGAGTCTACCACCCTTCATCGGCCATGTCAAGAGCGACCACACGTTACTGTCACGCGGCGATAGACACCAGCACCGGGCGTTTCCCGAAGGCGAAGTGCTTATCGCTGCCTGAGACCGTGAAGGTCGCCTTGACCGTGATGGTCGAGTCGCGGTCAAACCCCTCGCCGTGCTCGGCGTAGCCGCCGTTGGCGGCACCGAGGCCGCGTGGAGCGGACAACCAGACCCTGGAATTGTTCTCCAGCTTCAGCAGCATCTTGAGCGTGTTGCCGAAGTCTGACTCTTGCATCTTCAGGCTCAACACGACGCCCGTGACGGCCACGCGACCGCTCGGCGCATCCCCTTTGACCTCGGCATCATCGACCGCCTTTTTGGCCGCGAACTCGATGTCGCGCGCCAGGGACGCCGTGACGCCCTCAATTTGTCGCTCGCTGAGTGAGCCGTAGCGGTAGAGCTTCGAGATGACGTCCTTCGCGAAGCTGTTCTTCGCGTGGACGGGCTCGTTGATGACCGCGAGCATCGCCTGGACGGCGGGGTGCGCCTCCGCGAACGCCACGCCCGCCCGGTAGGTGCGGACGCTTGCGGCCTTGGCGGCGGCGCTCCGCTTCAGCATCCCGAGCTTGAAGTCGTCGCGGCCCGCGAACCCTAGGCGGTGCGTGCAGTCCGCGCCGAAGATGACATGCTCACCGGTCGGGAGGTGCTTGACGAGCGTGACAAACCGGACGCGGGTGTTGCCGCAGTGGCAGCAGCGGTTCAGCTTGTCGTGCCAGTCCGGGCCAAGCGTGGCCTGCATATCGGAGTAGTAGTCGTCGAATGCGCCGTGGGTGGAGGCGTCGTTTCGCGTGGCGGCGAACTGGTAGGGCTCCGGCGGCGCATTGTCGAGGTAGTCCTCGACGGTGTAGTCTGACGGGTTGAAGTTCGCCGGACTGTGAATCGTTTTTGTCTTGGCCATATAGAGATTCTATATCGGCTATCGCCGGAAGTCAAGCCCTAGTTGGCGTCGTTTTCTTCGACGAGTGCGGCTACGAGACTCTATGGATACGAGGTTCGTGCAGTTTGCCGATTTGGGCTTCGATGTAGGCTCTCGATGACTCACCATCCCGAGCCAGCGCCGCGAGCATGGCGTCCTTCTCCTGAGTAACTATCGCTGCGCCGACTTCCAAGCCCAACGCATCGGTCGCCTCGTCGGTGAGGCGTCGGTGGAATACCTTGCCCCCCGCTTGCTCGACCCGTGGGTAGAAAGCCACGCCAGCGAACTTCACCCCGTCCTCGTCAACCAGAACCATCCTGACCTTCCCAGCCGCGTGGACTCTCAGGCTGAAGACGGTGACGGTTCCCTTGCGGTCCCAGTCCTGAAAGAACGTGACCTCGTCGCCCCGTCTGAATGTCGTTGCTGTGTCGTCCACTAGGCGACATCCTCGAACAGGTGCCGTCCGAAACTACCCCACCCACACTTGGGGTCGAGGAGCTCGCGACCTTGGCCGAAAAGCTCGCCGTTTTTTAAGGCGCGAACCACGGTTCGGTTCGGGTTGCTGGGTGCGCAGACCTGGTAGAGCTTGCCGTCCTTGATTCTTCGGACCGTCGTGCCTGCTGTTGTTGTCTGTGTCATGTAGCGAGTCTCTCATACAAACCTGAGACGTGTCAAGCCTTAACCGAACGCTATGCCCACTCGCTCGGTGGGCCGGAAAGCAACCTCTGCATGAGGCTGTGCGAGTCGCGGTAGGTGACCACGACCTTCCGGACAGGTCGGTACTGTCCAGCGCCGAGTTTCTCGACCTTCGCGAGCGCTGCCTTGCGAGTGCGCTCGCGCACGTTGTAGTGGCCGTGATCCTCCGATACGTGCGCTGCTGCCCAGTAGGTCAATGTCATCGTTGTCCTCTCCCTGTTTCCGTGCTACGACTTAACGGTGTGGGCGAACTGCGGGTTCACATACGAGTGTCGCAACCCCTTCCCCTGACATTCGCAACCAGCGCGACCCAGCACTGGCACCTCGGATGAGGAGAATTGCGCACATCCGCCGAAGGACGTCCAGCCGCCGCATGTGTAGCAAGCCGCCGCTGGCGCTGATCGTCCCGTCGTTTGTGTATGTGTCTGTGTCATGTAGAGATTCTATATCAGCGATTCCTGGAAGTCAAGCCCCTAGCTGCTGGGGTTTTAGCCGTTATTTAGCCGCGCGGGCGGCAGTCATGGCGGCGTCAAAGTCGTGTGCGACACTAATAGCGACTTCAGCCGCGACGTAGGCGGCGTCCGCGGCTGCGCGTGAGCTATTGCCTACAGCGGCTTCACGGATGTTCTCCGCGTCATCGCGGGCGGCGTAGGCGGCGTCTATGCATGCGGTCGCTGTATCTTGCGTCATACGTCTGTCCTCCTGGAGATTAGAGTCGGCTCTGTGTCTCCTCGGCTGTTGTTGATTACGCGGCGGCGCGGTCGGCTGCGGCGATGACAACTTCGTCCTTGTGAAAGCCTCGCCTGATAACGCCCTTGGCTAGGAGTTGCAGTCGGGCGCACGAGATACGGCAAATGTCCCTGACCGTGTAGTCCTCGCCGTAGACGGCTGCTGCAACGTCGCACACTCGCGCAGGTGCGGCTCCGAGTCCTCTTTCGAGGCGACGATCCATCTCGGCTTGCAGTGTCCGGTAGGCGCTCAGGGTGATCGCTTCCGTTGGTGTCAAATCTATAGTGAGTGCCTGTGTCTGTGTCATGTAGAGAGTCTACTTCAGCGATTTCCAGGAGTCAAGCCCCTGTTTTGTTAGGGTTTTTGGACTTTCTGGCTGAGCTACCACGCCCCGCCGACGACGAGCCCGATACCTACCCACAACGCGATCCACCGGGCCTGGTTACTCGTCACAACCATCCGAAGAACCAGCCAATCACCGCCACGTAGAACAGGACAGGCGTGTAGACCATCGCCACAGTATCCATCGCCGGAGCGTCTGATTTGTGTTGTGCGTCTAGGCGCTCAGGCCACGACCGCACCAACGCAATTCGAGCCCGTACCCACGCAGTGGGCCTCGGGTCTCCGTAGCAGTAGCAGAGCGCCAGGATCACCCATGCCGACCATTCGGGCAGGCTTGTGTGTACATCAATTAACCATCCTAAGTGAAGGCCCACCCCGAGCCTCACGACGCGCCCCGTCGTCGTAATCCCATGCGTGGCCTTACTCATCGCACTCGACCTCTTCGAGCGCCTCTCGGGCGGCCTCGACTTGGTCGTAGGCGTCTTCGTGTGACTCCCGCAGCGCGTCCGCGTCAAGTATCTCTTCCATCCAGCTCGCTTCGGTCTGATGTATGTATGTCATGCGTAGGCCTTAAGCGATCTTTGCTGAAAAGTCAAGACCTGGCTTTCCAGTCTTCTGTGAGCGACCGAAAGATCCCCCGCAACGCGAACACCACGCCCACCGCGAAGCCGACAAGCGCGAGTACGCCGAACAGTAGCGTCGCGAGAAGCGCCAGCACGATGCCCATGATCGTCATCGCGTCAATCATAGCTTCCCTTTCTGCCGAGGCCCCATTCGGTATCGCAGCCCGCATGTTTGACAGGTGTATCGCTGCCCCAGCACCGCCGGGTGCGTCCGCTCACGCATCCCGCGCCAGCGCAACTGGAAGCACGGCGGGCATTCGCGCTTGCGCCGGTCCTGTGGGACGCTCACGACGAGAACCTCCGCAGCCATGTCGTCGTCGTCGTGCCGGTCGGCGACCAGATCGGTTCGACCGAGACCTCGACCCACCCGTCCTGGATCAGTTTCGTGAGCCGCGGCTGCATCGCCCTCGACGATCCCAGGATCGAGGCCCCGAGCGAGACCGCCACGTCGCGTTCGATCTTCGCGTCGACGTCAAAGATCTTGAGCAGCTCGCGGGTCATCGTCGAGCCGTAGAGCCCTTCGGTGCTCGTCATACACGCACCCCGGTCTCCGCGTGTTCAAACCTGAATCCGCCGACCAGCGCGTCGACCCGGTCAGAAGCGACGACCAGTACGCGATCGACGGCAAGCTGCCCGGACTCCGCAACCGCGGCCATGATCGCCTTCTCCGTCACGCGCTTCTGCTCGTCCGTTACGACGACTTCGAGCCGCACCTTGTGCGCGTTGTGCGCCTCCTTCTCTACGTTGCACATGTTTGCGTTGCGCACCTTCATCCGCCCGATATCCCTCGCCGACATGCCGGGGATACGCAGCTCGCGCAGCGCCGCGGCTACGACAGGGATCGCCTGGGGCTTAATCATCGCCTTTAACGAGAACATAGTCACTCCCTTGGAAAGATGACCGAGCCAGCAGGCCGCCAAGATAGCCGAGGAGGATTCCTCCGGTACCGCAGCAGCGGAGTGAGTGCCACGGCCCATACTGACTCGATCGGTCTGTAGATTACTCGACCTCCGAAGGCTTGTCAAGCACTAAATCACCTATCAGCTCATTTTTTTTGAGATCCAGCCCGTTTCCCAGGTATCCCGCCTTTTGTCCATCACCAGCCGTCCTGGCGGGTTCAGGAAGGCCCATAGCATGCCCGTGAAGGCCCACGAAGAAGGAAACCCATATCGGCACATGTCTTTTCATGCCTTGCCGCCTTCCTGGGCCTCTGGTGAGTTTTCGACGATCTTACGGAATCCGCTAGACTTGCGCTTCGGCGCGTCGATGAGCGCCTGTATGCTGGGGTGGACTGTGGATGGCGAGAGCAGCCGGTCGGTCTGCCCCTGGCGCTCGACCGCGCCGTATGTCGAGCTGAACCGCTTCATCCATCCGACCAGCTCCGGGCCGTCGCCCGGGAGCGTCTTGCACAGCTTCGACCAGCTGCCCCAGGTGTTCCGCACGGTCGACATGACGTTCTCCGGGAGCGTGGGCGCACCGAGGTAGCCGACTCGACGGACCTCCCGGAGCAACTGCCCCCACGCCAGCGCAGCGCCGTCCTCAGTCGACCCTGTCACCAGCCTCCGTAGCTCTGCCGGTGTAGGCAGGAACGTCGCGTCGCGCATCGCCGCATGCGTGGCCTCGACGAACTGCTCCAGCGGCATGTCCTTCAGCGCCCACCAGTAGCCCTTGACTTGAATCGCGCTCAGGGCTCGCCGCGGCGGCAGCATCTCGCTGAGAATAGCCAAGCCTTCAGCGAAGCGTACCCGGTCCTGCTCGGTCATGCCTTCCCCCCTTCCGCAATGAACGCGCTCAACACCGCAGCGTTAACAGACGCTATCGACGCACGACCCTTGCCGGTGCTGCGATTCAACCACGCGACCAGGAACCGTGGCATGCCGCGTACAGTCTTGCGCTTCGTGGGATTCGCTTCAATGAACGCCAGCGCGTGACGGCACTCGCCGAGGACATCGAGGTCGGGATACGCCAACGTCCACGCCTTGACCTGAGCCGGGTACAAGCCCCAGTGAAGCGCCCCCACACACGGGAACGCCATGTGCGGCGTCGTCGCGGTACTCGGCGTGCGGCCTAGAGGCACCGGCTCAGGGCGAAGCCGTGAGCTACCCGCCTCGCGGGACTCAACGTACGGCTTAGAGTTACTTGCACTAGGACTAGCACTAGCACTAGAACTAGAACTAGAACAAGGCGTTCTCGCACTGCCCTCGGCGACTTCCATCCGGGCGTCACCCGTGCTAGCCCCGGCTTTTCCCGGCTTTACGTTTTCGCTGAGTGTTTCTTCGCGTTTCCGCAGAGTGTCCTCTTTAGAGGGCGGACCGAACTCGGACTCCGACTCTTTCGCGTGTGGGTGCTGGTGCCGCTCGAAGTTCGTGACCTGTATCACGCGCTGCCCCTGGGGGCGGGCGTCGACCTTCGCAGTGTATCTGATAATGAACTGCCCGGCCTCTAGGAGGCCCAGCAACGCGTCGACGTCAACGCCGTCGTCGTAGGGAAACGTGCGGACCTTGATTCGCCGCGGTTCGTCCAGGAGTCGGCCGCGCCTGTCGGCTTGGCAGAATAGCCCGATAAACAACCATCGTGCGGAGAACGGGAGGTCGGAGAGGTCGGGGTCGTCGAAGAGGCTCGGTTTAATGACTCGGCTTCGTGGCATGTGGCTCCTTGTATGAAGTGCGCCCTGAAAGACTACCACACGCGAATGAGCGAGTCAAATGAAGGCGCGCTTGACTTCTAAAAACCGCCGAAGTAGACTCTCTACATGGTCAACGTAATCAACGACTCGCAGACAGGTAGCCACAACGTGAAAATGACAGCCCGAGACAAGCAAGTATTCGACATCGTTATCGCGCAGAGGGTCGCGTGGTACGCCGAGGGATCAGACTATTACACCGAGTTCAGGGCCGACAATAACTGGGTCGCTGAAGACCTGTTTGGCAGAGGTCAGGCGACAGCGGGACAGCGGAGAGCGATGGGACGGACGTTGACGAGGCTGACCAGGATGGGTCTGTTCATCGAGTCTGGCGGTTACGGAAAAAATCGGGAGTCTCTTTACGAGTTCTCAAGAATCGGAGAAGAGCTAGCTGGCTTCGTCCCTGAACGAGAAAGCTCAGCTTCGAGATTGGCAGCGCATCGCAGCCGTTCTGAGAAGGCATCCGCGTCGCCAACCCCTGAGCTTTAACTAGTCACGTTAACGCAAGAGAGGCAACGCAATGAACGAAGCAATCAATCCCGTGGAAGGAAAGATCATGGGCAAGGTAGACAAGTACAACCTGCGTATGGCGCGGACAAATCTCAAGAGACTAGAGAGTCGGTATGCAGGATTTCTCGCTGGTCGCAACCCTCAGTTTGTTGATCGCCTGAGAGTGAGACAAGCGAGAAACTGCGTTGCGTTTCTTGAGTCTAAGTTCAGCGCGTTGGCTCAGACGCAATCGGCGCTTGACTTTTCAGCAGACAGAAACTAGACTACACGCAGTTGGAAACGCGAAAAGGAGACACTATGAGATGTCAAGATTGCGGCGGCGGCGCGAGAGCGGGATACAGCGTCTGCGATGACTGCACGGCGGACGCCGTCATCAGCACAGTGCCAGGCAACACCGACGGCATGTGCCGCGAGCAGCTGCTCGCGGTACGCTCGGTCGCGTACGAGATCAACTGCTTAGAAGCGGGCGGCTTTTCATCCGTCGAGGCCATGCGGAATCTCAGCGAGATGCTACAGGAGGCGCGCTAATGTCCGACGTCAACCTCGCGGCGCTTCGCGTGCGCTTTCCTGACCATCAAATATCGCAGCTCCCTCGCGGCGGGACGACGTTGAGCTATGTCGGACACGCAGCCACGACCAACCGCTTGCTCGACTGCGACCCCGGCTGGTCGTGGGAGCCCGTCGCGTTCGGCACGGACGGACTCCCGGCGTTCGACGCGGACGGCGGTCTCTGGATACGGCTGACGGTCTGCGGCGTCACGCGCCTCGGCTACGGCAACGCCGCGAACAAGACGCAGATGGACGTCGGTGCTCGCGTGAAAGAGTGTATCGGCGACGCGATTCGGAACGCCGCGATGCGGGCGGGCGTGGCGCTCGACCTCTGGGCGAAGGAGCCGCTGACGCACGACGACGAGGTCGAGCCCGACGGCTACGAAGCCTTCCTCGCGACGTTCCTGCCGCTCTGCAAGGCTGGCGACCGAGAGGCGGCGCTCGCGGTCTACCACGACGCGACGGACGCGCAGCGGAAGTTTCTGACCGGCGCGGACAAGGCCGTCTACGACGACGCGAAAGCGGCGCTCGCGCTGGCGACCGCATGAACGTCCACACCGACCCGCAGCGGAGCGACGAGTGGTTCGCCGCGAGGCGTGGGCGAGTCACCGGCTCCCGGGCCTCCGCGCTCTTCTCGAAAGGGCGCGGCGGCGCGGAGTCGGCGGCGCTGAAAGCGCTCCGCGTCGAGATCGTCGCTGAGCGGCTCTCTTCTGCCCCGATGACGCCCGGCTTCGTGTCGAGCGCCATGCAGAACGGTGTCGACTCGGAGCCCGCCGCACGGGCGGCTTACGAGCTCATCTACGGCGTCAGTATCCGAGAGGTCGGCTTCGCAGCACACGACACGCTGATGGCGGGCGTCTCGGTGGACGGATTCATCGGCCCGAGCCTTGATACGGCCCAGGCGATTGTCGAGATCAAGTGTCCCGCGCCAAAGGCGCACCTTGCCACTATTCTCGCGAGCGAGATCCCCGCTGAGCACATGCCGCAGGTCATACACTCGCTGTGGATGACTGGCGCTCCGCGATTGATTTTCGCAAGTTACTGTGCTACAATGAATACGCTGAAACAGGCGCTTGTCCTGCGCTCTTTCGACTACGACCGGGACGAATCCGTCATGGCCGACTACGACGAGAAAATCAGGTCTTTCCTGGCGAGCTGCGATGAAGTCGTGGCCGCCCTCACGGTCACCTAGCAAAGGAGCGCCACATGCCGAAAATCTACGTCCCAAAAAGTTCCGCGAAGAGTCACGTATTCCCTGACGGCGGCGAGATCATCAATCTCTCGTTCGGGGCCGATGCGCTCTGCGAGTTCATCGAGGCGAATCGGAACGCGAAGGGATACCTGAACTTGAGCGTGAGCAAGCGGAAAGCGGTCGGACAGTTCGGCGACACGCACAGCGTGACGCTCG
>TARA_R110002051_G_scaffold148354_5_pt1 | contig 16287 bp, 10 predicted proteins | sample TARA_R110002051 | Tara Oceans TARA_R110002051 (sample SAMEA4397023) | marine metagenome | biome: Polar Biome; feature: [MES] marine water layer (ENVO:01000295) within the mesopelagic zone...; material: water (ENVO:00002006), including particulate matter (ENVO:01000060) such...
TCACGTTAGACACAATTAAAACTAAATATCAATCAATTGAACTTAATTGAAACATTCGAACAATTCTATTTCCAAATCAAGGGGAATAGATGGTATTGGCTGTTTTCAATCTTTTGTCGATTGGCATTAGCCTATGCTTTTATTGTTGCAGGAATAGTGAAAATCGTAGGCGAAAGATTCGCTAGTGGGTTGTCCGATATTCATCCGATGGGCGCTTATTTGGAAGCATTACATCATACGGGTTATTATTACACATTCATTGGAATTGCTCAGGTAGTATCGGCCGTTTTACTCCTAATACCTAGAACCGTCACATTAGGAGCATTACTATACTTTCCGATTATTGTAAATATTTGGTTACTTTCCTATGCAGTGCGTTTTGAAGGTTCTATTGTGACCTCACCCTTAATGGTCCTAGCCAATCTTTATCTGCTTACTTGGAATTATGACAGATTAAGATACATATTACCATTTAGACAATTCTCAGACTTTGGAATAATCCAGAAACCGACAAAATACAGCACAAAATTTCCGTTTCTGTTTTTCTCAGGAGTAGTTATAACTGTAGCTCTAACTATTTCATTTGCTCGTTTTGGATATGATGTAATGCCAAGGAACTCATTATCAGATTGTAAAAAGCAATTTGAGAATACTAGAAATGAAAATGCTGGATTTGAGTTTTGTGAGTGCATTCATAATAATGGCCAACCATTAGATGAATGCCTGAAAGAATTTGAAAATTTAAAAGAAAAATAATAAAAACTACGCACAACAAAACCTATACGCAATGCCCTTCTGGACACTGCGCATAGCCAAACCGTTGTAATTAATTAAACCACAGAATATATCAACTGCTAATTTGAATTTATCTGATTACGTAAAAAAAAGAAATGGTGTACCTTTAGGTCACAGCGATTCACTTCGTAATATGTTGAGTCGTTCTCTGGGAGCCGGAAAGTTTTCAATATTTTGGCAATACTGGAATCCAATCTGGGGATTCTATCTGGGGAAACATATATTCAAACCGCTTAAACTTATCTTACCCCAAGCATTATCCCTGATAATCACTTTTGCTGTCTGTGGATTTATCCATGACTTAGCTATCATGTTATTAAAATGGAAGTTTACCTTATTCCTAACTTCATGGTTTTTATTAATGGGGCTCAGTGTGATTTTAAGTGATTATGCAAGAATTGATTACTCAAAATTTCCATGGATAGCGCGAGCTACCATAAACATAATAATCATATCAGGTTGCTTATTTATAGCTTTCAAAGTAAGATTCTAAAAATAAAATAGAGTAGCTAATTTGAATAAACCAATTACGACAAAGAACTGAGGTAAAAAACAATCAAATTCTTCTTTAATCTGAGACATTATAATTCTAGGCCCACAGATTCAAAAATTAGATTTTTCGAGCTTTTTTATTGTATTTATTTCACTCTTTACTTTGGCAATATTGAAATTTAAGTTTCATCTTATGGCTTCCCTGATTTTGCAATAGCAGCACAACTCTTTTCTAATTGTCCTCTTTTTTGTTGCAAGTCCAAACATATACATTGTTCCTGATCAAGAAGCTAAAAACGGATATTTCTTTAAATCAGGTCATTTTAATTTTGCGAAAAGTAGGAATCACTGCCTTGTATGCAAGCGGTTCTCATGAAGGGTTTGATCATAGTATTGAAGAAATAAAAAGGTACAAGGATAATTATCTTATTAATAAATACAATCAACCTTCTAATGAATACAATCCTGAAACGACAGACTTAAGTGGTGTTCAATTAGATTTACAACTATTTTTTAATGTAGGTGTTAATTATCCAATGAAGCATATTTCCCGAAATGGTACAATGGAAGCGAATTTAAAGCGGCCAGAAAATAAAAACTACTTCACTTATTATGAGTAATAAAATATTATTACAAACAAAACCCGCCTGTAGTGTAAGAAACATTCAGGCGGGTATAAAATTTTTACCCCTTATATTGCGATACTAAATTATAGTTATGAAATTAAACTTATTGTCATGCTATGCTCAAAGACCAGATAGAAGGGCAATATCGCAATGTATTGCAGAGATTTCATTGAAGGTTAATGAATCATTATCTAATGAGCTTACAGATATACTTTTAGAAGGTGACGCTGTTGTTATTGAGGTAGAGGATAAAAACTCTGGCTCTGCTTTAAGAGCTCTGCGTAAACATTGTATCGACTACGAAATTATAGAATAATTTAACGTACAGTATTTCTTTTCTTATTACACCAACACAAGTCACCTTAAAATGAAAGTGATTGAGTACAATTAAGAAAATAACATATAACAAATTATTTTGGTGTTATGACTGCAAAAGCATAAAATTCTGCGTGAAATTTTTAGTTCAAATCCTATAAAAGAAACTTAATGATTTATATACTCTTTTGGTAAAATACTTCATGAAGATTAAATTGTAATTCATATTGACCGTGAGAATAGTTTATAGACATTTACTACTTTTAAAACAGGAAATACCTTTTACGATATTTTATGAAAGAACATAATTACGAAGTAAGAACAGAATGGACAGGGAATGAGGGTAATGGTACGCTCGACCATAAATCTTACAAACGCAATCATAAGATTATTGCCAATGGAAAGTATGGTGAAATAAAAGGTTCATCTGACCCATCTTTTCTTGGAGATAAAACTAGATACAACCCAGAAGACCTTTTTCTTTCGTCGTTATCGGCTTGCCATATGTTGTGGTACTTACATTTATGTTCTGTGCATAAAATAACAGTTACCGAATATGTAGATCATGCAACCGGTGTTATGGAAGAAACCGACAATGGAAGTGGAAAATTCACAAGAGTTACACTGCACCCCAAAGTCATTATCACAAACTTAAATATGATAACAAAAGCAAACCAGTTACACGAAGAAGCGAATAAAATGTGTTTTATAGCAAATTCTTGTAACTTTAAAATTGAACACAAGCCTAATACTTCGGTAGAATAAGAAGATTATGGCTATAACTTTAATTACTGTAATGTTCGTTATTTCATTCTTAAAAAAGACTCCCATAAAGTTTTGAAATACCTGTAAAAGAATTCACCTTTTACTAACCGAAAAGTAGCATTCCCTAATTTTACATTGTTTCAAATATTTAATTGGCACAGTTTTGTATTGTAATTATACTATTATGAAAAAACTACATTTAATTCTCGGTATATTCATGTTTGCACAATTCGGCAATGCACAACAAGGCGATTCATATGAATCGCTTTGGGAAAAGGTTGAAAAACTTGAGACCGAAGATTTATCTAAATCAGCATTAAATCTGATTGAAACCATATCAAAAAAAGCACGTCTTGAAAAAAACGAGACTCAAATCATAAAGTCACTTCTCTATAAATCAAAATTCGCCTTGATTTTAGAGGAAGATGCTGAATTAAATATCGTTAATGATTTTAAAGTTGAGATAGCCATTGCAGAAGGTTCAACAAAAAACATACTTCACAGTTACTTGGCTAATATCTATTGGCAATACTTTCAGCAAAACAGATATACATTTTATAATCGTACAACCACTGAAACAAAAGTAGACAACGTTGATTTCAGAACTTGGGACTTAAACACCCTTTTTCAAGAAATTGATGTTCATTTTCAAGCATCCTTAGAAAACCCAGAAGTACTACAGAAATTACCGATTTCTAACTTTAATGTAATTTTAAATAAAGTAAAGGAATCTTCAGAATTTAGGCCTACGTTATTCGACCTATTAGCGAATAATGCCCTAAGCTTTTATACTACTAGTGAGAATAGCATACAAAAGCCCGCAGATGCCTTTGAAATTGACAATACAGAGGTGTTATGTGAAGCATATTCGTTCAGTTTTTTAAATGCTGATTCTACTGATGCCAATTCACTTCAATCAAAAGCCTTGAAGATTTACCAGCAGTTAGTTTCTTTTCATTTTGGCAATGCAGATATACGACCATTGGTATTAGTAGATATTGAACGCTTGCTTTTCATACATCAATTTGCAACGTTTGCCAACAAGGATAATTTATTAATTGAAGTACTGCAAAACTCCGCCGAAAGCATTAAAAATAGTCCGCTTTCCGGTTTATATACGTTTGAAATAGCCTATCGATATCAACAAATGGGTGGCACATACAACCCAAAAACCAATGAAGAACATCAATGGAAACTCAAGGAAGCCATTGCGCTGTGTGATAAGGTAATTACAAAATTTCCTAAAAGTAGATCTGCAAAAAAGTGCCAAGCATTAAAATCACAAATTGAAACGCCGTTTATTCAATTATTGACGGAAAAGCACATTCCTACTAATACTATCGGTAGGCTATTAGTTACCTATAAGAGCTATGAGAATATTCAGTTAACAGCCTATAGAATTTCTAAAAAACAGTTAGAGGAACTTAACGAATTATATCCCCAAGCGAAAAAATTAACCTTCCTTAAAAATCTTTCTGTTCAAACAACATGGAATTCTACACTTAAAACTGAAAACGATTTTCAAACGCATAGTACCGAAATTTCTATGCCTGCGCTGGCAAATGGTTATTATGCTATTGTAGTACAGTCAAAAGATAAGAGCGATTCAATTTTCAGTTATGAGAGCATACAAGCAACTAATTTTGCACTAAGTGAAACCCAAACCGATACGCATCAAATTTATCAAGTAATTGATCGTAACAACGGAAAGCCAATTGTAAGCGCCAAAGTGATTTTCAACTATCGCAAGAATTACAATTCCCCTGCAAAAAGTGAACATTTTACGACCGACTCACTAGGTAAATTTTCAATTAAAAGAAATGATGATAATAGAAGTAGTATTTACATCACCATTAAAAAGGATAAGGAGATAGCATATTTTGGTGATTACTACATTAGTAGAGGTTATCCTCAAAACACCACTAGGGTAGATAACAATTGCTTTCTTTTTACCGACCGTAGTATTTATAGACCAGGACAACCTGTATACTTTAAAGGTATTGCCGTCCGTAATGAAAATGGCAAATCGAGCATTTTGGAGAACACTATAATACACGTTAAACTTAATGATGTAAATGGTCAAGAAATAGGAACTCAAAAGTTAATTACTAATGAATTTGGCTCATTGTCTGGTGAATTTATTCTACCAGTAGGTGGCCTCACTGGTTTCTTCTCTATTAATGTGTATTCAGATGAACTTAACTTGAACGGTAATAAAAGCTTTTCGGTCGAGGAATATAAGCGTCCAAAATTTGAAACTTCATTTGACCAAATTACGGAAACCTATAAAGTCAATGACAGTATTAAAGTTTCTGGTAAAGCGACAGCCTATGCAGGTAGTTCTATCTCAGATGCCAAAGTAGTGTACAGAGTTAAAAGAATAGTGAATTTTCCTATGTGGTATTATTGGTATCGCCCATATTTTAATGGCACTCCGCAAGAAATAACACATGGCGAAACGACCACCGATGCATCAGGAAAATATGAAATTGAATTTAAGGCGATACCCGATACAAGTTTTAAGAAAAGTGATTTACCAACGTTCAATTATGAAGTAACGGCAGATGTTACCGATATTAATGGCGAAACACGAAGTACTACAACAAATGTATATGTAGGGTATCATTCTCTAAATATAAATTTGATGATATCCTCTGTTCTTGAAAAACAAACAAAAGATGCTAAGTTCAGTATTTCTAGCGCTAATTTAAATGGCGCATCTGTGGCTGCAACTGGTGTTATTAAATTATACAAATTACAAGCACCCAATAATGTATTACGCCCAAGATCATGGCCTGCTCCAGATTATGCCGGCTTTACAAAACAAGAGTTTAAAAAATTGTATCCGCATGATGCATACAAAGATGAGGATAACCCGCTAAACTGGGAGAAAGGTAAACTGGTTTGGAAAACGTCTTTTGATACTAGTAAATCTTCAGAAATTCTTCTTGGAAAGCTTAAAAATTGGGATTCTGGCAAATACATAATGGAACTAGAATCTAATGATAAATTCGGTCAAGCTGTAAAAGATGTAGCCCTTATTACCTTAACAGGGGATGAAGGCGAATTAGCGGACAATCAATTATTTCAGGTTAAAACGGATAAGAGCGAGTACTCCATTGGCGACAAAGCAAAAATTACATTTTTATCGAATGCCAAAGACCTCAACATTATGGTCAGTATAGAAAAGAACCATGAAGTAGTCGATTCGATGCTCATTAACCTGCATAACAATTCAAAAACCATAACGGTACCCGTAACTGAAAAAGATTTAGGCGGATTTGCCATTAACTACAGTTATGCATTCTACAACTCGTTTCAAGCACAAAGTAAAAATATTCAAGTACCCTATCCTGATAGTGATTTACAGATTGAAACCCTCGCGTTTAGAGACAAATTAGTTCCAGGCACGGCCGAAACTTGGTCTTTTAAGATAATGGGGGCCAAAGGCGATAAAGTATCGGCAGAGCTATTGGCAAGCATGTATGATGCTTCTTTAGACCAGTTCGCTTATCATAATTGGAATTTTGATCCGATGTATCGGCCAACTTATTATTCCTCGATTAGAACAAGTGCTACTAAAAGCTTCTCGAAGAGTCATTTCAATACCCATCAAAGTTATGGCGGCTATAGCTATTCGGAGTTAGGATTTGATACGTTCGATTGGTTTGGATTTCATTTTGGTTCTTATGGAAGATTATATGAATCGAGATCAAGAAAATTGAATTCTGCTGCTCCGATAGCCTCTGGGATAATGGAAAATTCAGCTTCTTTAGAGGATCTTGATACTGTTGATTATTCAGGTTCTGTAATGGAAGATGAACTTCAAGGTAAAGCGGCAGGTGTTGCTATTAGTTCTCCAGAAGAGCCAGAATCTAAAGAAGAAAAAACAAATTTTGATTCGGTGGGTATTCGTAAAAACCTTCAAGAAACTGCATTTTTCTTTCCGCAACTACAAACCGATAAAGATGGGAATGTAACGTTTAGTTTCACAACACCAGAAGCATTAACACGATGGAATTTGCAACTTCTAGCGCATAATAAAAACTTAGAGAGTACAACTAAAAATCTGAATACGGTAACACAAAAAGAATTGATGGTGATACCAAATACTCCTCGTTTTTTACGCGAAGGTGATGAAATAATTATCAGTACAAAGATTGCCAATTTAACCGATAGGACACTTTATGGCCAAGCCAAACTAGAATTAGTAGATGCACAAACGGGTTTGGACATTTTGCCCAGATTGATTGAAACTCCTTTAGAAAAAATGTCACATCCTATTGATCAAAGACCTTTTGAAGTAGATTCTATGGGAAATACACAAGTGTCGTGGCAATTGAATATACCCGAAGGGCTACAAACGGTTCAATATAAGATTATCGCAAAAGCAGGAGACTTTGGTGATGGGGAACAAAATATGTTACCTGTTTTGACAAACAGAACCTTAGTGACCGAATCGATGCCCATGTGGGTTCGCAGCAACCAGACAAAGACATTTAATTTGGATAAATTGAAGAATGTGTCCTCAACTACGCTCAAACACCACAAACTGACTTTGGAAATCACTTCAAATCCGGCATGGTATGCTGTACAGGCACTACCCTATTTAATGGAGTATCCATACGAATGCAACGAACAAACATTCTCGAAATATTACGCGAATACCTTGGCAAGCCATATAGCCACTAGTAATCCTAGAATTAAGGAAGTGTTCGAACAATGGGCCAATTCAGATGCCTTGCTAAGTAATCTTGAAAAAAATGAAGAATTAAAATCCTTATTAATTCAAGAAACACCTTGGTTACGTGATGCCCAATCTGAAAGCGTGCAAAAGAAACGAATTGGATTATTGTTCAATATGAACAAAATGCAGAGTGAGCAAGAACTTGCATTAAACAAATTAATGCAAAATCAAAAAGTAAATGGTGCTTGGCCTTGGTTTAATGGCGGACCAGACAATAGATATATCACCCAACATATCATTACTGGCCTAGGACATTTGAATCATTTAAATATTGCCTCTTCTATGACCAACAACCAATCTGAGATGATCGATAAGGCAATTGGTTATTTAGATAGCGAGTTCGTTAAGGAGTATGAAGAAATGAAGAAGCGTGCTACGAACATAAATGATGACCATTTGAGTGCAACCCAGGTTCATTATTTATATATGAGAAGTTTTTTTAAGGAAATTAAAACTTCTAAAAAAGTTGATGAAGTTATCGCATACTACCTAAATCAAGCGAGAAAGTATTGGACAAATAAAGGTTTGTATGCTCAAGGAATGTTGGCATTGACCTTATATAGAATTGAGGATATGAAAACTGCATCCAAAATCTTACTTTCCCTTGAAGAAAATAGTATTACCAACGAAGAACTAGGGATGTATTGGAAGAAAAATACGGGTTCTTGGTTTTGGTACCAAGCCCCTATTGAAACCCAAGCATTGTTGATAGAGGCATTTTCTGAAATTCGACCAACCGATTTAGAGACCATTGATAATCTTAAAATTTGGTTGCTCAAAAACAAACAAACCAATCAATGGAATAGCACCAAGGCAACCACCGAAGCTGTATATGCTTTATTATTACAAGGCAATAAATGGCTATCTATTACTGACGCTGTAGATGTTTTAGTAGGAGGACAAGCAATAAACCCTTCTATATTAGAAGATGTAAAAACAGAAGCTGGAACAGGCTATTTCAAAACATCTTGGAACAGTAGCGAAATAAAACCTAAAATGGGTGAAGTTCAAATTGGCAAAAAAGGTAATGGTATTGCTTGGGGTGCTTTATACTGGCAATATTTCGAGGATTTAGACAAAATAACCTCTACTGAAACTCCGCTGCAATTAAAGAAAAAACTCTTCTTAAAAAAGAACACGGAGACAGGTGAACTTATTTCTGAAATCTCAAAAGGAACAGAATTAAAAGTTGGAGACCTTGTTCGGGTTCGAATAGAATTGAAGTCTGACCGAGATATGGAATTCATTCACATGAAAGATATGCGCGCGGCAGGTTTTGAACCTGTAAATGTGATATCTAGATTTAAATGGCAAGATGGTTTAGGGTACTATGAAAGCACGAAAGATGCTAGTACAAACTTCTTTTTTGACTTTTTACCTAAGGGTGTTTATGTATTCGAATATGATGTTCGTGTAAACAATGCCGGTGATTTCGGCAATGGCATTACTTCCATACATAGTATGTATGCCCCAGAATTTAGTAGTCATAGTGAAGGTGTTCGTGTTAACGTGGAAGGTCAATAGAACATAACGTTATTACTAACATAGTTTAGTAATCCCTTGATGAATTACCATCATCTTACAGGTTACCATGTATCTCACTAAGACAAATTAATAATTTTCTTATACCTCATAGAAAAAAGGACATAAAAAAAGGCGCTACTCTGTAGCGCCTTTTCTAATACTTTATACAAAGATTTACCAAATATGCACTCTCTTTTCAGGAGCTAGATACATGACATCACCTTCTTTAATACCAAAAGCATCGTAGAACTCTTGAATATTTAATAGTGGTTGAGTTGCTCTAACCATTCCTGGAGAATGTGGATCCGTCTTGATTTGTGTTCTTAAGGCTTCATCTCTACTCTTAGTTCTCCAAACAGTTGCCCAAGACATAAAAAAGCGTTGCTCAGGAGTAAAACCATCAATATCTTCAGGACGACCATTCTCTGCATAGTATCTTTGAAGTCCGTCATAAGCACCTAACAAACCACCTAAATCACCAATATTCTCACCTAAGGTGAATTTGCCATTTACGTTAACGCCTTCTAATACCGAAACGCTATCATATTGCACTGCCAAAGCATCGGCTCTTTCGGTAAAGGCTTTCAAATCTTGTTCGGTCCACCAGTTTTTTAAATTACCATCCGCATCAAAACGAGAACCACTATCATCAAAAGCATGTGAGATTTCATGTCCGATAACGGCACCTATTCCGCCATAATTCACTGCCTCATCAGCTGTATAGTTGTAGAAAGGTGGCTGTAGAATAGCTGCTGGAAAAACAATCTCGTTGTTCAATGGGTTAAAATATGCATTTACAGTTTGTGGAGACATTCCCCATTCCGTCTTATCTACAGGCTCCCCTATTTCAGCAAAGTTTTTTAATTCGCCCCATTTATCAACAGCTGTCATATTCTCGAAATACGATTTATCCTTCGATACATTCATAGTAGAGTAATCTTCCCATTTATCTGGATATGCAATCTTCACGGTAAATTTATCTAACTTCTCAATTGCTTTTGTTTTGGTTGAATCGCTCATCCAATCCAATACTGAAATACGCTCTTTGAAAGCCTCTATGACATTGGCAATCATTAATTCCGCTTTTGCCTTTGCCTCTGGTGGAAATTTAGCATCAACATACAACTGACCTAAAGCTTCGCCAACAGTATTATTCACAGTTGCTAAGGCGCGTTCATCTGCAGCACGTTGTTCTTTTGCTCCACTTAAATATTTACTGTAAAATTCCCAATCAGCTGTTTCTATATCGGTAGTAAGTCTTCCCGCTGCACTATTAAAAGTATCCCATCTCACCAAGCTCTTTATATCCTCTATTGATGTTTCCTTCAAAAAGGTATCCAATGCTTCGGTATATCTTAACTGAGTAACCAAAAGTGTATCGAACTTTTTAGTAATACCTATATCAGAAATAAGTTTATTCAAATCTATGGTCGTTAACATTTTGTCAGCATCGGCAATAGATCTCGGATTATTATAATTTCTGGCATCTCTACTTTCTACCTTATCCAATCTTGGTTCAGCAAGTCTGGTTTCCATAGCAAGAATTTTTTCGGCAGCTTTTGTAGCATCTACTTCCGCATCTCCTAACCTTTGCAACATTTTTGATATATGCCTTTTATATTCTTCACGAATTTCTATAGATTTTTCATCTTGCTCTAAATAGAAATCACGATCTGGGAGTCCTAATCCATTAGCTCCCAAATAAACAGCGTTCATACTACTGTTATTTAAATCAGCACCAGCCCCTATACCTAAAAACGGGGAAGAAACCGCGGCATTAGTAGCTAGAACAGTTTGTAAATCTTTTAGATTTTTTACGGATGCAATAGCATCTAATGCTGGTTGTAAAGGTGTAATACCAGCTTTATTTCTTGCAGCTGAATCTAATTTCGTATCAAAAATCGCCAATGCTTTTGCTTGGTCAGTATTTGCAGCATAATTTCCACTTTCCTTTGCAGTTGCCAATATTTTTAAAACATCATCATCTGTAGACTTACGAAGTACACTGAACCCACCCCAACTTGTTCTATCATCTGGAATTTCGGTAAACTTCATCCAATTTCCATTAACATAGTTATAGAAATCTGATTTAGGATTTTGTGTAGTGTCCATGTTCGCTAGGACGATACCAGGTATTTTTTCGGCTTCAGCAGTAGGTTTAGCTTCCTCCTTACAAGAAGCTAGAGCTACCAAACCGGCAGCCAGAAAATAAATTTTTTTCATGTTATGAGTTAGTTTTAAACGTGATGTTTTATTTGACGCTCTTTTTGTGTTTTGTTACAAAAATAACAGGATTTTATGACCAACGCATTTTTTTCCATCCTAACTGACAACATTAACATTTGACTATTACCACTTTACCTAGGGGTGAAAATTAAAAAATCCTAAAATAAATAGCTAGATCATGTTAACTCAGTAAAAGTACCACTACACTCATTGTACATTTTATAAGAATGCATTCCATTATACTTTAGGGGTATACATACAAAACCACTGAATTATGAAAAGCTCAATTACAATTACCGTAAAAGAACCCTGCAAAGAAAAATTCACTAATTTTAGTAAAACCGATAAAGGTGGATTTTGCAATAGTTGCCAAAAAGAGATCATTGATTTTACCAAAACATCGAATGAAGAACTTATTCGTCATTTTAAAACGGCATCGAATAAAACCTGTGGTAAGTTTAAAGCATCGCAACTATCAACCTATAAAACCAATTCTTTCTACCCTATGAACAATTCAATATTATCTAAAGGAATAGGAATGATGACCTTATCGCTCTTGGCATTATGTACTATGCCAATTAGCGGGCAAGAAACTGCAAGCCTTGAAACTAATCTTGAAGTAGTTTCTACACAAACTGTGGGTCAAATTATCATTATTGAAGCTGAACAAGAACAATTTTTAGTGAAGGGCACAGTGCTCGATGAAGCCAATGAACCATTACCAGGAGTTAATGTTGTACTTATGGGTACAACTGTAGGTATTCAGACAGGTATTGATGGAAAGTATGAATTTCCACAAGAACTAGAGGTTAATGATGTTTTAGTGTTTAGTTATATTGGTTATGAAACCAAAACTTATAAAGTTACCGCCAGCAAATCTTCCACCATAGACGTTAATATTACGTTTGACACTTATGATGTTGAGCTAATGGGTGAAGTTGTAATCAATGGGACTTATAGAAGTAAAAGAAATATATTTCAAAAGTTCATTTCCATCTTCAAATAATGAGATCAGTATTTGTATTCTCGTTATTATCATTTTATATCTCATACGCTCAGCGTTCAGATTTTAATGATATTAATTTCAAAAAAGCTGATAGTGTTGCGGAAATTCATAAAGGAGAAAGTTTAAGGAATTTACCTGTACTTACTCATAATTTAACAGCACCATTAGATACCGATGTTGAGAAATTTAGGGCAATCTACACATGGATAAGTTCAAATATCGAGAATGATTATTCTTCGTATTTAAAAATCAGCAATAAAAGAAAAAGGCTTGTCAATGACAGGCAAGCCTTTTTAGAATGGAATAGTAGCATAACACCCAAAGTCTTCGAAAGGTTACTTACCGAACGAAAAACGGCGTGTACAGGGTATGCATATTTGGTTAAAGAGATGGCTAACCTTGCCGGTTTTAATTGCGAAATTATTGATGGCTATGGGCGGACTCCAACGTTGCTATTAAAAGAGGATAGCGCGCCAAATCATTCATGGAACACAATTGAAATAAACAATAAATGGTATCTATGTGATGCCACTTGGTCTGCCGGGCAAACTATTCTTGAGGATGGAAACGCCAGGTTTGAACCAGATTATTTCGATGGATATTTTTTAGCTGAACCTAAACTGTTTGTTAAAAATCATTATTCAATTAATTCAGAAGAAATAAAGCTCAAAGGCACACAAAATTTCACAGCGTTTATTGAAGGCCCGGTTATTTACAAGGAAGCTTTTTTAGCTCCCATAATTCCCGTAAGCCCTCAAAAGATGTATATCTATATTAAGAAGGGCGATGTAGTTACATTCAAATTAAATGCGCCTGATAATTTTAAAGAAGAAAAGTTTCAATTACTAATTAATAATGGTGGTCGACAAAAACCCATTCAGCCTAATACTATACGAAACCAAAATAAAATCAGTTTAATTTATCGTTTTGAAAAAACAGGTTTACACGATGTGCATATTTTGGTAGATGATGACCTTATTTCTACGTATGTAGTAAAAGTGAAAAAAGTTCGACAATAAAAGTGATTAAACAAACTTATTTCGGGGGATATTTGCTAAATATTTTATCGACTACGGCTTGTAATTTCTCTGATTTTTCTGTGGGTGTATCACCTTCACGAAAAGGACTTTCACTAATTGCTTGCCAAATTAACATGTCTTTATTCGAGTCGACAAAATCTATCTGTAATTCTCTTGTTAATTTTGGTCCACCAACAGGAATTCCGATAGAAACTCCTCCGCCTAGATTACCACCTCCTCCACCAAGTCCAACACCAACATTGTTACCTTGCTGAGACTTAAATACAGAACTTTTAATATTGATAAAAATATCGGGTTCTTCTGCAAACATTAATCCTTTTTCACCTAAAGTAGCATCTAAGGCATCCATTAATCTTTTCTCGTCTAATTGACCGAGACCCGTTTCCATGTCTGTGAAATAATTATAAGTAGTATATGAATTGAAATCGGTCTGGTTATCATAGTCATAATTAACTCGAGCGACTCCGCATGAGGTCAAAAGAAGTAATAAAACACTAAATAAGAAGATTCTCATGATATTGTCTTTCTTTAAAATTAAAGAAAAATAAAGCTTAATTCGAGTTTTTAAGCAGGTATTCGATTAAGAGTTAAGCATTGCCCAGAGCTTATCTTTTAATTCAACAATTCCCATTTGGGCAACCGATGAAATAAACATAAATGGTGTGCCCTTTAAATCTTTATTCAATTCCTCTCTCATTTCATCCATGAGTTCGTCATCTAGCATATCACTTTTTGAGATACATATTAAACGATCTTTATCAAGCAATTCAGGGTTGTAACGTCTTAACTCATCTAACAAAATCTCATATTCCTTACTTATATCTTTACTATCTGCCGGAATTAAAAAAAGTAAGTTTGAATTACGCTCAATGTGTCTTAAGAAATAATGACCTAAGCCTTTACCTTCCGCTGCCCCTTCAATTATACCAGGAATATCGGCCATTACAAAACTCTTAAAATCGCGGTATTCTACAATACCTAAGTTCGGTTTCAATGTGGTAAACTCGTAATCGGCAATTTTTGGTTTTGCTGAAGTTATAACCGACAATAAGGTTGATTTACCAGCATTGGGGAAACCTACCAAACCAACATCGGCCAATACTTTTAATTCTAGTAAAAACTCACCCTCTAGCCCATCAACTCCCGGTTGTGCATATCTAGGAGTTTGATTGGTAGATGTTCTGAAATGCCAGTTACCGCGACCACCCATTCCACCTTTCAACAGAATTTTTTCCTCACCATGCTCCGTAATTTCAAAAAGCACATCTTTAGTCTCAAAATCTTTAATAATGGTACCTAAAGGTACATCTAAATACACATCTTCGCCGTCAGCACCAGAACTTCGGCTTTTGCTACCATGCTCACCATGACCGGCCTTAAAATGCTTTTTATATTTAAAGTTGACCAGTGTCCAAAGGTTTTCATTTCCTCTAACAATGATATGACCACCACGACCACCATCACCACCATCAGGACCACCCTTGGTAATAAATTTTTCACGGTGTAAATGCACAGATCCCTTACCTCCTTTACCAGAAGTCAAACCCACTTTTACGTAATCTACAAAATTACCTTCGGTCATTGATATTTTTTCAGTTCAAAAATCTTTAGCCAATTAATTTGACGAAAGAGAATCTTTATTATTTTATGCCTTCGATTACTTTCGTTAGTCGTTCGGTAATTTCTGTAATAGAACCAATACCGTTCACACTATGAAATTTACCTTGTGTTTCGTAAAATTCTTTTACAGGCGCAGTTTTTTGATTGTACTCGTCAAAACGATTTCTAATTTTTGTTACATCTTGATCATCACTACGGCCACTTATTTTACCCCGTTCTAAAAGTCGTTCTATTAAAACTTCGTCATTGGCTTCTAAAGCAATAGTAGCATTAATTCCCATATCCTTCGATTCTAAGAAATTATCCAATGCTTCGGCCTGTGCTGCCGTTCTTGGGAATCCATCAAAGATAAATCCATCAGCTTCAGGATTTTTTTCAACTTCCTCCATCAACATTTTTATGGTAACCTCATCAGGTACCAAATCACCTTTATCCATATATGATTTAGCCAAAGTTCCTAATGCTGTCCCATTTTTTATATTATACCGAAACACATCTCCCGTAGAAATATGCTTTAGGTTATATTTTTCTTTTAGGAATTCTGCCTGTGTGCCCTTGCCGGCTCCTGGTTTACCAAAGAGTACAAGATTGATCATATGTTTCTGGTTTAGTTGGTATATTTCTCTTAAATTTCTTCCTTGCTCTCTATAATCAAGACCATAACCCACGATAAAATTATCTGGTATGGCCAGTCCAAAATAATCAATGGCATATTCACCTTTATATACATCTGGCTTATAAAAAAGACTGGCTATTTTAAATTCCTTGACATTCGTTTTTGAAAATAAATGCACCAATTTTTGCAAAGTACGCCCTGTATCAATAATATCTTCTAAGATAATAATACTGCGACCCTCAATATTTTCTGGAACATCTAATAAGGTTTCTACAATACCTGTAGATGTTAAGCCCTGATAAGAACTCAACCTTACAAACGAAACTTCACATGGATGTTGATAGGCTTTCATTAAATCTGATACAAACATGAAAGACCCATTTAAAACACCTACAAAAATTGGTGTCTCGTCTTTGTAAACCGCAGCAATTTTATCAGCGACGCTTTTAACGGCCTGTTGAATTTCTAATTCGCTTAAATAGCGTTTAAAAAACTTGTCGTGAATTTGTATCAAT
>TARA_R110002051_G_scaffold66024_1_pt1 | contig 16285 bp, 16 predicted proteins | sample TARA_R110002051 | Tara Oceans TARA_R110002051 (sample SAMEA4397023) | marine metagenome | biome: Polar Biome; feature: [MES] marine water layer (ENVO:01000295) within the mesopelagic zone...; material: water (ENVO:00002006), including particulate matter (ENVO:01000060) such as......
CAGTAGCCGGTCGACCGCATCGGCAAGCTTTGCGTCGATGATGTGCAGATATTCCGTCCAGTTGTCGACATGCTTCAGCTCGTCCTTGCCGTCGGAGATCCCGCGCAGGCCGATCAGCGGAAGGTCGAAGAGGTGGCAGCTTCGCAAGACGGCAAAAGTCTCCATGTCGACCATATCGGCATCGACAAGGTCATAGGCGGCGCCCGAGACGATGTTGCCGCCGGTGGACAGCGAGGCTGCAGGAATGTCCGGAATGCGATGCGGCAGCGCGATCACCGCGGGGTGGTCCAGGAACGGCGTGCGGCCCTTTTCGAAACCGAGCGGCGAGGCATCCATGTCGCGATAGGCGATGGAGGAGACCTGGTAGATCGCTGTCTGCTCGAGCATGCGGGAGCCGGCGGAGCCGAGCGAGACCACGAGATCCGGAAGTTTGCCGGACGCCTGAAGGCCTGTCAGCGCATGGGTCAGCACCACCGCCGCCTCCACGGGGCCGACGCCCGTCATCAGCGGCGTGATCCGGCTCTTGAGATGTTCGCCATATTCGGCATCGACGGCCATCACGAAGAGCACCGTTATTTCACCGGCCTGTTTCAGTTCGAAATTCATCCGACGATATCCTCCCGGCCGCGGATCACCATCATGGTGGCTGTCATCGAGGCGATCAGCTTGGCCGGGCCGTCGCTGATGGCATAGGCGCGGCCGTCGGCGACGATGATGGTCGAACCCGGCTTGGTGATTTCAGCGCGAAACAGGAATCGCTCGCCGCGGCCGGGCGACATCAGGTTGACCTTGAACTCGATCGTCAGCAGCGACACGTCTGCGGCCACCGTCGTATAGGCGGCGTAGGTGCCGGCGGTCTCGAGGGCCGCCGAAATCACGCCGGCATGCAGCAGACCGTGCTGCTGTGTCAGCTTCGGATCGAAGGGCAGTTCGATCTCCACCATGGCCGGCTCGATGCGCGTCAGTTCCGCGCCGATGGTCGCCATCGCGCCCTGGCGGTCAAAGCTCTGCCGGATCCGTGCCCGGAAATCGCTGTCGTCGGTCGTGGTCATGCTCGGTCCCTTCGCGGCCGCGAAACTGGCATGACGGGAACGGTTCGGCAAGCGCTGCAGCGGGTGATATCAGTTGAGGACGACGATCGAGAGGTTGAGCAGCGTCGCAAAGCCGACCCAGGCGATGTAGGGCACGAAAAGCCACCCGCTGACGCGATCGCGGTTCCAGCTCAGCCGGACGAAGACGAGGATCGAGACCAGCAGCGGGATGATCACCAGGAGTCCCAGGATCGGGCTCTCGGAACCGAAGAAGGCGGGCGACCAGAGGAAGTTCAGGACCATCTGCGCGAACCAGACCTGCATCCGCCCGGAGGCCGGCGCTTCAAGCCAGGTGCGTGCGCCCGCAATGGCGATCAGCACGTAGAGCGTCGTCCAGACCGGGCCGAAGACCCAGGATGGTGGCTGGAAGAATGGTTGTTCGAGCGACTGATACCATTCGCCAGGCATGTTGCTGACACCACTGAGGGCGCCGAAGCCGACGACGAGGACAATGAACAGGACGTAGGTCAGGATCTTTTTCATAAGCATGAACGTAGCGTAATCCGCGGATCTGCCAATGCCTCATTCGAGACGAATGATGTGCTGATCCCAGGCGACGCCGCTGCGGGTCTCGTTGAAGCGGCCGTCGTAGGAGGAGACTGCGATGCCGTGGCCCGCCGGTGCGACGCCGGCCGCATCAGGGATGCGCTCCTCGCGCAGCACGGCGCCGGTGCGGGCGTCGAGGCTGACCGCCAGCCCGCCCTTCGGCGAGGTCAGCCCGACGATGCCGTCGCGCCGGTTCACTGCGATGGCGCCGACGTAGTTGGCGAGCCCGTCGGTGATCCGCTCCGGTAGCGACACGAAACCGATGTCCTCGCCAGGGCTTACCCGTCCGACGAGCGGCGGCAGAGCATTGCGCGCGCCCTCCCACTGGCCCGCAAACCAGATCCGCCCCTTGTCGCCGATCGCCAGATGGCGCGTCGAGAGCTGCCGCAGCGTGGCGGGCAGCGTGTGTTTCTGGATCAGCTGCCCGTCGCGGGCGTCGAGCAGCACCAGCGAAGGCTCCATCCGGTCGAGGTTGAGCTTGGTGCGCCCGAAATCCGGGTGCGTCTCGATCCCCCCGTTGGCAACCACCAGCGTCCTGCCGTCGTCCGAGACCGTCATGTCGTGGGTGCCGATGCCCTGGGCGGCGAACTCGCCGATGCGGGCGAAGCCGTCATTCGCGTCGTAGACGCCGATCATGCCGCGGTTGCCGTCGAAATCATTCTCGCTGGTGTAGAGAAAATGCCCGTCGGGCGAAAAGGCGCCGTGGCCGTAGAAATGCCGGCCCTCCGGGGCGGTAATCATCACCGGGTCGCCGGAGCGGTTGGGATGAAAGGCCATGGCAAAGGTGCCGGGCCTGCGGGCAAAGGCGACCGCAAGCCTGGAGACGGGGCTGTAGGCCATGCCGTGGGCACGCGCGGGGAGGGGCATACGGTCGACGATCTCGCCGCGCTCCGACACGGTGGCGATGCCGAAGGAACCGTCGGCGGCGCGAAAGGCGGAGGCGTAGACGGCGTCGGCGCGCTCCAGTGCCATCAGCGACCGCGGCGAGAGCGTTGCGGCAAAAGCGACGCCGGCCGCCCGCAGGAAGCCGCGCCGGTCGATGAGGCCGCTTCGCCAGGTCATGGTCAGTCTCCGTCGGAGAAGGAGAAGCCGGAGGTCAGTCCGATCGCGCCGCCATACTGGTCGTTCAGCCGGCCGATCAGGTCGCGCCCGTTGACCAGCAGGAAGTCGAGCTTCTGGCGTTGGCTGTCATCCGAGACGGCAGCCTCAATGTCGTCGTTCATCTCGCCGGTCACCCGCAGCATCGACTTCAGGACAAAGTCCACCGAGCCGACGATCGATGTCTGGTCCTCGGGCAGAAGTGCCACCATGTCCGAGACATGCATGAGCCGTCCCAGACCTTCCAGATTACCCTCGACCATCGTCCAGGTGTTGCCGGAGCGCCAGAAGAGCGCCTGCCTGGGAAAGGTCTGGCTGTCTTCGCCCTTGTAGAAGGTCTCGATCCGCTGGTCGCGAACCATCTCCGCGCCGTGGACGAGGATGCCCAGAAGCGCCGTCATCGCCTCCTGCGCGTTGCGAAACAGCGGATTGTCGGGGCCTGGCGCCTTCCAGGCCTGCTGCACGCCGTCCGGCGCCTCCCAGAGGGTCACGAGTTCGTCGGCGATCTGTTCGATGTTTTGCGCGATTGCACGCCCGTAGCGGCAGCGGAAGCCATCGGCTTCCGTCGCAAGTGCCTCTGAGCCTGTCCCCGCCAGCACGAATTCGAGCGCACCGAATCCCTGCATGGCAACGCTCTTGCCGGAGAGGCCGCCCGGCGCGGTGGTGCTGTCGTCGGGCTTGGCCAGCAGCGCCTGGACCTGCTTCAGGCCGGTGCTCTTGCGGTCGGGGTAGAAGAGGATGCGCTCGAAGCGGTTGTCCTCGATCGCAGGCCCCGTACGGACGATCTCGACGCGTGCCCAGCTCAAGGCGGCCTCTGCAAAGGCCGCCTTCGCCTGCGCAAGCGCGTCGGGTGAGGGGGCGGCGCAGAACGCATCCATCTCGCCGGCGAGTGCCCCGGCTGCCGCGTGAAAGTCGCGATAGCCAGGACGGATGAAGCCGTCCACGGCCTTCGCGATCACGTCCCGGATCTCGGCATCCGCCGGAATCTCCGGTCGCAGGGTCTCTTCCTGCGCAAACGCCGGAGCCGTGGCGAAAAGGACCGCGAGGCCCGCCGCGCGAAGAATGTTCAGCATCAGAGCGACTCCAGGAAGGCGATGAGGGCGGTGCGGTCATTCCTGCCAAGCGACGCAAAGGCATCCCGCGCCGCCTGCGCCTCGCCGCCGTGCCAGAGGATCGCCTCGGTTAGATTGCGGGCGCGGCCATCATGCAGGAAGAAGGTGTGTTCGTTGACCGTCTCGGTGAGCCCGATCCCCCAGAGCGGCTGGGTGCGCCATTCGCGGCCCGAGGCGACGCCGACCTGCTGCCCGTCGGCCAGCCCCTCGCCCATATCGTGCAGCAGGAAGTCGGAATGGGGCCAGATCAGCTGGAAGGCATGCGCCTTGTTGTCCGCATCCCGCCGCGTCACGAATTTCGGTGTGTGGCAGGAGGTGCAGCCGGACTGATAGAAGAGTTGCTTGCCCTTCAGCACCGTCGCGTCATCCGGATCCCGACGGGCGGGCACGGCGAGATTTTCCGAGTAGAAGGTCACCAGTTCGAGCACCGGATCGGGCGCTTCGGTCTCGCCGAGGCGCTCCTGCACGCCGGTGGGGCGGGCAAGGCAGTCCGCCTGTGCGCTGGTGCAGTCGCCATGGTCGAAGGGTGCATCCGGATTGGAGATGCCGATGTCGCCGACAAAGGCGGAGGCCGACTGATCGCGAACGGAGGCGTTTTCGGCCTTGTAGCCGAAACGGCCGAGCTTGATCTGCCGGGTCCGATGATCGCGCACCAGCGCGGCCTTGCCGGAAATGCCGTCGCCGTCCCGGTCGTCCGGATCGGCCTTGGCGAGGATGTCGGCCTCGTGGATCGCCTGGATCATGCCCATGCCGATCATCGGCGGGGCGACGCGCGGCGAGAGCGTGACGTCCGGCTCCAGAGGGCCGTAGCCCAGGTCTGCCACCGAATAGGTGGGCTTGCGCAGGGATATGACGTCGCCGTCGCCGAGCGTCACAGGGATCTCCTCGTAGGAGATCGTCATCCGGCCTTCGGAGGCAAGGCCGGGCACGGCCAGCTCCTGCAGCTGCTTGCCGTAGGTGAGATCCGGAAAATTCAGCGCCTCGTGGCGCGCCAGCATCTCCTGTTCCTGCTCGGTGCGGGCCGGGCGACCGAGCCGCAGGAACATCGACGTATTGTCGGCGGTACCCTCCGGCGGATGGCCGCGGCCGTCCTTCAGATGGCAGCTCTGGCAGGCGCGGGCATTGAAGAGGGGACCCAGTCCGTCGGACGCCTGGGTCGAGGACGGTGACGACACCCAGAGCTTGCGAAACAGCGCATTGCCGAGCTTGAAGGTCTCTTCCTCGGCGAATGTGAGGTTGGTGGAGAAATGCGAGAAGGCGTCGCCGTTGACGAGCGCCTTGGTGGTGGCGGCACCGCCCTGCATGGTCTCGAAGTTCTCGGCCTTGGAGAAGTCCTGCGTCGGGCGGGTCACGCCGGCAACCCGCTTCCTGTCCTTCGGCGAAAGGTCGCTCCGCTCCGTGGGAAACTCCGGGCTGTCTCCGAAGGCGATCGGCGGCGACAGGAGGAGAGCGCCCGACAGGATCGGCAGCAGCAGTGTCTTGGCGGTAAGCGCTCTCATGGGATGATCGGGCCGCGGTCTCCCGCGGCCCCCTTCAGGTCTTATTGGAACACGGCGTCAGGATTATCGAGGCTGTCGGAACCTTCAAGCGCGATTGCGCCGAGATCCAGCGACGCAATGACGCGCTCGATGGACCGCGTCTGATCGATCAGCCCGTCGATGGCGGCCTGCACGGCAGCATTGCCCTCGGCATTGCCCTCGCCGATCATCTGGTCATAGGCCTCGCCGCTCTTGGCGCGGTCGGCCATGGCGTTCATGGCTGCGACCGTGGTGTCGAGCTTGCCCTTGATCTCGCTGTCGAGCGCGGCATCCTTCTCGGCCACCAGATCCGAGAGCGACGGACCGGTCATGGTCGTGCCGTCGACGCGGGTGTATTTGCCCGTATAGGCCGACTCGATGCCGATCGCGTCGTTGAGGTGCGAGGCATGCGTATTGTCGGAGAAGCAGTCATGCTCCTCTTCCGGGTCGTGCAGCAAAAGGCCGAGCTTCATGCGCTCGCCGGCCAGTTCGCCGTAGGAGAGCGAGCCCATGCCGGTCAGGATGCTGCGGATGCCGGCCTGCGGATCGGCCGTCACAGCCTTCGTCGCTTCGCCATCCGCAGCCCAAGCGGCCACCATCTCTTCCAGGTCGGAGACCAGCAGCGCGGAGGCGGCCTTCAGGTATTCGGCGCGGCGCTCGCAATGGCCGTTGGTGCAATTGGCCGTGTCATAGTCGGTATAGGCCCGGTTGCCGGCGCCGGCGTCCGTGCCGTTGAGGTCCTGGCCCCAGAGCAGGAACTCGATGGCGTGGTAGCCCGTGGCAACATTCGCCTCGATCTCACCGGCCTCGTGCAGGCTGCGCAGGAGGTCGGGCGTGATGCTCGTGGCATCGATCTCCTGCCCGTTGACGCTGAGCTTCGGGTTGGCGATGACATTGGCGACGTAGAGCGCATTGCTGTCGCTTTCGGTGCCATAGGCCGGGTCAACATAGTCGATCAGGCCTTCGTCAAGCGGCCAGGCATTCACCCGACCTTCCCACTCGTCGACGATCGGATTTCCGAAGCGGTAGACCTCGGTCTGCTGGTAGGGCACGCGGGCCGCGATCCAGGCCTCGCGGGCAGCCTTCAGCGTGTCCTCGCTCGGCTGTGCGATCAGCGCATCGATGGCGGCGTCGAGTGCCTTGGCGGTCGTCAGCGAGTCGTCGTATTTGGCATGTGCCAGATCGGCGTAATGCGCGACGACCGCGGCCGGTTCGGCGGCAGCTGCCGGCGTGATGGAATAAGCCGTGGAAGCGGCCAGAAGCGCTAAGGTCGCGCCCATGAGTGTCTTGCGGATCATCGTCCCTCCTTCGGCAGCCACATCCCTCGGCTGCGCAGACCTTCTGAATGACCCATCACAAAACTTGTGTCAAACATTCTAGTTTAGAACGATTTGTAAAGACCCGCTGAACTTGACCGGCGTCAAGCGGATCAGGCCTGCCGTCGCAGTCGGCTGAAGAAGAAGCCGTCTGTTTCGGTGGTGGCCGGCGTCAGCGTCACGGTGCTACCGTCCCGGCTGTGGGGGCGGGGCGCGGCTTCGCCAAACAGTCCGCTCCAGGTCTCCAGCACCGGCTCCACGGAAAACTGCGGATTGTCGCGGCAGAAGGCCTCGATCTGGCGATCGTTTTCGTCCGGCAGCACGGAGCAGGTGATGTAGACCAGGCTGCCGCCGGACTTCACAAACGTGGCGGCCTCGGCGAGCGCCTCCTGCTGCTGGGCGACCCGTTCTTCGAGGTTCTTCGGCGTCAGGCGCCATTTCGTGTCGGGCCGTCGCCGCCATGTGCCGGTTCCGGTGCAGGGCGCGTCCACCAGCACCACGTCCAGCTTCTCCTTCAGCGCCTGAAGCTGCCGGACATCGTCATGCACCTGGACATTGCGCGTGCCGGCACGGCGCAGGCGCTCGATGATCGGTGCAAGCCGCTTGCGGTCGGCGTCATAGGCATGCACCTGGCCCTTGTTGTTCATGGCGGCCGCCATGGCGAGCGTCTTGCCGCCGCCGCCGGCGCAGAAGTCCAGGACCTGGTCATGGTCGCCGGGATGGACGAGATCCGAGACGATCTGCGAACCCTCGTCCTGAACCTCGAACCAGCCTTTCTGGAACGAAATTTCGGCCGTGACGTTTGGAAGCCGGGACGCTCCTTCTCCGGCGGCAATCCTGATGCCGTTTCGCGCGATCGGCGCAGGCTGGGCACCGGATCGGTCGAGCGCCTTGATGACCTTCTCTCGCGACGCCTTCAGCGTGTTGGCGCGCAGATCGAGGGTCGGGCGCTGCGACAGCGCCTTGGCTTCCGTCAGCCAGTCCTCGCCGAATGCGGCTTCGAAGGACGGCTGGATCCAGTCGGGAATGTCGCCCTGCACATGCGCAGGCGCATCGGCAAGATTGCGGGAGGCAAAGGCGGCAAGATTGGCGTCGGAAAGTGGTGGCGGCGCAAAGCGGTCGTCGGCAAATTCCGCGGCGAGCGAGTCGGGCGAATAGCCCCACTGCCGGATGAGGACCGCGTAGGCCAGTGCCGCCGGCCCCTCGTCGTCCATCAGCCACGCATGCGAGAGGCGCATGCGAAGCGCGTCGTAGACGATGTTGCCGATGGCGGCACGATCGCCGGAACCGGCAAAGCGGTGGCCGAGGCCCCAGTCCTTCAGGGCATCCGCGACCGGACGCTTTCGTTCGTCGATGTCCTTGAGAACATCAATGGCTCCACCAAGCCGTCCGCCCAATCGCATGTCGCTCTCCGTTCCGGTTGAACCCGTCTCGTCCGGGTCCTAGCCGTCAACGTAAAGAAGGGCAAGCATCATCGGTATCAGCTGATGATCTGGTAGCAGACCTGAGCCGTGCCGGAGCGCACCATGCCGATGTTCTGGGCTGCAGCCTTGGAGACGTCGATGATGCGTCCCTTGATGAACGGCCCGCGGTCGTTGATGCGGACGACGACGCTCTTGCCGTTGCGCTTGTTGGTAACCTTGACCTTGGTGCCGAAGGGCAACGAGCGATGCGCTGCAGTCAGCTTGGCGGGGTTCATCCGTTCGCCCGATGCGGTCTTGGACGTCAGTGCATACCAGGAAGCATGACCGCAACCGGGAGCGGCACTGGCCGGTGCGGTGCTGATCATGGTGAAGGCTGCGATGGTGGCGGCGGCAAATGCCGAGCGTCGAAACGTGTTCATTTCAGTCGTCCCCGTTCAATAGTCGTCCGTACGTGCGGTGCGGGACGGGTTAAGCGGGTCGAAAATTGGCGAAAAAGTGCGCAGACTGATCACGGAATATTTCAGAATGAAATATTCCGGATTAGATGCCCTGCTATGTATCGCGGCCGATTTGGTGAAGGACTGGTAAAATATCACTGAAAATCAGTAGTTAACGCAAATCCAGTTTCTCATTTTGCCAAGAGCGCTAAAGATCACATTTTCTGCGAAAATAATTTTGCTGCACAGCGGAAAAATCCCCGCTGTCGCGCCAAATTTCGGCCCTGTAAGTCAAGTCGAGAGAAGGTTTCGTCTTCCTCTAGGCCATTGGATGGATTTTCCATCCTTCAGGCAATCTCATTCGGGATCATCCCAGAGACCTGTTTCCCAGAGCTGCCGAAGCGACATCCGGTATTCCGGGTAGCGAAACTGGAATCCCATCTTGCGGATCTTGCTGTTGGAGATCCTCTTGTTTGCACCATAGAAGGATCGCGCCATGGGTGTCATGTCGGCGGTCTCGAAGGACAGCTCCGGCGGCGGCTCCACGGCCATCAGGCGTGCGGCCTCGGCAATCACGTCCTGCGGTGGCGCCGGCTCGTCGTCGGTGATGTTGAAGATGCCACCGTGCCTTCCCTCCGCCAGAAACAGTGTCGCCTCCGCGATGTCCTCGACCCGGATGCGGTTGAAGACCTGGTCCTTCTTGACGATGCGCCGCGCCGTGCCCTTGTGGAGATTGACGAAGCCATTGCGGCCGGGGCCATAGATGCCGGCGAGGCGCAGGATGGCGACGGGCACGCCCGCCGCCTCTCCCTCTGCAAGCCATGCGGCCTCGGCCGACACCCGTTCCTGGGATCGGCCGGGGGAGGGGCGGCACTCGTTGCTCTCGTCCACCCAGTCGCCGCCATAGTCGCCGTAGACGCCGACGGTGGAAAGGTAGCCGATCCATTCCAGTTTCGGGCAGAGCTTTCGGACTCCATGGCCGGCAAGCCTGAGCAGCGGATCACCGTCCGGCCCCGGCGGGATGGATTGCACCAGATGCGTCGCTTGAGAGAGGGCCAGCGCCAGTTCCGGCGATGCCGCAGTGCCGTCGAAGACGAGGGCGCGGACGCCATCGGCTGCAAGCGAAGCGGCGTTATGCTCACCGCGTGTGGTGCCGGAGACTGTGGCGCCGCGCGTGAGGCCGAGCCTGGCGATCGCCTTGCCGGAATAGCCGCATCCGAAGATCATCATCTGCATCAGAGAGCTCCTGCCAGTCGCCATTCGTCCAACACTTCAGGATCGTGCTCACCCTGGGCGCTCGTCGCGAACCGCTCGAATTCTTCGGCCGGCATCAGCTGCTTCAGGGCCCAGATCGCCATGCCGCGCACCACTGGGGAGGCGTCGCGGACAAGCGACAGGCATGGGGCGATCAGCTTGGGGTCTGCGGAGTTGCCCGCCGCCATCAGGACATTGCGGATGAACCGGTCGCGACCGATGCGCTTGACCGGCGAGCCGCTGAAGAAGCTCCGGAACGCCGCATCGTCGAGGCCGAGCAGGAAGGCGAGTGACGGCTCCTTCAGGTCGTCGCGTGCCTTCAGCTTCATCTCCGACGCGCTGACGGCGAACTTGTTCCAGGGGCAGGCGGCGAGACAGTCGTCGCAGCCGTAGATACGGTTGCCGATCAGCGGCCTGAGGTCGGGATCGATCGGCCCCTTGTGCTCGATCGTCAGATAGGAAATGCAGCGCCGCGCATCGAGCCGGTAGGGGGCTGGGAAGGCATTGGTCGGGCAGGCGTCGAGGCAGGCCCGGCAGGAGCCGCAGTGATCGACCTCCGGCGCGTCCAGAATGAGATCGGCGGTGGTGAACAGGCTGCCGAGGAAGAGCCAGGAGCCGTGGCTGCGGCTGAGCAGGTTCGTGTGCTTGCCCTGCCAGCCCAGACCTGCTGCCTCGGCGAGCGGCTTTTCCATCACCGGTGCCGTATCGACGAAGACCTTGACGTCCTCTCCGGCCCGGGCGGCGAAGCGGGTGGCGATCTCCTTGAGGCGGCCCTTGATGACGTCGTGATAGTCGCGGTTGCGCGCATAGACGGAGATCGCGCCTTGGCTCGGCTTGGCCTGCAGGGCGCGGGGGTCTTCATCCGGGCCATAGTTGAGGCCGAACATCACGACGGAGCGGACCTCGGGCCAGAGTGCTGTCGGACTTCCGCGACGGTCACGCGTCTCCTCCATCCAGCCCATGGTGCCGTGATGGCCGTCGGCAAGAAAGATATCGAGACGCGCCGTTGCCTCGGGAATGCTGCCGGCATGGGTGATGCGGCACAGATCGAAACCCTGCGCCGCCGCTTCCGCCTTGATGAAGGCGGTCAGCTTCTCCTGCCGCCGCCGGTCCGGCTGCGGGGGGCTGCTGGTCTCGTTAGAAATCAAGGTCCGCATAATGAGACACCGGGGTTATCCCCCGGACCCGCTCGGTCAGGAGCGGCCGGAACGAGGGGCGCGACTTCAGCCGCTGATACCAGTCCTTGGCCATTGGTGTTTCAGCCCAATCGATTTCGCCGAGATAGTCAAGAACGGAGACGGAGGCGGCCGCGGCGAGATCCGCATAGGTCAGGCGGTCGCCGGCAAGCCAGGGGCGCGAACCCGCCAGCCATGCCAGATACTTCATGTGCTGGCGGACATTGGCGCGCGCCGTGCGCAGGGCCTTGGAATCGGGCGCGCCGCCGCCCTGGGCTGCCGTCATCTGCAGCTTGTAGACGCGCTCGCGCACCAGAGGCCGCGTGACGTCGCTCTCCATCTTCGACAGGAACCACTCCGTCAGCCGGCGAATCTCGGCGCGCTGGAACGGATCTTCCGCCAGCAGCCGACGGTCACGCTTCAGGACGCCATGCGTCTCGTCGAGAAATTCCATCAGCACATTCGGGCCGCAGAGGGCCCGCATGCTGTCGTCGACATAGACCGGCAGCGTACCTGCCGGATTGAGCGTCAGGAACTCGCGCCGCTTCTCCCACGGCTGTTCCTCCACGAGGTCCGTCTGAAAGCCGTATTCCGATAGGATAAGGCGGACGAATCGCGAACTGGACGACATGGGGTGATGGTAGAGCGTGGGCATTGATACGAGAGCTTTACAAATACAAGATAGGAAGAATGAGAGCTGCGTCGAAGCGCGAACGCAATACCGCAGCTATATGGCTTTGGTAAGAGGCAAGGCAAGGTAAGTGAGTCGTCGATTCCGGTTGCGGCACTCCGTTCTGCAAACCGTTCAGAAAAGGGTGAAGAATGCCGGAAGATTCCATCGTCAGTGCTCTCGTTCTCGGACTTATCGAGGGGCTGACGGAGTTCATACCCGTGTCCTCGACGGCACATGTTCTCCTTGCCGGACACTTCCTCGGCTTCCAATCCCCCGGCAATACCTTTGCGGTCCTGATCCAGCTCGGCGCCATCATGGCGATCCTGCTGGTCTATTTCCGCCGGCTGCTGGACATCGCGGTCAACCTCCCAAACAGCGCCAGGGCAAGGCATTTCGTGCTGACGGTACTGATCGCCTTCCTGCCGGCGGCCCTCATCGGTGCGCTGGCACACGGCTTCATCAAGACGATCCTGTTCGAGACCCCGGTGCTGATCTGCATCGTGCTGATCCTCGGCGGCATCGTTCTCCTCATCGTCGACCGCATGGCTTTCCAGCCGCGATATACGGATGTCATGGACTATCCGCTCTCGCTCGCCTTCAAGATTGGCCTCTTCCAGTGCCTTGCCATGGTGCCCGGCACGTCCCGCTCGGGAGCAACGATCGTCGGCTCTCTGCTGATGGGCACCGACAAGCGGTCGGCTGCGGAGTTTTCCTTCTTCCTGGCAATGCCCACCATGCTCGGCGCCTTCACGCTTGATCTTTACAAGAACCGCGAGTTGATCAGCTTCGACGATGGTGCGGTGATCGTCGTCGGCTTCATCGCCGCCTTCCTGACGGCGCTGATCGTCGTGCGCTCGCTTCTGGACTTCATCTCCAGCCGCGGCTACGCGCTCTTTGCCTGGTGGCGGATCTTCATTGGGACGGCAGGCCTCCTCGGATTGCTGCTGTTTCGATGATCCAGCCTAACCCCGGTCGTCCCGGCCGTGGTAGAAGAAGAGATCATAGCCGGCCAGGGCAACGGTAACGGCGACGAGGATCGTAAGGTCCAGCCGCGGCACTTCCCACAGCAGAACGCCGAGGAAGCCGCAGAGCACGAGAAATCCGAAAAGAGCAAGAAGGCGGTCTGGCATCAGGCGGTCCTTTCGGTCATGTCGGCGAGGGCAGAGCAGCGAGTTGCAGATGGAAGAGGCGGCAGCCGTTCGCCGCCTCTCGTGGATCCGTCAGCGGCCATAGAACAGCTCCGGCAGGTAGAAGACGATCTGCGGGAAGATGTACATCAGCGCCATGCAGATGAAGACCATCCCCACGAAGGGCAGTACGCCTTTGAAGATCTGCGTCAGCCGCACCTCCGGCGGCGCTATCCCCTTCAGATAATAGGCCGACATCGCCATCGGCGGCGTCAGGAACGAGGTCTGCAGGTTGAGCGCCACCAGGATGCCGAAGAACAGGGGATCGATGCCGAACATGTCCAGCAGCGGCAGGAAGATCGGCACGAAGATGATGATGATCTCCGACCACTCCAGCGGCCAGCCCAGGAGGAAGATGATGAACTGCGCCAGAAGCAGGAACTGGAATGGCGTCAGGTCGAGGCCTCGCACGAACTCCGAGATGATCTGCTCGCCGCCGAGATAGGAGAAGACGGACGAGAAGGTGTAGGAGCCGACGAAGAGCCAGCAGACCATGGCGGTCGTCCTGACCGTCAGATAGACGCTCTGCCGCATCCGCTCCCAGGTCATCGCGCGGTAGGCGACGGCAAGGATGATGCCGCCAAGCGCGCCGATCGCGGCCGCTTCCGTCGGTGTGGCCAGCCCGAAGAGGATCGAGCCCAGCACCGCGAGGATCAGGATGGCCAGCGGCAGGAACGATGTGACGATCATCCCCATCAGCTTCAGGAAGGGCACGTCCGGAACTTCTTCGGCCGTCGGCTTCGGCGCAATGCTCGGCTGCAGAATGGAGCGGCCGACGATATAGACCAGATACAGCCCGACCAGCGTCAGCCCCGGCAGCAGCGCCGCCGAATAGAGCCGCACGATCGATGTTCCGGAAGCCGCCGCGTAGACGATCAGCATGATCGACGGCGGGATGAGAATGCCGAGCGTGCCGCCGGCGCAGATGATGCCGGTGGCGAAGGAGTGGTCGTAGCGCGCCTTCAGCATGGCCGGCAGGGCGAGCAGTCCCATCAGCGTCACGACGGCACCGACGATGCCGGTGGCCGTGGCAAACAGGGCGCAGGTGATCAGCGCGGCGACACCCATGGAGCCGGGCAGGTTCTTCGACGCAATGTTCAGCGTGCCGAACAACCGGTCGACGATATTGGCGCGCTCGACGATATAGCCCATGAACAGGAACAGCGGCACCGCCGTCAGCACGTCGTTGGCCATCACCGTGTAGGTCTGGTTGATGAACAGGTCGAAGACGCGGTTGTTGAAGAGGCCTTCGATCCAGAGGGTCGTGCTGTCCCACCAGCCGGCGGTTTCATCCAGCCGGTTGAACGAGCGCCACATGCGGCTCGGCTCGTAGTAGGCGTAATAGCCAAAGCCGATGCCCATCGCCATCAATGTAAATGCGATGGGAAATCCGAGGAAAACGATGAAGATGAAGAGACCCAGCATGAACAGGGCGACTTGCGGGTCGGTCATGCCGTCTCTCCTGTGGTCTCGATACGCTTGTCCTTGATCAGCATGGTTTCCGTTTCTTCGACGTCGGCCTCCGCTTCGATCCACTCGTTGTCGCGAATGCAGCGGATGCAGCGGAACACCTGGGCGATGCCCTGGATGAACAAAAGGATGCCGGCGGCCACGATCACCATCTTGAACTGGTAGATGGGAATGCCGGCCGGACTGTTGACGCTGACTTCGCCATAGCCCCAGGAGCGGGATGCATATTTCCAGCCGGCGAAGATGAGCGCGGTGACGCCCGGGAAGAAGAAAATGAGGTAGAGGACCAGGTCCACGGTGGCCTGCGTCCGGGGCTTCCACAGGCGGTAGAGGAAGTCACCGCGCACATGTCCACCGCGCGACAGCGTATAGGCGCCGCCCATCATGAAGAGCGTGCCGTACATGATAAAGGAAACATCGAGCGCCCAGGGCGTCGGACGCCCGAGGATGTAGCGAACGAAGACCTCATAGCTGGTGCCGAAGGTCATCAGCACGATCAGCCAGGCGAACGCCTTGCCGAACCAGGCAGACAGCGCGTCTGCGAAGCGAATGAATGCAACCATCGATGCGTGCGTCTTTCGGTTGAGGGAAATGCGGCAGGGGCGGGGCCCCTGCCGAGATCAAGACATGCAATCGAGAGTGTGGTTCAGAGCTTCAGCTTGTCCGGGAAGTAGTGCTGGTAGGCGAGCGTATAGTCGGGCGACGCCATCAGCTCGAAGTAAGTGACCCGTTCCACCCAGGCGCGCTGGCTGTCGAGGACACGCTTCATGAACTCGTCCTTCTCCAGCTCGACAATCAGACCATCCCAGGCCTGGATCTGCGCGTCGAGGATCGCCTGCGGCGTGCGGTGGACGGTGACGCCTGAATCATCCTCGAGCTTGCGAAGATCGGCCGAGTAGTTGTCCATGGCCGACGCCGTGTTTGCCGTGGATGCCGCCTCGACGGCGTAGCGGACGATGGCCTGCAGGTCCGGCGCGAGATCCTCGTAGAATCCGCGGTTGAACAGGAACTCGAAGGACTCCGACGCCTGGTGATAGGACGAAAGATAGTAGTTCTTGGCGACATCCTGGGCGCCGAAGCGCAAGTCGGACGACGGATTGTTGAACTCGAAGGCGTCGATGACACCTCTTTCCATCGCCGGGACGATTTCCCCGCCCGGCAACTGGGCGACAGACATGCCCATCGCCTGCATCAGGTCGGCCGCAAGACCGACGGTGCGATACTTCAGGCCGTTGATGTCATCAACCGTGTTGACTTCATTCTTGAACCATCCGAACGGCTGCGCAAACATCGGGAAGCCGAGGAAGCCGACCACGTCGAGCCCCAGAATGTCCTGCTGCAGTTCACGATAGAACTCCGCGCCGCCGCCGGCATTGAACCAGGACAGCATGGTTGTCGCCGAACCGCCGAAGACGGGGCCTGTCCCGAACAGTGACGCGCCCTTGTGTTTGCCGTACCAGTAGACCGGGACCGAATGTGCGGCGTCGATGACGCCGTCGCTGACGGCGTCGAGGACCTGGAATGCGCCCACCACGGCGCCGGCCGGCAGAAGATCCACCGTCAGACGCCCGCCGGACATGGCTTCGACGCGCTCGGTGAACTGCCGGGCGAATTCCATCCAGATGTCGGACGCCGGCCACGACGTCTGCATCTTCATCACCACGGGTGCCTGCGCCAGCACGGCTGGAGCGGCAAGCGTACCGGCGGCAGCGGCTGCTCCACCTGCGGTTGCACTTATTTTTAGGAACGAACGGCGCGTATGCGCCTTGTTAGGCGTGTCCATAGATTTCTCCTCCCAATTGGGCGGGCTTTTGCCCTTCTCCCAGGGAGGAGTATTTCGGAAAAGAACGTCAACATCAATACGCAAGCCACACTTGGGCCTCAATTAAGCTTGCCCAGGCGACAGTACTGTTGACGTTGCAGGAAACTACCGCGCAGCGCCGGTGGCGATGGACGCCGTGCTGCAGGGGTCGATGCCATAGGCC
>TARA_R110002051_G_scaffold38640_1_pt1 | contig 16248 bp, 17 predicted proteins | sample TARA_R110002051 | Tara Oceans TARA_R110002051 (sample SAMEA4397023) | marine metagenome | biome: Polar Biome; feature: [MES] marine water layer (ENVO:01000295) within the mesopelagic zone...; material: water (ENVO:00002006), including particulate matter (ENVO:01000060) such as......
GGCGGTGTACTCTTCCCCGGCCCAGGTCTTCGCCAAGATCAGGGCTGGGGTGAACATAGCAGTTTGGAAACACATAAGTTTCCTAGACACCTTCTCGGTTCACGTTGCGCTGTCTGTTTTCGAAGTCTACGGGCGACAGCATACCGTTTCTGACATGTTTGCGTTTCGGATTATAGAAAATTTCGATGTAGTCGAAGATGTCCAGTCGGGCATGCTCACGAGTTTTGTAGGTGTGGCGACGTATGCGCTCACGTTTGAGTAGGTTGAAGAAGCTCTCGGCGACAGCGTTGTAATGACAATCCTTCAAACTTATGAAGGGACGGAATCGCACATCAACAAACGAAGCGGTATGTGGGGCCTAAGCCGCGCTTACCGATCACTGCTGATCTCCCATGGATTAATACAGTCCGTCCGACCCCCAAGCCGAACAATGTCGTCGGAATAAGCGGGGCAACAACGCCGAGACTGAACCACAGGTTCAGGAGGATTATACGGCCGATCTTGCGGCTTTGCCCTAAGGTGAACGGAAGGGCCTGCAAATCATCCGCCGTCAGTGTAATATCTGCTGTCTCCTGCAGATATGTACGGACTCTCGGACTTCGCGGCGCACGTCTTGTAGTGCGCAGATTTAGATGCGCGCGTAGACGTCCTCGTAGCGGATGATATCGTCTTCGCCAAAGTAGTTACCCGTCTGCACTTCGATCAGGGTCATAGGCATTTTTCCTGGGTTTTCCATGCGGTGCACAGCGCCCAGTGGGATATAGACAGATTGGTTTTCGGTGACCAATTTGACTTCGTCGTCGATAGTCACACGTGCGGTGCCTTCGACCACAATCCAATGCTCGGACCGGTGGTGATGTGATTGCAATGACAGCGCCGCTCCCGGATGCACCACAATCCGTTTGACCTGAAAGCGCTCACCCACAACTAGGCTTTCAAACCAGCCCCATGGGCGGTGATCTTTGGGGAATGTCTCGGCCTGTAGAGCATCCTTTTCCTTCAGGGCGGCAACCGCTTTCCTGACCTCTTGCGTGCGCCCTTTGTGCGAAATTAGCACTGCGTCGGGCATGGCGATGGCCACGATATCGTCGAGACCGATGCCCACAATCGCTTGACCTGCAGCCTCAGAGCGCAGCAGCGTATTTTTGCAATTAATTGCAGTCGCAGGGCCCGACAGGGACACACCATCCGTTTCAGTTTCGCGCCAGACTGCCGCCCAATCGCCCAAATCGGACCACCGGCCAGAGTAGGGAACGACGGATAGGTTGTTGGATTTTTCCATGACAGCGTAGTCGATCGAGATGGCCTCTGCGGTGTTCCACGCATCGGGGGCCAAGCGGGTGAAGCCCAAGTCTGACTTGGCGTTGTCAAGGGCGGCTCGCACGGCTTTGACCATGTCAGGCGCATATTGATCGAACGCCGCCAAGATGGTGGGGACCGAGAACAAAAAGATTCCTGAGTTCCACAGATACCGGCCTTCGGCAAGCAGCATTGCGGCGGTATCTGCATCGGGTTTTTCCACAAAAGACTTTAGCGGCACAGGAGCCGCTTTGCCCGATGGGGCGGCGTCCAACTCCAGATAACCATAACCGGTTTCAGGCCGATCAGGGTTGATCCCGAATGTGACCAACTGCCCTGCAAGGGCTGCGGGCAAGGCGGCTGCGACGGTTGCATTAAAAATATCAGTGTCAGGGATCACGTGATCAGACGGAGCCACAAGCATCATGCCCTCGGGATCGTTGGCCGCCAAATGCAGAGCTGCTGCCAAAACCGCAGGCGCCGTATCACGCGCCGTTGGTTCAATCAGTACTGCCCCGGGGATCACGTCCGCACCCGCCAACTGTTCGGTCACAATAAAACGGAACGCATCCGCCGTGACAATAACTGGGGCTGCATAATCGGCGCCGCGCAGTCGATTGACGGAGGATTGAAACAGGCTTTCGTCACCGATCAAGGTCGAAAACTGTTTGGGATAGCTTTTGCGGGACAAAGGCCAAAGCCGGGTACCAGAGCCCCCACAAAGAAGAATTGGAGTTATCATAATATGCATTGCCTTCCTTTTTCGTCTTATTGCGGAGTATATTACGGTCAGGGGAAAATCTCTACTATTTCTCGCGCACGGCCGCACCTGATGCTAGTTGTTCCAGGTACCACGCATAGGTCTGTTCCAGACCATTACGCAGTGTGATTTGCGCAGACCAACCCATCGCAGACAGCCTGTTGACGTCCATCAGCTTGCGCATTGCACCGTCGGGTTTGGAGGTGTCGCAGGTGATGCGCCCTTTGAACCCTGTCACCTCGGCAATCATTTGGGCGACCTCTAGGATTGCCACATCGGTACCAGTGCCCACATTGATATGGGACAGCATCGGGTCAGAGTTCGCGTCGTAGGCGGCACGGTCGAGGTTCATCACGAACAAAGACGCCTCCGCCATATCTGCGACATTCAGAAACTCGCGGCGCGGGGTACCAGTGCCCCAAATCACGACTTCCTCGGACCCGTCCTGCACCGCATTGTGGAACCGCTGGATCATGGCGGGCAAGACGTGGGAATTTTCAGGGTGAAAATTGTCGCCAATCCCGTAAAGGTTTGTGGGCATAACGGATCGGTAGTCGGTGCCATATTGACGGTTATAGCTTTCGCACAGCTTGATACCTGCGATCTTGGCCACGGCATAAGGCTCGTTTGTCGGCTCTAGCACGCCTGTCAGGAGCGCATCCTCGGCCATCGGCTGGGCCACGGCACGCGGATAGATGCACGATGATCCCAGTTGCAGGATCTTCATGCAGCCTGCCGCATAGGCCTGATGGATGACGTTACATTCAATCATCAGGTTTTCGTAGATGAACTGCGCGGGATAGGTATTGTTGGCGATGATACCACCGACCTTTGCGGCGGCCAAGATCACGGCCTCTGGCTTATGCTTTTGCATGAAATCACGCACGGCCACCTGATCGGTCAGATCGAGCTCGGACGAGGTGGCGGTGATCAACGCGTGACCACCTTCCACCTGCAATTGGCGCAGGATTGCTCCGCCAACCATTCCGCGATGCCCTGCTACATAGATGCGCATCGCTTAACCCTCAACGCTGACGGGCAATTCCAAACCGTGTTTTTTAAGCAAGGCCGTGCGCTGCGCGGATTTGTGATCTTCCAGAACCATCTCGGCGCACATCTCTTGGGCCGTGATCTCTGGCACCCAGCCAAGATTCTTCTTAGCCTTGGATGGATCACCCAGCAGGGTCTCTACTTCGGCGGGGCGGAAGTAACGCGCGTCGATGCGCATGATCACATCGCCAACTTTCAGCGCAGGCGCCTTGTCACCGGTGATCGCAGCGACAGTGGCGGTTTCCTCAACGCCTTTACCTTTGAACTCCAGCGCGATTCCCAACTCGGTGGCAGCCCATGTAATAAATTCACGCACGGAATACTGTACGCCAGTGGCAATGACATAATCCTCGGGCACATCTTGCTGTAGCATCAGCCACTGCATGCGCACGTAATCTTTAGCATGGCCCCAGTCGCGCAGGGCGTCGATGTTACCCATATACAGACAGTCTTCCATGCCCATCGCGATGTTGGACAGACCGCGGGTGATTTTACGGGTCACGAAGGTTTCGCCGCGGCGCGGGCTTTCGTGGTTAAACAAGATGCCGTTGCAGGCATACATGTCATATGCCTCGCGGTAGTTCACCGCGATCCAATAGGCATACATCTTGGCCACCGCATAAGGCGAGCGCGGGTGGAACGGCGTGGTTTCCGTCTGCGGTGTTTCACGCACTTCCCCGTAAAGCTCGGAAGTCGACGCTTGGTAAAAGCGAGTTTTTTTCTCGAGGTTCAGAAACCGGATCGCTTCTAACAGGCGTAAGGTGCCCATCGCATCTACATCCGCAGTATATTCAGGCACTTCAAAGGACACGGCTACATGTGACTGTGCGCCAAGGTTATAGATCTCGTCGGGTTGCACCTCTGAGACGATCCGCGTCAGATTTGAGCTATCGGTCAGGTCTCCGTAGTGTAGGCTAAAGCTGGCATTATCAGTGTGGGGGTCTTGGTAAATGTGATCAACACGCTGGGTATTAAGCGAGGATGCGCGGCGTTTAATCCCGTGGACCTCATAGCCTTTTTTTAACAAAAGTTCAGCCAAGTATGATCCGTCTTGACCTGTAATACCTGTAATTAGTGCACGCTTCGTCATATTATACAACCTTATTTTATTTATTACTTTTAACATATCGCGCGGCCTCCCCACGCCACAAGCCTTGAGAGCGTTTTTCATACGCGGTGCTGCTTTGATGCACTGGAGGCTTAGGCGGTAGGTACGGGTGCTTTCGGTGTCGGCATGCGGGCATATCCACATGACGTCGCGATGGTCGTAATACGTGACCCACAAGCAGGCTGGGTAGCGCGGAGCGTTGTTGCACGGAATCGCGCTGACTGATATTGGTTTTGGTCTGTTCTGTTGAGGTTTGAAAGGATTGCGTTGTATGATGGGTCTCCTCGACAACTGCTTGATATCAAAAATGCAGCCGTAGATAAATTAGTGCAACAGATCCAAATGAACCGCTGAGCGCCAAGTTGCACATTGCACCTGTACGTCATAGAATTGGCCCTACAGTGCAGAGGGAATATGATGCGGGTTTTAGTGACTGGTGGGGCTGGATATATCGGAAGCCACACTTTGTTGGAACTTCTTGGACAAGGCCACGAAGTCTGCGTCATCGATAATTACACCAATAGCTCCCCTGTTGTGCTGGACCGTGTGCGCGCGTTGTCAAACGGGACACTCACCGATCACAGAGGCGATATTCGCGACGCAGATGCTTTTGACGCCGTGATGCAAGATTTCCGCCCCGAAGCGGTTATCCACTTTGCAGGGCTCAAGGCGGTCGGTGAAAGCGCGCTGAAACCACTGGCCTATTACGACGTGAATATCACAGGCACGCTAAACTTGCTTGCGGCGATGGACAAAGTGGGCTGCGAGCGGGTCATCTTTTCCTCCTCCGCCACGGTCTACGGCAAACCCGTCTATCTACCTTATGACGAGGCGCACCCAACAGTCCCCACGTCCGTTTACGGACGCACAAAATTGATGGCCGAAGAAATATTGACCGATTGGGTGGCCGCACGCCCCTCCGCATCCGCCATGCTGCTGCGCTATTTTAACCCCGTGGGCGCACATAGCTCTGCTACTATGGGCGAAGACCCCAGCGATATACCCAATAACCTGATGCCTTTCATCGCACAAGTCGCGGTGGGAAAGCGGGGGCATCTGTCAATTTTTGGCAATGATTATGACACCCCGGACGGAACAGCTCTTCGCGACTATATCCATGTTGTCGATCTAGCCCGCGCACATGTCGCAGCGCTTAACTACGCGGTTGTCGCCACAGGCGCGCGGCCTTTCAATATCGGCACTGGCCAAGCCTATAGCGTGCAAAACATGGTCGATGCGTTTAGTAAAGCCATCGGCAGACCCATCGCCACCCAGATAGCCCCGCGCAGGCCAGGTGACTTGGCCGCCATGCAAGCCGACGCAAGCCGTGCGGCCGCTGAATTGGGCTGGACCGCCACACATACGCTTGATGATATGGTTGCAAGCACCTGGGGCTGGCAGTCGCAAAATCCCGATGGCTATGGGCACAACACCTAAGCGCTACTTTGGTGTTGTGGTTCCGATATGATCTGACAGTTGGCCGTTTTTCTAGCGGCGTCTGTAATGCGAAGTTCAGTTCAGAAACTTTTAGTTCCAGATTTCTTTCCTATCGATCATAGATAAGCGTCCGTTCTAACTGGACCTGTCGCGCTTTCGTGCCGCCCCAAGCGCTCGTTTAAGCCACTCCAGCACTTCACTCTCAACCCAATCAACGCGGTTCGGGCCCAGCTGTACCCGCTTGGGGGAACAGGCCTGCCTTCTCCAGATGTGCAATGCGGTGCGGTGAGTACGAGCAAGACCAACTCCTTGACTTGGCGTTTTGAAAGAAACCTCATCTCGATATCTCGTAGATAAAAGAGCATCGCGATGCTCGGGTTCAAACAAGTTCTCCGAGGAGTGGACAGGCTAGCAACTTATGGTAGTGGATCAAGCCAGTTGAACTTGCGTCTATCGGTACGTGCGGACTAAGCTGCGGAATTGAGAGCTATTGGCAGGCACTCGAACCTCACAATACATGTGCCATGGGGGTATCACTGGGGCTTTATTTGAAAACCACACGGATTTTATCTCTTTATCACCAACTATTAACGGTCTACAGGAAGCATTTGAGGCCAACACGTCGATCAAACTCGCAGGTGGCGTTTCTGCGCGGGACGCGCGTGCCCTGGCCGGACAATTGTCGTGTGATGCCGACCTAATTCAGCGCCAACCCAAGGGCACATTCGCCACTTTTGTGCGCGGCCTGACCGACCGCGCTGTTCCAATCAGCTTTCCATTCTTTGTGATGGAAAAGCTGGAGCGCGCCAAAAAAGACGAAATTGATGCAATCCGGGAACACAGTCGCAGCGCCTATGCGGAACCATGGCAGACCAAGACTGAAAACAGCGGAACATCGGATGAGGCACCGCCAGAACTACCCAAAGAAAACGACACTGGCGATCCCACGAATCCTTCATCAGGGCTTTGAGTCCGCCTAATCTGGTGCCATGACCCACACAGATTCACAGCCGCGCAAGAAACAAACTGACAGCCTGGGGCGGGCAACATTCCATCACATCGCCCCATTGGCCCATGTGCGCCCCACCCCGCGTGAAATTCGCTGGTTAAAGCATATTGAGCGTCATGGACCGATAAGTTCTGCTTACTTACATGCACTCACTGAAGACACGCATCGCTGCAAGGATACGAGCCTGAGGCAATTGCAGAAACTGCGGGCCGGGGGATTTTTGATGCTACCGCGTCAACAGCGGCTCACGGAGCACACCGACTTCAACCCCTATATCTATGACTTGACCAAACAGGCGCACGCTCATCTCATTGACCTTGGCAGGGCGGAGCCTACCGTGCGGCCAACAGGGCATTGGGGCCATGGGGCTGCCGTGTCCAGCGTGACCAGCGCGATTGAGATCGCCGCAGCGCAGGACGGCGTACGGTATATCCCAGCCCATGAAATCCTTGCCATCAAGCAAGCTTCCCTCTCCATTCCGATTGGCCGTAGCAAACTGATCCCGGATCAACTTTTTGCCTTGGACTATGGCGGCATGTATCGCGCCTGCATGTTGGAAGTCGATCGCGGAACCGAACCCAAAACATCAAACGCGGCCCGCAAGAACTACGCTTCGTCGATTGAGCTGTACCGACAGATAATCGAAAAAAACCTTCACCGCGACAGCTATGGCCTCAAGGCAACGACGTTGATCCTATGGGTGTTCTCGCAACGCAGCAACGAACAGCGGTTTCTGGATATGGTCGGCCAAATTGGCGGCCCGGCGAAAGGGCTGATCTGCACGCAGGTGATGCCAAACGACAGAGCCGCTCAGGCCACCATCAGGCCCCATTATGGGAACAATTGGGCCAGATGCCAAAGCGCGCCAGTGCTGTTGTCCCGATCTGGTCTGAAGACCGGCTGAATCTGTCGGACAAAAAACGGGTGACCGAAGTGTGCACCTCCGGCCACCCATACTCCTACATGAGGAGTGTCGGTCAGGCCTCCTCGCGACCCTCCATCCGTGTTCGTAGCCAGTCCAGCACTTCATCTTCGACCCATCCCACTCTGTTCGGGCCCAGCTGTACCCGCTTGGGGAATAGGCCTGCCTTTTCCAGACGTGCGACATGTTGCGGTGAATACAGAACCAACTCCTTCAGTTGGGGTTTTGAAAGTATCCTCATCACGATTTCTCCATCTCTGAAGAGCATCGCGATGCCCAAGGTTACGACAATACCTAGGCAGAGAAAGGGTAGCAGCTTGGAGTTGTTGTGGCGAGACAGAGAGCATGAGATTGCAAAAAATTCATTTGGCCGCCTAAATTCAGGTTTCTTCAGCAGACGCACCAGAAATGGGCAGAAAGGCTCTCATACCTGAACATTGAAAATCACCTGAAAACAACGTCAAACAAGTGACTAAAAAGAGACTGGAAATGAAAAAAGGTTAGGAGATATCGCCTAACCCTTTGTTTTAATGGTGAGCCGGTCGGGATCCGAACCCGAGACCTACTGATTAAAAGTCAGTTGCTCTACCAACTGAGCTACCGGCCCACTAGGCGGCTATCTAGAAAAGCCGCGCGCTGCGGTCAACCCACAAATGCGTCTGCCACTGGATTCATTTTGAGTGAGGGGCTATATGCCCGCTTATGACCCAGAAAAACCAGCCATATTTATCGTTTATGAAAATGCACGGCCTCGGGAACGACTTTGTTGTCGTTGACGAGAGGGGAAGTGCCCCGCGTGTCGATTCGGCAATAGCGATTGCGATGGCGGATCGTCATCGTGGCGTAGGTTTTGATCAGCTGGCAGTAATGTCGAACGCGCAGGATGCCGATGTGCATTTGACGTTCTGGAATGCGGATGGATCGCAATCCGCCGCTTGTGGCAATGCGACCCGCTGTGTGGCGCGATATTTAATGGATGAGAGCGGCAAAAGCGCCCTGACGATTACCACTGATCGCGGCGCGCTCAGCGCCGTTGATGCGGATGACGGGCTGGTGTCTGTGAATATGGGCCAACCACAGCTGGATTGGGCCGAGGTGCCGCTGGCTTATCAGATGGATACGCTATCGCTGCCGATTGAGGGCAATCCTGTGGCCACGGGCATGGGCAACCCGCATTGCACGTTTTTCGTAGATAACGTCGATGCAGTGGATTTGGCCGCGCGTGGTGCCGAGGTGGAACATCATCCGCTATTTCCGATGCGCACCAATGTGCAATTTGCCTCCCTGCTGGGCCCAGATCATTTGCGGATGCGGGTTTGGGAACGGGGTGTGGGTGTAACGCTTGCCTCTGGATCATCGTCGTGTGCTACGGCTGTTGCTGCCGCGCGTCGTGGGATCACGGGTCGCAAGGTCCGAATTGATCTGGATGGCGGTCCTTTGATGATTGACTGGCGGACCGATGGAGTGTGGATGACGGGCAGCACCGCGCATGTCTTTGACGGCGTGTGGAAGTTATGAGCGCGCCTGTCTTTTCCAACCACGGGTGCCGCCTGAATGCCTATGAAACCGAGGCAATGAAAGAGTTAGCTGATGCCGCTGGAGTGCAAAATGCGATAATTGTAAACACCTGCGCGGTCACGGCCGAGGCGGTGCGCAAGGCCAAGCAGGATATTCGCAAGCAACGCCGCGCCAATCCTGATGCGCAAATCATTGTGACGGGCTGTGCGGCCCAAACCGAGCCCAAGACGTTTTCGGATATGCCCGAAGTGAATGTCGTAATCGGCAATACCGAAAAAATGAGCCCCGCGACGTGGGTGGGGCTTGCGCCTGATCTGATTGGCCAGACGGAGGCCGTGCAGGTTGACGATATTATGTCGGTGACCGAGACTGCCGGCCATTTGATTGACGGATTTGGCACGCGCAGCCGCGCGTATGTGCAGGTTCAAAATGGCTGTGATCATCGCTGCACGTTCTGCATTATTCCTTACGGGCGAGGCAATTCGCGGTCAGTTCCTGCGGGAGTGGTGATTGACCAGATTAAGCGGCTGGTGGCAAAGGGATATCAAGAGGTTGTGCTAACGGGCGTTGATTTGACGTCTTGGGGGGCCGACCTGCCTGCGACGCCAAAGTTGGGTGATTTGGTGATGCGTATCCTGCGGCTGATTCCCGACCTGCCCCGCCTGCGGATCAGTTCAATTGATAGTATAGAAGTCGACGAAAACCTGTTGTGTGCAATTGCGACAGAAGCGCGCCTGATGCCGCATTTGCACCTGTCATTGCAACATGGCGATGACATGATTCTCAAGCGGATGAAGCGGCGGCATCTGCGCGACGACGCAATCAGGTTTTGCGAAGAGGCCAGCAAGCTGCGCCCCGATATGACCTATGGCGCGGATATTATCGCAGGTTTTCCAACTGAAACCGAGGCAATGTTCCAAAACTCGCTGGCGCTGGTCAATGATTGCAATCTGACATGGCTGCACGTCTTTCCCTATTCCGCGCGGGAAGGCACACCAGCCGCCAAAATGCCCGCCGTCAATGGAAAGTTGATCAAGGAACGCGCCGCCAAACTGCGTAGTGCGGGCAAGGCGCAAGTCAGTGCGCACCTCGCGGCACAGGTAGGCAGGACCCATCAGGTTTTGATGGAAAATCCCCGCATGGGGCGCACCGCACAATTCACCGAAGTTTGTTTTGATACCGACCAACCCGAAAGCCAGATTGTGACCACCAAAATCGCGGGAATCCGCGACGACCAACTCCTCGCTTTTTCCTGAAATACTCCCGCCGGAGGCTCCGAAACTTGCCACAAGCTCCCATCCTTTGGTCGTTTAGACGCTGCCCCTATGCCATGCGTGCAAGATTGGCGATCAAGGCGAGTGGGGTAAAGGTCGAACTGCGAGAAGTTCTGTTGCGCGACAAACCCGCCGCCATGTTAGCGGCATCGCCAAAGGGCACTGTGCCTGTTCTTGAGGCGCCAGACGGTGTGATCGACGAAAGTTTTGATGTGATGCGCTGGGCACTAATGCAAAGCGATCCGCTGGGCTGGTTCCGGATACCTGACACTGGCTATGCATTGATTGAGTTTGCTGATGGCCCGTTCAAGGCGGCGCTGGATCGCTATAAGTACCACGTCCGTCACGAGGGTGGGACAAGAGAAGTCGCGCAGGCAGAAGGCGCCGCATTTTTATGGCAACTGGATGGGCTGCTTGCGGGGCAAGATTGGCTATTTGGGTCGCAGTCCTTGGCAGATATGGCGATTTTACCGTTTGTGCGACAGTTTGCGAATACAGACCGCGCATGGTTTGATGCTCAAGGCTGGTCGCATTTGCGCCAATGGCTTTGGCAGTTCGAGCAGTCAGAAAGCTTTGCCGTCATCATGGAAAAGTATAGCCCTTGGCAAGAGGGCCACAATGGCGTCTTGTTCTAGCATTAATTAAGGAGCCGCCCAATGAAACTGCTGATGTCCCCTTCTTCGCCGTTTGTGCGTAAAGTGCGGGTCCTGCTTCGCGAGGCCGATCTGGTGGACACTGTCGAAGAAATCGAGGTGTCGACAAATGCCTTGGCCCCTGACGCATCGGTAGTTGCCGCAAATCCGACAGGTCGTATTCCAGCACTTGTGCGGGCACAGGGTCCAGCGATTTTTGACAGCCGGGTCATCACCCGATTTCTGGACGACCACGCCAAAGCGGGGCTATATCCGCAGCCGCGCATTTGGGACGTTTTGACGTTAGAGGCGCTGGCTGACGGAATTATGGATTCGGCTGTTGGCATCACTTATGAAGCGCGCCTGCGCCCCATCGACAAGCAATATGATGTCTGGATGGACGCACATTGGGATAAAGTTAGCCGCGCAGTCGCGGCGATTAACGAGCGCTGGATGAGTCATCTGGCAGGCCCGCTCGATATGGGGCAAATTGCCGTGGCTTGTGCGTTGGGCTATCTCGACTTGCGCCATGATGCCCGCGCATGGCGCGATGGGAACGACGCACTTGCCGCGTGGTTCACCACATGTTCCGCACGCGACAGTATGGTCGCCACCAAACCGTAAGACAGGTATTAACCCATCATCGAAACTTAGAATTTGAAGCTTAGCCCGACGTTTACCGCATTGGTCACAACGTCGGTCTTCAGTTCGCCGCCAGTGTCCAGATCGGCGATGTTTTGGGTATATGTACCTTTATACTCGCCGAATACCGACCAGCGGTCGTTGATCGGGTAGCTGGCGCCAGCGATCCAAGTCGCCGCGGGTCCCGCCACTTGATAGCTAAAGGTTTCGCTCGTCCCATAGACGACTTCCACGTATGGAATTGAGATGCCCAGACCCCCACCCACATACGGGGAGATATCGCCCAATGCGTTATTCCAGCGCCGATATGCGTTTACCGTCAGGGTGTTTAAGCCGTCAGTGAATTCCAGAAAATCATAACCTGCGGGCAGGTCGCCCTCTTGTGGATAGATTTTGTTATGCGCGAAATCCAGTCCATAGCCGAAAGTTGGTGTTTTCCAAACTGTCGCCCGAATCCCGTAATATGGCGGCGCCGACAGCGATTTGCCGACCCAACCCATCCGGAATTCATCATCGGGAATCACAGAATCCCCTGTTACCGTCACGACGGAATGCGGCGCGTTTTGTGCACCGCCATAGACGCTAAGCTCGATTCCCGTTTGTGCCACCGCACCCAGTGGTGCCAAGCACAAAATTACAGTCAGAGCTTTGGAATTATGCAGCATCGTTCGCGACTTTCGGTTATGGTAGCAGTTCATCGGTATGCCTGTTCATGGACCATGACAAGAACCCATGGTCATTAAGTTAATCCAGAAACATCCAAATGTCAGCCCCGTCAAAGCGCCACAGTCGAATCTGGCGAAGCGAGGCCGTAGCTTACGGGGTAAATTTAACCGCCCCACTATGGCAGGTGCCGCTTACCATCTGTTAGTCGTTTTTGTGCATGTGTGTCGTCTTATCATACCTGCGCCCGATTGTCCGCTGGACGGATGCAGTTTTGGGAGCTAAACAACCCCGCAATGAGTAGTGTTCACCACTATTTGATTTTTCGTGCGGGCCGACGGGCCCCAAACATCGGAGATGCACCTCGTGTCACATGCAGACGACCATCAAGGCACACGCCGCGACTTTATCTACTATGCAACCGCAGGTGCGGGCGCTGTGGTTACTGGCGCCGCTGTCTGGCCCCTCATAAACCAAATGAACCCTTCCGCTGACGTTCTTGCGTTGGCATCAATTCGCGTTGATATCAGCCAAGTTGAAGTCGGCACCCAGCTAACCGTTCTGTGGCAAGGTAAACCCGTCTTTATCCGCGCCCGCACGGAAGAAGAAATTACCGCAGCCCGCGAAACTGCGCTGGCTGATTTGCCTGACAAAAATGCCGAGAATGAAAATTCGATTGCTGGTGCTGATGCATCCGACGCAAACCGCGCATTGTCCGAAGATGGTGTCTGGTTGGTTCAGATCGGCATTTGCACGCACCTTGGCTGTGTGCCTTTGGGCGAGCAAGGCGACTTTGGCGGCTGGTATTGCCCATGTCACGGTTCGCACTACGACACGGCGGGTCGCATTCGCAAAGGACCTGCACCGCGCAACCTTCTCATTCCTGTGACGTCGTTCATCGACGAAACTACAATTCAACTCGGTTAAGGAGCGCAGTATATGTCTGGCATTCCCCACGACCATTATGAGCCGAAGTCGACCCTTACCAAAGGTATCGAGTCGCGTCTTCCTATCATCAGCCTGCTTCACACCACGCTGACGGCCCCCACCCCTAAAAACCTGAACTGGATGTGGATTTGGGGCATTGTCCTGACCTTCACGCTGGTCTTGCAGATCGTTACAGGCGTTGTTCTGGCGATGCATTATACGCCACAGGTTGATTTGGCCTTTCAGTCCGTTGAGCGGATTATGCGCGATGTGAACGGCGGCATGATGATCCGTTATTTCCATATGAATGGCGCATCACTGTTCTTCTTTGCGGTTTACGTTCACATTTTCCGTGGATTGTATTACGGATCTTATAAAGCCCCACGCGAGATCACATGGATCATCGGGATGCTTATTTATCTGTTGATGATGGCCGCAGGCTTCATGGGGTATGTTCTGCCTTGGGGTCAAATGTCGTTCCACGGCACGGCAGTTATTACGGGCCTGTTTGGTGCGATCCCATTCGTAGGTGAAACACTACAAACATGGATTTTGGGTGCGGGTGCAGTTGGCCAACCGGCGCTGAACCGTTTCTTCTCGTTGCACTATTTGCTGCCGTTTGTGATTGCCGGTCTTGTGATCGTTCACATCTGGGCGTTCCACACAACAGGCAACAACAACCCGACCGGTGTCGAGGTGCGTCGCGGGAGCGTTGACGAAGCCAAGAAAGATACGCTGCCTTTCTGGCCATACTTTGTGATCAAGGATCTGTTTGCACTGGCCGTTATCCTGACGATCTTTATGGCGGTTGTCGGCTTTATGCCCAACTATCTTGGTGATCCCGTTAACTATGTTCCTGCGAACCCATTGGTGACGCCTGCACATATCGTGCCAGAGTGGTACTTCTTGCCATTCTACGCAATCCTCCGTGCGTTTACGGCAGACGTTTGGGTGGTGCAAATCGTGAACTTCCTAAGCTTTGGCATCATTGATGCAAAGTTCTTTGGTGTTCTTGCGATGTTTGGTGCGATTGTTGTGATGGCATTGGCCCCATGGCTGGATACCTCGTCAGTTCGCTCTGGCCGTTTCCGCCCCATGTTCAAGTGGTGGTTCGCCCTGTTAGTCGTAGATTTCGTTGTGCTGATGTGGGTTGGTGCCCGCCCAGCACAATTCCCTTACGACTGGATTGCGTTGATTGCCTCTGCTTATTGGTTCGCATATTTCCTGATCATCCTGCCACTATTGGGTGTGATCGAAAAACCGCTGACCCCTCCAGCGACAGTTGAAGATGATTTTAATGCACACTACGGCCCAAAAGATGGTGGCGCTGCCGCCACTAAGGCCGAGTGAGAAAGGACCAGGACCGATGATCCGTAAACTCACACTTGCTGCTGTATTGGCAGTAACGGCCACGACTGCAGTCGCCGAAATCGAAGCCGAAATTGAAAACTACGACTTCACGTTCGAGGGCCCCTTTGGGGCCTTCGATCAAAACCAGCTGCAGCGCGGCCTGAAAATCTACACCACGGTATGTTCTGCATGTCATGGCCTTTCGCTGGTCTCGTTCCGCAATCTGTCGGAAGAAGGTGGCCCTGCGCTACCTGAAGAGCAGATGCGGGTCTACGCTGAGGAATTTGAGGTCTTTGACCAGTCGTTGGATGATGGCGCAGGCGACTACCGCAAGGCAACACCCGCTGACAAATATCCCGGATCTTCCGTGGCCACGATACCTGACTTGTCGTTGATGGCAAAGGCGCGCGCTGGCTTTCACGGCCCCTATGGCACCGGTTTGAACCAATTGTTCAAGGGCATGGGTGGTCCGGAATACATCGCCTCGCTGATCGCCGGCTACGAAGAGGCGCCTGAATGCGCCCCCGAAGATTTCCCGGGGTCTTACAACATCGCATTTCCAACAGGCGGGTATCCCAAAGAATGTATTTCCGAAGATGGGGAATATATGTACCCAGGGTCTTGGATCGCAATGGGTCAGCCGCTTTACGGTGAAGACGTCGATTTTGACGACGGCAGCCCAAATGATCTGAAATCAGAAGCGGAAGACGTTGCTGCATTTTTGACATGGACCGCAGAACCCAAGTTGATGGCGCGCAAAAAGGCCGGTCTTACAGGTGTGATTTTCCTAACGCTTTTGTCGGTTCTTTTGTATCTGACAAACAAGCGTTTGTGGGCACCACATAAGCATAAAAACGAAGACTAAGCTGATGTGATTTTCAAAAAAGGCCTGCCATTTGGTGGGCCCTTTTTTTGTGGCCCAGTGGGACAGGTTTGAACCCCTCACCCTAGATAATCACGCAGGGCTTGGGGTGGATGCGCGAAGATATCAGCGGTCTCAATTGGCGCCGATACCGTCCCGTCTGACAACAGACACACGGCATCTGCAATCCGTTTTGCATCTGCGGGGTCATGCGTCACCATGATTACCGTGCGCCCGTCTAATTGCGCTTTGACCAAATCGAGCATTTCATCCTTCAACCCCGGTCCAAGCGCAGCAAACGGTTCATCCAAAAGCACAATCGGGCGAGCCGCGATCAAAACCCGTGCCAAGGCTGCCCGACTTTGCTGCCCGCCCGAAAGTGCCGCGGGTTTTCTATGGGCCAGACCCGACAGGCCCACATCCGTCAAAACATTCATCACCTGCTGCGTCTCTGCCGCTGTTAATTTGACCACGGGGTGCAGGCCCAGCCCGACGTTTTGTAGCACGGTCAGGTGGGGAAATAGGTTGTTGTCCTGGAACAGAATACTAACCGGACGCTTTGCTGGCGCGAGCCCTTCGATGTGGTGGCCGTCAAAGTTAATACGCCCAGAATCAACGGCGAAAAATCCGGCAGTTGCGGCCAAAAAAGTAGACTTTCCTGCCCCTGACGGCCCCATCAATGCGGTGATTTTTCCAAGCGGAATAGACACATCACTACGCAGAGAAAAATCATCTTGTTTCAAAACGAGATTTTCAAAGGTCAACATTGGTTCGTCCTCCTTGGTCGCATATCCA
>TARA_R110002051_G_scaffold51427_1_pt1 | contig 16237 bp, 11 predicted proteins | sample TARA_R110002051 | Tara Oceans TARA_R110002051 (sample SAMEA4397023) | marine metagenome | biome: Polar Biome; feature: [MES] marine water layer (ENVO:01000295) within the mesopelagic zone...; material: water (ENVO:00002006), including particulate matter (ENVO:01000060) such as......
CTTGAACCGGGCCAGAATCGCCCGGATGTACATCTTGCCGAACGAGCCGGATCCACCGGTGATCAGGATGGACTTGTCATCGAACATGGAGGGAACGCCTCGGGCTGACGGGATTCGTCAGACGAGTATGGCGCAAATACCGGCACGCGGATGGATAATTGGCTGGCCGGCCGAACGCCATGACGCCCGGCCTCGTAAAGAGGGGCAACGACGGGCTGAACGCCGCCCGCCGGGTCACGCAGGATGGAGCCGATCGCTCAGGCGGGTTCGCGGATCTTCCGGGTCCGCTGGCGGACACGTGTCTCGATCGGACGGCCCGCCCCTTCGAGTATGGCTGCGAACAGCGCGAACAGGACGGCAATCGTCTCCGTGCGCAGCGGATAGTCGGCGGCAGAGTGGATCAGGACCATCAGGATGGCGACACTGGCCGCCCGCTGCAGGTCCGAGCTTCGGGACGGCGGCGCACGCCAGCAGGCCCAGCTGCGCCGCCCCCACCAGACCAGGAAGACCACAACCAGCGCCATCCCCATCCAGCCGGTCTCGAGCCAGATTTCGAGATAGTCGTTGTGGGCCTGGTTGAAATAGGTGGGGTCGAGACGGTCCAGCGGTTCTATGGACCGGTATACCGGATCGAAAGATCCGAGACCGGAACCGACCGGCAGATAGGTCTGGGCCGCCTCGGCGACATAGGGCCAGTTCTCGAACCGGCCTTCCGCGGGTGAATTCGGATCGAACCGGTCCAGGATCGGGGCGAGAGCGAAAATGCCGACGGCGGCGATGGCCAGTCCCGCGACGCCGGCCAGTCCGAAGAAGGCCGGCCCAGGACGGCGCCGGCCCGTTGCGATCCAGGCGGCGAGCACGCTCAGGGCCAGAGACGGCCCGATCAGGATGATTCCGGCGCGGGACCGCACAACGCCGATCGCGACGATGAGAAGGCCGATGAAAAGGGCTCCGAGCCAGAATGGGGGCTGGTCCCGATTCGCGCTGCGGCGCAGGCTGCTTCCGGCCAGCGCCGCAGCGAATGGCAGGACGGCCAGCAACAGGGTCGCGTGGTGATTGCGATTGGCGAACAGCCCGTTGATGCCGTTTCCGTGGGAGGCCGGCCAGAGGCTGAAACTCCCGCCGCTGGCGACCTGTAGCGCACCGATGAGGACGGAGACCACGGTTGCCCCGAGCGCGACGTAGATCAGCTGTCGGCGCAGGTCGTAGGAGGCCATCAGCACGGCCAGGAACATGGCCACCGGCGGGATCAGGGCGAGAAACGACTGCCACGTCCGGTCAGGAGTCACCGACAGGGTCGACCAGCCGGGCGGGACCCCGGCCAGGCTCAGGGCCAGAGTCAGTTGTTCGCGACCGGGCAGGACGGTCCAGACGGCCGGTGGCAGGGGGATCAGCTGGATCAGCGGCAAGGCGATCAGCCCGGCCAGAAGACCGAGGACCATCCTGTGCTCGCGCCACGAGCCCCACCTTGCCATCTGCATGCCGACGATGGCCAGCAGGGGCAGGGCCGCCAGCTCGACCATGGCCAGACGCAGGGCATGCATTCGGCTGGCCCCGCCGAACGCAAAAGAAAAGACCAGCAGGACAACCATCGCAATCGCGATGGCATCCCACTGGCCCTTCCGGAAACTAATATTCACGAACTGCCCGGGGCGACGTCAGAGGTGCGCCTGGGCTGCTGCGTCTGGCTTAGTTGCTGTCCGAGTCGTCGTTCGAGGCGACGGCGATGGCACCGATCACAACGGCGGTGCCGATCAGGAGAACGGGAAGCGGAATGCCGGCAAATTCGCTGCTGGCATCGGCGCGGGCACCAACCCGGTCGCCGACCTTGGCGGCAGAGGTGGAGCCGGCGGCCACGGCCTGGCCAGCGACGAGCAGAAGGCCGACAGCGGCGGCGGTGACGGTCTTGCGCATATTGGTACCCCTTTGAAATGATACAGGCCGAAACCTGCTGTGTTTATCGTCAACGACCGTAGGAGCAGGAAGTTGCGGGTGCAAGTGAAAAAATGGTGTCACTACAATGCAGGCGTGTTCCCCAGACAGGTGTTACCCATTCGCCTCAGGCGCTAGGCGTCAGGGGCGGCGGACGATTGATAACCGGTCATACCAGGCCACAACCGTCGTGCGCCGGTCTCCCGGACTGGGAACCAGTCGAATCCATTGGGCGGAACAACCCCGGGTAGGCACCTCAAATCCGAATGAGAAGGGCTTCCAGCCCGTCTCGCCGGGGGGGGTGACGATGCGCGATTCACCGATCCTGGACCCCGTTTCAAAACAGGTGACGGCCCAGGCCAGGCGGGCATCCGAATCACCGATCTCTGAACGTGCCTCGCCGGAAAGCCTGTAAACTCCGGGTTCCAGCTGCAGCAACTGCTCCGCGAGCGGCGCTGACGCATAGCTTCCGAACTGGGCGCGCAGGGCGCTGTCGCCGCGCACATCATCGGGCAGAATCTCGGCGACCGCGCCACTGGCATTGAACAACCGCCATTCAAACGGCAGCGGGGACTCGAGCGGGCCGAAATTACCATTCACCAGCGGGACTTCAGCCTTCGGGCGATCAAGACGGTTTCGGACTGCAGCCATTGCTTCAAGCCGGTTCCTGGACAGCAGTTGAAGATAGAGAACGGCAAGTTCGGACGTCGAGTAGGGCGTGCGGGCAGGCTGCAGGGCGATGGCCAGGTTGGCGGCGAGGCCCAGGCCCGCTTCCGTCTGGTAGAGCTCGTACAGATAGGTCGCCCGCCAAGGGGGATCCGCCGCCAGCAGGGATGCCAGGACGGGCAGGGCGCGAGGATCCGTTGTGGCGGCCACGGTGAACAGCCGGAACAACTGCGGCCGCATGTCTTCCCGGCGACGCGCCAGGGTATCCGCATGGGCGAAGGCGGAACCATAGTCCCCACGGGACAGTCTGTAGTCCATCAGCCAGGCGTGGGACGGGTCGTCTCTCAGGCTCCAGTTGCCGGCCAGGGTGAGCATGTCGTCAGCCTGAGGCTTGCGCCCCTGTTCTGCCGTTGTCAGTCCAAGGACGCGCAAGGCCTGAACATTGAACGGAGCCCGGCGCAGCGATTGCCGCGCCAGATCGTCCGCATTGTCGATCCGTTCTGCGGCGAGTTCAGCCTCTGCCGCCCGACCGAGCACGACCGGCGACCCCGGCGACAGTCGAATCGCCTGCTCGACCGGCAGTCTTTGCACCGCCATTTCCCGCACCACCTGCCACCCCAGCCAGATGGTCGAGGCGACGAGTGCGAGCGCCGCCGTCTCCGCGAACCGCCGCCCCTGCCCGGGCCGCCGTCCACTCACCGTTTGCGGCTCTTGGTCGACGTCGGTTGGGCCCCGTAGTTGTAGTCATAGGAGTAGTCGTAGCCGCCATAGGAGGTGGCCTTTGCGTTGAACTTGGTGAGAACCACGCCGAGCAACCGGGCCGACCCCATCTTGAGCCTGCGCATCGCGCCGCGAGCCTGACCGCGCCGCGTACCCTTGGATTCCAGCACGAACAGGGTCCCGCCGACCGTCGCCGCGAGGATAGGGGCATCAGCGAAGCCCAGGATCGGCGGTCCGTCGATGACGATATGATCGAAGTGTGCAAGAGCCTCATCAAGAAAGACGCGGATTCGGTCGCCGCCCCAGAGTTCTGCAGGATTGGGCGGCAGCGGGCCACAGGACACGAAGGACAGGTTGTCGATACCGGTCTTGTGAATCACAGCGTCCAGTCCCGCCGAGCCGGACAGGAGATTGCTCATGCCCTTCTCGTTATTGACGCCGACGAGCCGGTGCATCGAGGGGTTTCGCAGGTCGCCATCAACCAAAAGGACGCGCTTGCCGCCGCGTGCGAAATTCTGCGCCAGGGCAAACGACGTCGTGGACTTACCTTCGGCCGGACGTGAGCTGGTGACCAGAATGCTTCGTGGCGCGCCGTCAGGCGTTGAAAACTGCAGGGCAGAGCGAAGCGAATAGTAGGCTTCGGAAAATGCCGAGCGGAGATTGGCGATCGCCGCCGCCGGCGTTTCTCCCTTGGCGAGCAGGGGGATGGCTCCCAGAACCGGCACGCCGAGCTTGGCCTCCACATCGTCAGGCGTGGCGAGGGACTCGTCCAAGGCTTCAATCACGAAGGCGGTCAGCACACCCAGGCCGAGCCCGAGGAACATGGCCAGAGCGACGTTAAGCAATAGCTTGGGACTCGATGGCTTGGACGGCGGATTGGCCTGGTCCACGATCGAGATATTGTTGGTGGTGACGCCGCCGGTGACGCCGACCTCCTTGTAGCGCTGAAGCAGGCCGTCATAGAGGGTCCGGCTGGTGTCGACCTCGCGCTGAAGGATATTGTACTGGATCGTGCGGTCGCGCAGGTCGAGCACGTCCGCTTTCAGGCCGTTGACCTGTCCTTCGAGTGACCGCTCCTGGTTGGCGGCCACGACATATTGCCCGCGAATGGAGTCACGGATGCTGCGTGCCATGGCGTTGATCTGTCGGTCCAGTTCGTCGATCTGCGCCTTGAGTTGCAGCATTTCCGGGAATTCCGGGCGATAACGCGCCGACTGCTGATTGTATTGGGCCGCGAGCGCTGCGCGGCTTTCCGACATCCTTTGCATGGCCGGGTTTTCGAGCACTTCAGGCAGGGTCATCAGCGATGCCGTGCTGGCTTGCCGCCACTTTTCCTCTGCGGCGACCCGAGCGGCTCGCGCCTGGGCCAGGGCTCCGTTCAGGGCCACAAGATTGTTGGAGGCCAGAGACTGATTCTCGCCCGGGGTGTTGCTGCCGTCATTGACGTTGATGATTTGCTGCCGTGTGGCGTAGTCCACCAACTGCCGCTCTGAATCTTCCAATTTCGTCTTGGTCTGCGAGATCAGATCTTCCAGAAATTGCCGCGCGTATGAAGATGAATCGAATTTCCGGTCCAGGTTCGATTGAATAAAGTTTTCCGCGAATGCATTGGCGATCCGGGCCGAAAGGACCGGGTCGGGGCTGCTGTAGGTGACCGTGACCAGCCGCGACCCCCGAACAGGACTCACTCCCAGATTTTTCTGCAGGGTGCGTAAAACCAATTCCCGTCGTTTGGCGACCCGGTCGCTGGCACCGCCGGATTTCGCTTCGGGCAGGGTCTCGCCCATGGTGTTCAGGAAGGCGTCCGACGTCGCGAGTCCTTGCGCCTCAATAACGCGTTCGGCCAAGGACCGACTGCGCAACAAACCATACTGTGTCTGGAAGAATTCCTCGCCCTGAATCATTGATTCGCGTGGTGCCGCGTCGTCAACATTCAGAACCCGTGCCGCCTCGCGATCGATCTGCAACGTGGCCGACGCCGTATAAAGGGGTGTGGTCAGCAGCGTGACTACCACCCCGATCACCAGGGCGGCGACGAATACTGCCAGAATCAGCAGGCGGTATTTGAGAGCCAAGCGCCAGTATTGCGCGAGATCAAAGGTGTCTGCCCGATCCTCCGCGGCCGCCCAACCTTCGGCAGTTGCCCCACCCGACGCGAACGGGCCACTGCCTGGGCGCGCACTTTCCTGCCAAGCAAGGTGCCGCGTTGACTCTTCATAACCCTTGCCGTCACCCAGCATCATTCAAAATCCGATTTCACAGGTTCACGGTCGCGCCGCTTACACCAGAATTGTTCTGCGTTCACTACCGCAAAGCCGACGGGTGAGCGATACGCTTCTAGTCAGCGCCAGAAGATTATCCACGCGGAAAATCTCACAGGCGGCGTTTGGCGTGGCGACCGCAGGAGCATTGCAAGCGATTTCGCCTGTCGGAAGCGCTGGCCAAGGGCATCAGGACATTAGCTGTTGCCTGTCCCCGAGATTCTCATTGTGTCAGGATGCGGATCGGTCGTCGCTCCGGCCACAGACCCGACCGGTCGAACGCTGAGCTGCGTCCGTGGGGCGGGTCCAGAGCCTTTGGCGGGCGTATATTTTTTTGGGCATCCACAACAACCTGTCGTTATGCTGGAGGGCCAAAGCTGCCGTCTGAAATACCGCCGAGGCGAAGCCAGCGGACATGCTCTGGTCGGTTAAGGCAGGTCTTGCTTTTGAGCGGCGTTAGCGGCTGAAGGGTCAGGCGGGCCGGAAGGGCGTCGCCGGCGAGCGGGCAGCACCCGAAGCCTGGCGCGGGCACCGATGTCCCGGAGCCGGCGGTTTGAGCTTAATCAGTGGGCGATGGCGGCCTGTTCGGCGTAAACGGAGCAGGGTGTTTGCCTTGCTGGTCTGCATCTGTCAGATGCGGCGAGGCTGCCGGACAGGATGATGACGTCCGCCATTGGCGGCGACCTTCTGCACGCACCAATCGCCATCAAGGCCATTGAGGAAATCGATGACGGGTATTGCTGGAACAGCGCGAACCGGCCTGACGCTGCCCTGGGTCGCGAAATTCGTGCTTCACGTCGGCCTGCTGTTCCTGGGCTTTCTACTCGCCTATGCGCTGCGCCGGGCTCCGCCACTCATATGGTGGATACTGGATCCGGATGCGTTGCGGGTACTCGGCTGGGCTGCGCTGTTTGCCGTGATTGGTGGCGGCGTCGAAATGGTCTTCCAGATGGAGCGGTCCGCCTGGCGCTATGCATCCATGCGCGAAGTGGTCGGTTTAGCCCGCAATGTCACCATCACCACGGTGTTGTTTCTGGCCCTGATATTCTTCCTGGATCGCGGCATGGAACTGCCGCGTTCGGTCCTGCCGTTGACCTGGTTGATGAGTGTCGCGTTGTTGGTCGGGTTTCGCATGGCCTGGAGGCTGCCGCACGATCCCGGCTTGGCGGCGCATTTCCTGCCCAGCTGGTGGTTCAGGCCCGGGACAGGGCGAACTCCACTACTGATCGTCGGTGCCATGGTTGATGCGGACCGGCAGCTGCGACTGTTGCAGGGCGACCCCCTGTCACCTTACCAGCCCGTCGGTATCATCACGCCTCACGCGGAAGAGGTCGGGCTGCGCCTTCACGGCGTGCCCTTTGTCAGTGCGATCGAGACCTGGGGACGCTCGTTCAGTGCTCTGACCACGCGAGCCGCTGGGCCGCACGCGATCGTGTTTTTGGATGACCCAATCCAGGCCTTCGGTCTGTCAACAGAGCGGATCGGCGAATTGCGTCGGGCCGGGCACCGGCTTCTGAAGCCACAGAGCATGGCCGAAATTGCGGGGGCACCGGGCTCATCGCATCGGTTGGAAGAAATTCCGCTTGAGGACTTCTTGCCGCGCAAACCGATCGCGCTCGATACCGCTCCTGTTCGGGAGTTGGTGTTTGGCCGTCGGGTCCTGGTCACCGGCGCTGGCGGGAGCATCGGTTCCGAGCTGTGCCGCCAGCTCCTGGCGCTTGGCTGCGCCCATCTCAGTATGGTTGATCACTCCGAGTTTCTGCTCTTCGAAATCGACCGGGAACTCGGCGGCTCCCGCTTTGACGGTGTGCGCCGTGCCATCCTGGCCAATGTCCGCGACACTGCCCGGGTTGCTGAAGTGGTTCGGGAAGAACGCCCCGATATTATCTTCCACGCCGCCGCGCTCAAACACGTCGCCCTGGTCGAGAACAATCCCGCCGAGGGCGTACTGACGAATGTGCTGGGCACCTGGAACGTAATTCAAGCCGCTGTGGACCATGGCGTTTCTCATTTCGTTCTGATTTCAACCGACAAGGCCGTGGCGCCGACAAATGTTATGGGGGCCACCAAGCGGATCGCCGAAACTCTGCTCGACCTGGCCCCGCGTGGAGTTACCCGGATGACCGCCGTTCGGTTCGGCAACGTCCTCGGATCGGCAGGATCCGTGGTGCCGATTTTCCGCGACCAGATTGCCCGCGGCGGACCGGTGACCGTGACCCATCCCGAGGTCAACCGCTTCTTCATGACGATTCCTGAGGCTGTGCAGCTGGTTCTGCACAGTACCGCGATCAGTACCGCGACGATTGGTGTGTCGGGGTCGGAGGGGGGCGGACCGCGCAAATTCCTTCTGGAAATGGGGCAGTCGGTCAAGATCGTGGACCTGGCCCGTCAGATGATCGAGCTCAGTGGCAAGGTGCCGGACGTGGATGTCATGATCGAGTTCTCCGGCCTGAAGCCGGGTGAGAAACTGGCCGAAATTCTTAGTGATGATGGTGAAACGGTCCAGCCCTGTGTCGAAGGCATCATGGAACTGCTGTGGCAGCGAAATCAGGACGGCATCTGTCTGGCGGACATACTCGCCCTGGTCGATCGGTCTCGGCCGGCCAATGCACCGCCAGGCGATCACGTGCGGGCAATGGTCGACAGAATTCGGTTTCGGCCTGCCCCGGAAATCCGGCAGCCATGAAAAATGCGGATGGTGTCATCATCGGTCCCGGTCCAGGATTCCCCGGCTGTTTCGCTTGGGGGCATAAGTCCGAATAGTTCGGTGCGTGTCCGCTCAACAGGTCGGCCTGTCGATTGTTGGAAATGGGATTGTAAATTCGGAGGGGCTGTGATTTTCGAGCCCGAATTCCAGCTGGGCACCGGTGACAGTAATCTTCAGACCGGCCCCCGGCCTGAACTGTCCCCGGGCCGGGATTTGTAACTTTGACGGGCGTACGGTTCAGCTCCGAATGCCGCTATGTCAGTGAGAATCAAACGTGCGGATCCGGCTGTTTTGGCCAGCCCCAGTGCGCGGGAGTGATGAGTGATGAGTTTCAAGAAGGTCTGCGTCCTTGGGTTGGGCTATATCGGCCTGCCCACCGCAGCGCTGATGGCTTCCCGTGGCATTCGGGTCGTGGGTGTCGATATCCGCCAAGCGGTGGTGGATTCGGTCAATCGCGGCGAGGTGCATCTGGTCGAGCCGCTGCTGGATGCCGTTGTCCAGGCCGCCGTTGGTTCCGGCCGCCTGACGGCGGCCCCACGCCCTGAGACAGCCGACGCCTTCATGATCGCCGTTCCGACCCCGATTACCGCGAACAAGGCGTCGGACATGCGCGCTGTCCTCAGTGCTGTGGACGCGATCGCACCGGTGCTCAAGGCCGGGGATCTCGTCGTTCTGGAATCAACCTCACCCGTTGGCAGTACCGACCGTATTGCCCAGCGGTTGGCGGCCGCCCGTCCTGACCTGCGCTTCCCGGGAGCGGGGACGTCCGGGGCCGCAGACGTCAATGTAGCCTATTGTCCCGAGCGGGTACTTCCGGGCAAGATCATTGAAGAACTGGTCTCGAACGACCGCGCTATAGGCGGCATGACTTCACAGTGCACACAGCGGGCCATCGATCTCTATGCGCTGTTCGTTGACGGTGAACTGGTGCCGACCCGGGCCCGCGAAGCCGAGCTCTGCAAACTGGCCGAGAACGCCTTTCGTGATGTCAATATTGCCTACGCCAATGAACTGGCCAATGTCTGCGACGGTCAGGGGGTGGATGTCTGGGAGGTCATCCGCCTTGCCAACCGACATCCGAGGGTCAACATCTTGAGCCCGGGCCCCGGTGTGGGAGGGCACTGTATTGCGGTTGACCCCTGGTTCATTGTGGAATCCGCGCCGCACGACACCCCGGTAATTCAGGCTGCCCGTGCCGTGAATGACGGCCGTCCTGACCGCGTGGTGAACAGGATCCGCGTCGCGGCCGAAGGGCTGAGCTCGCCGATTGTCGCCTGCCTGGGGCTGGCGTTCAAACCGGACATCGATGATCTTCGTGAAAGCCCTGCAGTCGATGTGGCGATGAATCTTGCGGCTCTGGCCGGCTTCACCGTTCTGGCGGTCGAGCCCAACATCCAGGAACTTCCCGCCAGGATAGGCGAAGCGGGGGTGGAGCTGGTCGATCTGGAAACGGCCCTGTCGCGTGCCGATCTTGTCGTCCTGCTGGTCGATCACAAGATTTTCAAGGACAGTGCGGCCCGTATTGCCCAAGGTGGGCGCGTCATTGATACCCGTGGAATTCTGCCGCGACCGGCGGCGGTTCAATGAGGCCTGTTCTCTGTGTTTTCGGCACGCGGCCCGAAGCGATCAAGATGGCCCCCGTGGTCCGCCGTCTGCGCGAGACGGGGACACCGTACAAGGTGGCGGTCACAGCGCAGCATCGCGCGATCCTCGACCAGGTTCTGGATATTTTCGAGATCGTGCCCGATTACGACCTGAACCTCATGACGCCTGATCAGTCACTGGCGGACCTGAATGCGCGGTGTCTGGCCGGCCTGGACCGGGTCATCGTCGAGTGCGACCCGGTCTGTGTGGTGGGGCAGGGCGATACCACGACCGTGTTCGCTTCTGCCCTCGCAGCCTTTTATCGCGGCGTACCCTTTGCGCACGTTGAAGCCGGTCTGCGCAGCGGCGATCTGCGCAGCCCCTTCCCCGAAGAGTTCAACCGGGTGGCGGCCAGCAAGCTCGCGAGTCTGCATTTTGCACCGACGGATCTGGCCCATGACACCCTGCTGGATGAAGGGGTGGATCCCGATACAGTCCTGATGACTGGTAATACGGTGATTGATGCGGTCGAGATCGCTCGCGCCCGGATCGCGCCGATGTCTCTGCCGGGCTATGACGCTTTTGGTTTGATCACTGTCCACCGGCGTGAGAATTTCGGCCTGCCGGTTCAGAGCATTATTGCAGCCGTTCGTGACGTAGCTGTGGCCCGGCCAGAGTTTGGATGGATCTGGCCCGTACACCCCAACCCCAATGTCAAAACGCATGTTCACGAGGCTCTCGGGGATCTTCCTAACGTCTTCCTGCACGACCCGTTCGACTACAGTACCTTTCTGTCGGCATTGTCCGGGGCCTCGATCGCCCTTTCGGACTCCGGCGGGGTTCAGGAAGAGGGGCCGACCCTGAAAACGCCGGTACTGGTGCTTCGGACCGAAACTGAACGGCCCGAGGGTGTTCATGCCGGAGCGGCCGTGTTGGTTGGCGTGGAGCGGGCGGGGATCATTGAGAAAACCCTGCGATTGATTGATGACGCGAAGGCGAGGGAAGCGATGGTTGTCGAGCGTTCGCCCTACGGCGATGGACGGTCAGCCATGAGGATCGTCAATGCCCTGACCGAGCGGTTCCTTGGCGGGCCGGCACCGGCCGGACTGGCAAGCTGATTTAAATGCGCGTTCTCTACGTCCATCAGTATTTCGCCACGCCTGAAGGCAACTGCGGCACGCGCTCCTATGAAATGGCGCGTGCACTGATCAGTGCCGGTCATGACGTGACCATGGTCTGCGCCTCTTCGGACCGCTCGGCGACGGGCCTGACGACGCCCTTCGTCAGGGGGCGGAGAGAGGGGCTGGTTGACGGTATTCGTGTAGTCGAGTTCGCGCTGGGTTATTCGAACAACGATCCGCTTGTCACGCGGGCCTGGCGGTTTTCAATCTTTGCCAAACGGGCAATCGGGACAGCCTTGGTCGAGTCCTATGACCTGCTGTTCGCGACCTCAACGCCCCTGACGGCCGCTGTGCCGGGCATAGCGGCCAAGCTCTTCCGTAGAAAGCCCTTTGTGTTCGAGGTCCGGGACCTTTGGCCGGAGCTTCCCCGAGCCATGGGCATGACGAATCCGGTCCTTCTTGGAGCGATGGCGCTTTTGGAACGCGCAGCCTACGCCATGGCTGACGAGGTGATCGCCCTGGCCCCGGGGATTCGAGACGGTGTGGCCCGGACGGGCTTTCCGGAAGAACGGATTTCGTTGATCCCGAACGGCTGCGATTTTGAGCTGTTTGCTGCCGCCGCTCCCGTAAAACCCGCAGAACAGTATCCCGACGTCATCGCTCCCGGAGATTTCGTCGCCATTTTCGCCGGTGCCCACGGCAAGGCGAACGGTCTTGGGGCGGTCGTCGACGCCGGCAGGATTCTGCAGGAGAGGGGCCGTCGGGACATCAAATTGTTGCTTGTCGGGGCGGGAACGGAAAAGCCGCAGTTGAGGCGGGCCGGGGAAGGGCTTGAGACGGTGTGTTTCGCTGACGCCCTGCCGAAGCGAAATGTCGCCGCCCTGATCCGGGGGGCGGACGCCGGACTGCAGGTCTTGGCGAATGTGCCGGCCTTCTACGATGGCACGTCGCCGAACAAATTCTTCGACTATCTGGCCGGGGGGCGGCCGGTCATCATCAACTATCCTGGCTGGTTGGCGGAACTGGTGCGTGAGGAACGCTGCGGATGGGCGGTCCCGGCGGAAGACCCGGAAGCGTTCGCGGATGCGCTGGTCGCCGCGGCGGATGATCGCAAGGGCGCTGCACAGCGTGGTGCGGCCGCGACGGCCCTGGGTACGCGGATGTTCGCCCGCGAGGCCCTGGCAAGCACATTTGTAGAAACGTTGGCGAGGGTCGAGCATGACGTCGGCCGGAGGCGTGGTGCCTTTCTGAAGCGCATGTTCGATATCGTTGTTTCGACGGCAGCTCTTGTCGTCCTGAGCCCGCTGCTGGCGGCGCTGGCGGTGATGGTGCGCCTGCGCATGGGCGCACCTGTCCTGTTCCGGCAAGTGCGGCCCGGCCTGAACGGCCGCCCGTTTGAAATGATCAAATTCCGCACCATGCGTGATGCACAGGATGAACGCGGTGTCCCCCTGTCGGACGCGGAACGTCTGACCCCCTTCGGTCGGTGGCTGCGCGCCACCAGCCTGGATGAATTGCCCGAGCTCTGGAACGTGCTGAAGGGAGAGATGAGTCTGGTCGGTCCGCGGCCGCTGTTGATGGACTATCTGCCGCTCTATTCGCCGGAGCAGATGCGCCGGCATGAGGTTCGGCCCGGGGTGACGGGCTGGGCCCAGGTCAACGGTCGCAATGCCATTGCGTGGGAGGAAAAATTCGCCCTCGATGTCTGGTATGTTGGCAACCGTAGTTTTGGGCTGGACCTGAAAATTCTGGTCCTGACCGTCAGGCGCATTCTAGGCCGCGAGGGCATTACCGCAGAGGGCGCGGCCACCTATCCGGTATTCAAGGGCAGTCCGCGCGAGGGTACGACAGATGTCTAATGTCCTGGTGCTCGCTGCGGGCCGTAGGGTTGAACTCGTCGAGGCCTTCAAGAAGGATCTCGCGGTCAGAATTCCCGATGCGCGGGTATTTGCAGCGGACCTGGTCCCGGCGCTCTCTTCCGCCTGCCATGCCGCGGATGAAGCCTTTTCCACCCCTCGGGTCACTGATCGTGGCTATCCCGACGCCCTGTTGGATCTGTGCCGCGCGCAAAACATCCGCCTCGTCATACCCACCATCGATACCGAACTTCAGCTGCTGGCGGACCATAGAGAACGGTTCGCCGCGCATGGCATTCATCTTGTCGTTTCTGACCCTGAGCTGGTCGGTGTGTGTCGGGACAAGCGCCTTACTGCGGCTTTGTTCGAGAGTATCGGCGTCGACACGCCGGTGATTTATCCCGCCGATGCCATTCAGTTTCCGGCCTTCGCCAAACCCTATGATGGCAGCCGCAGTGTGGGGGCCGCCCCCCTCCTGACGGCTGAGGCCCTCACTCCGGACATGCAGGCTGATGAAAAGCTGATGTTCATGGAGTTGATCGGCGATGACCACGTCGAATTCACGGTCGATGCCTACTATGACCGCGAAGGGGAACTGGCCTGTCTGGTCCCGCGCGAACGCCTTGAGGTGCGAACGGGGGAGGTCAGTAAGGGGGTGACCCGCCGAGGGGCGGTCTATGACTATCTGCTGTCACGCTTGGGCAGAATCCAGGGGGCGCGGGGATGTCTGACCGTGCAACTGTTCTTCAATGAGCAAAGACGGCGTTTTGCCGGTATAGAGATCAATCCCCGGTTCGGGGGCGGCTATCCCCTTACCCATGCCGCAGGTGCCGAATATCCAGCCTGGCTTATCGACGAGTATTTGCTGGGCGCGAAAGTCCCATTTTTTGACGACTGGGAAGAAAATCTTCTCATGCTTCGGTATGATGCAAAAATCCTGGTTCGGGGTGAGGATGTCTGACCTGTCGGAAACCGTTGTTGTTTTCGATCTCGACGATACCCTGTATCCGGAAGACGCCTATGTGAGGTCGGGTATCGTCGCGGCTTGCCGTCAGGCGGCCCGTCTCTATGGAACTGACCATGCCGCCGAACTTCTGGCTTTGCGCGACTCCGGGCAGCGAGACTGGCTGACCGCGCTATGCGCACTGCTGCCGGACGGACCGTCTGTCAGGGACTGTCTGCTCTGGACGTACCGACTTCATGAACCCCGAATAGCGCTGTCTGATGAGGCGCGGCTGGCGGTGGAGGTCGTTATCGCCCGGGCCAAGGCTGTTGCGATTCTTACTGACGGCAGATCCATTACCCAGCGCTTGAAACTACGGGCGCTCGGCCTGGGCGATTTGCCGGCGTACATTTCCGATGAATATGGCGGTGCCGACAAGCCGGATCCGACCCGGTTCCAGGCGGTCGTTCGGGATCATCCAGCGGCGCGATACGTCTATGTGGCCGACAATCCGGCCAAGGATTTTGTCACGCCAAAGGCACTGGGCTGGCGCACGATCGGCGTACGAGCCGGAGCCGCCGCCATCCACCCTTGCGAGGGGGCAACGCCCGCGACCCATGCGCCCGATGACTGGATAGCGAGCATCGAGAACGTCCTGGATATCTGAGGCCGATTTGATCCGGTGACGGGATCGCCGGCGTCTTCAGGACTACAGCACGGGTCTTTCGGATGGGGCCGCGCCCGTACGCGACGCTATGACAAAATAGCCACCCGCTATCCGGTCCCTTTCAGCGGAACGTTCGGTGAGAACGTCGAAGAGCTTGATTGGCCATAGCAAAATAGCTGCCAGACCTTTCGCGGGCTTGTAGAGGACCTGATGGATGGCACTGGCCGTGACGGCGGCAAACTCGACAGCAATTCGGTAAAGGGCGGTGCCGTGTCCGACACTGATGCCGACCTGGTCAACCGTCCATTGTGGTCCGGAAAACAGATCGACGATTCCCTGACGTGTGAAGCGTCGGTAATCATAAGGGCCGGGATGAAACCCGATCTGGAACGGGAGCTGGCAATATATGCGTCCGCCTGGTTTCAGGACCCGTTCCAGTTCTGACAGTGCGGAGCGATAGTCCGCAATGTGTTCCAGAACCTCTTGAGTGATCACGAGGTCGACCGAGGCGGTCTTCAGCGGCACGGGGCCACCGTTGGAAACAATGTCGACCACCGACGTATTTTGCACATCCAGATTGACGATGCGGTCGTGGAACTTCATCGACCCGCTGCCAAAATTCAGTCCCCGCAAGTCATCGTTCGCGGCAAAGTCAGTCAGCAGCGGTGCCAGGGCCCGGCGGACCGCTGAGGTTGCATTGTGGTCAGCATAGACGTGCTTGACGACAAGTCCCGCGAAACCGCGAGCTCCGTTTTCGTCCGAATGCGCCCCGGCACCATGCGCGACCAGTCGCCCATCGGCCCATGAGTAGTCCTCGGGCGAAAATGTCGTGATCCCGGCGAACCAGCCAACGGTATTTTCCGTCGGCGTTGCAGACGTAGCAATATTGTCGTTCCGGGATTTCGAGGGCATATATGCGAGGCTTCCGTGAGGGGCGTCGTCAGGTGTGCCAAGCATAAAGTGCCTGACCATCCCGAGCATCGACGTCGGTCAGACGATGAACGATCGTCTCGCCTACTGCAACTGCGACCGTCCTGCTTGTACTGAAAGATTTATGCTCAACACGCCTTTTTCCCCCTGGCCCAGCTACACGCCTGAGGAGGTCTCGGCCGTCGCCGCCGTCCTTGCCTCGAACCGTGTCAACTACTGGACCGGCGACCGTTGCCGGCAGTTCGAGACGCGCTTTGCCGACTGGGTGGGTACGAAGCACGCCGTGGCCCTGGCCAACGGCACCGTGGCGCTGGACGTGGCGCTGAAAGCCCTGGGCATCGGACCGGGCGACGAGGTCATTACCACCTCGCGCACCTTTCTCGCCTCGGCCTCCTGCATCGTCACCGCCGGAGCCATTCCGGTCTTTGCCGATGTCGATCCGGACAGCCAGAACATCACCGCCGACACCATCGCCGCGGTGCTGACGCCGCGAACCCGCGCCATCATCTGTGTGCACCTGGGCGGCATGCCGTGCGACATGGACCCGATCATGGCCCTGGCCGAGGCGCACGGGCTGAAGGTGATCGAGGACTGCGCCCAGGCTCACGGAACCCGCTATCGAGGCCGCAGTGTCGGCGCGATCGGCCACATCGGGGCCTGGTCCTTCTGTCAGGACAAGATCATGACCACCGGGGGCGAGGGGGGTATGGTCACGACCGACGACCCCGATCTGTGGGCGTTCATGTGGTCGTACAAGGATCACGGCAAGAGCTGGGAGGCGGTCCACGAACGCGCGCATCCGCCCGGCCCGCGTCTGGTGCACGACAGCTTCGGCACCAATTGGCGGATG
>TARA_R110002051_G_scaffold38640_4_pt1 | contig 16222 bp, 17 predicted proteins | sample TARA_R110002051 | Tara Oceans TARA_R110002051 (sample SAMEA4397023) | marine metagenome | biome: Polar Biome; feature: [MES] marine water layer (ENVO:01000295) within the mesopelagic zone...; material: water (ENVO:00002006), including particulate matter (ENVO:01000060) such as......
ACCGTCATGCAAAGGCGCCGACAATCCACCAGAAATCATCTCTTCCTCGGTCAGGTTTTCAAATGCGGGATGCAGCCGCTTAAAGCGATCAAAGTTGTCGAACACAGCCTTAACGACCTGATAGACAACTTCGTCATCAACATCAGCAGACGTGACAAACGTCGCCTTTACCCCAAAAGTAGGGGTGTCTTCAGGAGACCCTTCATACATACCACCCGGAATTTGAGCCGCTGCATAGAATGGGTTGTCCGCAATCAGCGCATCAATCTCTGGTCCTTCAACCGGAACCATAACCGCATCAACAGTGGAAACAGCTTCTTGGATCGACCCGTTTGGATGGCCTACGGTGTAGACAATCGCATCAACTTTGTTGTCGCCCAATGCGGCGGCTTGCTCGGCTGGCTTCAATTCGGACGCCAGCGCAAAGTCGTCCATTGTCCAACCCTTGGCGTCCAGCACAACTTCCATCGTTGCCAACTGGCCAGAGCCCGGGTTGCCAACGTTGACGCGCTTGCCCTTGAGATCATCAAACGACGTGATGCCAGCGTCTGCACGTGCGATCACAGTGAACGGCTCGCCGTGCACAGAAAATACAGCGCGAAGATTTTCAAACGCGCCATCTTCTTCAAACTTGGACGTGCCGTTATAGGCATGGAACTGCCAATCAGACTGCGCAACACCCATGTCCATATCGCCAGCCTTGATCGCATTGATATTGGCGATAGACCCGCCCGTAGACGGCGCTGTGCACTTCAAATTGTGATCTGCGGTTCCACGGTTCACCAGACGGCAAATCGACTGACCAACAACAAAATATACGCCCGTCTGACCACCAGTACCGATTGTGATAAACTGTTCTTGTGCAACACCCGCGGTGCCGACGGTCATGGCGCCTGCGACTGCAAAACCTTTCAAGAAATTCATAACGTTCTCCCTTTTACATTCTTAAACTAAGCTCGCCGCAGTCCTCAAAGCGTCTGTCAAATAAGGCAGATCAGACCAACCTGGTGGAAAATGTCAGCGCACATATGTCTGAAAGGGTGGCGCAGGTCGTCTCAACCTGCAACATAAATCTGCGACAAATCCGCGCTGATGTTTATTATTTTCAACATTACCTACTGGTCAAGCAGGCTCAGATTGCTCACAAAACAGAAACCGACATCATGTAAGTAAATGATTTTTGGGGATTCTTAATAGAATAGGGGCAGATCTTTCGACCCGCCCCCGCTTCTTGATGTTATGTATTCGCGATAGCCGCAGCCAAGGCCGCTTCAAATATTGCCAGGCCCTCTTCGATGATTTCATCAGACGCCGTTAGCGGCACCATGATCCGCAGCGCATTGCCATGCATCCCACATCCCAAAAGAATCAGGCCGCGCTTTAGCGCCTCGGCGATCACCGCCTTAGTCAACACACCGTCAGGCGCCGCGCTTTCAAAGTCAGTCACAAACTCGACCGCCAACATCGCGCCAAGGCCGCGAATGTCCCACATGCGGTAGGGCGCAACACGCGCACCAATCTCTGCGAAACGCGCGCGGAAAACCTCGCCCATTTCATTTGAGCGCTGCAATAGACCTTCTTCTTCAATCACATCAATCGCAGCCAATGCCGCTGCACATGCGACAGGGTTGCCTCCATAAGTGCCGCCCAAACCACCGGGGATAACCGCGTCCATTATTTCGGCGCGGCCAATAACGCCCGCAATCGGATACCCGCCTGCCATCGATTTTGCGACCGTGATCAAATCAGGGATGACGCCAGAATGCTCGATGGCAAACCACGTACCCGCACGGCCAAACCCAGACTGAATTTCATCCGCAATCAACACAATGCCATGCTCGTCGCAAATCGTCCGAAGCGCGCGCATCATTTCAAATGGCACCGGTGTATAGCCACCTTCACCCAAGACAGGCTCGATGATAATCGCGGCAACCCGCTCGGGCTGTGCATCGGTCAAAAACAGGTTTTTCAGGCCAGTCAGCGCATCCTGCACAGTGATACCATCACGAGTGTTTGGGAAAGGCGCGCGGTAAATATCTGACGGGAAAGGACCAACATCTTTCTTATAAGGCGAGATCTTGCCAGTCATACCCAGCGTCAAAAGCGTGCGACCGTGATATCCACCAGTAAAGGCAATCACACCCGGACGACCGGTCGCGGCGCGTGCAATCTTGACGGCGTTTTCAACCGCCTCGGCCCCCGTGGTCACCAGCAAAGATTTCTTCGCATGATCTCCCGGTGCCAGTGCATTCAACTTCTCTGCAAGCGCGATATACGGCTCGTAGGGAACAACCTGAAAACTTGTGTGGGTATAATGGTCCTCTTGCGCTTTTGCGGCGGCGATCACCTTGGGGTGGCGGTGACCGGTGTTCAACACGGCAATACCACCCGCAAAATCAACATAGCGGTTGCCCTCGACATCCCACAATTCGGCGTTCTCGGCATAGTCCGCAAAAATCGGAGCCGCAGAGGCAACGCCGCGTGGAACCGCAGCTTCACGACGCGCAATCAATGCGGCATTCGTCAAAGCGGGTGCTACGTAGTCCGGCACAATCGCAATGTCCGGTGCATTGTTTTTCTTTGCGGCGGATTTGCGGGCTTTCTTCTTAACAGGCGTCGACATATCTTTTGATCCTTCTCACTAGACGATAACGCGCCGTTAGATTGCTGCGTTTAAAATTCTCATAATACGTTTAATTTACCTGTCAATATGATTCATCTCGCTATCTTTTTAACAGTGTCCTAGCGACAAAAAGCTACTCAAATACGTCACTTTTTATGTCGCATTCTATTTGCTTCGGTTAAGCCTTGCCCTCATAGGCTCTCACGGCATAATTTCGCGACAACAAAGGGGTTTACGGTGAATATTGGTAGTCGGCTGCAAGAAATCAGATTGGCAAACGGCCTATCTCAACGCGAACTAGCGGCGCGCGCAGGGCTCACCAACGGCACAATTTCGCTTATTGAAAAAAACAAAACCAGCCCCTCGGTCGCCTCGTTAAAAAGCCTGCTGGACGCAATCCCGATGAGTATCGCCGAATTTTTCGCCACCATCGAAGACGCACAAGATCCGAAATATTTTTACAGTACGGCCGAATTCACCGAGATTTCGCCGCAAACTCAGGGCGCTGGCGTCTCGTTGCGCCAGCTTGGCGACGCCAGCAGTCATAGCTTGCAAATGCTCGACGAGACCTATCCGCCCGGCGCGGACACCGGCCCCGAACTTCTCTCACATGTGGGCGAAGAGGCCGGGATCGTCGTGAATGGCACAATCGAAATTACCGTTGGCGACCAGATCAAGGTATTGGCCGCGGGCGAGGGCTACCTGTTCGACAGCCGCTTGCCGCACCGCTTTCGCAACATCAGCGGCGCGGCCTGCAAAATTATCAGCGCCTGTACGCCACCGTCCTTTTAGACAGCACCTAAAATTGGGACGCCCACCAGCCCCCCAATCGTAATCTTTACCTGTCTGGCGTAACATCCACGACTTCGGCTTCGACCACAGCCTCGTCATCGGATTGATCCGCTATTTGACCGACGATCAATGGCAGCATCTCGGTCCCCGCAGGCATCGCAACCTCGCCGGCAGGTGGTGTTTTCCAAGAAAGCGTATCAAATGATCCACAGGTGCTACAGGTTGGGCCCCACGCCGCATGGGTCGTATTACATTTATCACAAATCCACTGTGGACCGCGCGGTGCAGTCAACGCGCGCGTCAACCATCCACGAACCACAACGTCATCAGACCCCATGCCCCGTTCAATCGCGGCCATCAACGTCAGGCTTCGCGCCGTCGGGTCAGTCTCGACCAAATCACCCAAGCTGCGTTTCGCCGCGGGAAAGTCCTCGGCGGCAATATTCAATTCCGCCTGCAACATCTTGGTCTCGGGGTCGTCGGGCGATTGCTTAACCAACGCCTTAAATCGCTTCAACCTTGCTTGCGGGGTCTCGTCAGGAACAATCTCGGCAAAGGCCGCCGCGATATCAGGATGCGGAGATGTGGTCCAAACCTTTGTCAAAACACGGCTCGCATAGCGGGCATTTCCAGCCTCGATATACGCGCGCGCCGCCATAACCGCAGCAGGGATCAGGTCGGGGGACAAACGGTTTGCCTCGATCGCTGCCTCGCGTGCCTCAATCGTTTTACCTGCGTCGAATACGTCTTTTGCCTCCGATAACGCCAAAACAGCATCGCGCCGTTTATGAACATCGCGGGGCAACGTGCCCGATTTCAACTTGGCGCCCAATGTCTGACGCGCACCCGTCCAATCGGACTTTTCGGCCTGCAGCTTTAGCAAAACATCCTGCGTCTCTTCGTGCTTTGGTTTCAATAAAAACGCTTTTTGCGCCAACTTAAGCGCTGTTTCGGTGTCACCCGCCGCCAGCTTTTGTTTCAGAATTCCGCGCACGCCGACGAAACGCGTTTTGTCGTCCTCCAGCAGCTTCTTATAGGTCGCCTCTGCGGTGCGCGCATCGCCCGTCATCTCGGCGGCCTGTGCGGTCAAAAGGTTGGTCAACTGCGGTTGCTTAAGCAATTTGTCAGCACGCTGTGCCTTGTTCATCGCCAGATGACCTTCGCCCGAAGCAAGCGCCATCATACCTTCCGCCAAAGCCTCATAGCCCTTTTTCTCGCGGTTTCGATCAAAATAGCGCGAAATCGCCGTTTCGTCGCCGTTCAAAAACTTGAACGTCGCAATCAGAAATTTCACCAATTTCAGGCCCAGCCAAACCAGCCCAACGAAAGCAACAAGCGCAAACGCCAGCTGCAATATCGAAAGGGTCAATTCGATCCCCGCAATGGCGATCGTGGCACCACCCGAGACTTCCATTAACTGAGTGGCCCCGAAAGTCAGCGCGGTGACTACTGAAACAAATAACAAGATTTTAATGAGGGAAAATAACATCAGCAGTGCCTTCAATTATTGTTAAGTGATGTAGCTAGGGTCGCAGCTGCCGCCAGCGCATCCGCGCGGGCCTCTGCCAAACCCTGCCACTCGGTCAATTCAGCGCGCGCCACTTCCGGCAGTGCACCAACTTCGGCAAGCGTATCGGTCAGGCGACCTTGTTTCAAAGCAGCCTCCGCGCGCGAAAGCACCGCATCGGCGCTTGCGCCCTCTTTCGGCGCAACCGAGCGGATATCCAACTGATTGCGCAAAAACGCGGTTAACCCGCCCTCTGGTTCACCAGACGCACCCTCGCTGCGGGCCGTTGCCAATGCTGCGCGGGCGAATTCAGGGAAAGACGCCTGCAATGACGCCAAAGTCGGCGCACCGTCGCGCACTGCGGTCAATTCGGCAGGCACATCCGCTTGGATTGCCGCCGCCAGATCGTCCAATGCAGCACCCATCGGGGCACCCGTTTCCAGCGCGCCCTCAATCCGCGATAAGGCCGCACGCCCCGCCGCCGCAAGAGCAGCCGCCTCAGCATTCGCCTCGATCGACGCTGCTGCATCGCGCGCCGCACCCAATTCCGCAACAGCCGTGCCCCGCAGGTTTTCCATCTCGGCTCGCAGCGCATCCAGCTCCTGCGCATAGGCCGCCGTAGATACAGCCCCGCCATCGTCAGCACGTGCGCTCAAATCATCCAGACGCGCCTCAAGATCAGTGATTCGACCGTTCATCGCTTGCGCTTGAGCGGCTAAGACACCTTGCGCTGCCTCGACATCCGAAAGGTCAGTGACAGGTATCGCCGCCATGGCATCTTGCAGCCCCGCAATCTCGCTTGACTGCGCAGACACGCGCGCCGCAAGGGTCGTATCGGCCTTGGGTAAAACCAAATAGGCGACGCCAAAACCAATAGCTCCTGCGGCCAATCCACCAAAAATGGCGGGCATGACCGTGGGTTTTTTAGACTCTTTTACTGGGGTAATGTGCGAATCTTGGGTTGCATCAACACTTGAATTCATAGCTTGCGGTTCAGAAGGCTCTTTGACGTCAACCGCTGGCTCTTGCTCGGGAACAGGTGCGACCACCGGTTCCGGCTTCATATCCCGGGTCTCGTCAGCCAGAGGTGATGCGTCCACTTTCTTCGGCGCTGCCGCCTTTGATTTCGCAGGTGTCTTACGACCTTTGGTCGGTTGTTTTACCACGTTCAAACCCTTTCATCACTTCGCCCCGTCTCGCAGCGCGTGAAGCTACCGTATATGCAGGACATCAGACCCTCAAGCGACGTTCACAACGGCGACATTTTACGACATGCGCTAATAACCGCCGCCAACATCGCGCGCCCGCTCGGCGTATCCAAGACCTCGACCCGATGTGCGGATAGGGGTTTTGCCACCGCCGCACTCATTGCGATCAAAACTGCACTCGGACCAATCTTTGCTTGCGACACAAGTAGCGCAGCCGCGCGGGGCGAAAACAGGGGAATGATTGTCCTGTTAGCCCCCTCAATTGCAATCTTCGCCTCTTGTGACAAATCAACTGGGCGCTGGTCATACGCAATGACATCCGCACACATTATACCCGCAGCAGACAGGCGGTGCGCCACATCCCCACGCGCTTCGCGCCCACGGATATGCGCAAGCTCCATCTGCGGGCTTTGCTGTAGTATCATCGCAATGAGGTCCTCGACGTTTCCCTTTGCAGATGTGGCATCAAACCCCGCCGCCGCCGCATCCCGCATCGTCCGATCTCCAACACACCACGCCGGACCTCTTGTTAGCCCCAAACGCTCGGCCTGTGCCACTCCGTTGGTCGACGTGAAAACAAACCCTTGCGCACGACACTCAACCTCTATCGGAACAATTCTCTGTAGCGGTGAAATCACGACCGGCACGTCTATCTGTGCGGCCACTTCAGTTGCAAAGCGGTCGCCATCGGGGGCGGGGCGCGTGATGATCAATACAGGCTTCATTTCAGGACCATTGTTTGCACAAGGCCCAAGTGTTACCTGCATAACCACAAACCGCAACCGGACATCGCATGACACAAACCCTGACAATCCTTGGCATTGAAAGTAGCTGCGATGACACTGCTGCCGCCGTCGTTCGGCAAACCAATGGCGTGCCAACTGTACTATCCTCCATCGTTTTTGGTCAAACCGAGCTACATGCCGACTTTGGTGGCGTCGTCCCCGAAATCGCCGCACGCGCGCATGTCGAAAAACTGGATGTCAGCGTGAAACAGGCCCTATCAAATGCCAATATCACATTTTCAGATCTTGATGGCGTTGCCGTCACCGCAGGGCCGGGTCTGATTGGTGGGGTTGTATCAGGCGTAATGCTTGCAAAGGGCATCTGCGCTGCAACAGGCCTTCCCCTGATCGGCGTGAACCACCTTGCAGGTCACGCACTCACGCCAAGGCTGACAAATCAAACGCCATTTCCCTACCTGATGCTGCTGGTCTCTGGTGGACATTGCCAGTTCTTGCTGGTGAAAAATCACGACGACTTTACCCGCATCGGCGGTACCATCGATGACGCGCCCGGCGAGGCATTCGACAAAACCGCGCGCATCCTTGGCCTGCCCCAACCTGGCGGACCATCTGTGCAGAACGCCGCAAAATCCGGCGATGCAAAACGGTTCAAACTGCCGCGCCCGTTGCTCAATCAGGCTGGCTGCGACATGTCTTTCTCTGGGTTGAAAACCGCAATGATCCGCACCCGCGACGCGGTCATTTCAGAAAACGGCGGGCTAACATCCCAAGATCAAGCTGACCTTTGCGCGGGATTCCAAACCGCCGTCGCAGATATCTTAACGGAAAAATCACGCCGCGGTCTGAACGACTACTTTGCGCTCAACCCGCAAACACGCAGCTTCGCGGTGGCAGGTGGTGTCGCCGCCAACACCCAAATAAGATCGCAACTTCACGCACTATGCGCCCAGTTAGACACTGAATTTATCGCCCCCCCGCTCGCACTGTGTACTGACAACGCCGCCATGATCGCCTACGCAGGACTGGCGCGATTCCAAGCGGGCGCACAAGACGACATGACGCTTTCCGCAAGGCCCCGCTGGCCGCTCGACCAAACGGCCCCACCTATGCTGGGATCGGGCAAAAAGGGAGCAAAAGCATGAAAATCGCAATTGCAGGAGGCGGCGCTTTCGGTACCGCTCTTGGGGTCGCTCTGGCGCTCGACGGAAAACCCGTTACGCTTTGGGCGCGCAACAAAATCGCTGCTGAAGCGATGGTTAAAACCCGCACCAATCCACGGCTGGCCGGCGTTACGCTGCCGGAACGCCTTACCATTACCCACCATCTCGCCGACCTATTTGCCGCCGACGTGATTTTACTCGCGATGCCCGCGCAAACACTGCGGTCGTTTCTCCAAACGCATGCCGAAAATCTCGCGCAAAAATTGCTTGTTGCGTGTTGCAAGGGTATCGATCTTGCAACGATGACAGGACCCGTCAGCACCATCCGCGACTGCGTGCCCAGCGCAACAGCCGCGATGCTGACAGGTCCAAGCTTTGCGGCGGATATTGCACGCGGCCTGCCAACGGCCCTAACGTTGGCCTGCGCCGATGACGCAAATAGTGCCTTATTACAAACTCTATTATCGACCCTAACACTCAGACTTTACCGCACAAGTGATACAACAGGCGCCGAATTGGGAGGTGCGTTGAAAAACGTCATAGCCATCGCTTGTGGCGTCTGTATGGGGGCAGGATTGGGCGAAAGCGCGCGCGCGGCCCTCATCACCCGCGGTTTCATCGAAATGCAGCGGATTGCCACAAAACACGGCGCGGCCCCCGAAACGCTTAATGGCCTATCGGGATTTGGCGATTTGGTTCTCACTTGCACATCCGACCAGTCTCGCAACTATCGCTACGGGGTCGCACTTGGGCAAGGTGCTCCTTTTGACGCGAACACAACCGTTGAAGGCGCCGCGACCGCCCGTGCTGTGCGGGAACTTAGCCTGACACTGGACATCGACATGCCGATCTGCACAGTCGTCGCAGACCTGACCGAAGATAAAACCACCGTGAAAGCCGCCCTCGCGGCACTGCTTTCGCGCCCACTCAAGGAAGAATAACATGCGCATTGCACTTATCACCAAAGACAAAGAAGGCGCCCTGCAAACCCGACTGGATAATCGGGACGCGCATTTGGGCTATATCAAGGAAACCGGCGTTGTCGAAATGGCCGGACCCTTCCTCGACGCGGACGGCACCATGTGCGGCAGCCTGATAATCCTCGACGTCGACAGCATCGGCGCAGCCCGAACTTGGGCTGACAACGACCCCTACAACAAGGCGGGCCTGTTCCAGTCTGTGACGCTTCAAGAATGGAAAAAGGTCATTGGGTAATGGCAAAGTGGCTTTTCAAATCTGAACCCGAAGTCTGGGGCTGGGATGCGCAGGTCGCCAAAGGGGCGGCTGGCGAAGAATGGAATGGCGTGCGAAATTATCAAGCACGCAACAACATGCGCGCGATGGAAATCGGCGACCTCGGATTCTTTTACCACTCCCGAACGGGGTTAGAGATTGTCGGCATCGTCGAAGTCTGCGCCACATCCCACCCCGATAGCACAACCGATGACCCACGCTGGGATTGCGTCGATATCAAAGCGGTGCGCCCATTTGTGACTCCCGTTACCTTGGCCCAAATCAAATCGGATACGCGCCTCGAAAACATGGCCTTGGTCAAAAGTTCGCGCCTGTCTGTGCAGCCCGTCACAGACGTCGAATGGGACATCGTCTGCGCGCTTGGCAAAACAAAACCGTAGCGACATTCCACCCCAGTGGTCATAGTCTCACTAACCAAGAAATCACATTTGGAGGGTCTATCATGGGGTTTATTATAGTAATCATCGCCGCAACCGCGGCTTTTGCGTTCGGAGCAGTCTGGTACATGTCACTTTCCAAGCCTTGGATTGCGGCGTCTGGTGTAAAATGTGACGAAAACGGCAACCCAGTCGGCGGATCAGCTATGCCATTCATTTTATCATTCGTCGCGATGATCCTCGTTGCTGGCATGATGCGCCACATCTTTGCCCTGTCTGGCATAGAAAGCGTCGGCAAAGGCATGATTTCAGGCATCGGGATCGGCCTGTTCTTCATCAGCCCGTGGATTATGATCAATAATGCTTACCCGGGTCGCCCGTTCACACTTACGTTAATCGATTCCGGTTATGCGATTTTCGGGTGCGGGATAATCGGGACGATACTCACACTGTTCTAAAACGCAAAACGCCCGCCTTTTCAGGGGCGGGCATCCCGTGACCTGACTGACAATTTCTAACCGTAAATGGCTTCTTTGCCGAAATGCTTGGTCAGCATGTAATACACCACAGCGCGGTATTTGTTCCGCTCGGATTTACCATAAATCTCGATGGCCTTATCAATGGCTTCCATCAATTGTGGTCCATCAGCAAGACCCAGCTTTTTGATGAGGAAATTGTTTTTCACGGTCTCAAGCTCGGACGCCTGACCGCCTGCAACGGTTTGCGCATCTTTATTATAGATGGCTGGACCACAGCCAATCGTGACCTTGGTCAGCAACGCCATGTCCGGTGTCATGCCGCATTTGCTGGTCAGATCATCCGCATACTTTGCGATCCATTCGTCTCTCTTACCCATCAGGTATCCCCATTTATTGTCTTCGGCCCAATCAGGCCGGGTGATGCGCGGACCAAATAGACTGCGCTTGTGCGAACCCTAGTGCGCGAAGTGGCCCTCGGTAAAGAAAAAATGAGGGGGAAAATAAATCAGCATATGTCACCGACACCCACCCCAGCCTTTTGACTGAAGATGGAAATGATCCGCATGCAACGCATTGTAGTCTGGCGAAAGTGTGACACGAAACCACTCGCAAGCCCCCATCTTAGCTTTGCGAAGAAACGCGGCCTTTTCATCAGCGGCATCCCAGTCGCGGGTCAGCCGCGCGGTTTCACCGTCCGAAAAGCGAAAGCCGGTGATATCGATTGCGCTCGCGGTCGCATGGGTGCTCATCCGCCCCGCAGATCCGCTTTCGGTCCGCATTTCACGACAACTATAGCTGCCGATTTGGTCTATAGTCGCCACCGACGTGCCCATCTGGTTTGCTGCTGGCTGCAAGCTGTATCGTTCCCACATCGCCATACGCACTGCTACCGCACATTGGGTCTCAAGCGGCTTAATCTCCGCTTCTCCCACTCTCGACAAACGAACGCGCTGCTTAATATTGCATTGCTCCGTCGCCTCAAAATCGGGCATCGCAACAAAGTCGGCGACCCCGTCAAGCGCCGCCAAACAGCTGTCCGCATCTGACAGCGCCCGCGTCAATCGCCACTGGGTGAGTGGTGTAATTGGGTCGCTCACATGAAACGGCGCAAACGGGTTCCACCCAGCAGGGATCACTCGGTTCACATCGACGCCAACCAAAATCACCCACCAAAACGCAGCCGCCAACCCCAAACGCAAAAGCACGCCAGCTATGCTGACGCGCTTTTTTGGTGCCTTCTTCTTTACCACGACTTAATAGCGGTAATGCTCTGGCTTGAACGGCCCATCGACCGCAACGCCGATATAATCCGCTTGGCTTTTATTCAGTTTCGACAGTTTCACACCGATGCGGGCAAGGTGCAGGCGCGCCACTTTCTCATCCAGATGCTTGGGCAGAATATATACACCCGGCTGATATTCATCACCCTTAGTCCACAACTCAATCTGCGCCAGCACCTGATTGGTAAACGAGGCCGACATCACAAACGATGGATGCCCCGTCGCATTGCCAAGGTTCAACAAGCGCCCCTCGGACAGCAAAATCAGCCGTGCACCGCTTGGCATCTCGATCATATCAACCTGATCTTTGATGTTGGTCCACTTGTGGTTCCGTAAATTTGCCACCTGAATCTCGTTGTCAAAGTGGCCGATGTTACCGACGATCGCCATGTCCTTCATTTCGCGCATGTGCTCGATACGAATGACATCTTTATTGCCTGTGGTCGTGATGAAAATATCGGCTGTTGCAACCGCATCTTCCAGCGTGACAACCTCAAACCCGTCCATCGCCGCCTGCAACGCACAGATCGGGTCAACTTCCGTCACCTTCACTCGCGCGCCAGCGCCGGACAAGGATGCCGCTGACCCTTTACCAACATCGCCATAGCCACACACAACGGCAACCTTACCCGCCATCATCGTGTCAGTCGCGCGGCGAATACCGTCAACAAGGCTCTCTTTGCAGCCATATTTGTTATCAAATTTCGACTTGGTCACACTGTCATTTACGTTGATAGCGGGAAACGGCAGTTGGCCATTCTTGTGCAGATCATATAGTCGGTGAACGCCCGTGGTTGTCTCTTCCGAAACCCCCAAAATCGCGGCCTTTGTCTTGGCAAACCAACCAGGGGTGGCTGCGATCCTCTTCTTGATCTGCGCCTTGATTGCCTCTTCTTCTTCCGACGTCGGCACAGACAGCACATCTTCGCCGGCTTCCATCCGTGCACCGAGCAACACATAAAGCGTCGCATCGCCGCCATCGTCCAAGATCAGGTTAGCACCCTCGGGGAACATGAACGAACGGTCCAGATAGTCCCAATGCTCGGTCAGGCTCTGACCTTTAATCGCAAATACAGGCACACCAGATTCTGCAATCGCGGCCGCTGCATGATCTTGGGTCGAGAAAATATTGCACGACGCCCAGCGCACATCAGCACCTAATGCCACAAGCGTTTCAATCAAAACCGCCGTCTGGATCGTCATATGCAACGACCCGACAATCCGCGAACCCTTCAAAGGCTGTGTCGCCCCGAACTCCTCGCGCAGGGCCATCAGGCCCGGCATTTCCGTTTCCGCAATATCGAGTTCCTTGCGGCCAAACCCCGCGAGTGCGATATCCTTCACAATGTAGTCGGTTGCCATTTTGGGCCATCCTGTCTGTTATCCATTTGATAGATCGTCTAGCACTGGCAACGCACTGCGACAAGGTAACGGAAAAAACATGAAACAACCACGCGCTTGGCAAAGAATGCTCTCTGGTCGCAGACTTGATCTGCTGGACCCGACGCCGATGGATATCGAAGTCGAAGACATCGCTCATGGGCTAGCCTTTGTGGCGCGCTGGAACGGGCAGACCATCGGAGATTTCGCTTATTCCGTAGCTGAACACTCGCTATTGGTGACCGAAATTTTCAGTGCTCAAAATCCAGGCGCGCCGATCAAGTGGCAACTCGCCGCGCTTTTGCACGATTCACCCGAATATGTGATCGGCGACATGATTTCACCCGTGAAGGCCGCCGTTGGCCCGAATTACGGCCTTCTGGATGACCGGCTGATGGCGGCAATTCACATCCGGTTTGGCCTGCCGGCGCAATTGCCCATCGCAATCAAGAAACAGATCAAGAAGGCCGACAAAATTTCCGCGTGGCTCGAGGCTGTTCAAATCGCAGGGTTCACAACAAACGAGGCTGACAAGTTCTTTGGGAAAATCGATCCGAACTTGGCCAAAACCCTACAAATCAGGTTGCGCCCGCCCGTTGAGGTGCGCCGTGACTTCACCGGAAAACACCACGAATTGATGGCCCTGTTATGATTATGCTCAACACCCGTGTGCGCCCGGCCGTGAATGGCGACGCTGCGCAAATGGTCACACTCCTGAACACCATAATCGCAGCAGGCAATACCACCACGCAGCAAGCCACATTTGATATCGCCGCCATGCGCGCGCACTACATTTCGCCACCCGCACTTATCTGCTGCCATGTCGCCATTTCAAATGGCAGGCTCTCGGGGTTCCAATTCTTGGGCTGGGATGGTGCGCAAGATGGCCAAGCCATCATCGCCAGTTTCATTTCACCGGTTCGGGCTCAAATGGGCATCGGGCAAAAACTTTTCGCCGCGACCCGCTTCGCCGCTAAGGCCGCTTGCGTCAAAACCATCGACGCTATCATTCAGGCCGACAACATAGCCGAACTGTCGTATTATCATGGGCTTGGCTTCTCAGACTACGGCACGCCCAGCGACCGTATTCGCAAGCGATTCGACCTCTAAAACACGCCTTCACTTCACCGGAAACCCCCGCTAGTTTCGCGTCAAATATTCTGGAGAAAAGAACATGACAATTCGGTTTGGCGTCTTGGGCGCAGGGCGCATCGGACAAGTGCACGCGCGGGCAATTTCATCTGTGGACGGCGCGACACTCACCGCAATCGCCGACCCTGTTCTGGCTGCGGCACAAGCCGCACAATCAGCATTCGGTGGTGATATTCGAACTATCGACGAAATTGCAGCCTCCGACGATATCGACGCGGTGGTGATCTGCACGCCGACCGACACCCACGCCAATCTGATCGAACAATTCGCGCGCGCCGGAAAAGCGGTGTTCTGCGAAAAACCCATCGATCTGGACGTGGCTCGCGTGCGTGCCTGTCTCGAAACCGTCAAGCAAACTAACGGCACATTGATGGTCGGCTTTCAACGCCGCTTTGATCCCGATTTCCAAGCACTGCGTGCCGCGATTGACGCGGGTAAAATTGGCGATGTCGAGATGGTCACGCTTACCTCTCGCGACCCAAGTGCGCCGCCCGTGTCCTACATCGCGCGCTCGGGCGGCATATTCCGTGACATGACGATCCACGATTTTGACGTGGCCCGCTGGATGCTGGGCGAGGAAATCGAGACCGTCTTTGCTGTCGGCTCCAACCTCGTTGACCCTGCAATCGGCAAAGCGGGCGATTTTGACAGCGCAAACGTGATCCTGACCACTGCTAAGGGCAAACAATGCACCATTACGAACTCGCGGCGGGCAACCTACGGCTATGATCAGCGCATCGAGGTTCACGGCTCTAAAGGCTCTGTAAGCGTCGAAAACCACCGCACATCCCGCATCGAGGTGGCCAATGAAAATGGCTACACCCGCCCGCCACTTCTTGACTTTTTCATGTCGCGATACACTGCCGCATACGCCGCCGAAATCGCATCATTTGTGGCGTCCGTGCAGACCAAATCGCCAACAACCACAACAGGCCACGACGGGTTGATGGCGCTAATATTAGCAGAGGCCGCCGTGCAATCTGCAACCTCGGGCCGCGCTGTAAAAGTCTCGGACATTTAAGACAAAAAGCCTAACCATCCCGCTTTGCGATCCAGTCAAAGTCGGGATGGTTCTGGAACCGCCACTTGCGTTTCGGCCCCGCCATCACGTTCAAATAATACATCTCGTGGCCATAACTTGCAGCGCAAGGATGGTGACCCTTTGGCACAAGAACCACATCGCCATCATAAACCGGTAGCGTCTCGTCGAGTGACAAATCATCGGTAAACACGCGCTGGATACCAAACCCCGAGGCAGGGTTGATGCGATGGTAATAAGTCTCTTCCAGATAGGTCATATCAGGATAGTTATCCTCGTCGTGACGGTGCGGCGGGTATGATGACCAATGTCCGTCAGGGGTGAAAACCTCAGTAACCAGCAAACTATCCGCGACATCACGTTCTTCCATCGCAATGGCATTGATATAACGGGTGTTGGTTCCCTTGCCGCGCGGTGTTGTGGTAATGCCAGTGGGGCCAATAATCCGCGCTTCATGCCCGCCATGTCCCGGCGCCGTGCACACCGCAATCACACAATCCGTCGTCGCAACAGCGCGCCAATCAACACCGTTCGGCAGATACAAACAATGTGGCGGGGTGCGGTCAAAAACGCTCATGCGCTCCCCCAACTCACCCCAGTTTTGCCCTGCGCCGGTGATAGACGCCTTACCCTCGATCAGCACCAGAATAACCTCGCGATCACCGGTCACTTCAGCCACCGCATCACCCGCTTTCAGACGATGCAGACCAAAACCTACGTATGTCCAATCAGCGGACTTCTCCGTTTTCGCAGTCTCAACGGTAATTTCGTGGACTTTACCAGTGGCAGCAACCGGTTTGCGCAATAGCGGGCTCATCTAGCGTGGACTGCGCTTGGCAAGAATGCGCTGCAATGTGCGGCGGTGCATATTCAGGCGCCTCGCGGTTTCAGACACATTGCGATCACATAACTCGTAGACCCGCTGAATGTGCTCCCAACGCACACGATCAGCACTCATCGGGTTTTCCGGCGGCGGCGGCAAACCGTCTGCCCGCGCCAACAATGCACTGGTAATGTCATTGGCGTCCGCAGGCTTGGCTAAATAGTCTATCGCACCAATCTTGACCGCAGCCACCGCCGTCGCAATCGCGCCATACCCCGTCAGCACAACGATACGGGCATCGGGGCGCCGCTCTCGCAATGTTTCAACCACATCCAACCCGTTGCCATCAGTCAGGCGTAAATCAATAACCGCATAGGCTGGCGGGCGGGCCATAGCAATCGC
>TARA_R110002051_G_scaffold276062_2_pt1 | contig 16193 bp, 14 predicted proteins | sample TARA_R110002051 | Tara Oceans TARA_R110002051 (sample SAMEA4397023) | marine metagenome | biome: Polar Biome; feature: [MES] marine water layer (ENVO:01000295) within the mesopelagic zone...; material: water (ENVO:00002006), including particulate matter (ENVO:01000060) such...
CCGGGTCGTCCAGGTCGGAGAGCATCAGCTCCGCCGGGTCGCCCGGGATCAACCGGATCAAGGTGAAGACGATCACCGAGACAAGGAACAGCGTGGGCAGCGCCATCAGGCTGCGTTTTAAGACAAAAGACCACATGTGCTACCCACACCCGTTCATTGTTGGATCTTCAGGACCTATTTAACGTCCACGCCCCAGAAGATCATCTTGCCGGCACCCCAGCCCTTGAAGCCCGTCACCTTGTCGCGAACCGCATAGAATTCCATGCGATGGCCGAGGCCGATGGCCGGGACCTGCTCGATGAACATGGCATGCAGCTGATTGACCATTTTCTGGCGTTCCGCGGGAACGGAAGTGACCATGGCCTTCTTCACCAGGGCGATGGCTTCCGGATCCTGCCAGACCTTGCGGGCTTTGGTGCCGGAAATCATCTCGAAGCTCAATGCCGGATCAAGGCGCGGCGAGTACGAGAACGACTGCATCTGGTATTTGCCGGTCTTGTACATGTCGAGCTGGGTGCCCCATTCCAGGACCTTCAGCTCGGTATTGATGCCAGCCTTGCGCAGCATGCTCTGGGCGATCAGGGCACGCTCGTAATAGGCACCGGCACGCTTGTTGGCGACGATACTGATCGGCTCGCCCTTATACCCGGCCTCTTCAAGCAGGGCTTTCGCCTTGTCAAGATCGTAGGGCAGCTTCTTCCACAGCTCATCGCTGAAGTAGGAAGAAACCGGCGGCACCGGAGACGGGTTCGCCCGGCCCTGGCCTTCGCTGATAACCGCGATGATCTGATCACGGTCGATGGCATGCGCCATGGCCTGACGGATGCGTACGTCTTTCAGCAGCGGATCGCGGGAATTGATCAGCAGCGTATCCCAGACCGCCGTTTCGGCCTTGATGACCGTGGTGTGCGGTACGGCCTCAAGCTCGGGAATGGCAGCGGCCTCGATGGAGATCAGGTCAAGATCACCGGCCTGGTAGGCGGTTTTGATGACGGAGGCTTCCGGCAGAACATGCAGACGCACCCGGTCGACCAGAACGTCCTTGCGGCCGGCATAGCCGTCCTGCGCATCGGTGCGCGGGCTATAGCCGTCGAATTTGACCAGGTCGATATAACGGCCGGGCTCGATGGCGCCGAACTTGAACGGACCGGTACCGATCGGGGCTTTCCATTTGCCGTCGGCATCGACCGAATCCGGATGCAGCACGGCAGTGTTACCGCAGTCAAAGCGGGCCAGATTGCCGAGGAACGTCGCGTTCGGGCTATCCAGCGTGTAGACGACCGTGGAAGCGTCCGGCGTCGCCATGGTCACCGCAGGCGCATCGCCGTTCATGAAGTAGCTGCGGCAACGCCATTTGGTTGCCTTGTCCATGAAGCGGTCCCAGGACCATTTCACTTCAGCGGAAGTCATGTCCGCACCGTTGTGGAACTTCACGCCCTGACGCAGCTTGAAGGTATATGTCAGACCGTCATCGCTGACCGTCCAGCTGTCCGCCAGCATCGGCTTGATCGAGAAATCGGCGGCATAGGCAACCAGTCCCTCGACAATATGCATGTGAACCGTGTCGGTGTTGCCGTCACGGTCGACGCCCGGGTTGGTACCCCGGATGTCCTGAGTGAAGGCCACGTCGAGGACCTTCTCCGCCTTGGCCTGTCCGGCCGCGGCGACGACCAGTGCCAAGGCAGCGGCACTGGTAATCAGATGTTTATGCAACTTCACTGACCCATCTCCCTGTTATGTGCTCGGTTATGATCCGTCCGAGGGTCTGGACGGACTTAAAGGTGATATTTCACGTATTCCTCGCTGCGGTACGGCGACTGCCGGACCCACATCACCCGGTCGGCGGCATCCATGATGATGGTCGCCACGGTGGCCGAGATCTGGTTCGAGCTGGTCGGGTCCGGCGTGCGCAGAACCGCGCGCGGATGACCGAACCTGTCCGAGAAGGCGGACTTGAAATCATCGATCGTGACCTTCGAGCCGCAACGCGCGAGATGCGCGCGGACCCGGCGGTCCCGGTACAGTGAATCCATGCCGCTCAGAACGCCGCGATCAACCACCTTGGCCCGCGCCGCCTGGCTGACGAAATGGTTGGAATGGGTTAGCAGACCGTCTTCCGGCGCCACCCAGAAAATCTCGTCCGGCGTGGTCTCCAGATCGATCGCATCGCCGGTATCCTGGGCGCAGCTGACAATCATGTTGTTGGAAACCGTACGCGGCGCCCGGGCAATCGCGTTCATCGCCTCGGGGTAGGTCGGGGCTTCCAGGATCAACCGCCGGATCACCGACAACGGCACGCCCGGGCGGCTCCAGTCCTCACCCTCGATGGTCAGGTTGTTCCCGGTGACGGCAACGCCGATCTCGTTGAAGCCGGCACGGGCAAGACCGCCCGCCTCGACATAGGTCAGCAGGTCCGGCCCGTTCTCGCGGCGAACGGCCACGATCACAGCCGTCTCCTCGCATTCCGGGCGCCAGTCCCAGTTCTGCCCGTGGATCAACCGCCCCTCGGCCGTTTTCTCCGGCAAGGCGACGGCGGCCGTGCAGCCATCGTCGATCTCGTTTTTCTCTTCTTCCTTCAGCGCGACAGCGGCGGCATTCAGCACCTCGCTGCGGCCGTTGATCAGCATGACCTCGGCAAGATCGACACCGGCCCCCTTGGCGATGGCCTCCAGCTCGTCATGCTGTTCCGGATAGAGATCCTTCAGGCGCTCGGACAGCAGCCGTGTCGCGTCGACAACCTGCCCCCAGGACACGCCGCGCGCATCGAGGAACCCCTTATAGAGTTCAGCCCCCCGCTTAACCCGCGCATCGGCCGCACGGCCATACTGGGCGCCACGCTCGGCGATAGGACCCTCAACTTCGATGAAGGGAGGCGCAATACTCTCGGTCATGCCGCTTTCCCCGTCTTGTCCTGCTTGCCCTTGAGGACACCGAGAAAGAAGGTCTTCACATGCAGCGCCACGCCACGCATCGAATGCGCGACATTCGGCACGATCTCCTGCTTGACCGTCACGCCATGGGATTCCAGGGATTTCTTCAGCGTCGTGTTGCGTTCGATCCGGGTCTTGCCCGCATCGTTGCAGCCTTCCATCCAGCGTGCCCCGCCCGGCTTGTGGGTGATTTCCCAGCCTTCGGTATCGGCACCGCCGACGATCAGATGGACCGCGACCTTGCGCAGCGCGTCGAAATCGACCGACTTGCCGAACATTTCCTTCATGTTGCGAATGCCGACCCACCAGTCGCGGCTGTCATCCAGCAGCGTGATCGAGCCCGGCGACCCGATCGAGACCGCCTTCAGGCGCTCCGGGTGCAGGTACAGGAAACGGTGCGTGAAATGCCCGCCGCCCGAGAAACCGAACATCATGAATTTCGGGAAGCTGACAGCGAGGCGTTCCTCGACCTCTTTCACCATCGAGAGGACGATCTCGTCATAGCGAATATCGCCTTCGAGGATGTATTTATAACCGTCGCGCTCATCGTCGCCGCGCACACCCGCCGGGAACAGCGGGGCAAGAATGACGCAGTTGTTGTAGCGCCCGAATTCGCCGAAGGTGTTGCGATATTCCTCCTGCGCCCGTCCCGTGCCGTGAACCGCGACCAGCAGGTCAGGTTCCCCGGCCTCCCCGAGATCCTCGGGAACGAACAGGCAATAAGAGAAACGCGGGTCTGCCCGGCAGGCAAAAGAAATCGTGAAGCCACGATCATAGAGAGCCCGCCTGCGTTCGGCGGCGTTTTCGGAAGACGCTGTGGACATTGAAATCTCCGGTAGGAGCACCATTGAGGCGCTAATCTCCGAAAACCATAAGGGCGCAAAAATAAGTCGTCAATATTGGCGCCAATTTAAACGCCATATTTTATTCACAAATTGGTAACACCACCGGCATAGCTTGCAGAAGGCGCCGGAAATAGGTATCCACCCTGTTCGAAACAACAGCAAAAGCGATACGCTGCGCAATCAATGGTAAAAAACACCAAGACCGCCTCGCAGACCCCTCAAAGCCTTTCCGAACAGATATTTACCGATATCAGGATCGGAACGTACGGCCCCGGGACATGGCTGAAACAGATCGATCTGGAAGAGCGCTATGGCGCCAAGAGGATTGCTGTCCGAAAGGCTCTCGACGAATTGGTCGCGAAACGTCTGGTGGAGCACATTCCCAACCGCGGTTACCGGGTTTACGCCCTCGACGCGACCAGACGGCGGGAATTGCGCGCCATCCGCACCCTGCTGGAAACCGCCGCCGTCGACGAAATCATCGGGAATGCAACCGACGCGGACGTAACCGAACTGTATGCCCTGGCAGAAGTGTTTCAGCAGGCAAGCTACGACGGCACCGTTCTTTCCCTCAACGATGCCAACCTCGCTTTCCATCAGCGGCTGCTCAAGCTGTGCGATAATACGAGCATGGTCGAGTTGATCATGGAAATGCGGGCACGCGGTCCGGCGGCCCCCGTGACGCGCTGGAGAACGGTTGCCCAGCTTGAAAAGGTCAACAAGGACCATTTCATGATCGTCGAGGCCCTTGCCGACCGTGACGCGCCCCGCCTGAAAGCGGTGATCTCCGGCCATATCAACGAGTCCGGCCCCCTGCAGACCGGACTGGAAGCAGGCGCGGAATAAATCCGCCCGAAACCCACGGATCACTCCCATGGCGGCAGAACTGCTTCCCCAGCAACCGATGGCCCCTGACGCCAGGCAACGCTCCCTGAGCAAGACCCACATCGACGTTCCGGCTTTCATGGACTATCTCGGGCGGTTGCGCCGGGAAGTCGACGCCATGCTTGCGCCGCAATTCCCTGACTTCAGCGGCAAACCCTACCCGCTCGGCCGGTGCCGGGAAATTCGTGACGCGGTCTATGACCGGCTGGTCGCCGACATTCATCAGCCACGGTGCGCCACATCCCTGGCCCTGCTCAGCTTCATTCGCGGCGGCGGCATCGGCCGCAAGATCTGGGGTGTTCTGCGGGAAAGCTATTTCCAGAATGCGATGCAGTTCGGCACATTCTATGTCGATGTCGCCAACGACACCGTCAATCCGGCGAAACCGTCGATCGAGATCCTGCCACTCACCAGGTCCGGCATGGTTTCGGTGTCCGATTTCTTTCATTTCGCCCGGATCGCGGAATCCTATTGGAAGTGCGACAGCTACGCGAATACCGCGTTTCCGGGAGTGGCCGCATTCTTCCCCATCATCTGCGTCAATCGTACCGGCGGCGGGATATCCCTCGCTCCCGGATCGGACCAGATGATCGCCCTCACCCGGTCCCGGAACTTTCAGCCAGCCCTGGATTTTCTGAAAGCCGCCCCATCCCCGCCGCAACCGGTCCTGCATGAGCTGGCGAAACGGCAAAAAGTCTGCACGGAGCAATTTCTGAAAAGTGACGGTGATGCGATCGCGGAAGTAGAGCGGGCGATATCCAGCGCAGCTTACGAAAGCGACACCTATTACGCGTCCTGCGTTTCCGCCTACAGAGAGTTCGCCAGCCTCTCCGAAATCAAGGCCGCCCCACGATCAGAAAACAACATTTAATATAGTCAAAGACTCAGCCGATATATCCTTAATAAGGGGAAGGTTACTTCAGTAACCGACCATTAATTAGAGATCGTTTTAAATATTTCACGAAATTGCCCGCAAAAATACTTATTGCGGTTCGGCACACCCTAAACTACTATATATTGAGTTTCGGAGCTGATATTAGAGCAGCTCCCCCCTGGTAGCGGACCCGTGAGGGCATAGCTTCAGTCCTCAAGGTCCAGAGTTCCATCGTCAGCCAAACGATGGAAAACCGGGGAGCGGTACTCTCCCATCCCCGCTCCCCGATTACCCTGTGAAGCTCCTAAGGACGAAGCCTCTATCGTCCGATTACTGGGTGCGTCATTTTCTGGCGCACCCCTCTTTTTGGAAAAAGTAGCGGCCTCCGGTGTGACTGTCTATGCTTCGCGCCGTCCGTCAGGACAATTCGCAAGATCATTCCAGAATCCAGAGGAGTCAGCCATGGCCGGCGTAATCGACGCACGTCTTTCCGAACTCGGAATCGAACTTCCCAACGCCGCCGCGCCTGCGGCCAACTATGTGCCATACGTGATTTCCGGGAAAACACTCTATATTTCCGGTCAGGTCCCGTTCTGGAACGGTGAGCTGAAAGGCGTCGGCAAGGTCGGCAAGGACATGACGGCCGAGGACGCGCAGAAAATCGCCCGGATCTGTGCCCTTAACATCATTGCCCAGGCACGCGCGGCATGCGGCGGTGATCTCGACAAGGTTGCGCGGGTGGTGAAAGTCGGCGGTTTCGTCAATGCGACGGACGACTTCACGCAGCACCCGATGGTGGTCAACGGCGCGTCCGACCTGATGGTCGAAGTCTTCGGCGACAAGGGCAAACACGCCCGCTTTGCTGTCGGTGCGGGCTCCCTGCCCCTCGGCGTTGCCGTCGAAGTCGAGGCAGTCATCGAGCTTGCCTGATCGGCCGATTACGGTTGACTGACCGTTGCGGCGCACAATCTTCCAAGAGCAACACCAACGGAAGGTGAGGACCGGTGCCAGACGGTGAGAATGTTGTCGGTGAGAACAGTACGGAAACGCGGGCGGCCATATCGGTCGTCCGCTCCATCCATGAGATCGCCCCCGCCGATTGGGACGCCTGCGCCGGTGCGGCCAATCCGTTCCTCAGCCATGCCTTCCTGTCCGCGCTGGAAGACAGCGGCTCGGTCAAGGCCGAGACGGGCTGGCTGCCACAACATCTGGTCTATGCGGATGACGAGGACCGTATCGCCGGGATCGTCCCGCTCTATCTGAAGGGGCACTCTCAGGGCGAGTATGTGTTCGACTGGGGTTGGGCCGATGCCTATGAGCGGGCCGGCGGCGACTATTACCCGAAGCTGCTTTCCGCAGTTCCTTTTACACCCGTGACCGGGCCGCGCCTGCTCTGCCATCCGGAAGCGGACCGGGAAGCGGTCAACAGCATCCTGATCGGCGGCCTGATCGAGATCACGCGGCGGTTCGAGGTTTCTTCCCTGCACGTGAACTTCCTGCCCGAAGCGCAGTGGAACGCCCTCGGAGAGGCCGGATTTCTGAAGCGGATCGGCCTGCAGTTTCACTGGCATAATGACGGCTACCAGCATTTCGGTGATTTCCTCGATGCGCTGTCCTCCCGCAAGCGCAAGGCGATCCGCAAGGAACGCAAGGCCTCCGCGGAATCCGGTCTCACCATCCGCAAACTCACCGGCTCCGCCATCGAGCCCCGGCACTGGGATGCCTTCTACCAATTCTATACGGACACCAGCGACCGGAAGTGGGGATCGGCCTACCTGACACGCTCCTTCTTCGATCTGCTCGGCGCGCGCATGGCGGACCGGGTATTGCTGGTGATCGCGGAAATGGACGGCACGCCCGTCGCCGGCGCCCTCAACCTGATCGGCGACGATACGCTCTATGGCCGGAACTGGGGCTGCATCGCCGACTTCAAGTTCCTGCATTTCGAACTTTGCTATTACCAGGCCATCGATTTTGCCATCGAGCGCGGCCTTGAATGGGTCGAGGCTGGTGCGCAGGGACAGCACAAGATCCAGCGCGGCTACCTGCCCCGCTACACCCGAAGCTGCCACCTGATCCCTTCGCGCTCCTTCAGTGACGCGGTCGGGGACTTCCTCCGGCGGGAGACGGAACAGATGGCATATGAAAAAGAAGCCCTCGAAAATCAGTCCCCGTTCCGCTCCGAGGGTTGATCCGTGCGCATGGCTGACCTTCGCAATTTGTGCAACGCAAAATTAACGAATGGGGCAATATATTGAACATGTACTTTGCTGACTGGCCAGCCGAACCGGCGCCGTCCGCATCCTTCAAATCAAGATCCAGGGAGATTTATTCATGGGCGATCGCTTTTGCCTCACGCTTCTCGAAGCTGCCGAAATGAACGGCTTCACCGCTGCCGAAATGCACATCCTCGTTGACCGGCATGCCGAAATCGCCGCCAACGCCAATGGCTCTTACCGGATCGACCCGGACGCCCTGAAGGCTGTTGTCGACGGCTCCGCCAGCTACCTGAAGGCCGCCTGAGCCTCACCGGCCACGGACCGACATAAAAAAGGCCCGCGCATTGATTGCGCGGGCCTTTTTTATGTTCTGTCGCCATCGGGTGCCGGGGCCATATCCGGCCCCGGCACTGTCATGTATCAGCTGACCAGTTCGGGCTTTTTCTTCGTGCCCTTGCTTGAGCCACCACCGGAGCTGTCCCCGCCTTCATCCGGGTAGGAGAAGGTCAGGCTATCGTCTTTCAGGTCGACCTGAACCAGGCCGCCCTTCACCAGCTTGCCGAAGAGCAGTTCCTCGGCCAGAGGCTTCTTGACGTGCTCCTGAATGATCCGGGCCAGCGGGCGGGCTCCGTAGAGACGGTCATAGCCCTTCTCGCCGAGCCAGTTCCGGGCCGCATCGCTGAGCTCGATGGTAACGCCCCGGTCGGAGAGCTGCACTTCGAGCTGCATGATGAATTTCTCCACCACGCGGGAGATGGTTTCCGGCGTCAGGTTGCGGAACGGAATGATCGCATCCAGACGGTTCCGGAATTCCGGCGTGAACATCCGGTTGATCGCTTCGGAATCGTCACCTTCACGCTCCGTGCGCATGAAGCCGACGGCTTCCTTCGCCAGATCGGAGGCACCTGCATTGGTCGTCATGATCAGGATGACATTCCGGAAATCGACATTCTTGCCGTTATGGTCCGTCAGCTTGCCATGATCCATGACCTGCAGCAGCACGTTGAAGAGATCCGGATGGGCTTTCTCGATCTCGTCCAGCAGCAGCACGCAATGCGGATTCTGGTCGACGGCATCGGTCAGCAGACCGCCCTGGTCGAACCCGACATAACCCGGAGGCGCACCGATCAGACGGGAGATGCTGTGGCGCTCCATATATTCCGACATGTCGAAGCGGGTGAGCTCGATGCCGAGCGCGTTCGCCAGCTGGCGGGCCACCTCGGTCTTGCCGACACCGGTCGGGCCGGAGAAAAGATAGTTGCCGATCGGCTTTTCCGGCTCCCGCAGACCTGCCCGTGAGAGCTTGATCGCGGTCGACAGGGACGTAATCGCATCGTCCTGCCCGAAGACCACGGTCTTCAGATCCCGCTCCAGATTCTTCAGCACGGTCCTGTCGTCTGTCGACACGCTCTTCGGTGGGATGCGGGCGATCTTGGCAACGATCTCCTCGACTTCCTTCACGCCGATGGTCTTGCGCCGCTTGGACGGGGCAACCAGCATCTGCGCCGCACCGACTTCGTCGATCACGTCGATCGCCTTGTCCGGCAATTTGCGGTCGCCGATATATTTCGCGGAGAGTTCAACGGCCGTCTTCAGCGCCTCAGCCGTGAAGCGCACCTTGTGATGCTCTTCATAATACGGCTTCAGGCCCTTCAGGATCTTGATGCTGTCCTCGATGGACGGCTCTTTCACATCGATCTTCTGGAACCGGCGGACCAGCGCGCGGTCCTTCTCGAAATGGGTCCGGAATTCCTTGTAGGTGGTCGAGCCGATGCAGCGCAGGGCGCCAGACTGAAGCGCGGGCTTCAGCAGGTTCGACGCATCCATGGCGCCGCCGGAAGTGGCGCCGGCACCGATCACGGTATGAATTTCATCGATGAACAGCACGGCATCCGGATTGCGCTCAAGCTCGGAAACGACGGCCTTCAGCCGCTCCTCGAAATCGCCGCGATACCGGGTTCCGGCCAGCAGCGAGCCCATATCGAGCGAGAAAATCTGCGCATTCTGCAGGACTTCAGGTACTTGCCCGTCGACGATACGGCGGGCGAGACCTTCCGCGATCGCGGTTTTGCCAACACCCGGATCACCGACATAAAGCGGGTTGTTCTTTGTCCGGCGGCAGAGAATCTGGATGGTACGCTCGACCTCGAACTCCCGGCCAATCAACGGATCGATCTTGCCCGCCATCGCCTTCTTGTTCAGATCCACGCAATAGGCGTCCAGCGCCTCGTTGCCACTCTTGTTCACGGTGTCCTGCTTGGCATCCTCTTCGGCGCCGTCGACCCGGGGGGCCTCCGTCTGGCCATGTACCTTGGCGATACCGTGAGAGATGTAATTCACCGCATCGAAACGGGACATCTCCTGCTCCTGCAGGAAATAGACGGCATGGCTTTCCCGCTCGGAGAACAGGGCAACCAGAACGTTCGCGCCCGTGACCTCGGCCCGGCCGGAGGACTGCACATGGATCACGGCCCGCTGGACAACCCGCTGGAAGCCGGCAGTCGGCTTGGCTTCCTCTTCCTGACCACCGATCAGATTCATCAGGTCATTGTCGATATAGCCAGCAAGATCGCCGCGCAATCGCTCAACATCAACGTCGCAGGCGCGCATCACCGCAATGGCGTCCTGATCGGTCGTCAATGCGTAGAGCAAATGCTCGAGCGTGGCATATTCGTGGCTCCGCTCATTCGCGAGATCGAGTGCTCTATGCAGGCTTTCCTCTAGATTTTTAGACAACATTTTTGCTCAAGCCTTTTCCAGAGTGCATTGCAACGGGTGCTGGTGCTGACGGGCAAAATCCATCACCTGGGTCACCTTCGTTTCAGCGACTTCGTAGGTATAAACGCCACAGATACCGACACCGCGCTGGTGGACATGCATCATTATGGTCGTCGCCTCGTCCCTATTCTTGGAGAAAAATCTTTCCAGAACGTGAACGACAAACTCCATGGGCGTATAATCATCATTCAGCATGATGACTTTATACATCGCCGGTTTTTTGGTTTTGGGGCGCGCCTTGACAACCACGCCCGTGTTGGTGCCGTCACCGACCTTGTCGTCGTCTTTACTCATTTTCAGAACCGTAACTCTCCCGTACCGCACCGGGCCGGTCTCACATGCTGCACAAGCTAAATTAAACCGCCGTGGACCAGAAGAAAGCCCCGGCGAAAATTCAGCCAGGCACTGTGCCCAATGCGGACAGGGTGACAGATATTTCGTGTCGAGCACAAGCCGTTGCAAGGTTAAATCGGATAAACCGTTACTGATAACGGATCGCCAAAACACCCCGTCACCCTCTCCACCAGCCCTTCCCGCCATGCCCTCTTGCTCACCGGGCGGGATCGGGTCGGCAGAAAGCAAAAAGCCCGGCTGAAACAGCCGGGCTTCCGCTCGTTCTATGGAAAGCAGCCTGTTAGGCGGCAATCGGCTTCGACAGTTTTTCGAAGGTGCCGGTCAGGCTCGCCTGAATCGGCTTGATCGCTTCGTTGGCTGTCTTGACGGACATCTCGGAAATCTTGGTGATTTCCCCGACGGCCTTGTCATAGCTTTTCTTGGTCACGTCGTTCTGCAGTTCCATCAGATCGTTGACGGTCTTGCAGGTCATCACGGTCTTGCCGGTTTCGACGGAGACCTCAACGCTTTCCTGACCGAAGGCATAGAGCTCTTTGCCGATGGCCTCAAAGCCCTTGGACCAGGTGTTCATCGCCGTGATGTAGGCATCGTAATTGGCTTTGCCGAGCGACGCATATTCATCATAGCCGCCATAGAGGGCCTTCTGGGCCTTCTCGGCATGTTCCTTCATAAGCTCAACCGCCTGGTCATAGCCTTTCTGGGCAACGTCCTGAGACGCTTTCACAGCCGCCTCGACAGTTTCCGTGCCGGCTGCAACCGCGTCTTCAACCTGGCCGGCAGCAGCGGTAGCGGTGGTTTTCTTCGCAACCATCTTCACTCTCCTTGCGCATCGTTGACATAATTCGGGGGATAAAACTCGGGAGTTCCCCCGGCGGGCCGCAGGCATGTCCCTTGGACACGCATACTCAACAGGATATGTCTGGGCTCATGCTGCATTGCAACATACACGGTAAAATAGGAATTACAGAGAAAAGGTCAAGTGTATTTTTTGTGCACTGCACCATTTTTTCATTTTCACCCCGTACAAGAGGTCGACTCGGCCCATACGGACTTCAGGACCACTGCCAGAGCAGGTAATTTTCCCCTATGGTTGATCTCTATCTTTAATTTTGTTTCAATCAGTTATGGACAACAGCTAAGCTCTTACATAAGATTTCAGCGGTTTTCGATAGGGCTTAACCGTATTGCGGTTTGGCAATGCGGTAGATTGGGGGAGCAAATGGCGGACTGCGCGACACGGCGAGCCTTCAAGGTTTTCTGCGCCCTTACCGTCGGCCTGATGGTCTGGCTTTCGGCTGGCAGCGCCGAGGCGCGCTATGCCTCTTTCGTCATGGACGCGGACAGTCTGGACGTTCTTTACGCCAAGAACGCCGACACCAGGAACTATCCCGCATCGCTGACGAAAATCATGACCCTTTACATGCTTTTCGACGCCATGGAGCACGGCAAGGTCACGCTGGAAACCAAAATGAAGGTTTCCAAACGTGCCGCCGGTCAGCCGCAAACCAATATCGGCCTGCGGTATGGCGACCGTATCTCCGTCAAGGACGCCATCCTGGCGCTGGTCACCCGCTCCGCGAACGACGTTGCCACCGTTATCGGCGAGCATCTGGAGAAGAGCGAGGTCAATTTCGCCGTGGCGATGACCAAGCGGGCACGTGAACTCGGTATGACCAAGACCAGTTTCCGGAATGCCTCCGGCCTGCCCAACCGCCGGCAGAAAAGCACCGCCCGCGACATGGCCAAGCTCGGTCTCCGCATCCAGCGTGACTTTCCGCAATACTACCACTTCTTCCAGACCAAAAAATTCACCTATAACGGCCGCACCTACGGTAACCACAACAACCTGCTTGGCCGTTACACGGGAACCGACGGTATCAAGACGGGCTATACCCGTGCCTCCGGCTTCAATCTCGTCTCCTCCGTTCACCAGAATGGCAGGCATCTGATCGCCGTGGTGTTTGGCGGCCGAACTGCCAAATCCCGTGACCGGCACATGATCTCACTCCTCAATCGTGGCTTCAAAAAGGCGGAGTTGATTGCCCGCAACCGGTCGCCCGCACCGATCCCGGTCGCCCGTCCTGCCTTTGACGATAAAGGCACGATCCAGCTTGCCGCGGCACAGACAGTCATAAGCGACACCGCCGCCCTGCAGGCAGGCACGGACACCCTGCAAACCGAAGCGTCCCTGCAGCCCACGCCCAGCAGCTCGGACCGCGACTGGGGTATCCAGGTCGGCGCTTATTCAAGCAAGGGTCCCGCCGAAGCGATGATCGGCACAGCCCGCACCTATCTGAAGGCAGCACTGAAGGGGTCGATTGATTCCGTCGAGCGCGTGACCCGTGACCACGGCACCGTCTACCGCTCCCGCATCACAGGCCTGAGCGAGGCCGGCGCCCGCAATGCCTGCGCCCTTCTGGCCCGCAAGCACGTGCCCTGTGTCCCTGTCCCGGGCAGCGAAGGCCTCGAAGTCGCCACCATCCCGGCCGGCGACTAACCGGGCCGCTACCCGAACAACTCTTCAATACGCCACACGCAGAGGCACCGCCCTTTTCAGGAGCGGTGCCTTTGTGTTGTTCAGGTTTTTAGGTCAGCAGCGCCAGCAATATGATGACCCATATCGGAACGCCAATCAGCCACAGAAGTATTGCTCTCATGTCCTTGCCCTCCTAGGTCCAGCGACCGAAATGGACAAAAGCGCGCCCTTCGTCCCGGTGTTGTCCGCCAACACCAGCGGCCCAATAGGCTGCAGCCCCGGCGATCATCAGCGATGCCGCCAGCACGAAAGCGGAGATAATCGAGTATTTCCGCGCGGCTTCGCCCGTCACATCTCCAGCCACGCTTGCGGCGGAGGCACTGGCCTGAACAGCCGGGTCCAGAAGGAAAACGCCGAGCAAAATGGCCGCACCCCACACTGCCAGGCCGTGGATACCGTCACGAACACTGACCTCATCGGCACTCGCCTTATCGATGCGCCGCCGCATACGGCCCGCGATATAGCCACCGGCCATGAAGCTTGAGATGGTGGTCCACAACATCCACAGTCCGACCGCGACGAAGGCCGCGACCGCGGACCCGTCGCCGTCATAGGGTGACGACAGTGTGAGGCCGACGGCCCCACCGAATGTCGTGAACACAAACGCGATCCCCGAGGCAACAACTGCGCCGGCAAGGATCGACGACCAGTCGACATAATGTCCCTCATGAGCAAAAGCAGGAGCTGATGCCTGAGTGAGTGTTTCAGTCCGTTCTGTCATTTCTCTATCCTTCCGACAATTGTTACAGAGGTCTTATCCGAGACCCAGAAAGGACAGGATCGCCATGACGATGACGACAAGACCGACAAGATAAATGATCCCATGCATTTTTATTCTCCAGTTTGGTCCGCTGTTTGCGCGATACAGAAGAAACGCTTGGAATGATCAGAAGGTTCCAGGGGTGTGCCGGCAGGGAGGAGGTAAATCCTGAAAAACCCTGTGCCCTCTTGAGAGTCACGGGGTGAGATATTTTCGGAAGGCGATCCGCGTCACATGCCGGATACTAGATGCCGGATGGCTATGCGTTATGATCGCGGGCTGAATCGCGGGTATCCTGAAGCCGCCTTCAGCAAACCGGCCCGGCGCCAAATTCCTTATCGAATGGCGGGATCGGTTATTCCGGCAACCCGAGCCAGGGCGTTCCGCGCAACAAGGACGTGAAACGGCATGATGGCCGCTAAATAAAGGCGGCCTCCAACATTGTGCGGATGCACCCAGGTGGCTAATGACACCCTGTCTTCTGCACTGAAGACCGAAATACGAAAATCAAGATGGCGGTCGTTAAAACCGGCGATCAGCTCCGCACTGGTTTCCACTTCCACGGGGAACATCCCCATCTTGTCGGAAGCGTCCGGGCCATCGGCCGACAAACCGAACGGGCTGGTCAGGATCTTTCGCAAACGCAGCAAGGCCCGCGCCCATCCGGGAAAATCGACAATGATCTCAGCCGCCCGTCTTGGCGGCATCTTCGAAGCGACCGAGAAACAATCCAGAAAATCGGATGGCGCGATACGCTCGTGAAGACGGCTTCCGGCCGGCAATGGAGAAGCGATGACCCTCGTAAGCGATCTCATCGCCTGAAGGACCCGCACGCGGTCGAGACCGCATTCACTGCCATGCCACCTACCTTTGAGACCATTTCCCGATCCAGCAATTGAATTGCGGGCTTCTATTGAGTTACGGGCTTCTCTGGCCGTGACTTCGGTTGCCCCGCTCAGATGTCCGGCGGAGTCTCACCAACAGCCGTCAGCGCATCCCTGAGCTGGCCTTTCAACCGTTCCAGCCCGACCTCGGTCTGGGACTCGCAACGGGCCACCAGCACGTCCTGCGTGTTCGAGGCGCGCAGCAGCCACCAGCCGTCCGGCGTGTTGACCCGGACCCCGTCCGCGTCGGACACCTCGATGCCGGTCTGGCCGGAGAGCCAGTCCTTGACCTCAACCACCACGTCGAACTTGCGAGTGTCGTCGCACTGGAAGCGCATTTCCGGCGTGTTCATGACCTGCGGCAGAGCATCCCGGATGGCCGACAGCGGCTCGTCCCGGTGGCTCAACCCCTCTATCAGCCGGACAGCCGCGTAGAGCGCGTCGTCGAAGCCGTAATAGCGATCCTTGAAGAAGATATGGCCGCTCATCTCACCGGCCAGCGGTGCGCCCGTCTCCGCCATCTTGGTCTTGATCAGGGAATGGCCGGTCCTCCACATCAGCGGCTGGCCACCGAATTCCGCGATCTTGTCGAACAGCACCTGACTTGCCTTCACGTCGGCAATGATGGTTGCGCCCGGATTTTCCTTCAGCACGTCTTCCGCAAGCACCGTCAGAAGCTGATCGCCCCAGAGTACCCGGCCCTTGTCGTCGATGACGCCGATGCGGTCACCGTCGCCATCGAAGGCAATCCCGAGATCTGCACCGCGCTCCAGCACCATGGCCACGAGATCCTCAAGATTCTCGGGTACGGTCGGGTCCGGATGATGGTTCGGGAAGGTTCCGTCGACTTCGGGGAACAGCACCTTGTGGTTCGAAGGCAGCCGCATGCAGACTTCGTTGACCGACGGGCCGGCCGCGCCATTTCCGCAATCCCAGACAATCTTCAACTGACGGCCAAGGTTCACGTCCCGCAGCAGGCGGTTGACATAATCGTCAAGGATTTCGACATCCTCGACCGATCCCTCTCCGCTTTCAAAATCGTCTTCAGCCGCGATCCGGCCGAGATCCTGGATGTCGGCACCGAAGAACGGCCCCTTGCCCATCATCATCTTGAAGCCGTTGTGGCTT
>TARA_R110002051_G_scaffold36609_6_pt1 | contig 16185 bp, 14 predicted proteins | sample TARA_R110002051 | Tara Oceans TARA_R110002051 (sample SAMEA4397023) | marine metagenome | biome: Polar Biome; feature: [MES] marine water layer (ENVO:01000295) within the mesopelagic zone...; material: water (ENVO:00002006), including particulate matter (ENVO:01000060) such as......
CGTCGCAGTTGTTTTGTCAGCGCAACCAATTGGGGCGCAATCCCGCGCATTAATTCCTGCGGAATTCCCGCCGACGTCTTTTACAGGCAACCAATACGTTGATAGCAACGGCTGTGCGTTCATTCGTGCAGGCATGAGCGGCGCCGTCAATTGGGTGCCGCGTGTGGACCGCAAACGCAGCCAGCTTTGCAGCTTTAAGCCCACGTTCGCCGTGGCCGCCCCAGCCCCCGAACCTGTGGTAGCGCCTGCACCCGTGATCGCCAAAGCACCCGCGCCCGCCCCTCGGCCTGCGCGTAGTGTCGGCGCACCGATCCCAACGGTAGCATCCACGACCACCCCGCCGCGCATTGTGCAGATCCCCACAAGCCTCACGCCCGCACCCGTGCTGCGGTCCGCGCAGATAAATACGGCCCCCGTTATTGCACCACCAGCGCCAGTCATTGCGCCTGTACCCGCGCCCGCCCCACGTCAGACCATGGCGGTGTTTTGCGTTGGTCGCACGGGCCCGCAACCCGGTTTTGTCAGTAGCAGCACAGGGCGCACGATTGATTGCGGCGGCTCCGTTGAACCGCGCCGCGTGGCCCAAGTAGCGGCACCTGCCGTTCTGCCCCCCGTCAGCCCACCCGTCGCCGCCCGTCAGACCAAAAGCGCATTCTGCGTCGGTCGGAGCGGCCTTCAGCCCGGCTTTATCAGCAGCACAACCGGCCAGACAATCGACTGTGGTGGCAAGACACCTGAGCAAATAGTTGCAGCGGCATCGCCTACTTTGCCCACCATGACCATGTCTCAAGTTTGCGCCGATATGGACGCCACGGGACGGAAGTACATGAACGCCAAGAGCGGCATGCCGGTGCGCTGCGGGCCACAAACCCAACCTATTTCCATCGCAGGGCCGCGCGCGCCATACGCCCCTAGCATTGTGCCACAAGGGCTTACAACAAATTGCCCCGCTGGTATCCTGAGCGTGGGCGGCGCCGCGGTGCGCTGTGGCCCGCAAACCCAGCGCATTACCCCACGTGTGTCACGCAATACTGACGCCGGACCGGCCAACAACCCCTTTGCGTTTCTCAAGCCACCGCCGGTGCCAGCATCTAACCCTGTCGGGGCTTCGCAGACCCGCGTGTTGACCCCGCCAAAGGGCTATACACGCGTCTGGAACGACGGGCGTCACAACCCGAACCGCGGCCTGCCTGAAACCCGTGCCTCCTATGAGGATAATGCGCGTGTTTCATCGCGTAGCATTGCGCCGCAAGCGGCTACAGCACCCCGCTTTGTGCAGGTCGCAAGCGTTGCAGATAGCGCGCGCGCAACCAGCATCGGTCAGCAATTCCAGCGTCAGGGTCTGCCTGTCGGTCTGGGTGCTAAAACGGTTGCTGGCACTTCCTATAGCGTAGTGATGCTGGGACCATTTAGCAGCGGTGCGCAGGTTAACAACGCGCTGCAAGCGGCCCGTCGCGCGGGCTATAGCGACGCGTATACACGTAACTAAGGTTCTCCCGAGGAAAGGCCCTGCACCCGCGACGCAGGGCTTTTTCTTGTTCGGTCAGCCGTTGCAAATACCCTGCAAACGCACCCACGCCGCATCGCTCAAAATCTCGGGTTCGTCGCGCTCTGCATAAGGGTCGGCTGCAATCAGCGCTGCGGTGCGCTGCCCTGTCGTATCGCGTGCAAACGCAAACGGCGCAGTGGGAATTTGCGCGGCCTCAAACGCCGTAACCAATGTCCCGTCGGTTGGAAACGACGGTTCTGCTTGCGTGACCGCGCGGGCAAAATCAACCAGACTGTCAGCGGGCAAATCGCCGGTCGTCAACAACTCGAATGTTTTTCCCAAACCGACCGCCTGCAATACAACGGCCAGCGGATCGGTGGCCTTGCGTGCGGCGGCGGCGGCCACAATATAACCTGCGGGCACCGCAGGATCGTCGGCGTTTTCGATGATACGGCGATCCAGCAGGATAATCCCGCCCGCCAAGGCCACCGCCCCTTGGGCCAATTGCGGCAGCACAACGATCTGTCCCCCCGCATCGGGGCCCAGCAAGCGGTTTTGCAACTGCAATAGCGCTTCAGACCCTTGCGCATTTCGGCATCTCGGGCCGGTCAGCCGCTGCACATGACCCAGAACAATTGCGCCAATTTCGGTGCGTTTTACCATTGGCACAACCGAAATTGTTTGTCGGGTCAGGGCATCAGGCAACCAGAACACCGCCAGCGCGGCGGTGCCCGCAAGGAAACCGACCGTCAGAACCTGACGCAATTTGCCGGGTTGCGGGCGCTGTCTGGCCAAGGTTTTGCGGACCTTCTCGATCGCGCCAATCATCAGATCGTCATCAATCTCAATCGACTCTTCGGCATCCTCGCCGGGGGCAAATACCGCCGGCCGTTGCCCGGGGTTAAGTCGGATAATTGCGGGCAATGACCAATGCGTCAGCGGGCGTTCTGCATTGTCGGTAATCACCAGCGTTGCATTGCCAAAGGCCACGGTGACATCGCGGCGCTGCGCGTCCGCATCAGCGCGCCACAACCCGCTGCTTTCTAGCCGTTCATATTCACGGAGTGCCGTCATGTGCCTGCTTAATGTTATTTGCCCCAGCTTAACGGGGCGGGGCGGCTTTGTGTAGACACCTTAAAGGGTTTTGGCGATGACACGGAGCTCAAATTTCTGGATTTTCCCCGTCGAGGTCTTTGGCAACTCTTGAAACACCACCCGTTTGGGGCATTTGAACCCTGCGATGCGGGTGCGGGCGAACGCGATCATCTCGGCCTCATCGGCGATCGCGCCGTCTTTAAGCTCGATAAACGCGCATGGCACCTCGCCCCATTTGTCGTCAGGCTTGGCCACAACGGCGCAAAGGTTCACAGCTGCATGGTGCATCAACGCGCCTTCCACCTCGACCGAACTGATATTTTCGCCGCCAGATATGATGATATCCTTTGCCCGATCCGAGATCTGGATGTAGCCGTTTGGGTGCTGGATCGCGAGATCCTCAGAATGGAAATAGCCGCCCTCAAACGCCTTTTTCGTGGCCGCTGGATTTTTGAGGTAGCCTTTCATGACAGCGTTGCCACGGATCATAATTTCGCCCTGCGTCGCCCCGTCCATGGTCACTTGTGCCATGTCGGGATCCATCACTGTGATGTTTTCCATCATCGGGAAGGCGACCCCTTGGCGGGCTTGGATGCTGGCCTTGTCGTCAGCAGGCAACGCGCCCCATGCGGCATCCCAAATGCATTCTGTCACATGGCCATAGGTTTCGGTTAGCCCGTAAACCTGCGTGATATTGAACCCTAATTTCTGCACAGCGGCCAGTGTCGCGGGGGCAGGGGGCGCGCCTGCGGTGAACACCTCAACGGTGTGGTCAAAGGCGCGGCGTTCCTCGGCTTTGGCGTTCACGATCAGGTTCAGCACAATCGGCGCACCGCCAAAATGCGTGACGCCATGGTCGTCGATTGCTGCATAGATCGTTTTGGCCGAAATGTCACGACAACACACAACCGTGCCGCCAAGTGCGGGCATCATCCACGTGTGGTTCCACCCGTTGCAGTGAAACAGCGGCACGATTTGCAAATATGTAATGAACAACGGCAACTGCCATGAAATTGGCGTGCCCATTGTCATCAAATAAGCGCCGCGATGATGATAAACCACGCCCTTGGGCCGGCCCGTGGTGCCCGACGTATAATTCAGCGCAAGGCTTTCCCATTCATCTTGTGGCATGACCCAGGCAAAATCCGCATCGCCCGTGGCCAGAAAATCTTCATACTGGACCTGCGCGCCAGCGGGCGTGATGCCTGCTTGGGCGTCGGGCACCTCGACCACCAAAGGGGCGGGGCCATCCATTAGCGCAATCGCCTCCATCACCATGGGCGAGAATTGGGTATCAACCAACACCGCCTTTGCGCCACCGTGGTCGAAAATATACGCTACCGTATCCACATCCAACCGCGTGTTGATCGTGTTCAGCACCGCTCCACAGGCAGGCACTCCAAAGCTGGCCTCGGACTGTGCGGGAATATTGGGCAACACAGTGGCCACCACATCGCCTGAAACAATGCCAGCCTTTGACAGGGCGCTCGCCAGACGGGTGACACGCGCATGATATTGCGCATAGGTCAGACGCATGTCACCATAGATTAACGCATCACGCTGGGCAAATACGCGGGCGGCACGGGTCAGGTGCGACAATGGCGTCAACGGCACATAGTTTGCTGCACATTTCTCCAGCCCTGTCTCGTCAGTCATCCACCCCATCGCATACCCCTCCCATGGTTCTGCTTGCTAGGTGACCCTAGGATATGTCAGACATTTAAATCAATGGGTGAAATACCGCCCCCTTCAATAATCGGAACCCCCGCAATGATCACGCCCGTGCTTCAATCCAATCGCGCCGCTTGGTTTATTCTGGCGGGCATGATGACGCTCGGGTTCAGCGACAATCTGGTGCGCGTCGTGTCAACGGATAGCTCGCTGTGGCAATTCCACCTGATACGCGGCCTGATGGTCATCGCAGCACTGTTGATCGCGGCCGCACTTGGGGCAGGGGCTGCGTGGCCGTTCAAACCGCTCAACGTTCTGGGGCGTAGTGCCTTGCAGGCCGGAGCAATGCTGATCTATTTCGGTTGCCTTGCAATCCTGCCTATCGGGGTTGTGGTCGCAGGGCTGTTTACTGCCCCGCTCTTTGTGCTGATCATCGGCGTAGTATTCCAAGGAAAACGGGTCGGCGTCATTCGGGGCAGCGCCGTAGGGCTCGGGTTTATTGGCGCTTTGCTGGTAATCCGGCCTGACCCGAATGCGCTGGACCTGATCTCATTTCTTCCAGTGTTGGCGGGGCTACTCTATGCGATCGGAGCCATCGCGACGCGGACATGGTGCGAGGGCGAAACCACGCTCACCCTAACGCTGTGGTTCTTTGCGGTGCTGATGCTGTTCGGCGCTATCGGTGTGATGGTGCTGCCCAGCGGCGGGACCACCGGCGCACAAGGGTTTGCCTTGCGCGGCTGGATGCCCGTCACGGTGGACATGCTTGGCTGGTATGTGGTCTTGGCAATTGGCGCTGTGATCGGGATCGGGTGCATCTTCAAAGGCTATCAAATCGGCGAGGCGGGCTCTGTCGCGGTATTTGAATACACACTTCTGGTTTTCGCCAGCTTCTGGGCTTGGATGCTCTGGGGCGAAACCGTGCCGGCGCTCGGGCTTGTCGGCATGGGGACGATCGCCGCGGCAGGGATCATCATCGCCGTCAGGTCTGATGCATGATCATCTCTCGCGGTCGAAACTATATCTTTGTACATATCCCAAAAACCGGCGGCACTGCGCTGAGCGCCGCGTTGGAAACCCGTGCGATGCGCGACGACATCCTGATCGGCGACACGCCCAAAGCCAAAAAGCGCAAGGCGCGGCTCGGCGACCTGCCTGCCACAGGGCGTATCTGGAAACATAGCACGGTGCATGACATGGCGGGCGCTGTTGATCCGGCTGGCATGTTCGTGTTCACTTTGGTGCGTAACCCTTGGGACCGGATGGTCAGCTACTACACATGGCTGAAATCTCAGACCTTCCAGCACCCTGCCGTCGCGCTGGCAAAATCACATGATTTCAGTGGGTTCCTCAACGCACCTCACACGCAGCACAGCATTAAGCAGAACAGCTATGCCAGCTATGTGACCCCCGACGCGCATTTCTTCCGGCTCGAACATTTACAGCAGGATTTGGCCCTGCTTTGGGAACACTTAGGGTTTTCGCTAACTATTGAACGCCTCAACCAATCCGCCCGCCCGCGCGATTGGCGACCGTTTTATGCAGCGCAGGACGCAGCCCTCATCGCGGATATCTGTGCCGCAGATATCGCGCGATCGGACTATCAATTTGACCCGACCTGACGCTCTTTGGTTGTCAAATATCCCCGCCGGAGGCTCCGACGTGGCGGCTTTGGGTGGCACAAAAAAGGCGCGGGACCGACAGCCCGCGCCTTGCACTTGTTACTAACCTCTCATCAGGCCGCTTTTTTCGCCTGTCCAAAGCGTCCGTAAAACGACTGTGTCTTGTCTCCCATCTCGCGCAACAACGCAGGGGTCGCAAAGCGGTCACCAAACTGTGCCGCCAATTCGTCACAGCGCGCGGCAGCATAAGGAGTGCCGATAATATCCAGCCAGCTAAACGGACCACCCGACCACGGCGCAAAGCCCCAGCCAAGGATCGCACCCACGTCGCCTTCGCGGATGTCTTCCAGCACACCCTCTTCCAACGCGCGCACCGCCTCAAGGACTTGGGCGAACATCAACCGATGTTGGACCGTGTGCAAATCGGGTTGCGCGGCGGCCACAGGGTATTTGGCCTCTATGCCATCCCATAGCCCCTGACGCTTGCCCTTTTCGTCATAGGCATAGAACCCCGCATTGGACTTGCGCCCCAAACGGTCTGCATCAAACATCCAGAACAGAACCTCATCGACCTCACCATCAGGATAGGCATCGCCCATGGCTGCGCGGGTTGCCTTGGCAATCTTCACGCCCAGATCAACGGAGGTTTCATCGACCAATTGCAACGGTCCCAGCGGGAAACCCAAAAGCTTGGCAGCGTTCTCGATCAGCGCAGGTTCCACGCCTTCCTTCACCATGCGAATACCCTCGTTGATATATGGAATGATGCAGCGGTTGGCGTAGAAAAACCGCTCGTCATTGACAACAATCGGCGTTTTGCGGATCTGGCGCACAAAATCCAGCGCCTTGGCCACGGCCACATCGCCAGTCTGCTTGCCCTTGATGATTTCCACCAACAACATCTTATCAACGGGGCTAAAGAAATGGATACCGATAAACTTTTCCGCGTCCATTGCGGCCTTGGCCAATTCGGTGATCGGCAAGGTCGATGTATTGGTCGCAAACACACAGTCCGGGCCAGTGACAGCTTGCACCTTTGCGGTCACGTCCGCCTTGACGCCCACGTCCTCGAACACCGCTTCCACGATCAAATCACAGCCCTTCAGCGCTGTGTAATCTGTTGTCGCCGTGATCAGCCCAAGCACCGCCTCTTTCTTCTCAACCGTCGCCTTTTTGCGCGCAATGCCCTTGTCCATATAGTCAGCCGTATAGGATTTCCCCTTATCGGCTGCCTCTTGTTTGGCATCGATAAGCACAACCTTGATCCCCGCCAGCGCCGACACCAACGCAATGCCTGCACCCATCATGCCCGCACCGATAATGCCGACTTGGCTGACTTTCTGGTCGGCCACGGCGGGGCGGTTTGCGCCCTTTTCCAAGGCCTCTTTGTTGATGAACAGCGACCGGATCATCGCCTCGGACGACGGGTTCAACAACACGTTTGTGAACCAGCGCGCCTCGATCTTGATTGCGGTGTCAAAGGGCACCATCGCGCCTTCATAAACCGCCGATAACAACGCCTTGGCGGCAGGAAACGCGCCTTGGGTTTTGCCGTTGACCATCGCAGAGGCCCCGACAAAGGTCATGAACCCGGCAGGGTGGTAAGGTGTGCCGCCGGGCATTTTATATCCCTTGTCATCCCATGGCTTCACAATCGATGGCTGCGATAAAACCCACGCCTTGGCCGCCCCGAGCAACTCATCTTCGGGCACAACTTCATCTACCAAACCGGCTTGCAGCGCCTTTTTAGGATCCGACAACTTGCCTTCCAGCAAAAACGGCGATGCATTCATTGCACCCATTTTGCGCACCAACCGCGTGGTTCCGCCCATACCTGGGAAAATACCTACCATAATTTCGGGCAGGCCGATCTTGGCCTTGGGATTGTCGGCGACAAAAATACGGTGACAGGCCAGCGGAATTTCAAACCCGATACCAAGGCCGGTGCCCTGCATCGCACAAGCAATCGGCTTGCCGCCCTTGTTGGTTTTGGGGTCCATGCCCGCGCGCTCGATCTTGCGCAGAATGGCGTGGCTGGCCATCAGCCCCTCCATCAACCCGCGTGCCGGATCGTCACCCGCACTTTCCTTCATCTTGGCAATGATGTTCAAATCCATGCCGCCCGCAAAACTACCCTCTTTCCCAGAGGTAATGATCACGCCCTTGATCGCATCGTCTGCCAAGGCCTGATCAACCAGCGCATCAAGGTCGGCAAACCCCTGCTGGTTCATTACGTTCATAGATTTCCCAACGGTATCCCATGTGATCGTCGCCACACCATCCGCGTCGGTTTTCATTGTAAAATCAGTCATCTTCATCTCCTAAGTATTGGGGGGCGACCCTTAAGTCGCGTCATCTTTTTGGGTTTGCGCATTGCGCGCACGGTCATGTTTCTTTTGCATCATCTGGTCACGCGGCGGTCTGAAATCGCGACACCCGCCGCGTGGACAAAGGCAGTGCTGACCCGTCATTTCGGGGTCCCGCCTATATCCGGCGGACGTCCAGCCCACACGGCATGACCGCGTGCGTTCAAAATGGCCGTCATGCGCCAGACACCTTCCGCGTTTTTCAACAGCGCAGATGACGTAAACGGCTCTGTCATCCGTTGCCCATGACACAATAATTCCGTGCGGTAGGTCCCGATGACGGTGCCATCCTCACAGTGCTCGCAAGACAGCGGCGTGCGATAAACCATATCCAAATTCATGTTTTCACAGGCCTGAACATACAGATCAAATTGGACGCGCAACGCCTCTAGAGTGTGCGACACATTTGGGCCGGTCGATGTGACAATCGAGAAGGGCAACTCAACACGATCAGCCCAAAGCTGAAAGTCCTTGGTGATCAGACTGCAAGAAATATCAGTCAGGAATGCGTTGAACTCCTCGTGTGTCATCAGACGCGCTCGATAATCGTGGCCGCACCCATTCCCGACGCGATGCATAGCGTCGCAAGCCCGGTTCCTTTGCCCGTGCGCTCCAGTTCATCGAGCAATGTGCCGATGATAATCGCGCCCGTGGCACCCAACGGGTGACCCATCGCAATCGAGCCGCCGTTCACGTTAACGCGGCTATGATCAACATCAAACGCCTGCATGAAACGCAACACCACAGAGGCAAAGGCCTCGTTGACCTCGAACAGATCAATGTCCGCAATCGACATGCCGCTATCGGCCAAAATCTTTTGCGTCACAGGCACTGGACCGGTCAACATAATTGTCGGATCAGTGCCGATCTTGGCTGTCGCGCGGATCACGGCGCGTGGTTTCAACCCCATCGACTCGCCCCATTCCTTGGACCCGATCAACACACCTGCGGCGCCATCCACGATACCCGACGAGTTACCGGCATGGTGAATATGGTTGATCTTCTCCAGATGCGGATACTTCATCAACGCGACCTTATCAAAGCCGGGCATGACCTCGCCCATCATCTGGAACGCAGGGTTGAGCGCGCCAAGCGACTGCATATCGGTTTGTGGGCGCATGTATTCATCATGGTCCAAAATCGGCTGGCCGTTAATATCTGTGACGGGCACAATCGAATTGGCAAAACGGTTATCGGCCCATGCCGCTGCTGCGCGCTTTTGGCTTTCCACCGCCAACAAGTCGGCCTGCTCGCGGGTAAACCCGTATTCGGTTGCGATAATATCGGCTGAAATCCCCTGCGGGACAAAATAGGTGTCCATTGCAATCGACGGATCCACGGCAATCGCCGCCCCGTCGGACCCCATCGGCACGCGACCCATCATCTCGACGCCGCCCGCGATATAGGCGCCGCCTGCGCCACCTTTCACCTGATTGGCCGCCAGATTAACGGCCTCCATGCCAGAGGCACAAAACCGGTTGATCGCCAGACCCGGGATGGACTGGTCAAGGTTGGACGCGAGCACCGCCGTACGGGCCAAACAGCCACCCTGTTCGCCCACTTGCGTGACATTGCCCCAGATCACATCCTCAACGGCGTGGCCCTCAAGGTTGTTGCGTGATTTCAGAGCGTTCAACATGCCTGCGGACAAGCGTGCAGATGTCACCTCGTGCAGGCTGCCGTCCTTGCGGCCCTTGCCGCGCGGTGTGCGAATGGCGTCGAAAATATAGGCTTCGGTCATGGTGGTCTCCTTTAGGCGCGATCGGCCGGTGAGCCGGGCATCAAATCATAGGGGTGTTTCCAACCGGGGGTGGCCGCAATCGCGTCCAGCCAACGGTTGATATGAGGGTATTCGGCACGCTCGAATGTGAACGGCTCGGGGTAATATAGGTAACCTGCGCAGGCGATGTCGGCGATGGTAAGGCTATCACCAGCAAGGAAAGGTGTCTGGGATAGCTGAGCATCAACCGTCTTTAACGCCGCCGCGAGACGCATCGACATAAACCCGATGACATCGGCATTGCGCTTGGCTTGCGGTAGAAAATTCATCTGAAACCGCAACATACCCGCAACACCGCTGACTTTGTGGTTATCAAAAAACATCCATCGCAAAATCTCTCTGCGCTCGACCGCAGATTTACCGCCCAGTTTGCCGGATTTCGAACTGATGTAATCTTGAATAACTCCCGATTGGGTCAATACCATATCGCCGTCTTCCAAGATTGGCACTTCACCCATGATATTCATTTCGCGAAATGCTTCGGACCTTGTCTCGCCGTTAAAGAAATCAACATAAACAGGCTCCCAGACCTGATCTGCCAGCGCCAACGTAAGTGCGGCCTTATAGGCATTTCCGCTTTCGCCAAAGCAATGCAGCTTCATGGTCATGTCGGACATCCTCCCAGATGGGGACACCCTTGCAGGCGTCGTTGTTTGAGTATTTTCAAAAAAGCGAGACGAAGGCCCGCGCTCTTAACTCTTACTTAAGCACGATGGTGAAATCTAACAGGGCGGTACAGGCTGGAGAGCCGATGGCCGTAAAAAGCGAGGCTCCGATGCCCTTGGATAGAACCCTGCGGGTGTCGGACCTTTGCTCTCGCTTTTTTCCCAAATACTCATCTTTTCACCGCTTGCGGTCCTCCAGTTCGTTTTGAAACATACGTAGCCTTTGACCAAAGGTGTCCTCGTTGATCACCGAATTGAAATTCTCGAACAAAAACGACAAGGCCTCCCCTTCCTCCAACTTACTCTCGGCGGCGAAACGTTTCAGCCTGCGATACCCGTCCTCCGTCATAGCTACGGGGAACCGGCGGGTCAGTCTTAAACGTTTTGGCATGTAGTAATCCTTAACTTCGCAAGAAGGGTTTCATCCCATCATGGGTTCAGAACTGGTCAGCGTCGAGAGCCATTACGGTATCCGCTCCTGAATTGATCCGCGCCAAATGCATGCCTGTAGATGGCAATTGACGAGCCATGTAGTAGCGGCCAGTGGCGATCTTGGTCTCATAGAACGCCTTGTTCGAGGCACCAGCTTCCAATGCTTCCATCGCAGCCTTCCCCATACGCGCCCACATCAGACCAAGACAAACGTGGCCCATCATGTGCATAAAGTCATATGAGCCAGAAAGCGCATTGTTAGGGTTCTTCATACCGTTTTGCATGAAATACATCCCCGCAGCCTGCAGATCCTTAGAGGCCGCCTTCAACGGGACCAAGAAATCAGCCTTCAACGCCTCATTGCCGTCGTTTTCCTTGATAAACGTCTTGATCATCTCGAAAAACGCCATGACATGCTTGCCACCATCCAGCGCCAATTTACGGCCCACCAGATCAAGCGCCTGAACACCGTTCGCACCCTCATAGATCATCGCAATGCGGGCATCGCGGGCGAACTGAGACATGCCTGTTTCTTCGATATAGCCGTGTCCACCAAAAACTTGCTGCGCTGCAACCGCGTATTCAAACCCCTTGTCGGTCTGAAAACCCTTGATCACAGGCGTCAGTAAAGACACCAAGCCATCCGCTTCGGCGTCATTGTTCTTGTGCGCGCGGTCAATCAGATAGGCGCCCCACATCGTGAACGCACGTGCGCCTTCGATGAACGACTTTTGGTCCATCAAATTGCGGCGGATATCGGGATGCACCATCAATGGATCGGCAGGGCCGTCCGGATTCTCGGTCCCTGTCACAGCGCGGCCCTGCAAGCGGTCATTGGCATAGGCGACAGCATTTTGATACGCGGCCTCGGCCTGTGCGTAACCCTGAAGTCCAACACCCAAACGGGCCTCGTTCATCATCACGAACATCGCGCGCATGCCCTTATGCTCTTGCCCCAGCAACACACCCTCGGCCTCGTCATAGTTCATCACGCAAGTGGAGTTGCCGTGGATGCCCATCTTCTCTTCGATCTTGCCAACTGACACGCCATTGGTGTCACCAAGCGAGCCGTCTTCCTTGACGATGATCTTGGGGACGATAAACAACGACACGCCCTTAATGCCATCAGGACCGCCTGGAATTTTCGCCAGAACGAGGTGGATAATGTTGTCGGCCATATCGTGATCACCAGCCGAGATGAAAATCTTCTGGCCGGAAATCTTATAAGTGCCGTCACCATTCGGAACAGCCTTCGTGCGCATTAAGCCCAGATCGGTGCCACAATGCGGCTCCGTCAGGTTCATTGTGCCTGTCCACTCGCAAGTGACCATCTTTGGCAGATACTTTTGCTTCTGTTCATCCGTGCCGTGCACGTTGATCGCAGAATACGCACCGTGGGTTAGGCCTTGATACATGTTAAACGCCATGTTCGCGGAAACCGAAGGCTCCAGCGCGGCCATGCTCATGATATACGGCAGACCTTGGCCACCGTAAGCCTCGTCACAATCAAGCGACGTCCAGCCACCTTCACGCACCTGATCAAACGCGGCCTTAAAACCCGTGGGAGTGCGCACAACACCGTTTTCCAGAACGCAGCCTTCGGTATCACCAACCTGATTGAGCGGCGCCAAAACATTTGTCGCGATCTTGCCCGCCTCTTCAATCACCGCACCGGTAAAGTCGCGGTCAAGGTCAGCGTAACCGGGAATATCTTGCTCAGATACTTTCAACAGATCGTGCATGACAAATTGCAGGTCTTTTGCGGGGGCGTTGTAGATCGGCATATGGTGGCTCTTTCTCGGTTTGGCGTGAAACGGGCAAGCGGCGGTCAGGCCGCTGGTTTATCTTTCGCAAGGACCTTTAGCTGATCGGCGGCCCATCGCATCTGTGTCTTCATTTCTCCGATCGCCTCTTCCAACTCGGCCTTTTGGGCCTGCATCTGGGCAAGGTGGCGCTCGGCCATTTCATAGGTTTTGGACAGTTGGGTCTGCTGACCATCGTCCATGTGGTATAGGTCCAAAAGCTGGCGGATCTCCTCCAGACTGAACCCGAAACGTTTGCCGCGCAGTATTAGCTTAAGGCGGGCGCGGTCGCGTTTGGTAAATAAACGGCGCTGGCCGTCACGGATCGGAAACAGTAACTCCTTGGCTTCGTAAAACCGCAAGGTGCGTGGTGTCACATCAAATGCAGCGCACATATCGCGGATATTCATTGTATCGGTCGTCATCATACAGTCCCATTCATGCAATGTGTTGTTGATCTGCATGTGCGAGGTCATGCTTAACCCTACAAGATAAATTGACGTTAACGTAAACGAAACGTGGCGTCATTTTTAAGTTGACGAAAGGTCAGCAAAGTTACCGCTACGTCACGGGTAATATTCGTAAAGCTGATTGTGTTGGGCATTGTCTGGAAATTGGGACAAAACGCGGGCGTTTAAGCCAGTGATGCGGCTGTTTCGTCGCGCAAGCTTTGCAATTCAACCAGCGTTTCGCGCAATTGCTTTTGCTGCTCTAACAGCTCGGTGATCTGCCGGTCTGCAAGCGCGATCCACTGACGCATCTGCGCATCAGTGCCCTCGTGGGCATAAATCAACAACCATTGACGGATATCTTCCAGCGAAAATCCGAACCGCCTGCCGCGCAAGATCAACGTCATGCGGGCCATTTCCCGAGGGCCGTAAAACCGCGCGCGACCTTCCTTTTCAGGATGCAACAGCTCGATATATTCGTAATACCGCAATGTGCGGGGTGTGACGTCATATTTTGTGCACATCTCTTTAAATGACAAGCGTGGGTCTGACATCATATCCTCCGTTGGATATAAGCTTAACGTGCCGCATAGGGTAGGGCAACGCAACTTTGTGTCGCGCGTTCATAAAACCAGCGGCTTTGCTGCTATGCGATTTATCCCTACGTGTAGATATAGCTCTTGCCATCACGCCGACACGTGGCAAGTTGCGCGTGACCCACAGGAGCAGCCCATGACCGACGACATTACAGACCGCCAAACCCTGATTGCGCGCCAGTTCATCGCAGCCATCCCACATGCGCGCGAATTGGGGATGCAAGTCACCGAGATAGGCGCGGGGCGCGCCACAATCACGATGGGCTATGACAAGCGGCTTATCGGTGACCCCGAAACCGGAGTGATTCACGGCGGCGCGGTCTCGGCCCTGATGGACACCTGCGGCGGCGCGGCAGTGATGGCGCACCCCAGCGGGCCGCTTGGCACCGCCACCCTTGATCTGCGCATCGACTACATGCGGCCTGCAAAACCCGGCGACACAATCACCGCCGTGGCCGAATGTTATCACGTCACCCGCTCTGTGGCCTTTGTGCGTGCAACTGCAATGGACGCCGACACGGCGCGCCCCGTGGCCACCGCAACAGGGGCCTTTACCGTGCAGATGGGGGACAGCGCATGAAACGTCCCGAACCTGTGCAGGTCATCAAACAACGGCGCGACGCGATGCTGCAAAACTTGGTCGCGGGCGTGCCCTATATTGGCTTTCTGGGCATCCAGTTTGAACGGCACGGCGACGAGTTGACCGCCGTTTTACCCTATAACGAACGCAATATCGGCAACCCGATGATCCCCGCCTTGCACGGCGGCGTCACGGCCGCCTTCCTCGAAGTGGCGGCCATAATCGAGCTTAGCTGGGCTGTGACATGGGAAGCCATGGAGGCGGGCAAAATCGCAGAAGACAAACCACGTATCTTGCTGCCCAAAACCATTGATTTTACCGTGGACTATCTGCGCTCTGGTCTGCCGCGTGACGCCTATGCGCGCGCGCGCGTTAACCGCTCGGGGCGGCGCTATGCCTCCGTGCACGTCGAGGCGTGGCAAGACAACCGGACCCGCATGTTCGCCCAAGCCACTGGTCACTTTTTGATGCCCGACCGCGATGGCTAAGGCGCTGACCCACAAACGGGTCCTGCAAATCGCTCTCCCGATCGTGCTGTCCAATGCAACCGTGCCGATCTTGGGCGTCGTGGACACTGGGGTGGTGGGGCAATTGGGGCAGGCGGCCCCGATTGGTGCCGTGGGCATCGGGGCCATTATCCTGACCGCATTCTACTGGGTATTCGGGTTTTTACGCATGGGCACGGCGGGACTAACCGCGCAGGCCACTGGGGCAGATGACGCCGCCGAAGTCGCAGCCCTGCTCTCGCGCGCACTTATCATCGGATTTGGGGCAGGGGCGCTGATGATCTTGGGTCAAATCCCGCTGTTCTGGCTTGCGTTCAAAGTGTCCCCCGCCAGCCCCGAGGTCGAAACACTCGCACGACAATACATGGCCATCCGCGTTTGGTCGGCACCCGCGACGATCGGACTATACGGCATCATCGGCTGGCTTATCGCCCAAGAACGGACCCGCGGCGTCTTTGGCGTCCAAGTCCTGATGAACGGGCTGAACATCATTCTCGACATCGTGTTCGTGCTGCACTTCGATTTTGGCGTCGCAGGCGTCGGCTGGGCCACATTTATCGCCGAATGGAGCGGGTTGGCACTGGGCCTGTGGTTGTGTCGCGATGCATTTGCAGGAACCGCTTGGCGCGACAAGCCCCGCGTTTTTGACCGCGCCCGCCTGATCCGCATGGGGGTGGTCAACACCGATATCCTGATCCGCTCGGTGCTCTTGCAAGCGATCTTTGTCAGCTTTCTGTTCTGGGGCGCGGATTTCGGCAACGTGCAACTGGCCGCCAACCAGATTTTGCTGCAATTTCTGAATGTGACCGCCTATGCGCTGGACGGGTTCGCGGCGGCAGCAGAAAGCCTTGTCGGTCAAGCGCTGGGCGCGAAAAACATCGCGCGTTTGCGGCGTGGCGCGATCCTGACCAGCGGCTGGGGCGCGCTGATCTGCGCCGCACTAGCGCTTGTATTCGCAATCTTTGGGCCCGCCATCATCGACATCATGACCACCGCCCCCGACGTCCAAAGCACCGCGCGCACATATCTGCCCTATATGGTCGCCGCCCCCATCGTGGGGGTCGCGGCATGGATGTTCGACGGGATATTCATCGGGGCCACGCGCTCTGCGGATATGCGCAATATGATGATT
>TARA_R110002051_G_scaffold78271_1_pt1 | contig 16167 bp, 7 predicted proteins | sample TARA_R110002051 | Tara Oceans TARA_R110002051 (sample SAMEA4397023) | marine metagenome | biome: Polar Biome; feature: [MES] marine water layer (ENVO:01000295) within the mesopelagic zone...; material: water (ENVO:00002006), including particulate matter (ENVO:01000060) such as......
ATTGGCACAGTTAATGATCAACAAACGGGCCTTACCGCAGGGCAGCAATACTTTGTGCAAACAGATGGCACGATAGGGTTAGCGGCAGACGATCCTAGCGTCTTTGCAGGAACTGCGATATCTGCTACAAAGTTGTTAGTGAAAGCATAAGGATTTGCTATGCCCCTTCAAAAACTACAGTTCCAACCGGGGATAAACAAGGAAAGCACTTCCTACGCAAACGAAGGCGGTTGGTTCGATTGTGACAAGGTACGCTTTAGAAGCGGCTTTCCCGAAAAGATTGGCGGTTGGGCCAAGATAGGGTCGAACTCCTTCTTGGGTACGTGCCGCGCTTTACATCCTTGGAGAACGCTGGGCTTAGATTTGTTCTTAGGAATGGGTACTAGTTCAAAGTATTACATCGAATCAGGGCAAGGTTTCTACGATATCACACCCTTGAGATTCACCACCGCCGCTGGTGGTGCCACGTTTGCCAAGGTAGGGAATGGCGATCCCACACTCACAGTGGCAGACCCTAGTCATGGCGCGGTAGCTGGGGACTTCGTAACCTTTAGCGGAGCCGCTAGTCTAGGCTCAAGCATTACCGCTGCGATTCTTAACCAAGAGTATATGATTGACAGCATCGTTGACTCCAACAGCTATAAGATAAGAGCGCGAGCCGTGGCTACTGTGGATTCCATAACGGTTGATGGAGTGTATGTGCCTACTACCGTAAACGCGGCGGCTGGAGATAGCGGAAATGGCGGCGGCTCTGTAGTAGCGGCTTATCAGGTAAGCACGGGTTTGAACTCGGCTGTCTTTGGCACAGGTTGGGGAGCAGGGACTTGGAGCAGACTTACATGGGGGAGCGCGGCGTCACTTACTTTGACAGACGTTCTGCGTATCTGGACGCACGATAACTTTGGCGAAGACCTTATTATAAATGTCAGAGATGGGGACATTTATTTCTGGGACGCTTCTGCGGCTAATCCTCTTACTACGCGGGCAACGTCTCTCGCAACGCGGGCAGCGGCTCTTGGTTTAACGGGGGCTCCTACGGTTGCAACGAAGGTTTTGGTATCAGACCTCGACAGACATGTAATTGCTTTCGGCGCTGATCCAGTAGGTGACATAGGTACTCAAGACCCGTTGTTAATACGTTTTTCGGACCAAAAAAATGCTTTTGATTGGACTCCCACTACTGATAACTCTGCGGGCGACTTGCAGTTGGGCTCTGGGTCTAAGATTGAAACTGCCGTAGAAACAAGGCAACAAATCCTAGTCTTTACGGATGTTTCACTGTACGCCATGCAATTTGTTGGTGCTCCGTTTACCTTTGGTATTAGCATGATATCGGAGAATATCACGATCCGCGGCCCGCTTGCCGTCGTGGCGGTGGATGATGCTGTATATTGGATGGGTAAGAACGAGTTCTATGTGTACAACGGGGGCGTTCAAAAGCTGCCATGCACTGTGCGTGATTACGTCTTCTCTAACTTCAACGAGAACCAAGCTGAAAAATGTTTTGCTGGCCTTAACTCTTCCTTTTCGGAAGTGTGGTGGTATTACCCATCTTCTGGCTCTGAGGGGATAGACAGGTATGTTGTGTATAATTACGTTCAGAATATTTGGTATGTTGGGAACTTGAACAGGACGGCATGGATAGATCGCGGCGTGTTTAATTTACCGATAGCCGCAAGCACAGATTATTATCTGTACGATCACGAGACGGGTTCCGATGATGGAAGCACTGCGCCAGCACAGGCAATATCTGCCTTCATAGAATCCAGCCAATTTGATATAGGCGAGGGGGATCAGTTTAGCTTTGTTCGCAGGGTTGTTCCGGATTTGACGTTTAGGGATTCCACAGCGGTTGCGCCTGTAGTTAACTTAACCTTGCAAGCTAGGAATTTTCCCGGCGGGGCTTATTTGCAGACGGGCGCTTCTGCTGTGACGCGTTCTGCCACAGTTCCAGTTGAGCAGTTTACTCAAGATGCCAATGTACGGCTTCGGGGCAGGTCGATGTCTTTAAAGGTTGATTCTTCTGCAACGGGCGTTGCTTGGAGATTAGGGGCACCAAGGATAGAAATAAGACCGGATGGGCGTAGGTAATGTCGAGAAACCTGTCCGCACCATACTTTCCAAATGCGCCCAAGAGCTACAATCAGGCGTATTTAGCGGAGATTGTGCGGGCATTTTCGTTGTATGTTCAGCAGGTTCAGAATCCCGGCGAGGGTAGAAACACGTTCAGTGTTTTCACAAACTTACAGACGGACGATTCGAGTTTAGAGCTAGGGGCTATCTTTAACCACGAGGGATATGTTAAGATTGCAGAAATAAGTACGCCCCATCTGCGAGGATCGGCGGGTACTGGGCAGGTCGGTGCAGTTACAGTAGTTATTGGATAGGTGATGTATGAGTGACACGGTTATTACGATGGATGATGGGGGAAGGTTTCATCCTTCTTCGTCAACGGATACGGTGCAGTGCCATAACTGTAGTAATATAGTGGACACTCCGGCGGAGGTTGCCTCTTATCCAGACGGCACTTGCCCGCAGTGCGGGGACGCTTGGACGTCCGATACAAAGCGCCATACGAGTATAACGATAACGATGCCTCAATCATTAAGCGGGGAATCTGGATAAGAAGCCCTAGAAACTTTAAGATGGTTTTGCTAGGGTGGGCACAGGTTAAGGTAGGTCAACATGCAGTATAACAGTCTAAAACAGATGCCTTCCGGTGGATTGGCTTCGTTTTTAGAATCCAACATGGACGAGATAGGCGATAATGTGTTGGCCTTTGGTGCCCCGCAGGGCATTAATTCTATGACGGACATTGGTAACCGGATGGCTAATATGGGCCGTAACGGTGATAATCAGCTTGTGCATATGAAGACGGGGGAGATTGCGGTTTCTCCTGACTTGCTTGAAGAGAACCCGCGTTTAGCTAATGAGCTAACGCAGGCGTTTGATCGTTCGAATGTAGATATGGATCGTTATACAGCGGGATCGGGGGCTAATTCTATAAACCCTGTGACGGGCCAGCGGGAGTTTTTCTTAAAGAAGCTTATTGGCGGTATTAAGAACCTATTTAAGAAGATTGCTCCTATTCTTGTGCCACTGGCTATAAACTTTTTTGCACCGGGATTAGGCACGGTTGCAGCGGGGGCGTTGGGGTCGGGCATTGGCACGTTAGTGCAAGGCGGAAGTTTGAAGGATGCGTTTAAGTCTGCGGCTTTAGGCGGGCTTATGGGTGGCGTGTCTGCTTTTGCAAAAGTTGGTGGTCCGGCGGGTGCTACTACCAGAATGGGCCGGGCTTTTGGTACGATGAGCGGAGAGTTTGAAGGCAGTATTTTTAATCCTAAGTCGAGCCTTGTTGCTCCGGCTGTTATCCCACCTCCGGCCAACGTCGTTACTGACAAAATTAATCCGGACGCTGCGTCATCCAGTCGGTGGGATAACCTCAAAGGCTTCTGGGACAAGAACTTTTCTTCTACTCGTGAAGGAATTGGTTATTTAAATCCTGAACAAAAGTTGGATAAAGCCGCTAAAATGGTTGAAGCAAGCACCACTGGCTTAGAGATGACAGACGCTTTAAAATTAGTAGATAAAATGCAGCCCAACATGTTAACACGATACGGCCCGATGGCCCTTGCTGGCACAGCCGCGTTTGCCGCGGCGGGCGGATTTGAAACTCCTGAAGAAGACATAAGTTCTCCTTACGGTAGGACAAGTCGGGAGGAGTTTGAGAGCAATCCAAACAAGTATAGCATTTACTCAGGCATCAATTTCCGCGGCCCGTTGTCTGGTCGCCGTCCTGACATAACCCGCAATCCGTTTGTTTTTCAAGATTACCTAATGAATCAACCGGATCAGTATGCTGCGTCTGGTGGCGAGATGCTTCAAAATAGGCAGGGTATGAGGGCTGAATCCCTCCAAGGGTTCCCGCGCCGTGATGGCTATATCGGGGGCCCCGGAACGGAGACTTCTGATGATATACCTGCGATGTTGTCGGACGGAGAGTTTGTAATGACTTCCAAGGCTGTTAGAGGGCTTGGAAACGGCAGTAGAAAGCAAGGAGTTCGCAAGATGTATGATATGATGCGAGCTTTTGAAGGGGGAGTTGCAGCGTAATGGCCCAGATTCAAACACAGTATATGAACCCTGACATCGAGGCTTATCGCCTTGGTTTGTTGAGCGACACACAGGGATTAGTTAGAAATCAGCAGCTTGGCCGACAGGTTCAAGGTTTGCGCGGCCAACTTCAAGGTCAGACTAACCCTGATACAGAGGAAGAATACACCGCGGATGAGATTAACGCTTATATTGCCAAGCAATTAAGCACGAACCCGAACCCAGAAGGTGTTGAAGAAGGTGACGAAGGATACATTGAACCTACCAACTACGCTCCGGAATATATTGAATCCATTAGTCAAGACGCGTCGTTCGCGCCCTCGGACTTTAAAGTTGCGGGGTTAACGGGAAATCAAACTGACGCCATCGACATGGCAGCGCGGGGCGTGGGTTCTTACAAGCCGTATATAGAGTCCGGTTTGTCTACCTTGAACCAAGGTATTGGCGCGGTAGGCGCGGGCCGTAATATGGTTAACCAAGGCACAGCCCTTGGCGGTATGTTTGCGCAAGAAGGTATGGACGATCTTCAGACCGCGGGCTTTAACAGTCAAAAAGCAGGCACGCAATATGCGGGCGGCATGACGGACCAAGCTGCGCTGACTCAAGGTCAACTGTCTGGATTGGGTAATCAAGCTTTACTTTCGGGCACTGGTACAAGCGGCGATTTAAAGACTTTAGCTGGAGGCGCTCAGAACATTGCTTCTGGCGCGGGGACTAATCTATTAGACAACGCTAATCTTACAGCGGATCAACTAGATGTGCAAAGCAGAGCCGCTCGAAACATTGCAAGCACGGGTGGGACTAATCTATTAAGCAACGCTAATCTTACAGCGGATCAACTGGACTATCGTGCGGGTCTCTCTTCTGCAATATCTGGCACAACGGGTAGTCGTCTTTTAAACAACGCAAATCTTACTGCAAATCAGCTTAATCAAATAGGGACAGGGGGTCAATTTATTGCGGGTCAAAGCGGTCAAAATCTTAGAAATCTAGGAGCGGGCTCTCAATTTATTGCGGGTCAAGCGGGAAACCGAATGAACCGAATCGGTGACAGCGCTCAAAATGTAGCGGATGACGCTCGTTTTGGCGGTCAGCAGGTTCTGGGGCAGCAAGGGTATGGTTTGGCCCAAGCTGAAGGCATGATGAACCAAGCTGTTGGGCAAGGCCAACAGGGATTGGACACGGGATCAGCTAGGGCTCGTGCGGGTACTGGTACGGCAATGGACTCGCTTTATGGCGCGGGTCAGGCAGCTACGGGTATCGCGGGAGATACTACTAATCGTGCCCGTGCGTTAAACGCTCCTTTAGAAAGCAGGTTGGGAAGTTCCACAGTGGGCGGTTTAGGAGAGGCTGCTCAAGGGCAAATGGGTGCGGACGAAGCTGCTTATTTAGCAAGGCAATCTACGGCTGCGGCTCAGGGAGAGTTAGGAGAAGCAGCGGATTTTGGTTTAGGCACAGCTAAATCAGGTATAGCGCAACTAAGGGGTGCTACGGCATCTTTTGATCCTAGCGGTATAGGTGCTTACAACAATCCGTATCAAGACGAAGTTATGCAGGCTACTTTGGCCGACTTGGAGCGAGTTGCTGCTAGACGGGAGCGAGATGCACAAGAGGCCGCCACAAAGCAGGCCGTTTCTTTAGGAGCTTTTGGAAGCAGTGGATATGAAAGAGCGTTGGATCGTTCTGTTGACCCTATTAGAGAAGAGTTAGACAGAAACACTGCCGCTACAATAGGGCAACTTAGGTCACAAGGATATGAGTCTTCTGCTAACAGAGCCTTACAAGCTTTTGAAAATGCAAGAAACAGGCAAATACAAACGGCTCAAGCGACAGGTCAGTTGGGTCAGTCCGGTGCAGGAACTTCTGCCAGTGCGGCACAAGCAGGGGGTCAATTAGGATTAGGCGCGGAGACATTGGCTCAAACAAGTGCGCTTCAAGGTGCGGAGTTAGGATTAGATGCGCGTAGGTTTGAATCGGCTAATGCGCAGGCCATTGCTGCGACAGGGTTAAGTATAGAGCAGCTTGCAGCACAAACGGGTCTTAACGCTCAACAAATAGCGGGTAACTTTGCAAAAGACGCGGGTCAACTTAACCTGTCAACGGAACAGCTAGCTTCACAAAATGCTGAAGCAGGCGCTAAATTGGGTATGACAGGAGCGCAGTTTAAGGCGGCTAATGAGACCGCTTTGGCTCAAACGGGAATGACGGTTGAGCAACTTGCGGCAAGTACAGGGATGCAGGCTAAACAGCTTGCGGGTCAACTTGCTCAACAAGCGGGAGCATTAGGTCTTCAAGGTCAGCAACAGGCTCTAACCGCAGAACAGCAAGCTGGAGCGTTAGGTCTTCAGGGTCAACAACTTGCGGGTACTTTAGCGGGTCAAGCGGGTAACATGTATGGATCGGCTGCACAAAATGCAGGACTTATCGGTCTTCAAGGTCAGCAGCAAGCGGGTAACTTTGAATTACAAGGAGGTCAGATGTATGCCAGTGCCGCAGATAGAGCGGCAGCTTTAGGATTACAAGGGGAACAGATGTCTTCAGCTAATACTCTTTCAGGAGGTCAGTTATACGGCACTGCTGCTCAACAAGCCGGAGCTTTAGGGTTACAAGGAAATCAACTTGCGCAAGGAGCCACTACCAGCGCGGGTAATGCTATGATGCAAGGCATAAACGCCGCCTCTAATAACGCGCTGCAAGGCGGTCAACTAGGCGTCAATGCCCAACAAGGTGCAGGCAACTTACGTCTTGCCGCGGAAAATCAGGGTATAAACGCGGCGTCTAATTATGCTAACTTAGGGCTTGATTACGGACGCCTGAACCAATCTGGCGGCTCGACGCTGGGGCAATTAGGTAGTCAAATGGGCACTATGGGAATCCAGCAAGCGGGTCTGGGCGAGCTAGAACAGTCCGTGCGTCGAAACGACGTTAGTGATCTGTTGACTACGGGCGGTATAAAACAAACTAACGATCAAGCTGTTTTGGATGCTATGAAAATGACAAATGATCAAAACTATCAATTACCATTCCAAGAAACAGGCTTCTTGGGTGATATTTACGCGGGTGTGCCCACCTCACAATCCACTGTGACCTCCGGAACGACTTCGAATGCGTCACCATTTATGCAAGCAGCTACGCTAGGAATTGCCGGATTAAGCGCGGCAACGGGCGTAAATAGATCGGGGATATTCGGATGAACAAAGGCTTTCAACACATGGCTCGTAAATATGAAGATGGCGGAGCAGCAATGCAACGTCCTTTGTTTAGAAACATGGGCGGTCCCGCGGCTCCAATGCCACAAGATATGGCTCCACCACCAATGGCCGCTCCACCAATGGCCGCTCCACCAATGGCCGCTCCACCAATGCCCGCGGGCCCCGAACAGGAGCTTATGGCGGTTGAGCAATCTATGGAAGGGGTTGGTCGTAACTATGTTGAAAGCATGGTTGGCGGCATAGACGCGGCTGAAGATGTGACAAGCATGATCAACGCACTGCGGGGCAACGAAGCGCCTCTTGAAGCGCGGTACGCGGAGCTTGCTGGATATGTTGGAGAAGCGGATGCGAGTCAAACGCCGGAGAGTGTTTTGGCGATGGTTCAGCCTACGATTTTAATGACGGAGGAAGGTGCTGTAGACAGTGGCATAGGTCAGTTGATGCAGGGAATAGCGGGCTCCGACATGGAAACGCCAGCGGGTGATCCTACTGCGATGGGTCAGGGCGTTGGTGAACTCATGGCGATGGGGGCGGGCAACACTCCACCCGTAAATTTTAGGCATGGCGGAGAAGTACAACACTTCTTCAAGGGCGGTAGCCCTGATCCTCGTGCGCAAGAATTATTTAACCAAGATCGTGCTCTTTATGGACAACTTATAGGTTCCGGAGATCAAAAAGCCGATTTTGAAGAGCAGAAGCGTCTGTCTCAAGCACAAGTATTTTTTGACATAGCTCAAGCTGCTTTAGCCGCAGGAGCGCCAACGGCTACTCCTATGTCGGCTGCGGAGCGTCTAGCTCAAGCCGCTCAACCTCTTTTAGGAAATGTTAGTGCTCGTTCTGGCGACTTGTTAAAATTTAAACAAGCACAAAAAGCTGAAAAACGTCAATTGGACTTAGCGGCGTTGCAATCTTCTCAAGGAAAACTAGGAGTAGAAAAACAAGCTGAAATAGACGCTGCTGCGGCATTTGAATTATCGAAAAGTAAAAAGCTAGAAAACGCCGCAAAAAACGCTCAAGAGTTGTTATTGCAAAGCAACAAATTCTCGTTTGAACGTGCAGAGGGAGAAACAGAACAAAGTTACGCTTTAAGATTAGCAAAAGATTTGGCGGAAAGCCGAAGAACATTGGCTAACCTACAGGGCACTTTAACCAAAGACCAAATTGAACTTCGGGACAAGTTGGCCGCACAAGAAGCTCGTTTGACAGAAGCACATGATATATCTCTTCAAAGTAAAAAGTTTGACTTCACCACAAAAGAGCGTGTGTCTTCTCAAAAGTTTAAAAATGAGTTACAGAATGCAATTGATACCGCTACGGCCTCTCGACAAGCTTTGAGCTTTAAAAATGATGAAAAATCAATTACTCAACGTGGAGAAATTGATAAAGAATTGGCTCGATTACGCAGCGAGCTTCGGGTAACTGAAAAAGCGGTTGATTTGGAAGGTATGATGAAAGTAGCGGGTGTTAAAAATCGTTACGAGTTGAATAGAATGGATAAGGGGCAAGCGTTTGATATTGCTCTTGCTGATCATAGATCAGTAATTAATTCTTCTGCGGCTTTAAATCAACAACTTGCAACTGCCACTGAAAATGCTTTGGACCGTGCGGCTAGGGAGAATTTGCAGATCACGGCTCAAAACTTTAGGACTTTATTGCAAAATGACATGCAGGACTTTACGGGCAGTGAATCAGAAAAGGATCGTTTGCTTACAAAACTTCAAAACGACGTTCTCAACGGACTAAAAGAACGGGGTGTAGATATTTCGCAAGGCAATCTTGATTTAGCTGTTGTTACTCAAGTTGCCAACGAAAGCATGGCGGTGCGTAAACAGGCGTTTGCAGAGGCGAATGCTGCGGCCAATAGGTTGCAGTCTATTAAGGAAATCGAGTTACGTGCAGGGCTTGACATGGCTAAATTAGACGCAACTGCTGAAAACGCGCAAGAATTAGCTCAGTTTAACTTTAATCTTTCTGAAATTGCCAGAGAAGATACGCAAGGTTTTACCGCCGCGCAAAACGCTTTAAACAGAATGGTAACTCGTGGAGAAGGTGCAAAGAATCGCACTTCTGCGGAGCTTCGGTCAGAATTAGACAGAGAACTCAGACAATCCATTAACGACTCTAACTTAACAGATGCTGAAAAAGGTCGCGCCTTACAGAATGCTCAATTCCAAATTAATGCGGCATTCAAAACGCATGAAGCTTTACAAGGCGACGAAAAATTAACCTTGGATAAATTAACTTTAGATTTAAAAGAAAAGTATCAGTTGGGTATGCTTGCTGTTTCTGAAAAAGAAGCAGAAGCTAGAGCTAAACTCAATGATATTTTTGGGGCAGGAAAAGACGGCAAGGTCGCAAGCATTGTTTCTGACCAAGCTCTTTTAGACAAGTATGCTACAGGTACGTTAGATAAAGCAGTAGACGGTTATTCAGACAGTGAGGTAAATTCTGCATTTTTAATGTATACCGCCCCTCAACAAAGCAGCTACAACGCAGCTACTAAAACACGATCTGCAATACCCGGAAACAGACTAACTCCAGAAATGGAAGCCGCGATAAAGGCAAGACGTTCTAACGGATTAACCGTTCCAGAAGGTTTGGCATTAGAAACGCCCGCTCCAGAAAGTTCTGTTAACGTTATGAATAAGGCTTCTCGTTTAACTCCTTATCCCAACGCTTTAAAGGGAAAACCTTTTGGTTCAAAAGCTTTCTTTAAAAGTTTACTTAACATAGGCGTTGAAGCTATTTCATTGGGAACTTTTGCACCTTTTTCAGATACCAGTGGGGGAATAGTTGCAGTTAAAAACTTAAACCAAGAGTTTGAGACGTTATTTTTATATGCTCAAGATTTGAGAGATAGTGTTTTTCAAGGTAAAAAACTAGAAGACTTAACTCCTGATCCAGCTAAGTTTTGGTTACCGGGACCCGACAAAGCTAAAAAAATGTCAGAAACTTTAGTGCAAAGACTTGATAGGGCCATTGAGCTTCAAATAGAGTTTATTGAAGCTGAAGAAATAGCTTTAAAAGAAACAGGCACCGGATCAATTTCTGAAAAAAGACAATTACTTCCAAAACTGCAACAATTAAGAGATGGCTATGCAGTGCTATCAGGTCTTGTTAATGCCAGCGGAGTTATGGGTGGCCCGGAGACCGCTTTAGCGAAAGAACAACGGAATTTGGGGAATAAATTGGACATATTACGAGGGGTCACAAATAATGGAGAATGAAGAACCTCTTGTGTCTCCGTCCGTTGTGGCAGAAGACGACGCTATTGTTCCCGGTCCTTCTCAAGAAGAACAAAATATTTCAGCCGCTACTACGTTAGGTTTAGAACCGTCCAATGATTTTGATTATCTTTCTTTTGAAAAAACCGGAAAAGTAAATTTTTCTCCGGAATATTTTAAAGATGTTATGTCGATGTTTCAAGGTACGGATGTCATTACGTCCGATTCAGGAGAGACTTACACAAAACCACAGGTTTTTGCCATTCAGGCTGCGGCTGAGTTTAATGCCAAATATGGAATGGGCAGCTACGAAGAACTTAAAAATGGTACGTCTAAATATATGCCGGGATTAAAATTTACGGATCAAAAGATTTTAGAAACTTTGACTAACATGGAAGAAAAAGGATTCTTGCAATCTTTAGGCGTGAGGTCCATAGAAAACATTCCGTCGTCCGCGGCTTTTGCCGCGTCTTTTGCCGCAACAAAAAGGGCAACAAGCGTCTTACCTGCAAGATTGCAAAGAACGGGCATACCTCTCATGGATAAATTTTTAGTTCCTGCTGAGACTGTATATGTTGCGGGAAAATTTGCGCTTCCATACTTGACAGGTATAGCCAGTAGTATTGCGTCTTATCCTCTTGGAGAAAACTTTGGAGAATTGTTTTTTGGAGAAAAAAAGCTGCCTACTCCGGAATCTTACGGAACAATGCGAGCAGGAGAAATGGCAGCAGATGTTTTAACTTCTTCATCTTTCGGTTACTTTGCCGATAAAGCAGCTTCGGACATGCTAAGTGATTATCTTACAAATAGGTTAATGTACCAAGGTACGAGAGCTAGTAAAAAGAACCCGCTTGCTGGAAAAAGAATACCCAAAAATGATAAGTATCATCCAAGTACTAATCCTCAAGGTAAAGTAGCGGAAGATGCTTCTGCTTTAGCGCAAGACTTTGATTTTAGTAACTTAGCCATAAAACCTTTTAGTAAACAATACAAAGATGCTATTAAAACTATTAACCAATTAGGTACAAACAGAATTATTAAAGGAAAGCCCTTTCAAGGCCCTTTTCCTAACATGGAGGATTATGCACAACGAGGCGTGGCCGCTATCTTGCAAGGTAATGTTGCTCCAAGAATATTAAGAGCCGCCTTAATAGCAGAAAACGCTTTAAAAAACGCGGGAAAAAGTGCCAAGGATAATAAAGCTTTATTTGCTTTTTACGAAGGATTAGCCGCAACAGGAGCTTCTCTCTTTGGAAAAGTGGTGGCGGAGGAAAGACCCTTCTCTGGTTCTGAAACCGCCGCAGAAATTGGAGGTAGTGTTCTCCTTCCTACGGGGTTTGCTTTAACCGCCGGAAATACTTTAAATGTATTACAAAAGGCAATTAGAGCGTCTTATCCTAATATTAGATACGACGGTTTTTGGAAGGGGTTGAAGAAGACTTTTAAAGATGTTGGGGAAGACAAGAGGGCCTCCGCAGGATTTAAACAGCTTTTAACAGTTTTGGATGAGTATGGAGAATTAAATACTCCGCAGCAGCGCAGTGATCTTATTAAAAAATTAGAATCTTTGCCCGCTAATCCTAATGCAAAACCTACCGCAGGGATGCTTACCCAAAATCCTGCGATTATGGCTATGGAAGAGGCTCTTGCTAAAGATTTTGCAAGTCTTGGTGAGGCACAAAAGATTGCTAGAAAACAAGAAATAGATATGCACAGACTTTTCTTAGATAAGTTAGCTCTTGGAGAAGGGACGGAGTTTTCTAAGGACGCGCTCAGAATGTCTGCGGAAATAGAAGAAATAATATTCGAAGGTTTAATAAACCAACGCTTATCTGACGCGGAAGGAACTCTTTTTGAGGCGTATGAAAGAGTTTTAAGAGGCGATCCAAGTGCAGCCAAAAAAATACGGATAAATCAAACTAAAGATAATCCAAAAGGAGACATTCCTACTGCTACCGATTTGGAAAATATGAACGATGAAGATAAATTAGACTTATCCAATCGATTAGTGCAATTGCTTTCTACACAAAAAGGATTTGGTAGAGCCCGCCAAAAAGAACTGTACAATAAAGCCGGAGGAGTTGAGCTAACATCTTTCTTCGATGATGAAGGGAATGTTTCGACTGTTCCTAAATTTATCGCAGTTTTAAGAGAAGCCGTGGACGGTGGACCCATTGAGCCAGACAGTGATTTGGCTAAAGATTTAAAGCAATTAATTAATTTTGCACAAAAGGAGTCAGACCGTTTAGGCGTTGGTGTAGATTTAGGAGCAGATAGTCCTAAATTAGACGCATTCAACGAAGCTAGAGATAGTGCCTATCAACAAGAAGGGATGATGTTTTTTGACAGGTTTAAGGATGGTTTAGGACCTCTTGATTCCTCAGACCTTCCTTTAGAAGTTTCTCCTGAAATGATTTCGTCTATTAACAGCGCTATTAGAAATCGTAAAAAAGGTTCGCCCACCACTAGAGTTTTTGAAACTTATCGTGACGCTTTAATAGAACGTGGGAAGCGTCAGGGGACAATTAATACTCGTGCTTCTGCCAGAACCGAACCGACCGCGGAAGACGTTACCGCGGCGACAGATCGGTTAGCCAGAATTAGGCAGGAGATGTCGGATAGGGGCATGACAGATGCCCTTACGGATTTGGAAGAATACGAGCAAAGATTAGTTCGTAATGAGTTAAATACCTCCTCTAGGATATCTAATTTTCTTTCTAACGAATTAGAATCCTTATCGGCTCAACCTGATCCAATGTCTGTTGCATTAAGAGAAGGATTGGAGGCTTTAGCGGAAGTTAAAAGATTAGAAGGGGCCACTATTCGACCCACCCCTGAAACTTTCCCCGGATCAGAAGCCCCCGCATATGGCATAACAGTGCAAAGACTTAATCAAATGCGTTCGACCGCTCTTGGTATGGTTAGAGATGGAACCCTCAGTCCTAACTCTCGCAGAGTAGCGGGGATGTTTGCTTCTGCAATAGAAGATGATTTTGACAATTTTGCAAGTTTTTCTGGAATAGAGGCGGATCGGAAATCTTTGAATGCTTTAAAAACAGCCAACGCTTTTACAAAAGCTTTTTCTAATGTTTTTTACCGAAGTTATGTTGGAGACGCCTTGCAAGAAACCCGTCAAGGTGTATTTAGGTTTGCCCCTGAAAGTCTAGCGGCAAACCTAAATACTAATCGTTTTGACCCTAACTACTTGAAGGTTAGAGATATTCAACAAGTAGGAGAGTTTGCTCAAGAACAAGGAATTGCTGGGGCGGGAGAAACGATTAACAGTGTTAACGGAGTATTAGATAAGATTATCAGAATGGCGCGGGCTGAAACGATTGATCCTGCCACGAAGGAATTAAGTCCTGAAAGACTTGATGAGTGGATAAATAAAAACTCTCGATTAGAGGGGCTGTTTCCAGATTTGTTTGCTGACTTAAAAAACTTTACGGTTGCTAAAGAAGTTTTAAACGAAGTTGTTATTGACAACAGCCAACAACGGGCCCAAATAAACAAGCAAATTAACTTCGCGGCTTTATTGAGAAATAAATCTGGCGAAATTAGAACAAATCCAACCGCCGCTGTGGCTGAAGCAATGACCGCGGGCAAAGACCAGTTAATTTCTTTAGGGCGTCTCATAAAAGTTATTCCTAAAAAAGGAGAAACTCGTAAACAAGTGATATACACGCTTACGGACGAACAAACGGGGTTAGTATCTAAATATTTAAAAAGAGCCGACGCTCTTAAAGCCAGAGATTCTAGTCCTTCTCCCTTAAAACTTTCTCAAACAAGATTAAAAGTAGATCGTAAGAAAGCTTTAGAAGGTTTTAAGTCTTCTTTGTTTGAATATCTTGTTTTAGGTAACCCCGGAGGTCGTGGGCAGAACAAAACAGAAGAAGGCTTGGCTCTTTTAAACCCCACTCAAATATACCAAGACCTTTTTGAAAAAAGAATGATAACTTCCACTGACGACACTAGAAGAGGTGCCCGAAGCAAACCTAACAAAACTACTATGTCTAGTTGGTTAATTAGAAACAAGGTCATGTCAGAGAGCGAGTTAAAACAAACTAAAACGGCTCTTATTAAGTTAATGAAAATACAAGCAGGTGAACTTACCGGACAACTAGCGACGGATTTTGCAGAAGCGGCACCCTTGTTAGATTTTGGTATATCTGTTTTTGGTTCAGCGGTAGGTACGAAAACTCAATCTATCTTTACAGGCGGTAACTCTGGGCCCGGTTCTATTATTGCCGCGGGTAAGGGTGCTGAAGCTGCTCGTAATATATTTCTTCGTATGCCAAAGCATCAACGAATGTTGCTTGCGGCAAATCTTTTGCAAGACCCTGCTTTGATGGCTAAAATGTTACGCGAGTATGGAGAAAAGGGTCAAAGAGAGGGCGTGGTAGGCGCTTTAACAAACAGCTTACGGCGAGCAGGGTATACGATTCTTCCACGTAGGATTTTCTCTGGCATGGAGGGAGACACATTCTCTGACACAGAAGGGTTTAACCCTGATGTAGTAGATGACTCCGCTGAAAAAGAAGCTGCTTCCGCAGCAAGCATTCGCGCCCGCGAAGCCGCTATGGAACTTAAAAGAAATCCTCCCGTTCGAAAACTAGCCGTACCTTCTGATTTTTTACCTACGCCCGTGGTCCCTCCCACCCCACGGGTGCAGGCAGCCCCTCCTCCGAACCAAGCCGCGTCCTCTGGGCCTGTTGATCGGGGGAGGTACGCGGCCCTATTTCCAAACGATATGGTTTCTGGTTTAGTAGACCCGAACCACAGAGAACGAACCTTTGCCCAAGGCGGCATCGTAAGCTTAATGAAAGGACGCTGATATGGGCATTTTTGGAACAGACTATGTGAGCTTTGCAGACATGTTCGATGGCGGCGGTCCGGGGGCCTCTGGCGATACATACAGTAATGTAAGTAACGTGGACAAAGATAAGAACAACGACGGTCACATTTCTCATTCCGAAGCGGGGGATCAAAACCTTGCCGGAGGTATTGATCGCAGTGAAACCGGAGGTTTTCTTCAAAATGTTTTTAGTCCTAATGCGGGTAGAGACGATAACGATTCCGGCCGCGGCATTGGTGGGTTCTTTGAAGATTTATCAATGGGCGTCGGTTATAAAGACGCGGACCAAGGTTATTATGAAAGGACTTTAGATACCATTCGCAGAACGCAAGGCTACGATGCTGCGGACAGATATTTTAAGAGTATGTTAAATAACAAAGACCCTATGGTAAAAGGGTTTTTTGAAGGTATGGCTCCTCCTAGCACCTCCGATGAACGCTATCTTACCTCTGACGAAAAGATTTATGAATCTTTGATGAACGATGACGGTAGCTTACCTATAGAAGGCGGACCTAAACATGACGGTGACGGTGACGGTGACGGTGACGGTGACGGTGAAGAGGAAGAAATTGAATACACTCAAATGCCCCCGTTCTTTGGCGGCTACCAACGCGCCACGCGTGAAAGTACTTTAGTTGACGAGCCGGGCAGAATAGGCTCTTTCAAACCCAACCCGCGCCTTGATCCGATATATCCGCAGCGACCTCCGCCTGATATTGTTATTGATGACGGTTGGCCCCGCAATGGTCTGCCCGTTATTGAT
>TARA_R110002051_G_scaffold259449_3_pt1 | contig 16104 bp, 15 predicted proteins | sample TARA_R110002051 | Tara Oceans TARA_R110002051 (sample SAMEA4397023) | marine metagenome | biome: Polar Biome; feature: [MES] marine water layer (ENVO:01000295) within the mesopelagic zone...; material: water (ENVO:00002006), including particulate matter (ENVO:01000060) such...
TTCATTGCGTTTACGTCATGACACCTCTACCCGCCAAGTGGTCGCAATGCAACTTTTGGAAAATGTGGCGCAGCGGACTAGTGTCGGCAATCCTTAAGTTGAGGATACCCAGCTAAGTTATGCGGCCGGCTAACTACGAGCGCCCGCAGGGGCGATGCTGCGGCCTGGCGGTCATTTTCCACATTCTCACCAGCCCGCCCGCTGAATCCGGACGTGACTTCGGCTTGCTGCGCCCATCGCCCTGTGCTATCGCAGCGCCGAACCCCGAGGACGGGTAGCGCAAGCTTGCTCGTTCATTCGTACAAATCGTTGAATTTCAAGTGTTTGCACCATCCGGTGAATTCAGACACTTCCCCAGCCAGAGAGTGACGTCACGGTGAGCACCGGCGAAGACGCCATCACAGCCAATGCTGCAGGTCGCTACGCGAAAGCAGTGTTCGAACTGGCCAAGACGGCCGGCAGCCTTGATGAGGTTGCCGCTGATCTGGCAGCCCTGCGCGCAGCGCTTGAGACCTCGGCCGAGCTGTCCGAAGTCCTGACCTCGCCGCTGTATTCGGCCGAACAGAAATCTGGCGTGCTGTTCGCGCTCGCTGACAAGGCCGGCTTCAACGAACTGACAAAGAACGCTTTTGGCGTCGTGGCGGACAATCGCCGCGCGGCCGAACTCGGCGATATCGCGACGATTTTCGCGGCCCTGCTTGATGCCGATCGCGGCATCGTACGGGCTGACGTGACATCGGCCGCAGCGCTGACCAAGAAACAGACTGAAGCCCTTGCGGCTTCTCTGAAAAGTGCCTTTGGGCGCGAAATCGAAGTACGCACAAACGTGCGTCCTGAATTAATGGGCGGACTGATCGTGAAGATCGGTTCCCGTATGTTCGACTCATCTCTCCGCACCAAGCTGGACGGGATGAAGAATGCGATGAAAGAGGCGTAGGCCATGGACATCCGGGCTGCAGAGATTTCTGCGATCCTGAAGGATCAGATCAAAAATTACGGCACCGAAGCGAAGGTTTCGGACGTCGGTCGTGTGCTATCCGTCGGTGACGGTATTGCGCGCGTTTACGGCCTCGATGAGGTCGCGGCCGGTGAGCTCGTTGAGTTCCCGGGCGGGATTAAGGGCATGGCCCTCAATCTGGAACGCGACAATGTCGGTTGCGTGATCTTCGGTGAAGACCGGGGCATCAAGGAAGGCGACACCGTCAAACGTCTCGGCTCAATCGTCGACACCTCCGTTGGCAAGGGCCTTCTCGGCCGTGTCATGGATGGTCTCGGTGAGCCAATCGACGGCAAGGGCCCTCTGAAAGATGTCGCCGAACGCCGCCGCGTTGACGTCAAGGCGCCGGGCATCATCCCACGCAAATCGGTTCACGAACCCATGGCAACGGGCATCAAGGCGATTGACGCCATGATCCCGGTCGGCCGTGGCCAGCGCGAGCTGATCATTGGTGACCGCCAGACCGGCAAGACCGCTATCGCGCTCGACACCATTTTGAACCAGAAGGCGATCAACCAGGGCACAGATGAGAGCGCCAAGCTCTACTGCATCTATGTCGCGATCGGCCAGAAACGTTCGACGGTCGCCCAGATCGTCAAGACGCTCGAAGAAAATGGCGCGATGGATTACACCATCGTCGTGGCTGCTACGGCTTCGGATCCTGCTCCCATGCAGTTTCTGGCACCGTTCACCGCCTCTGCCATGGGCGAATATTTCCGCGATAACGGCATGCATGCCCTGATCGTTTATGATGATCTGTCCAAGCAGGCTGTTGCTTATCGTCAGATGTCCCTGCTGCTGCGCCGCCCACCAGGCCGCGAAGCTTATCCGGGCGATGTCTTCTATCTCCACTCACGTCTGCTCGAGCGTTCGGCCAAGCTGAACGAAGCGAATGGTTCCGGCTCGATGACGGCTCTGCCGATCATTGAAACCCAGGCCAATGACGTGTCCGCCTATATTCCAACCAATGTGATCTCGATCACTGACGGCCAGATCTTCCTGGAAACCGACCTGTTCTATCAGGGCATCCGCCCTGCCGTGAACGTCGGCCTGTCGGTGTCGCGCGTTGGTTCGGCTGCCCAGACCAAAGCGATGAAGCAGGTTGCCGGCAAGATGAAGGGCGAACTGGCCCAGTACCGCGAAATGGCGGCCTTTGCCCAGTTCGGTTCCGATCTTGACGCCGCAACGCAAAAACTGCTGAGCCGTGGTCAGCGCCTGACCGAGCTTCTGAAACAGCCGCAATTCTCGCCGCTGTCGATGGAAGAACAAGTCTGCGCGATCTATGCCGGTACACGTGGCTATCTCGACCGCATCGCAATCGGCGACATCAAGCGTTTTGAAGCAGATCTTCTGCGTCATCTCCATGCCGAGCATGCCTCTCTCATGGCGGCTATCCGCGATGAGAAAAAGGTAAGCGACAAATCCGAGGCCGAGCTGAAGGGCGTTCTGGACAAGTTCACCGAACATTTCGCGTGAATTTGAACCGTAACGACCACTTGGGAGTGCCGAATGGCGAGCCTTAAGGACCTTCGAAATCGTATCGCCAGCGTGAAGTCCACGCAGAAGATCACCAAGGCGATGCAGATGGTGTCAGCGGCCAAGCTGCGCCGGGCCCAGGAAGCCGCGGAAGCCGCGCGCCCCTATGCCGGGCGTATGGCTGCCGTGATGGCGAACCTGTCCAGCGCGATGTCCGGAACCGCAGGCGCTTCACCGCTCTTGGTCGGCACTGGCCATGACGACAAGTATCTCCTGCTGGTCATGACGGCTGATCGCGGCCTGTGTGGCGGCTTCAATTCCAACATTGCCCGCTTGGCACGCACCCGTGTCAACGAGCTGCAGCGCGCCGGCAAGAGCGTCCAGATCGTCTGCGTTGGCAAGAAGGGCTTCGACCAGCTGAAGCGCCAATTTGCCTCGCTGATCGTCAAAATGTTCGATCTCAAGGCCGAGAAGACCCTCAATGGCGCTGTTGCCGCACGGATCGGTGATGAGATCACCGACAGATTCGATGCCGGCGAGTTCGACGTTTGTGAAATCATCGCCTCGGAATTCGTTTCGGTGATCTCGCAAAAGCCTTTCGCCAAGGCGCTGATTCCGGCGATCAATGCCATCGATGAAGGCGCCCCGCGTCCCGATACGGGTGGCGGCATCTACGACGCCGAGCCGGACGAAGAGAGCATTCTCAACGCCTTGCTGCCGCGCTATATCACGACCGTAATCCTGTCGACACTGCTGGAAAATTCGGCTGGCGAAATGGGGGCCCGTATGGCCGCCATGGATAATGCCACCCGCAATGCCGGCGAACTGATCGACAAGCTGAACCTTCTTTATAACCGCACCCGTCAGGCGCAAATCACGACGGAGTTGACTGAAATCATCTCCGGCGCCGAAGCTCTCTAGACGAGGGGAAGACCAATCATGAGCACTCTTAAAGGCCGTATTGTCCAGATCACCGGCGCCGTCGTCGACGTCGAATTCGATGGTGGACTGCCCAACATCCTCAACGCCTTGCTGTCGACCAATGACGGCAAGCCGCTGACCCTCGAAGTCTCGCAGCATCTTGGCGAGAACACGGTTCGCACCATCGCCATGGACGCGACCGAGGGCCTGCAGCGCGGCGTTGAAGTGACCGACACGGGCGGACCAATCATGGTTCCCGTTGGTCCCGGCACGCTTGGCCGCATCATGAACGTGACCGGCATGCCGATCGATGAAGCGGGCGATATTCCGCACTCGATCAAAGCGCCGATCCACCGGGCTGCTCCAACCTTTGCCGAGCAGGCAACGGAAGCTGAAATCCTGCCGACCGGCATCAAGGTCGTCGATCTGCTCTGCCCCTACGCAAAGGGCGGCAAGATCGGCCTGTTTGGCGGCGCCGGCGTTGGCAAAACCGTTCTGATCCAGGAGTTGATCAACAACATCGCAAAGATGTTTGGTGGCTACTCGGTCTTCGCCGGTGTTGGCGAGCGGACCCGTGAAGGTAATGACCTCTACTGGGAAATGATCGAGTCGGGCGTCAACAAGAACCCGAAAGACCATGGCGGCTCTACCGAGGGCTCGCGTTGTTCCCTCGTGTTCGGCCAGATGAATGAGCCGCCAGGAGCACGCGCCCGCGTTGCGCTCTCGGGCCTCGCCCAGGCTGAATATTTCCGCGATGAAGAGGGCAAGGACGTCCTCTTCTTCGTCGACAATATCTTCCGCTTCACCCAGGCCGGTTCCGAAGTGTCCGCCCTCCTCGGCCGTATCCCGTCGGCAGTGGGCTATCAGCCTACCTTGTCGACCGATATGGGCGCGCTGCAGGAACGCATTACCTCGACCAACAAGGGTTCGATCACCTCGGTGCAGGCCGTTTACGTGCCCGCCGATGACTTGACCGACCCGGCCCCGGCCGCGACATTTGCCCACCTCGATGCGACCACGGTTCTCAATCGTGCGATCTCGGAAAAGGGCATCTATCCAGCTGTGGATCCGCTCGATTCGACCTCGCGCATTCTCGAGCCTCGCATCGTTGGTGAAGATCACTACAACACCGCCCGTCGGGTCCAGGAAACGCTCCAGCGCTACAAGGCGCTGCAGGACATCATCGCCATCCTCGGCATGGACGAGCTGTCCGAAGAGGACAAAATGCTGGTGACCCGCGCTCGCAAGATCGAACGCTTCCTGTCGCAGCCATTCGACGTGGCCGAAATCTTCACCGGCTTCCCGGGCATCCAGGTGCCTGTGGCTGATACGGTCAAGGGCTTCAAGGCGATCTGCGACGGCGAATATGATCATCTGCCCGAGCAGGCCTTCTACATGGTCGGCACGATCGATGACGCTGTGAAAAAAGCCGAGAAAATGGCTGCGGAGGCCGCGTAAGCGGTTTCCCGGTTATGGCCGGAGAATGATTGATGGCTGACAAGCTGCATTTTGACCTCGTATCGCCGGAGCGCCGCCTGTTTGCGGGTGACGTCGATATGGTCGTCGTGCCCGGCGCCGAAGGTGATTTCGGCGTTCTGCCGAAGCATGCCCCCTTCATGTCGGTGATCCGCACCGGTGCGATCATCGTCACGATTGACGGCGTTGCCGAGCGCACCTTCATCGAAGGCGGTTTCGCCGAGGTGACGCCGGATGGTCTGACCATTCTGGCCGAACTCGCGATCCCGGTTTCGGAGATCGATGTTGCTCAACTCGACCAAGACCTCAAGAACGCCCAGGAAGATCTCGGCGTTGCCAAGACCGAAGCCGATATCGAGCAGGCGCAAGAACGCCTGACTCGCCTGGAAGCGATGCGGATGGCCGTCGCCAACTGATCCGACTGACCCATTTGAATTGATCAAGGCCGTCCCGATGGGGCGGCCTTTTTCTATGGCGCCGTCGGCGATGCCGGGGCGCAATTGCGCGTGCGCCAGGCGCTTGGGGTCTCCGCTGTGACATCCTTGAACGCCTTGTTGAAATTCGACCGGGTCTGGAAGCCGCAATCGAGCATCAGTTCGACCAGGGGCCGCCCCGGTTCGGCCGCCATCAGGCGCTGGGCCTCGGCGATGCGCCAGCCATTAATCCAGCGGCTGACGCTGACCCCGAACTGGTCGTTGACAGTTTCGGATACCAGCCGTTGCGGCAGGCCCAACTGGCGCGCGAGCCGAGCGACTGTCAATTCCGGATCCAGCCATGGGCGCGCCTCCGTCATGTGATGCTCGAGCCGGGTTTTAACCGGGCCGTTGCCGGCAGGATCCCGGCGGATGCGGGTCATAATCCAACTCAGGGGACCGGTCTGGTTCAAGCTGGTCAGGAGAAAATAGGCGAGAAAGACCAGAAACCCGGCAATCATGACGATCAAGGTGCGCGAACGGCCCAGATCGTCACTGCCGGCCAGTTCGACCATCACGCCCAAATCGGCCAGCGCCATCAGAAACAACCAGCCGCACACCATGTATTTCCATCGCCGGGCAGCGGGCGTTGTGGGCACGATTCGGATCAGACCATAGCCGGCATAGCCGGCGAGGCTGAGAATGATGGCCTGGTCGAGATAGGGCCCATCACCCAGCAGCATCCGGATCAGGGCGAGGCCCGCCGGGCCCGCCAGATGAATCAGATCGCCAGGTGTCAGCCGCTTGGACGGGCGGGCCATAGCACGCAGATGGAGGAAAGTGGCTGGTGCCAGGCCCATGGCCAGGATGGGTCGCCACCAGACCAGGCCTGGTCTGAGTTCCATCACTGCCAGGCTGGTCAGCAAATGCTGGACTGCAAACAGGGTGAAGACCACTGCCAGAAGCCTGTGCGCCAGCCGCGGCTCCGAACGCAAATTGGCGAGAAAAACCGCCATGATGGCCGACAGGGCGGCGGATATGTGGAGGACCGACAGCATCGAGACTTGATAAGGCGTCTCGCCCGCTTGTCCAAGATCGCGATTCTACATGTCCACAATCGCGCTTGAGGGCGCATGTCTGGCGCAAACCGGCTTGGCTGGGCTCACCCTGAAGGAGGCCCCGATGACCCATCCCCCTGCCTTGTCCCGTTTTGCCGCTGCCCTGATTCTGGGGATAGCGTTGACCCAACCCGCTTGCTCGCTCCCGGAGTCCGATGCGGACCTTATCATCCAGCACGCAACCCTGCTCAGCCCCGAGCGCGCCGCCCCGCTTGAGAACGCTTGGGTCAAGGTGAGCGGGGACCGGATCATTGGGATCGGAACGGGCCCGGTCGAGTCTGGCGATGCGCGAGTGGTCGATGCCGAGGGTGCCTATCTGACGCCAGGCCTGATCGACAGCCATGTCCATCTCTACCATGCGACCGGATTGCGGGCCCGCTATACCGATGATTACGCCAGCCTGTATCAGGGCTATATGGAGCAACAACCGCGCAGCTTCTTGTTTTACGGCTTCACCACAGTCATCGAACTCAATGCCGATGCCGAGACGAATGCCCGCTTTGAAGCGGCACCGCTTCACCCGCATTTGGTCCATTGCGGCCAGGGCATTGCGCTTTCGGATGGCTTCATGGCGCTTGAGCTTGAAGGGGCGCCAGTCGGCGATGCCTATCCCGGCTATCTCATCGACAGCTACGCCAACGGCCTCGTTCCCGAGGGCGCGAACCCCGCCGCTCACACGCCAGAAGCCGTTGTGGAGTCCGTCATCCGTCAGGGTGGTCAGTGCATCAAACTCTACTACGAAGAGGCTCTGTGGTGGCCTGGCGGGGCGCCAGACTTTCGTCTACCCTCGGTCGGGATCATTCGCGACGTGGTCCAGGCAGCCCATGCAGCCAATCTGCCGGTCCTGCTGCACGCCACCACCCCGGCGGGCCATGAATTCGCCCTTGAAACCGGGGTCGACATTCTCGCGCACGGCATGTGGGAATGGACCGGCCAGACTTTCACTGATCCGCGACCCTCTGCTGAGATCGCTGACATCGCCCGGCGCGTGGCCCTTTCGGACATCGCGGTGCAGCCGACCTTCCAGACCATCCGCAATACGGCTAGCCTGTTCGACACGTCCGTGCTCGAAGCCCCACGGTGGGCCGATGTGGTCCCGGCCGCATACCTCGACTATTTGCGCGGTGACGCCCAGGTGCAGCGCGAGAATTTCCTGACCATGTTCGGCGATATGATCGCAGAAGGCAGCGATGCCGAAGACATGGGAGCGGCCCAGTCAGCCTTCCTCGAGCGCTACAAAAACCTGATTTGGGAAATGTATGTCGAACACGCCCGTTTCCTGTTCGGGAGTGACACGGCGGTCGGCGGTTTCGGCTGGGCCTCACCTCCGGGTCTGGCGGGCTATTGGGAGATGCAGAACTGGGTGGATGCGGGCATTTCCCTCCCGACCCTGTTCCGGAGCATGACGATCGATAATGCCGCCGCCTTCGGGCTGGCTGGCGAGATCGGCTCGATCGAACCGGGCAAGCGTGCCGATATTCTGATCCTGCGGGCCAATCCACTGGTTGATGTGACCGCGTATGATCAGATCGAGCTGGTAGTTCTGGCTGGCGAAGTGATCGAACGCTCAAGCCTGTCTGCGCGGCAAATGGAGGCTCCGGGACGCTAGCGTCCGAACGCGCGAAATGCCTCGACGACCTGCAGATAGACATCCCGCTTCCACGGAATGATCAGATCCGGGATTTCCGCCAGCTCGCCCCAGCGCCAGGCATCGAACTCCACTTCGACATGGCGCTTCAGATCGATGTCGGCATCACAGCCATTGAAGCGAAGGGCAAACCAACGCTGCTTCTGACCGAGATGACGCTTTTTGTGGAAGCGCGGATCTTCGCGGACCGCTGGCGGATAATCATAGGCGAGCCAGCCGGGAATATCACCGAGCGGCTCGACAAGATCGGGACTGATGCCGGTTTCTTCTTCCAGCTCGCGCAGGGCTGCGAGCTCGGCGGTTTCGCCCTCATCCATCCCCCCTTGCGGCAATTGCCAGTTCCAGGGCGGCGGCGTGCCATCGCGGCGGCCTAGCCAGACCTGGCCCTGGGCGTTGAACAGGGCGATGCCGACATTGGCGCGATGATGGGGCCAGGGATCGCTTGGCTGCGACATTAGTGACCCGAAGCGGGCGGTGCCGGCGCATGATCGCCGCCACTCGAAGCCTCTGCCGGCGGACGCGACCAGCGATTATCGATCACTTGCTCAGGCTCGGGCTCCAGCGCGCGGGCCTCGGCCGCAAGTCTGGCCTGCAAGCGCCGCCGCGCCATCACGGCCGAGGGCGGCGCCAGCTGATAGCCGCGCGAGTCCAAGCTGTTAGCCCAGTCGCGGACATGGTTGACCGTGGTCGGATAGGAGAAGCCGGCACCGAGCGCGGCGCCGTTTTGCAGCGCCAGCGCCTCAAGCGTCAGGAGATGGTCGTCAATCGCCGTCGGGCTTGGATCCTCGTCGAGGACGCGATCGGCGATGGCATATTGAACGTCGGTCGCCTGGGCTGCAGTCTCGATTACCGTACGGCGTCCGGCACCATCATGCAGGAAGGCAAGACCGCGATCCTCCAGGCTTTGCAGCAGCTGCGTCATCGCCGTTTCCGAGGTCGAGAAGCGTGCGCCGAGATAGTTGGAAACCGCGAAATAGCCGGTGGTGCGGCTCAGAACCCATTCCAACCGTGCCAGATTGTCAGCCGGTGAACCGTCAGCCAGCAAGGTTTGCGGGCCTGGATCATTATTGGGGTAGTCGAAGGGTTCCATCGGTGCTTCGATCAGGACTTCATGACCGGCCGCGCGGGCCAGATCGACCCAGGTCTGCAGATCGCGGGTATAGGGCGCAAAGCTGAGCGCGATCGCTGGCGGCAGATCGTCAATTGCGCTCTGGGTCACTGCCCGGTTGAGCCCCATCCCGCCGATTACGACCGCGACGGTCGGTGCACCCGGATCCCCGTGGAAAGGCCGTGCATAGGCCCGCGAAGGGCGCAGGCCATTGGCGGCGATTATGGGGAGCGGCCCATCGGGTCCGTTCTCGCTGAGGCCGGGCAACGGCGCCGGCGCGAGCGCGTTTGCATTGGTTGAGCGGGCGGCATGGCGCGCTTCTGCCTCGGCCGGATCGGAACCGGCATTGTGAACGGGCGGCGCTTCGAACCGGTCCTCGACGCCGGCGAGGCGGACCTCGTCGCTGCCCGCCGGCTCAACAAACTGGATTCCAGGCGGTTGGTCGGTCGGCGCGATCCGCAATTCGGCGGCGGTATGGACCGTTTCGATCGGGGCGGGCGACACGCCGCCACGCGCTTGAGGCGGTTGCAGATCGGCTTTGCCAAACACGGCAACGCCCAGAATCACGACTGCGAACAGTGCCGTAGCGCCCAGGCCGGCAAAGAGCGGGGCCTTGATCGACAGCAGGGGTTCGACATGACGTAGGACGGCGCTGGACATGGGTGCGATCTTCGACAAGCGAGATTACCGGCAATGCGCCCGATCAGGCGCACCAATTCACCGTCGAAATTGCCCTGTCCCGGAAAAGAAACGGTTAACGTCACCGTTGCGAAGCCAGCCCCGCCGGCTCGATTGGGGCCGGCGGGGCTAAGGCTCGAGGCGGTCTGCCTAGTGCAGCGCCGCTTGCTGGCTCTCCATTGCCTGGCGCAGAATTTCGCGCGCCCGGGAGAGCTGGTAGTCCTCGGTCTCCGGCCAATCTGCTGGCGGTTGCTCGATCTCGGCGATATCAGCGTCCGCGCGTTCCGCGCCGGATTCGTTCTCCAGCGCGCCGGGCAGATCGGCTTCCAGCGTTGGGTGAGCGTTTTCAGCCTCGTCTTCGGAGATCGGGAAGGAGCTGATCTGGAGATCGGGCACAATGCCCGTTCCCTGGATCGACCGGCCCGCCGGGGTGTAATAACGCCCGGTCGTCAGGCGCAGTGCGCCGTCACGACCGCCGCGAAGCGGGATGATGGTCTGCACCGAACCCTTGCCGAAACTGGTCATGCCGACCAGTTCGGCGCGTTCGCGATCTTGCAGCGCACCGGCAACGATTTCGGCAGCACTGGCCGAGCCCTCATTGATCAGAACCACGATCGGAGCGCCGTTGAGCCGGTCACCCGGACGCGCATTATAGCGCTGGGTGTCGCGCGGATCGCGATTGCGGGTCGAAACGACCTCGCCGCCATCGAGGAAGACATCCGTCACCCCGATCGCCTGGTCGAGCAGACCGCCCGGATTATAGCGGATATCGAGGATCAGGCCGGGCAGAGGTCCGCCATTTTCCTCTTCCAGATCGGAAATGCCTTCGAGCAGCATTTCCGTGGTGCGCTCATTAAAGCCGGCAATGCGCAGATAGGGAATGCCGTCATCAATGCGGGTGGCGACGGTGCGCAGCGGGATGGTGTCGCGCACCAGCGTGACGTCAAACGGATCTTCGGTGCCGCGCGCAATGGTGATAGTCACCGGCTCGCCAACAGCGCCGCGCATCATTTCGACCGCACTGTCGACGGTGATGCCGATAATGCTGTCGCCGTCGACGGCGATAATGCGGTCATTGGTCCGCAGGCCGGCGCGTTCGGCCGGTGTGTCGCTGATCGGTGAAACAATGGTGATGTATTCGTCGCGCTTGGTCACTTCCATGCCCAGCCCGCCATACTCGCCGCGCGTTGTGACGCGCAGGTCTTCATAGGCATCGGGATTGTGATAGGCGGAGTGAGGGTCGAGCGATGCCAGCATGCCGTCAATCGCGGCTTCGATCAGCGCCGTCTGATCGGTCTCGGTGACGTAGTCGGACTCAATACGGCTCAGCACATCGCCGAACAGCTCAAGCTGGCGGAATGTCTCCGAATGGTCCTCCTGCCGGCCCTCAGCGGCCACACTGATGACCACAGCCCCGAGCGCGAACGCCAGGATTGAAGCGAAGACATTGATGCGCATACCAACTCGCGTCCTTTGTGCGCGAAAGTCCTATCCGGACCGTGCGCCGGATCTGAGCCAAGGCCCGGGATCCATTGCATTACCGTCTCTACGTAGCTCCAGATACAATTCTGGGGCCGTTTGCCCGGCATCGGGCATTGCACCAACCGGTTCGCCTGCCAGAACGCTCTGTCCGGCACTGGCATAGGTTACAGCCATCCCGGACAACACGATATAGTAGCCTTCTCCGACATTAAGGATCAACAGTCCGCCATAAGTACTGAACGGTCCTGCGAACTCAACGCGGGCGTCGAAGGGCGACACTACCTGCGCCTCGCCGCGAGTTCGAATGAAAATTCCTTCAGACGCTGTGCCATCTTCAGCCACATCGGCAAAGCGGCGCACCACTTCGCCGGTCGCGGGCGGCCGCAAGCGACCCCGCGCATCGGCAAAACGCAGGGTCTGCAAGGGTTCGTCGGGGGCACGCGCCGCGACCAGATCGCGCGACGGACGCATATGCGGTGCCGGAATCGTGTCCGGTAATTCGATCCGGCGCGGACTGAGATTCGGCATAACCTCGGCCATATGGGTCAATTCGGTCAGAAGCGAGCGAATCGAACGAGCCCGCTCGCCGGCCGAACTCGACGCCTCAAGGAAGGCGACCGCCTCGTCGCGCCGCCGTGCCTCCAGGCTGCGCCGCTCGGCAATCAGAACCTGCAATTCCAGCCGCTGCGCCGACAGGGCATCTTCGGCACTGGCCAGAACAACGCCCTGGCTCTCGATATCGGCGCGGACTGATCTGAGACGGGCAAGCTGCTGCGACAGGGCCTCGGCCCGCTCCCGCAAGGCTGGCGCGACCTGGGCCATCAAGGAGGCGGCGCGGGCCGCTTGGGCGGCATCGTCGGGGGCGGCCAGGATGGCTGGCGGGGTCTGGGTTTCGATCCGCTGGATGGCGGAGAGGATATCGGTCAGGGATTCGCGCTCGGCGGCCAAGCGGGACAGAATATCCGTCTCCTCGGTACCCAGTTGCGTCAATGCGTTGGTGGCAGCCAAGGCGGCCTGTTCGCTATTGCCAACACGTTGACCCAGCTCGACCAATTGCCTTTGCATCAGCGCGATTTCCGAGGCGACTTCATCAGCCTGTTCGCGCGCGGCCTCGGCGCGGGCCGCCGCCTGGCGCTCTTCCAGTTCCAGCTGTTCCGCGGTTGCCGCATCGGCAGGCACGGGGCCTGCGGGCTGGGCCTGCGACAGCAGGAGGGAGAGGAGGAGAAAATACATCCGCTGACGCTAGCTGCTTCCCGGTTAACGCTTATTCACGATGATAGGGCGTGCCGGCCAGGATCGACACGGCGCGGTAGATCTGTTCGGCGAGCATGACGCGCACCAGCTTGTGCGGCCAGACCGCCGGCCCGAAGGCGAGCATCAGGTCGGGCGCCGGCAACACATCCCGGTCATGACCATCCGCGCCGCCAATGCAGAACACCGCCTCGCGGCAGCCGCCATCGCGCCATTCGCCCAGCTTGCGGGCCAGATCAGGCGATTTGAAGGCCTTGCCGCGCTCGTCCAGCAGCACGAATTTGACATCCGGGCCAAGGCATTCGGCCAAGGCCCGGCTTTCATCGGCTTGTGTTTTGAGATTGCGGTTGTCGATCTGGGTTTCCAACATCGGTCCCAGACCGATGCTGCGTCCCGTGACCGAACAGCGATTGATGTAATCATCGACGAGCTCGCGTTCCGGTCCGGAACGGATACGCCCGATCGCTGCCATGCGAAGCTTCACTCAGACGGCCGCGTCTGCCGAAGATGCCGGCGTTTCCGGATCGACCGACCACATCTTCTCCAGATTGTAGAAGCTGCGCACTTCCGGGCGGAACAGATGGATGACGATATCGCCCGCATCAATCAGCACCCAGTCACAGGTCTGCAAACCCTCGACGCGCGGCTTGACGCGACCGGTTTCCTTGAGGGTATCGATCAGGTGATCGGCGATCGCGCTGACATGGCGCGATGACCGGCCTGACGCGATGACCATGATGTCGGTGACTGAAGACTTGCCGCGAAGATCGATCGCTACAACGTCTTCGGCCTTGTCGTCATCGAGAGTTTCGAGGACTAATGCTTCCATTTCCTCGAGGGGACCGTCTTCTCCGATGACCCGGACGGCTGCAGCCGTTTCTTCCTTGGTCCGGCGCGATGTTTCCGTAGACAGGGCGGGTGTCCTTTCTGACAACCAATACAATCTCGTGCCTATATCACGCTTTCGCGTTTGGTTCGAGCCAATGCAGCGAGAAGAGTTCAGCTGGGTCAGACCAGCTCTGGAGCAGATCGAAGCCGGCCGAGCGGGCCAGAGCCTGGAAGCTCTCCGGCGTGAATTTGTGCGAGTTCTCGGTGTGAAGTCGCTCGCCCTTGGCGAGGGAAAACTCTTGCCCAGAGACTTGAAACCGCTGAGCTTCCAACGCTTCGAGATGCATTTCGATACGGGATTTCTCGGGATTCCAGACCGAAACATGCTGGAGCAGTGCCGGATCGAGCGTGCCGCCAAGCTCCGCATTGATGCGGGCAACCAGGTTCAGGTTGAAGGCCGCGGTGACGCCTTGGGCATCGTCATAAGCAGCTTCGAGCGTCTCAGGTGATTTGACCCGGTCGGCGCCAATCAACACCGCATCGCCTTTGCGCATACCCTTGCGGAAACCAGCCAGCACATCACGCGCGGCGTCAGGTTCGAAATTTCCAATAGTTGATCCCGGAAAGAACAGGATCCGGCGGCCATCCGGCAGAGGCAGATGGTCAAGCGACAGGCCGGTCGTGAAATCGGCGTAGATGGCGCCAATCCGCAGGTCTGGATAATCGCGCGCCAGCTCATCGCAGGCGGCAATGAGATGGTCGCCAGAGATATCAAGCCCGACATAGCCGGCCGGCTGGTCGAGGGCATCGAGCAGTTTTCGGATTTTTACGCTCGAGCCGGAACCCGGCTCAATCACCACTGCGCCCGGGCCGGCACGCCGGGCGAGCTCCGGACCGATCCGGTCGAGCAGGGTCAGTTCGGTCCGTGTCACATAATATTCGGGCAGATCGGTGATCTGGTCGAACAGGGCCGAACCTGCGGCGTCATAGAAGTAAACCGGCGGGATGGATTTCGGTTCCGCCGTCAGCCCGGTCAACACATCGCGCAGGAAATCGCCGGCCGGCGGCTGCTGGTCGTCGAAGAATTCGAGCGCGGCATGAAAGGGGGGTTGGCCGAGGGAGAGGTCGGTCATGAAGAGGCCTGCCTGCTGTGGATCGGAAAGTTCAGGGCCGCGCGCGCAGCGCGGTCGAAGAATGCCAGTCTAACGGTTCTATCAGATAGGTCCACGCGGGTGCCTTTTTTAGAGGCAGCGCAGCAAGGCCCTGTTCACGAACACGTGAGTTCGCATGTAGTCGCACAGCCGGGGCGAGACGGGCCCGGACGGCGTCGTGCGGGCGGGAGATGACGGCAATCGGGAGCGAGGCGAAAATCTGGCGCCACTGGCCCCAGCGGTGGAAGCTCTTGAGATTGTCAGCTCCCATCAGCCAGACAAAGCGCACGCCGGGATAGCGTTGTTGCAGAGCGCGGACGAGGTCGATGGTGCGATTGCTGCCCAGTCGCGCCTCGATATCGCTGACCACCATGCCGGGCCGGTCAGCCAGTGCCGCGACGGCGGCCATCCGGTTGTCCAGTTCGCCGGCGCGGCGGGGTTTCAACGGGTTCTGCGGCGAGACCAGCCACCAGACCCGGTCGAGACCGAGACGTCGTTTTGCAGCTTCAGCGACGTGGAGATGACCCTGATGCGGTGGATCGAACGTGCCGCCGAACAGGCCGACCGTCATGCCGCGCGCCAACGCCTCGCCGCGAAGCGCGGGAGACGGTTTCGGCACGCTGATCAGCCGGCCACGCGTCGTCGGACTGGAGCGGCGTTCAGACATCGAGCCCTCCGATGGCGCCTGCATTGTTGAGCACGATATCGTCGGCATGGATCAGGGCCGCAGCACGCCGGTATCCAAGCAGAGCTTCAATCTCGCTGGTCCTGCGGCCGCATATCCGACGCGCATCGCTGGAAGCATAACCGCTGACGCCGCGCGCTATCACGGCGCCATCCGGCCCGGTAATCCGCACCGCGTCGCCGCGCTCGAAATGCCCGTCGACAGCGATGGCCCCGACTGGCAGGAGCGACTTGCCGGCTCGTAAGGCAGTGGCGGCGCCGGCATCAATGCGGATCTCGCCATTCGGGCTGTTGGCGCCAGCAATCCAGGCGGCACGGGCGCTGACGGCCGATCCGGTCGGGTGGAACCAGCTGCCGCAACCCGCTTGCCGCAAGCGCAGGATGGGCTGCGGTGCCGCACCGGGCCCGATCACCGTGGCGCAGCCCGAGGCCGTGGCGATTTCGGCCGCGAGGACTTTCGAGCGCATGCCGCCCGTACCGACCCCGGTCAGCGCATTGGTGTCGCCCGCCATGGCGTGAATTGCGGTATCGATCCGTTTGATGTCCGGGACAAGTCTTGCATCGGAATGCGTGCGCGGATCGCGGTCGAACAGGCCCTCAATATCCGACAGCAGGACCAGAAGCTCGGCCCCGACCAGTTGGGCAACGCGCGCCGCAAGCCGGTCATTATCGCCATAGCGAATCTCGTCGGTGGCGATAGTGTCATTCTCATTGACCACCGGGATCGCACCGAGATCGAGCAGGGTGTGCAGGGTGGCGCGGGCATTGAGCCAGTGGCGGCGCGATTCGGTGACGTCGAGCGTCAGCAAGGCCTGCGCGGTGGCGCGGCCATGGCGGGCGAAGGCGCGTTCCCATTCGCCAACCAGAACCGGT
>TARA_R110002051_G_scaffold57845_5_pt1 | contig 16092 bp, 19 predicted proteins | sample TARA_R110002051 | Tara Oceans TARA_R110002051 (sample SAMEA4397023) | marine metagenome | biome: Polar Biome; feature: [MES] marine water layer (ENVO:01000295) within the mesopelagic zone...; material: water (ENVO:00002006), including particulate matter (ENVO:01000060) such as......
AAGGAAGTGGAGAAATGGCTCCGAGAGCAAAAGCCATGATTAATGACTTTTACTTTCAAAGGGGTATCCCTGCGGGTCCGGTAGGAGAAGCAGTAAGAAGATCTCCGGTTCCTATAGTCGGGACTTTAGGAAATGAGCCAGAAGAAATTATTGAAACAGATGTTTCTTATACTCCACAACAGAGTGAGGCGCCCCCTGCTAACAGGGACTTCAATTTGATGAACCCTAGTCATCCACCAACAAACCGACGACCTCTGTCAACTCCTGTTTCGCCTCAATTTACCCAAGCCGCACCGCCCCCCGATCCAGAGGGTGGAATTGCCTCTGTTTCTTTTGAAGAGTTGTTTCCGTTTGATAGTACAGGTAGGACTATTAGCAACAGGCGGTCAGGTAATGAGGAACCTCTAGCTAAGGGTGGGATTGGGTCGCTGGTTTAAACTATCCACTCTTTATACCCTTCGTTCATGACTTTTGCGCTAATGTCTATTTTACTGCGTAAAGCCTGTAAGATTTTTTCATCTATGGTGTCTTTAGCAATGATGTCCACATAGGTGACTTTATTGGTTTGACCAATACGATGCGCTCTATCTTCACTTTGTAGGCGTACTTCTAGGTCGTATCCATTGCTAAAATAGATCACTGTTTTAGCTTCTGTTAGGGTTAAACCATAGCCCCCTGTTCGTGGTTGCCCCACAAAGAACCTTAGAGGCGATTGAGGGTCCTGAAACTTTTCTACTATGGATTGCCTATCTTCTGATTTAGTTTGCCCATAGAAGATCTCCACGCTTTCTGGGCCGTACTTTAAATCCCCTTCTGGTGTTTTAGCTGTAGCAATAGCCTTTTGTATTTCTAACAAATTCTGGGTAAAAAAGCCCCAAATAATCACCTTACCCTGTGTTTCTTCTAAGGTAGCCATGAGTTCAGTTAGCTTATGGGATTTAAGGGGCAGTATGGTTCCTTCTTCTGTTTTAGTGAACCCCGAACAAACCTGCTGCAACCGCAATAATTGGGTCAATATAGTAGGGGCAGTGACCAGTTCCTTAGATTCTATAAAGGCCATCGCGTTGTTTTTTAAATCAGTATAGATCTTTTGTTGTTCTTCGGTGAGGGCTACCTCACGCTTTATGTAAATTTTATCCGGTAAATCTAAACATTCTTCTTTTCTTACACGGTAGCTAAACTGAGTTAAAAGTTCATTCAATTCAGTAAGGTTTTGGTAGCCTACAATAGAGTTAAAACTATGGGTGCTAATAGTACGGCGCACCATTTTAGCGTATCTGTTTTGAAAGCTCCAAAAAGACGATTGTTGTAAGCATTCTTCTTCTAAGAATTCACACTGTGAGTAAAGGTCAATAGGGCTTTTAGTAACGGGACTTCCGGTTAGTATCCTGCGGTAAGGGGACAGTTTTCTTAGTTTCAATAGATTTTTAGTACGCGCCGCTCTGGGGGACTTAATAGTGGTGCTTTCGTCTATCGCTAACATTGCTTGTCTACACCCTAAAAACTCTGCTGCTTTTTCATACCCCCGCTTAGTGCTTAGTGCTTCTATATTCATTAAGAATATTTTAAGGTTGTGGTTCACATCATTTAGCGTATCTAACTCTTTTAACTTTTTCTGTGTTTTATGTGGAGACCATACAACCATATCTGTTTGAATATGAGTTGGTAAGTGCATTGGGATTTCTTTGCGTTCCCAATTTCTGTAAACACTTTTAGGGGCGATAATTAATACAGAATCAATAGCGCCTTTGTCATACAGCATACTGAAATTATCAATGAGTACTTTTGATTTACCTGTACCCATATCCATGAAAAAAGCATAATAACTTTTATCCCAGGATCGTTTTAACGCTTCCAACTGATGAGCGTATGGAGGGAGCTTAAACTTGTATCTCATACTGTCTCTTTCTTTGACGATATGTTTGTGTGCTATAACTTTACTATATAGTACCATATAAAATAATTAAGTATTAAATTTTAACAACTTCTATAATATACAATATACAATATATGACTAAACTCCCTACTTTCGGGGACGCGCGAGCTACTTAAGATAAAAATATATTGGTTTTTGTTTTTTGTTTGTGCCTATAATACAAAGCTAGCTATATAGTTATGTGGAGAAAGACATGACAGTTTACATCGTACAGGAACTCCGTGGCCGAAATTTTTCTGATGCCACAAGTTTTGGCGACTGCGAAATACTTCTACCCGCCGACGTTCAAACTTATTCTACTGCACCTGTTATCAGAAAGCTGAACAGTCGTTTAGCTAACTTTAATGATAAGGACTATTTGTTGTTAGCGGGAGATCCTGCTGCCATTGCGCTATGTGCGTCTATAGCAGCAAGAATAAACAATAATCGTTTTAAGATGTTGAAGTGGGATAGGGTGGATGAAAAGTATTACCCCCTTGAAGCAGACATTACAGGGAAAAAGGTAACAGATGAAAAAATTTGACGAGGTAGCATTAGAGTTAGAAGAATTAAGTAGTGAGGGGTTAAGTGCCGTTAGCAAACTCGCGCTAAAAATGCGTCAAGCACAGGAAAAATTACTTTTAGCAGAAGAGTTGGTTAAAGACTGGAAGGCCATTTTCAGAGAAATATCTGAAGAGCAACTTCCAGAAGCAATGGCAGAATTAAATTTATCTTCACTAGATTTAGAAGATGGTTCTAGCATCTCGGTAAGCCGGTATTACAGTGCTAGTATCCCAAAAGATAAGCAAAACGAAGCCTTTACATGGCTTGTTGATAACAAACATGGAGACTTGATTAAAAACCAAGTGTCCGTTAATTTTGTGCGAGGAGAAGAACTTAAAGCACAGGAATTTGCTGATGAATTAATAGGCAAAGACTTAGCAGTAAATACCCGTAAATGGGTAGAGCCTATGACTTTGAAAGCATTTTGTAAAGGGCAGACCGAAAAAGGGAATCATATACCTAATGATTTATTTGGTCTGTATATTGGTAACAAAGCCAAACTAAAACAATGAGGTGACAAATGTCAAATGAAAAAGCAGGAAGTGTAGGAAGCGTGGGGGGTGTTGCAACGCAACAATCTAAAAACCTTGTAAGTACTGATCGTTTCGAGGAGTTGGAGTTTAACGGGTTAGAAGAGGTAGGAGCTGAAGATTTAGCTATTCCTTTTATACGGGTGTTACAATCAGGAAGCCCCCAAGTTAAGAAATCAGATGGTGCTTATGTAAAAGATGCCGGTGAAGGAGACATTTATAATTCGGTGCAAAATATTATTTATGACGGGAAGACAGGCATAAAAGTAATTCCCTGCTACTACAATAGAAGGTTTGTAGAATGGATTCCTAGAAACCAAGATGGCGGAGGTTATGTGGGAAGCCACCTTGTAAACGACCCGATAGTTCAGACAACAGTACCCAATGAAAAAGGTACACCTATTTTACCTAATGGGAACGAGTTACTAAATACAGCTAACTTCTACTGTTTGGTGCTTATAAATGACCAACCGCAACACGTTTTAATTCCAATGAGTAGTAGTAAGTTGAAGAAAGCTAAACAGTGGATAACAATGGCCCAGACTAAAACCTTTACTAAGGAAAATGGTCAGGTCTCTGTGCAACCTCTGTTTGCCAATGTCTATCATTTAACTACTGTTAGTGAAACTAATAAGCATGGAACTTATGCGAACTGGGCGGTTAAACACGAAAAATCTTTAGATATTACCGCTAGCCCGATGGAAGAAATGTGGTTTGAAACCGCTTTTAGTTTTGCTAAATCTGTAAAAGCAGATGAAGTGCGTGCAGTAGACTCACCTGAAAATGTAGATACAGTAACGGATTCTGATGATAATGCAGTGATGTAGTTGTAGACTTGATGACACTAGCTGAAGAATTCAATCTATTATTTAAGGGTAGCGACATTGCTCACGGAACTTTTATTGTAAATGGTAGCCGAGATAGGGATGGAAAAAAGCAAGGGACTGCAAAGGTAATACGAGAATCTCCTACCACTGAATTATGGGAAAAGCATTTAAAGGGTGGGGTTGGTTTAGGTATCATCCCTATTAGAAGTGACAATACCTGTAAGTGGGGCGCGATTGATATTGATGAATATGATGTTGATCACAATGAAATTGTTAACACCATCAGAGCCAATAAAATTCCGGCCATTGTGGGAAGGACTAAAAGTGGGGGAGCTCATGTTTGGGTGTTCCTTACTGACCCTGTAGAAGCAGCAGATATGCAGCGCCGAATGACGGAGTTGGCTGCTGCTTTGGGTTTTAGTGGAAGTGAGATCTTTCCTAAACAAACCACCATTCTTCTCGATAGAGGAGATACGGGTAATTTTCTTAACATGCCATATCATTCTGCGAAGCATAGTACTCGCTACGCTTTTGATGATAATGGACAAGGTTTAACTGCTGAACAGTTTATAGAGTATGTTAAGCCGCATGTGATTACCCCTGCTATATTTCATAAGCTAGATTTTAGCTTTGGAATAAAAAAGAAGGGGCATTTAGATCAAGGTCCACCCTGCTTGCAGCATTTATGTTCGCAGGGTTTTGGTGAAGGGTCTAGAAATAATGCTCTTTTCAACTTAGGTGTTTATGCAAGATTGTATGACAGTGAGAACTGGGAAAATCTTGTTCAAAAGTATAATATTGATTATCTCCTTCCTCCGTTAAGTCACGGTGAAGTTGGAACAATAATAAAGCAGCTTGGTAAAAAGGAATATTTTTACAAGTGTGAGGACCAACCTATAAAGCCTTTTTGTAATAAAGAGGTTTGTAAGAGTAGAAAATTCGGGGTTGGTCCAGGAGCTTTAGGCAGTGATTTAAGTAGCTTAACTAAAATAGATGGTGATCCCCCTATTTGGATATTAAACGTAGATGGTAATCGCGTAGAGCTTTCTACTAATGGATTAACTTCCCAAGTGCAGTTTCAAAAAGAGTGTGTAAGCCAGATAAATAAGTTTCCTATAACAGTTGCTCAAAGAGGATGGCAAGTTAGAATACAAACCCTTTTGGATAATCTCACTGTAGTAGAAGTCCCGCCCGATGCTACGTTTAAAGGAGAATTTGAAGAGCTGCTCTATTCTTTTTCTGCAGAAAGAGCTAAAGGAGAAGACAGAGAAGATATTTTACAGGGTATAGCGGTGTGGATAGATGAGCGGGTTTACTTTCAAATCAAAGACTTAAAGAAACATTTAACTGTCAATGATTTTAACCACTACACCTCTAATAAGATTACCTTACGTTTACAAGATTTAGGAGCAGAGAAAATGTTTTGGAGGGTAAGAAATAAAGGGGTGCATGTTTGGTCTCTTCCTCAAAACTATTACTCAGATACGGAGTTAGAAATACCGTTACCTCCGATTCCCCAAGAAGATATTTTATAGTGAAAATAATTTTGGGGCCTCCAGGAACAGGGAAAACAACAAGGTTATTGAATTTAGTAGAAAGTTATTTAGAAAAAGGAGTAGCCCCCGATAGAATAGGGTACTTTGCTTTTACTAGAAGAGCAGCTAAAGAAGCAGTGGATAGAGCTTGCTTGAGGTTTAATCTAAGTAAAAAAGATTTACCTTACTTTAGAACATTGCACAGTTTGGCTTTCATGCAAGCGGGGTTAACCCACAGTCAGATCATGACTGCACAGAAGTATCAAGAAGTAGCTGATTGGTTAAAGATTGGTAATTTCTTTATTGATAAACATTCTAATGATCAAGGCCCGTTTAAAGATTTTGGATACGGGGATAAGTTCTTAGAGCTTATAAACATTTCTAAGATTTTGAAACAACCGTTACAGAAAGTGTACACAGAAAGTATTGTTCCTCTCAAAACAGATTGGGCTAGAGTAAAGTATGTGGACAAAGGTCTAGATCATTGGAAGAAAACTTACGGGCTATTTGATTTCACAGATATGCTTGAATACTTTAATAAGAATAAGTTGTCCCCTAAGTTTGATGTTTTGTTTATAGATGAGGCTCAAGATTTAAGCCCCATCCAATGGGAAATGGTTAGGGGATTAGAAGAAAACAGTAAGATATGTTACGTCGCGGGAGACGATGACCAAGCTATCTTTAGATACGCAGGGGCAGACGTGAAGCATTTTATTGAGTTAAAGGGAGAGGTAACTTTATTAAACCAGAGCTACAGAATTCCTTTTAGTCACCATGCTTTGTCTACTGATGTTATTAAAAGAATTGTAGGGCGCAGAGAAAAGACATTTTCCCCACGAGATGAGAGGGGGGAAATCCAGTGGCACAGCCACTCCGAGCAAGTTGATTTAAGTGAAAACGATTGGCTGTTGTTGAGTCGCACTACTCGAGGAGCGAAACAAATAGAAGAAGAGGTTAGAAGAAGGGGCCACTTGTATTCTTTTAATAGCTCACAAAGTATTGACTCTCAAGTTTTAGAAGCGGTTAGAATATGGGAACTGTTGTTACAGGGAGAGCGTGTTACTGCCGAAAAAGTTAGGTTAACGTATAAACAAATGTTCTCTAAATCACAGGTGGCTTATGGACAAAAAGCTATGCCTAAAGGTGAAGAAGGAACCTTCTACTCTTTAACAGAATTGAAAGCAGAGCATGGCCTACTTCATAGCTTACCGTGGGACATTGGTCTGGGGAAAATAGCAGAAGATGATAAAAACTATATAAAGGCTTGCTTGAGAAAAGGTGAGTCTTTAAATAAAGAGCCACGTCTTAGGATTTCTACTATTCATTCTGCTAAAGGAGCGCAAGCCAGTAATGTTATGTTACTAACTGATGTGATGAAACGCCCTTACTCTATGTGGAGAAAGACAGATCACTATGAAGAGGATGAAGCACGAGTTTTTTATGTGGGATTAACCCGAGCATTGAAAGAGTTACACTTGGTACATCCTATGTATAGTCAGGGTTATAACTTACCTTATTAGCTTTATGAAAAATAAACAGGCATACTTTATATAGTATAAATAACTTGTTCTCAAAGAAAGGAGAATCATATGGATTCAACCCACACAGAACTTAAAGAAATGCCATTCATAGATGACAAACAGTTAATCAACAGTGGGTTTTACGATTGGATTGTTGAGCGTCATGAAATGTACCGTAGGCGAGTGGGGGAGCTTGCCCCTTTTACCCCTATCACATCCGTAAATCACACCGTTCCTTCTAGCCAAAGAGCTCCTTGGACTGATGACCCTATTCTTCAGAAGTATAAGTTTACTAATCCGTTTAGAGAAAACGATGCAGTAACTATTTGGATGCGTGAAAACTTCCGCCCAAAGACAGAAGAAAAAGCCACACAACAGAACAATATACTCAACGCTGCCCTGTTTAGAATGGTAGGCACGATAGAGTTTGCCGAAGAGTTTTTAGAACAGCATGGGTGGATAACAGCACATCACTTTGATCCTAAAAAGATAAAGCAAATTATACAGTCGCGTATAGGTAGAAAACAAAAGTGTTTTACGGGCGCGTATATAGTTACTAATCAAGGCATTAAAGCCCCGAAAAGCCAAGTGGTTATAGATAATTTTATTACCCCGCTATGGGAATCAATGCAACCTCCCCGCAAATTTCCTTTAGGTGATACCGTTAACCATATCACTGGCAACCCTTTTACTTCATGCAGGGCGCTTCATAGTGAGTTAAGTAAATTTAGGGGATTTGGTGGAGGAGGATTTATGGCTTACGAGGTGGTTTGTGATTTATTACATACCCCCACCTACACCACACCCAAAGAGATACTCAGCAATGTACGTGGCCTTTCAGGAAGATCTCTTGGAGAGGCAAGACTTATAAACCCCACCGACTATGTTGTAGACAGATATAGTTGGGCTAATGCCGGTCCTGGAGCTTTGCGTGGACTTAACCGTATATGGAAGGAAGATCTTAAGAAGAGACAGTCTCCAAAAGAAGCCTTATTCAAGATGCGTTATCTACTTTCTTCTAAGTACATGCTTCATGAAATAGCACACAAAAGAGGTTATAAACCCATCGCTTTTGGTGATGTTGACATGCGCTGTATAGAGCATAGCTTATGTGAGTTTGACAAATACATGCGGGTAAAGGAAAATCAAGGAAGGCCACGTTCTATCTGTAAATACAAAGTAGGTGGAGTCTACCCTATAAAAAGAGGACCAGTTGAATGAAAATCTTAATGACGCTTTACCAAATACAAGATTACGGTGGGATAATAAACCATCTTGAAAATCTCACACACGGGTTCAGGCGTAACGGTCATCAAGTAGATGTGGTTATGTTATGTCCTAGACACAAGATCATTAACGTAAAATCCAAGCGTACAGACTGGCAAGTTAATCCAGAAGGTACAGGTTATAAGTTTAACCAAGCTAGAGGATGGACAGGGTTGCCTAAAGTACCTTACCTAAACGCAACCGCTCGAGAAGCCTTCAGAGACCGCTGCGAGGAATATGACGGGGTGTTGTGGCACATACCTGTACCTACCTTAAACAAAGAAAACAAAGGTGTTGCGGAGTGGGTAGAGTTATATAATCCACGAGCTAAAAACTTTGCCATTCTTCATGATGGTAACTTCCCTAAACTGTATCCTCACTTAAACCATGTCAAAGATTATTTTAAAGGGTTGATATGTGTACATGAGGCCGCTTACAACTCGGCCGCTACTATTGACCTAAAACGTATATTAATTGTTAACCCCTTTGACCTACGCGCATGGCGTAGAAATCCTGAGGGCTTTGCTCCGTTAGGTTTTGATGCAAGAAATGGATTTACTTCAGTACAGATTTTTAAAGCATGGAAAAGGGTGGACGAATTAATACGCGCTATTCCTTTAATGAACAGTACTCAACATAAACGTATTGGGGGGGCGGGAATTGAGTACCGCTATATGACAAGTGAGGATAAGTGCAAACCTAAATATTATAATGAACATGGCACAAAAATCTGGGACGAAGCTCTCAGAAGAGGAATGATGTATTTGGGAACTATCCCAACCTCTAGTGTGTATGCCCATTTAATGCAATCTAAACTACAGGTAGACCCAAGTTGGTCTTATAAGTATGCCGCCTACGGAGCTCATTTTAACCGTACAACTGTAGAGGCCATGATATGTGGTGCAGTCCCTATGGCAACTGACCTAGGAATGACAGACAGTAAAATATTTAAACCAGATCTTAACTATGTACAAATTCCCCACGATACCACTCCCAATTATTACGCTGCCTTACTTGACCATTGTTTAAGTGAAGACTATAAGGTGCAGTGGCAAACAATACGTGAGAACAACTTAGAGTTATTACCAAGATTTGATCTACAAAAAGTGGCAGGTGCTTATGCAAATGTTATTCAATGGTTAGATTTTACTGATCGAGACACAAACCAATATAGTGCCGACAAAGGACTGTTAAGTGACGAAGTAAGGGAAGCCTCCAAGAAAAATTTAAAATTCTTTGGTATAGGGGCTGACTTAGTAGAGGAGGATTAAAAGATGTATACCTTTAGTGTACGGGGTCCAAGCGAGGGTTTATCTCGTGTCATGGAAGCACTCTTAATAGAAGGAAAAAGAAAGGATAGTCGTAACGGTGAGGTTATAGCTTTTAATTCCCCTGTTTTAATAGAGTACTGTAACCCAGTAGAAAGAGTGTTGTTTTACCAACAACGAGATGCGAATCCTTTTTTCCATTTAATGGAATCATTGTGGATGCTCAATGGGAGAAGAGATGTAAAGTTTGTGGATAAATACAATAGCCGTATCCATGAATTTTCAGATGATGGGAAAATATTCCATGGGGCATACGGATATCGGTGGCGTAACTGGTTTAAGAAAGACCAATTAGAAATTGCTGTTCAGCGTTTAAGAACTTATCCCGACGATAGAAGAACGGTGGTCTCTATGTGGGACGGTAACTCAGATTTAAGAGAGGATAACCTTATTAATGATTTACCCTGTAACACCGCTATTTATTTTAACCTTCACTCAGACACTAACAAGCTAGACATGACTATAACTAATCGAAGTAACGATTTGATATGGGGGACGTTTGGAGCTAATGCTGTTCACATGAGTGTTTTACATGAGTACATGGCAGCAAGAGTAGGTGGAAAGATAGGGAGTTATTACCATTTTACTAATAACCTTCATGCCTATAGTCATCTGCTAGAAAAATTAAAAGGGTTGCCACGAGAGTATGACCCTTACTTAACATTAGGGGAAGACGGGCTTTCTTATAAGCCTCCTCCTTTAGTTACTGTTCAAGAAACATTTGATGTAGAGCTTGACAGTTGGATGGCCGATATCCAGGATTCGAAACAGTACCTCAATGATTATTTATCTGAAACTTGTAGCTTCGTAAGAAGTTCATGGGCGGAGTATAAAAAAGATAACTTAACTAAAGCAATTGAACTAGCGGAGAAAATAGATGACAGAGCTTGGAGAAGAGCATGTACCGAATGGTTGTACCGGAGAATCCACAAAAGATCCTTACATTGAGGAGGCGGTTTCTAACTTTTTCTCCCATCCATTAAGCCAGCAGATGCTGAGAGTGTGTATAGCAATGCAGTCGGACATAGAAACACTTATAGAAAAAGAAAAAGATTATGGGGACAGTTGGAAAAAGCGTGGGGGAGTAGGGGCATATATGATGTTAGCCCGTAAATGGGATAGAATTGAAAACACTGTGAAGAGCCAAGAACATTCTTACGATGTTTTTAGAGCTATGATGGAAGACCGGAGAGATGATGGCTTACTCGATGATATACGTGACTTGCGTAGATACCTGCTTTTAGTAGAGTCTGAGGTTTTAAACCTTGATGAATGAGATGGACAAAAAGGTTTTAGCTGAGTGTAAACACAACTGTACCAGTCGCAATATTTCTTTTAGGACATTAAAGAACCATTGGCCTATATGTCCTGTTTGCAAACAGCCTCTAATTGTTCGGCCTACTAAACCCTTGTTAAAGGAAGACCAAGATGCAGATTCCGTTAATTCAACCCCAGACTGAATGGGTAATGCCCGACGGGTATCCAGACTTAGACGAGTATAGAGAAATTGCCATTGACCTAGAAACTAAAGACCCCAACCTTATGATTTGTGGCTCAGGATGGGCTAGGAAAGATGGGCATGTTATAGGGATTGCGGTGGCAGTGGAAGGTAGGAGTTGGTACTTTCCCATACGACATGAGATAGGCAGTAACTTTGATCCACGTATCACTTACAACTGGTTAAGGGATGTTGTATCTAAAGACAGAGATTATATTTTTCACAATGCCCCTTATGATGTTGGTTGGTTAAGGGCAGAAGGAGTATTAGTAAAAGGACGCATTGTAGACACAATGGTTTGCGCCCCTTTAATAGATGAAAACCGTTTCTCTTATTCTCTTAATGCACTCAGCCGAGACTACTTACAAGAGAACAAATCAGAGAAGGGGCTGCGCGAAGCAGCAGAAGCCTTTGGCGTTAATGCTAAAAGTGAAATGTATAAATTACCTGCTCAATATGTCGGACAGTATGCAGAACAAGATGCTCGCTTAACCCTTCGGCTATGGCAACAGTTCAAGGGGTTAATTCAGAAAGAAGAAGTCAGCAATGTTTTTGATTTAGAGTTAAAGGTTTTAAAAGTAATAATAGATATGCGGGAAAGAGGAGTACGCATAGATTTAGATAAAGCCGAGGTTATAAAAAAGAACTTAGAACAAAAAGAAAATCTTTTGCTTAAAGAGATTAAAAGACAATCCAATATAAAAGTAGAGATTTGGGCAGCAGAAAGTGTGGCTAAGGTGTTTGATTCATTAAGTCTATCCTATAAGAAAACTGAAAAAACAAATGCTCCTAGCTTCACTAAAAACTTTTTAAAAAATCACAGTCACCCTGTAGCTCAAATGGTTGTGCAAGCCAGAGAGTTTAATAAAGCACGAACCACTTTTATAGACACAATTTTAAAACACCAAGTAAAGGGCAGAATACATGCCGAGTTACACCCCTTGCGTAGTGACTTCGGTGGCACTGTTACAGGAAGATTTAGTTACAGTAATCCTAACTTACAGCAGATACCTGCCCGTCATGGGGAAATAGGACCAATGATTCGTAGTCTCTTCCTACCAGAGGAGGACTGTGAATGGGGTTCGTTTGACTATAGTAGTCAAGAGCCACGTATTGTTGTTCACTACGCAAAGTTGATGGGTTTTAGGGGAGCCAGTGATTTTGCAGACCAGTACCAAAAAGATCCTCGCACAGACTTTCATCAAATGGCGGCTGACATTGTAGGTGTTCCACGCAAACAAGCTAAAGATATTAACTTAGGTTTGTTCTATGGAATGGGAAGTAACAAGTTAGCTGAAACGCTTGGTTTAGAATTAGAAGATGCGAAAGAACTTTTTGCAATCTATCATAAGAAAGTCCCTTTTGTTAAAGAGCTTGCAGACTACACAATTAATCGGGCTGCTCGTAAAGGGGTTATAAGAACATTGCTAGGCCGTAAATGCCGGTTTGATTTATGGGAGCCAAGTAAGTACGGTATCCATAAGCCCTTAAAGTACCCACAGGCGTTCAACGAACATGGTGCAGCTATTAAACGGGCCTTTACTTATAAGGCTCTGAACAAGCTCGTACAGGGTAGTGCGGCGGATCAAACTAAGGCAGCTATGGTTGCACTGTGGGAAGAAGGTATAACACCTATGATACAGGTGCATGATGAGTTAGATGTTTCTGTAGAGAGTAAGGCTCAAGCCAAGCGTATCACCGAGCTTATGCAGGACTGCGTGGGTTTAGAAGTACCTTCTATAATCGATGCTGAGTTTGGACCAAACTGGGGGGAGGCGAAAACAACCTTTTCTGAAAAACCAAAGACAAGGGGATTAAAACATAATCACAGTGAGATGCTAACTTAATTGCTCCCTTATTATCGCTTTGTTACGCTTTACTTTTATATAGTAGGTTATTTACATGGTTACTGGATTAACAGCTTCTTGTTTTGATTTCCTGCATGTGGGTCATGTGGCTATGTTAGAAGATGCTAAAAAGCAATGTGACTATCTCATTTGTTGTCTGCATGTTGACCCTTCAATAGAGAGACCAGAGAAAAATCCTCCCCTGCAATCTTTAGTAGAAAGATACATACAGCTACAAGGACTGTCTTCCGTAGACGAAATAATTCCCTACGAGAGAGAGAAAGATTTACTAGACATACTTCAAATTAAAACACCTGACGTAAGAATAATTGGAGAGGAATATAGATTGAGAGACTTCACTGGGAAAAAAATGTGTCCCATATATTACAATAAACGAAGGCACAGGTTTTCCAGCACTCACATGAGAGTAAGAATAAACAGCAGTTTTATCCTGTAATAGAATACCGGCGTCTAGTATCGCTGTATGTCCGGTTTGCCAGAGCCGGTGGTATAAAAATCTGGCCTTTATCCTGGAAAAAGAGGGAACGAAGATGAGTAACCAAACAGTGTATGAGTTTGATTGGGAGTTGATGTCAAAAGATGGCGATATTGAAGATCATGACCATTTCTTTTCCTTTAACCACAAGACAACTCTTGCTAGAGCAAAGCACGAAGGATTGGAAGCTTCCATTGATCTGAATTCTTTGACTGCGTGGGGAGAATCAAAGAAAAACGAGGACGGTAGTTACGAGCAATTTGTAGTCGTAAAGGATGTCTGGGATGACGATGGTTATAATGAGTACCGAACATGGGCTTATCTCACTGAGAATAACGAACTTGATGAGTTCGATGATGGCAGCAAAGTACCGCAGTTTGTGCAGAAATTTTTTAAATTCGCTACCTATTAGGAAAACGAAGATGAGAGAAAACTTTGAACACGCCCTTCACCTAGTGCTACAGCATGAAGGCGGTTTTGTAAACCATCCCCAAGATCCAGGAGGGGCAACCAATAAAGGGATAACTCTCCGTACCTACGAGGATTTTCTTACGCCCGAGGGAGTAGTGCCGCGATATCCCATAACAGTTGACCACTTGAGAGATATTCACGACAGTGAAGTAGAAGAGATTTATAAGACAATGTATTGGGATAAAATATGGGGTGATAAATTACCGCATGGATTAGACATTGCCCTGTTTGATTTTGCTGTTAATTCTGGACCTGCAAGAGCGGTAAAAGAACTCCAAAAAATATTTTGGGAATGTAAAACAGACGGAATCATGGGTCCTGAGACATTCCAAAAAGTTGAAGGGGCAAAGGATCAACCAGACACACCTCCCGTCAACTCAACATTAGCATTACTTAGTGAAAAAAGAACAAAGTTCTTAAGAACATTGAAGCACTATGAACATTTTGGTAGAGGATGGGAAAAAAGGTGTGAGTCAACTAAAAAGGCAGCTACCCTCCTGTGTGAAAACATCACTTTATAAGTTGAGTGTTTGCTTGTGCTACTATATACTTTTACAGGCAGCTAATTATGGGAAAAGTAGTAAAGTTTAATAATGAGATATCCCCCCCAAACCAAGATGACCCACCTAGCCGTATAGAAGTCCATGTTTGTGGCTTATGTGGCAGTGAACATTTTTGGTTATTTGAGCGGCCTTTAACAGATAAGATTACCCTACATGGCATTGCCTGTTCTGCCTGTGGGAATAAAGTACAAGGAACATGGCAACCACAACCATAAACTCACAGAAAGGAGTTAAGCATGAAAACACCACAAACCTCCCACGGCGTTCTTGACCCAATCACGGGTAAAGAAATCACTACACCACTGGGTCTTCCACGAGAACCTGCTTCGCGTCGGTTTGACGAGTACCGAGGTGGAAGCGCCCATGACTTCCTAAAAAAATTAGGTATGTTTCATGGTAGTGAGCTACCGCCAATCCGTCACTTTTGCGTGACCCCCTCACTAGGCATACTTTTACTTTCAGAAGGCGCACATTACTTCCGTGAATGCGGAGGAGGTAACGGAGCATACTGGTTATTTGATATTTTTGTAACGGAGGTTTTACCTTTGTTTAGAAACTTGAAAGATGAAAGCATGTTGGTGTTGAACATAGAAGTTAAAGACCACCAAGCTAAACTCACTGCGAAAGGGGAGAGTATGGAAGCTCTCTACAGAAGCCATAAGAAATTAAAACGTGACCCACCAGACTGTGTAGTGTGGACACGTGACATTGACTTCACTGACTTATGTGATATGAACTTTAACCTTTGGATGATGTCAGACGGACATGTACTAATTCCGTCTGAGTACTAATGCTCTGGGTGATTGTAGTTTATTTACTCTTACTTATATTTCTATGGAAACCCTAATGAGTACTTAGAGACATAACGGAGAACGACAATGAACGATGAACTAAAGAAATTGTATATAGAAGTTAGGGTTAACACCGCAACATCGGACGGTTGGGAGTGGGGTACTACAGACGAGTACACTCTTTTTGATTTTCCAGTGCCAGTGGAAGGACACGGTAGAGGAGCGCTTAAAAAAGCAACGGATAAAGTAGGGGAGTTGCTAAGGCAAGAGTTTAAAAACGTGAATGAACCTGAAGGTAGTGGCGAAATTTATGATGGTACGTTTGAGGAGAACGAAGATGACAGGCCGTGACCCAGTGATGACAGACCTAGACGAGTACCTCCTCTGGTAAAGAGCACAAAACACTTGCGCCCTATTACTCCCACCAGTATTATAAAAGCTGCTTTATAACACAACCATCCACAGAAAGGGATTAAATATGAAAGTCAAAAACCCACCTGTCTATACAGGACTCGGTACTTACTATGTGAACATGACGGGAGCACAGTTTACCGTTATGGTTGAAATCCACCCCGCTGAACCTGATGTTGGTATCTTCGGTAATGGAAAAATAGCTATTGAAATCATAGGAGTGTATGAAGAAGACCACGCTTTCGCGTCGGAGGATTTAACGGATAGAGAACTCGAGTTTCTATCCGATGATGTGTATTCGCAAATAGAGGAGGCTTCTCATGAAAGTAAAACCCTTTAATTCTAAAGAAGAGGAGCTCTTAGCTAAGTTCGCGATATCAACACAAGAAGTCATAGAAGCCCTAACTGGTATTGTTCAAACACACACTGAAAGAATAGTAGAACTTGAAGCACAGATAGACAAGATAGAAAGGATCATTTGCTATAAAGATATCCAGGAACAAAACTTATGACAACTACCAAATACGAAG
>TARA_R110002051_G_scaffold4490_1_pt1 | contig 16091 bp, 13 predicted proteins | sample TARA_R110002051 | Tara Oceans TARA_R110002051 (sample SAMEA4397023) | marine metagenome | biome: Polar Biome; feature: [MES] marine water layer (ENVO:01000295) within the mesopelagic zone...; material: water (ENVO:00002006), including particulate matter (ENVO:01000060) such as......
CGGCAAACCTGGCGCTACTCCCGCAGCGACTTTGCCGCCATGGCGGTGACGATTTTGCTGACACTATGCGAAGGCGTTGAGGCGGGCATCATCAGCGGGGTAACGCTCTCTATTGCGCTATTTTTGTACCGCACCAGCCGCCCTCATAGCGCCTTGGTAGGCCGCGTCCCCGGCACCGAACACTTTAGAAATACTACCCGCCACGATGTCGAGACGGTCAATACCGTTGCCCTGCTGCGCATTGATGAGAGCCTCTATTTTGCCAATGCCCGCTATTTGGAAGACACCGTCTATAACCTGGTAGCGAGCCACCCCGAGCTTGAGCACGTTGTATTGATCTGTTCGGCGGTTAACCTGATTGATGCCTCGGCGCTAGAAAGCCTGGATGCCATCAACGCCCGCTTAAAAGACTCCGATGTAAAACTACATTTATCCGAGGTCAAAGGCCCGGTGATGGATCAGCTAAAGAAGAGTGACTTTCTGGATGCGCTTACCGGGCGGGTGTTTTTAAGCACCTACGCCGCTTGGCGTGAATTTTCTTAACTGCATTGCTCTCGCTACCGCTCTGAAAAACCAGGCTTTTGCCTGGTTTTTTTATGCCTGTTGTTTACCAACGGGCACCGCTGCTGACAACAGCATTGACAGCCACCCAGCGGCTTCTCTACTATCAGCCGACCACTTAGCAAAATCAAGTACCGCATAGCAAAACACTATGTAGCCAAACGTAACTAAAACCTTAAGCACAACCACAATAAAGGAGCATCCCAATGCATCCATTTGCTCACCGCCTACTCATCGCCGCCTTACCTTTATCGCTACTCGGCGCAGCAGTCAGCCACGCCAGTGACATTGAACTCCCCGGTACCATGGCCTGGACGGCCTACGGCACTAACTCAAGCGGCTATGCCCAAGCCGTCGCCATCGGCAATATGCTGCAGAACAAATACGATTCATCAGTGCGTATCCTGCCGGGGGACAACGATGTTTCACGGATGACGCCGCTTAAGCAGGGCCGCGTTGACCTTTGCGCCTGCGGGATCGCCAGCTACTACGGCGCTGAAGGGGTAATGATGTTTGCCGACCGCGACTGGGGTCCTCAGCCACTACGCGTCATTACCACTTCCACTGCCTCTTTTGGTCTTTCCCTTGCGGTTGCGGGCGACCTGGACGTTGAAACGCCCGCTGACCTGGCCGGCAAGCGCATCGCCTATATCCGCGGTGACGATGCGCTCAATAAAGGCACCGAAGCTTACCTTGCCTTTGGTGGCTTGACCTGGGATGACGTAGAGCGGGTTGATTACCCCGGCTACGGGCGCTCGTTCGACGGCATTATCGCTGGCGATGTGGATGCCTCCTTTACCACCACGGTGACCCCGCCAGCCCAGCAGCTGGCCAGTAGTCCGCGCGGCATTAGCTGGCCAGTGCTAGACCCCAACGACGAAGCAGGCTGGGAGCGCATGGCCGCCGTTGCGCCCTACTTCCGCCCGCACGAAGTCACGTCTGGGGCTGGTGGCATCAGCGCCGAAAACCCGGTGCCCAGCGCTAGCTACCCATACCCCATTGTGGTAGCCAACCAAGACCTGGATGACAATGTCGCTTATGGCCTAATCAAAGCCATGCAGGAAAATTTCGACGACTACAAAGATAACGCCCCAGGGGCGCTTGGCTATGCCTTGGAACAGCAAGATCTTCAATGGGTAGTGCCGTTTCACGATGCGGTCGTGGAGTACTACAAAGAGATCGACGTATGGACTGATGAAATGCAGGCCCATCAGGATGAGCTGGTTGAACGTCAGGATGTATTGCTAAGCGCCTGGGAAAGCTTTATGCAAGACGCCCCCAGTGATGACGAGGCGTTTACTGCCGACTGGATGGAAGCCCGAGCCACCGCGCTTAGCGATGCCGGTTTCGAACCGATCTTCGAGTAATACGCCACGGGGCGGCACTTGCCGCCCCCTGCTGATTGACGGATGCCCTCATGACCACAGATACCTCACCTGCCAATAATCAGCAGGTTAAAGAAAAAATCAGCCAAATTCGTCAGCTTCCCCCTGCGCTGCGCTGGATCCCCGCCACGGTCACCGTCATCTTGATGGCGATGACGCTGGATTATCTTTTCAACGTTGGCTTACTGACGTTCGTAACCGGCTTGGAAACGCAGTTCTACTATGCCGTTGTGGCACTACTGCTACCGCTGGTTTTCTTGCTTTGGCCCATGCGCAGTCGCCAACAAGAACAGCCTATCCCTTGGTACGACTACCTATTGAGCGCTATAACGCTAATCGTTGGCGGCTATTTTGTTTATAACGCAGTCCCTATTTTAGAGCGCGGCTGGGCGTTTTCTGCGCCTGAGATCGCTATTTATGCCAGCTATGCCTACTGGCTGCTCATTATCGAAGCGGCCCGCCGGGCAGGCGGCTTACCGATTGCTATCATTGCGGGGGTCTTCTCTCTTTACCCGCTGGTGGCGGATATCGTCCCCGGCCCTATCCAGGCGTTTCCTTCGACGCTTGAACAGACCGCTATGTACCACACCATGAGTACCGAAAGCATCATGGGGGTGCCGCTGCAGGCGTTCGCGGGCCTGGTGATCGGCTTTTTGGTCTTTGGTGTCGTGCTGCAAAAAAGCGGCGGCGGTAAGTTTTTTATCAACCTGGCATTTGCGCTGCTGGGCCATGTGCGCGGCGGCCCCGCGAAGGTGTCGATTTTCTCCAGCGGCCTGATGGGCTCGATGAGCGGCAGCGTTATTAGTAACGTACTGACCACCGGTGTTTTGTCAATTCCCGCCATGCGTCGTATCGGTATGAGCCGCTCCTTTGCTGGCGGTGTGGAAGCCTGCGCCTCAACCGGCGGTGTATTGATGCCACCGGTGATGGGCGCAACCGCTTTCGTCATGGCCATGTTTCTCGACATTCCCTATTCCGCGGTAGCGCTGGCTGCCGTCATTCCTTCAATTCTGTATTTCCTGGGTCTGTTTATTCAGATCGATGCCTATGCAGCTCGCCACGACATTAAAGGCCTACCCGCCGTTGAGCTGCCTTCGCTATGGCAAACCATCAAAGAGGGTTGGTACTTTATTTTTGTCTTTGCTTTATTAGTTTGGATGCTGCTGATTATGCAGCGCGAAGCCGTGGCACCTTTCTACGCCACCGCGCTGCTGTTGGTGCTCAACCAGCTTTCCAAACATAACCGCTGGGGTTGGAAGGATGTAGCCGATACGCTGTCGTCTGCGGCCAAGCTGTTTGCCGAGTTAATCGCTATTTTGGCTGGCGTGGGCATGCTGGTGGGTGCACTTTCGATGACAGGCCTTTCCGGCACCATCGCTAACGACTTTATCAATATTGCCGGTGGCAGCGTGCCGCTGTTGCTGATTATGGGAGCGGTTACCAGTTTTGTGCTGGGTATTGGCATGACCGTGACGGCTGCCTATATCTTCCTCGCCGTTGCTCTAGCCCCTGCGCTGATTCAAGGCGGCGGACTGGATCCCATGGCCGTACATATGTTCATTCTCTATTGGGGCATGCTGAGCTTTATTACCCCGCCAGTGGCACTGGGTGCCTTTGCCGCGGCTACCGTGGCCGGTGCCCGGCCCATGGAAACGGGCCTGCAGGCGATGCGTCTGGGTAGCGTGATCTACTTTATTCCTTTCCTATTCGTACTCAACCCCGCGCTGATTATGCAGGGCGCGCCGCTGATGATCGTGGCTGTCTTTATCCAGGCGGTCATCGGCATCATCCTGTTTGCCTCTGCCATGCAGGGTTACCTGATGGGGGTTGGTCGACTGGGCTATGGCGCACTGCAAGAGATCGTGATTCGTGCCTTGATACTGATCGCTGGCCTACTACTGGCGCTACCGGGTGGTGGGATGGTGCCGCTTAGCCAGTGGGAATTGATCGGTCTGGCCGCAGCCGCGCTGGTACCCGGTGTTTTGATGGCACGCTTAAGCCAGCGCCACCATCGGCGTTCGCAAAGCGCCTCTGTTGCGTAACAGATGGGGCGCCAAGCGTACTCTTTTCAATTCACTATCATGCGAAATACGAGAGCCTAACTATGTCCGTTCATTATCAGCGTCACGGCAATATAGGCGTTATTCAAATAGCCAATCCGCCGGTCAATGCCTTAAGTCACGCGGTACGCAGTGGCTTAGTCGATGCGCTTAAAGAGGGTGTTGCTGACGCAGATGCTAAAGCGCTGGTCGTGCTCGCCGATGGCCGCACCTTTGTTGCCGGGGCAGATATTCGTGAGTTTGGTAAGCCGCCTCAAGCCCCTCTGCTGCCCGATGTGATTAACCAACTGGAAGCCTGCCCAAAACCGCTGATTGCCGCCCTGCACGGCACAGCCCTGGGCGGTGGATTGGAAGTGGCTTTGGGCTGCCACTATCGAGTGGCACTGGCGGGAACCCGGGTGGGTCTTCCGGAGGTTAAGCTGGGTCTACTGCCCGGCGCTGGTGGCACCCAGCGTTTGCCGCGTTTAGTAGGCGTTGAGCGCGCCTTAGAGATGATCACCAGCGGGCGTTTTGTGGAAGCAGAAGAAGCACTTGAGGCAGGCATTATCGACGCCATTAGCAGTGCTGAAACACCGTTTGAAGCGGGTTTAGCTGTGGCCCAAGCAGTGCTTGCAGACAACTCAATGGCACGTGTTACGGGCCAATTGCCAGCGCCAGCGGCTAATCCCCAGGCAATCTCCGCTATGTTGGAACGGCTGCATCAAGACGCTGCCGAGCTCTTCTCACCGTTTCGCATTGTGGAAGCTGTGGAGGCCTCTGTGACGGCTGAATCACTCCAAGACGGCCTGCGCCGTGAGCGGGAGCTGTTTTTGGCCTGTATGGACTCCCCTCAACGCGCCGGACTGATTCATCTCTTTTTCGCTGCGCGTAGCCCTCATATGGTGCCTGAGGTTGAGAAAGCCGACGCGTTTAAACACGTTGCGCTAATCGGCGAAGATCCACTGTTTGAGCGCCTGCAAAAAGCCGCACAAAAGGCGGGCATTACCCTAACCAGTGCACCAGACAACGCTACTGAACTTTGTCTGTTGGCGCCAAATGCAGCGAGGGAATCAGGCACAGCGCTCCCTACCATCGCACTAGAAAACATTGGCATCAGCCGCGGCAGCGATAGCGCGCTAAGCCTTATCGTTGCTGAAAACGGCAGCATGGTAGAGCTGGTCAACTTAAGCGCAGAGCCACTTACCCAACAGCGAGCGGCACTCACTCTTAAAGCATTGCGGTTAAACGTTGTGGTCAGCCGACAGCAAAGCCTTCTGAATACGCTGCAACTTGCTAGCCAGCAGGCTACAGCGAGCAACAGACAAACTGCCCTTGAACAGGCGAGCGTCGGCATCGCAAAGAACGGCTTCTGCTACCGCGAGAGCGATATCGATTTGTTGGCGGTGGAAGTACTGGGATACCCGCGTCACTTAGGTGGGCCTCACCGTCAATCAACCCTAAAGGACACCCCCCGATGAACCTCACCTTTAGCCCCGAAGAGCAGGCCTTTCGCGCAGAGGTTCGCCATTTTCTAGCCGATGCGCTGCCCAGCGATATTAGTGAACGCGTGCGCCTAGGGCGCCACCTGCGTGCCGATGATCACCTGCGCTGGCAGAACCTCCTCAGCGAACAGGGCTGGCTAGCCTCTAACTGGCCTAAACAGCATGGCGGCCCAGGCTGGGGGCCCGTGCAGCGGCATATATTTGATGAAGAGTGCGCCGCGGCCCACGCGCCGACAGTTGTGCCCTTTGGCGTTAATATGGTGGCGCCGGTGATTATGAAATTCGGTAGCGCTGAGCAAAAGGAGCATTACCTGCCGCGTATTTTGAGCAACCAGGATTGGTGGTGCCAAGGCTACTCTGAGCCCGGCGCAGGGTCTGATTTGGCGGGACTGAATACACGCGCGGTGCGCGATGGCGACCACTATATCGTGAATGGCCAGAAGACGTGGACGACCCTAGGCCAGCACGCCAACATGCTGTTTTGCTTAGTACGTACCGACCCAGAGGCGAAAAAGCAGGCAGGCATTAGTTTTCTGCTGATTGATATGCAAACCCCTGGCATTACCGTGCGGCCCATTATTACCCTGGATGGCGCCCATGAGGTTAATGAAGTCTTTTTAGATAACGTTCGAGTGCCGGTTGAAAACCGTGTCGGTGAAGAGGGCCAGGGCTGGACCTGCGCCAAATTCCTGCTCACCCACGAACGCACCGGCATTGCAGGGCTTGGCCACGCCAAGCAGGCGCTGCGTCACTTAAAGTCACTGGCCAGCCGAATCGAGCATCGCGGCAAGCCGCTGCTGGAGCTGCCCAGCTTTCGCCACCGTGTCGTCAAAGCCGAGCTTGAATTGATGGCGCTGGAAGTCACCAACCTACGCGTGATTGCCGCGGCCCGGGATGGCGGCGTACCCGGTGCAGAAAGCTCGCTACTCAAAGTACGTGGCTCAGAGCTTCGCCAGGAGCTAAGCGAACTCACCCGCCGAGCCCTTGGCCCCGCCGCACTGCCATTCTTCCCCGACTTCCTGCATGGCGAAGGCAGCCTGGATGACGAGCGCGCCCAAAGCGCGGCCGCCAGCGCCCAGTACTTCAACCGTCGCAAGCTGTCGATTTATGGCGGTGCCAACGAGATACAGAAAAGTATCGTCGCCAAAACCATTTTAAACATGTGAGGTCACCATGGATTTTGCTTTAACCGACGAGCAGCGCATGCTCGAAGAGACGCTCACCCGTTTGGTGGCCGACCAGGTTTCGCCCGAACAGCGCCGTACTATGCTTGCCGCTACTCCCAATGGTGCTTCTGCGCTATGGCGCACTTTTGCCGAGCTGGGCCTGCTGCATATGCCCTTTGGCGAAGACGTCGGCGGATTAGGCGGCGACGGCACCGACCTGATGATTATCATGCAGGCGCTGGGACGCGGCTTGGTGCCAGAAGCCTATCTGGCCGGTCTGGTGCTGCCAGGTCAACTGCTGGCGTTAACTGCCAATAGCGATCAGCAAACCCAGTGGCTAACCCCGCTGCTTGAAGGCGAACACCAGCTAGCCCTTGCATGGCAAGAGCACAACGCCCGTTACGACGCCTTGGCGATCGCTACCCAAGCGACCCAGCAAGATGGGCAATGGCAGTTAAGCGGCAGAAAAGATGTCGTCCTAAACCTTGAAGCAGCAGCGGCTAATCTGGTTACCGCTCGATTGGATAACGGCAAGCTAGGACTATTTATCGTCCCTGCGAATGCACCGGGCACATCGTCGCACTTTTACTGCACTATCGACGATCAGCCCGCCGGTGATTTGACCCTGGACAGCGTCACGCTGCCGCCAGCCAACTGCCTGAGTGACGATGTCGGCGATGCGCTGGCCGAGGTTCTCGCCCTTGGTCGTGCCGCACTGTGTGCCCAAGCTATCGGTGCAATGGAAGAGGCCTGCGATCAGACCCTGGCCTACCTAAAAGAGCGCAAGCAGTTTGGCCTGCCGCTATCTACCTTCCAGGCGCTTCAGCACCGCATGGTGGATATGCATCTGCACCTGGAACAGTCGCGCTCAATGGCGATATTAGCTGCCACTAGCCTGATCCTGCCAGCCAGTGAGCGGGATTATAAAATTGCCGCGGCCAAGGCGTACTGCGGCGAATCGGCGCGCTTTATTGCCGAACAGGCGATCCAACTCCACGGCGGTATGGGGATGTCCGAAGAGTGTTATGTCGCCAGCTACGCCAAGCATCTGGTAATGTTCGATCACCATTTAGGCGACAGCGACTACCATTTTGAAACGGTCAGCGAGCTATTAAAGGTTGCCTAACGATATTGCCTAACATGTTGCCTTGAAAAGTTAAAGTGGAGCGCTATATGCCAGACCCTCTCAGCGAGTTAGTCACTGTTAGCGCTATTGATGATGGCATCGTCGAAGTAGCGATTGCGCGCCCAGAGGTACGTAATGCCCTCAATGAAGCCACCGCCTTGGCACTCAATGAGGCGCTAGCGGCAGTGGCAATTGATGAACAGGTTCGCTGCGTGATTCTGCGTGGGGAAGGCAGCGCGTTTTGCGCTGGCGCTGATCTGGCGGAGTTTGAGAAAGCCACGGCTGAGCCCGCCAGCGAGCGGCTGGAAACGCTCTTTCTACCCGCCCTGCGCAGTTTAATGACGATGGATAAGCCGGTGATAGCGGCCGTTAACGGAGCTGCTGCAGGTATAGGCGTTTCTTATGTGCTCGCCAGCGATATGGTGGTGATGGGCAGCTCTGCTTATCTCAAGCTTGCCTTTATCAATATTGGTTTGATTCCCGACGGGGGCGCCTGCTGGCATCTGGTACGCAAGCTTGGCCATGCTCAGGCGTTTGAAATGGCCGCCTTGGCAACCCCCATTGCGGGTGAGCGCTGCGTCGCACTCGGCTTGGCTAACCGCGTCGTCGAAGATAACCAGGTGCTAGCGGAGGCGCGTTCGCTGGCCCAAGCGCTGGTCGCGCAGTCGTCCCAGGCATTAAGCGCTACCAAACGCGCCCTGCGTGAAGCCGCACAACGCTCGCTGAATGACACGATGGCGTTGGAGGGCGAGTTACAGGATCAGTGCAAAGCCTCTGAAGATTTCCAGATACGCCTGGCGGCGTTTCGTCAAAGCCGGCGTAAATGATTCAGCGCTTGCTGGTAGTCCTGGCGCAGCGTGTCTATCTCTTCTGCCACGCTATTAAGTGTGGAAATACTGCCTACGCCCTGCCCCGCCCCCCAGATATCCCGCCACGCTTTGGCTTTGCTGCTACCCCCCGAGCCGTAGCGCATAGCACTTTTATCGCCTTCAGGCAGCGCATCCGGGTCCAATCCTGCCTGTTCAATACTCTGACGTAGATAGTTACCGTGCACCCCAGTAAACAGGTTGGTATAGACAATGTCCCCCGCGGCGGCGTCTAACACCATCTGCTTATAGGCGGCTTGAGCGTTTGCCTCTTGGGTGGCAATAAAGCGCGTGCCCATATACACCAAGTCAACGCCTAGCGCTTGAGCGGCAACGATCTGTTCGCCTTGGGTAATCGCCCCCGCCAGCACCAGCGGCCCGTCGTAGAAGCGCCGCACCTCGGCCACAAACGCAAAAGGGTTTAAGCGTCCGGCATGGCCGCCCGCACCGTGGCACACCAATATTAAGCCATCGACACCAGCATCAACGGCCTTCTTGGCATGGCGCAGTGTGGTGACATCATGAAAGACCAGCCCACCATAGGCATGCACTTGTTCCACCACTTGATTAGGCGCGTGCAGGCTGGTGATCACCAACGGCACCTTAAACTCGGCGCACAGTGCGATATCGTGCGCTAAACGGTCATTGGTAGGATGAACGATTTGATTAACCGCAAAGGGCGCCGAAGGCTGTTCTGGGTGATGCTGATCATACTCCGCCAGGGTTTGCGTGACCTGCTGCAGCCACTCGCGCAGGGCTTCCGCTGGGCGGGCATTGAGCGCTGGAAAAGCGCCAATAATGCCTGCCTGGCACTGGGCAATCACCAACTCCGGGCCTGAGACGATAAACATCGGAGAGCCGATCACCGGCAGAGTTAACGAAGCGGTTAGGCACGTTAGCATAGGGCCACTCACTATTGTTATGGTCGTTAAAAAGCCCCTTACGGGGCTTTTACGAGACTCTCTTAAGGGCGTTTACAGCTTGCTCTCAAGCTCCGGCAGTATCTCGAATAGATCGCCCACCAGCCCGTAGTCAGCAACCTGGAAGATCGGCGCTTCGTAGTCTTTGTTGATCGCAACGATGACCTTAGAGTCTTTCATACCCGCCAGGTGCTGGATGGCGCCGGAGATACCCACGGCAATATACAGATCCGGGGCAACGATCTTACCGGTCTGACCAACCTGCATATCGTTGGGCACAAAACCTGCGTCTACCGCGGCGCGAGAAGCGCCAATGGCCGCGCCTAGTTTGTCGGCAATGCCATCAAGCAGCTTGAAGTTTTCGCCGTTGCCCATGCCGCGACCACCGGAGATCACCACCTTGGCACCGCCCAGCTCAGGCCGATCAGATTTCGCCAGCTCCTCTTTGACAAAGCTGGACTGGGTGTTTTCCACCACGGTGTCGACCGCTTCAATTGGTGCACTGCCGCTAGCGCCTACCGCGTCAAAGCCGGTGGTGCGGATGGTGATGACCTTCAGCGCGTCATCGCTTTTAACCGTGGCGATGGCGTTACCGGCATAGATCGGGCGCAAGAAAGTGTCGGCACTCTCCACACCAAGCACATCCGACAGCTGGCTAACATCTTTCAGGGCCGCCAGGCGTGGCAGCACGTTTTTGCCGGTGGTGGAGGCGCTGGCCAGCACGTGGGTGTAATCACCAGCCAGCTCAACCAGTAGCGCACCCATGGGCTCGGCCAGTTGGTGGGCGTAAACGGCGTTATCGGCGACGCGCACTTTGCTCACGGCGTCAAGCTTGGCGGCAGACTCGGCCGCGGCTTGCACCTCTTCACCGGCAACGAGAACGTCGATATCGCCGCCGATGGCTTGGGCGGCCGCCACAACGTGTGCGGTGGTGCCAGCCAGTTGGCCTTCGTGTAGATCAGCAAGTACCAGAATGCTCATGGAATCAGCTCCTCTTTAAAGCACCTTGTTCAAAGTACTTTGGCTTCGTTTTTGAGTTTATCGATCAGTTCGTCTACCGAGGCGACTTTAACGCCACCCTTGCGCTCCGCTGGCGATTCGACTTTTAGCAGGCTCACCTTGGAGGCAACCTCGACACCGTAATCGGCGGGGGTTTTGACATCCAGCGGCTTTTTCTTGGCCTTCATGATATCGGGGAGCTTGGCGTAGCGCGGCTCGTTGAGGCGCAGGTCGGTGGTCACAATCGCCGGCAGCGTCAGGGCAATGGTTTGCAGACCGCCGTCGATTTCACGGGTCACATGCACCTTGTCACCGTCGACCGCCACTTCTGACGCAAACGTGCCCTGGGGCAGGCCGGTCAACGCGGCAAGCATCTGGCCGGTCTGGTTGTTGTCGGTGTCGATGGCCTGTTTGCCGAGAATCACTAAGCCCGGCTGCTCTTCCTCGACCACTTTAGCCAGTAGCTTGGCCACGGCCAGGGATTCGGCGCGCTCATCGGTTTCGATATGAACGGCACGATCCGCGCCCAGCGCCAGTGCCGTACGCAGCTGCTCTTGGGCGGTTTTGGGGCCAACGGTGACGGCAACCACTTCTGTGGCCACACCCTTCTCTTTCAGGCGTACCGCTTCTTCCACGGCAATTTCGCAGAACGGGTTCATGGCCATTTTGACGTTAGTGAGATCCACGTCCGAGTGATCCGCTTTAACGCGAATTTTGACGTTGTAGTCGATAACGCGTTTAACCGCGACGAGAATTTTCATAAGGCGTGCTCCAGGCGATTAATAAATACTTCATGCGATTAACAAATATACAGTTTCGCATAGCAGAATATTGTTTCACTTTATAACAAGAACAATAAAAAAACGCCGGACAAAGGTCAAGCGCTTCTTTATTGTGGCGCCCCTTAAAAAGGTGACCAGACAAACCACCCCGCTAACAGTGGAATCGAGGTTACCAGAAATCGGCCGTTCCAACGGTAGCCAATGCGTGTGGCGGGCACCCCGGTAAACCGCGATAAAATCAGCATGGATGCCGTCATCGGCGACGACATTAGCGCCAGCGCCCAACCTACCATGAGTGACGCGCCAATTAGCGGCGGCGTCAGGCCCTCAATAGCTAATTGTGGCAGTAAGCCCACCAATAGCGTCACCGTTACAATCGGATTAACGCCTATTTGGGCAAGCCCCACCACCATTAGCATAGCCAGCACGGCATTAAAGGCGCCCCACTGATTTAACACGGTTAATAGCGGTGCCAACTGTTGTGTATCCACTAATCCAACGCATAAGTGGCCTAAATAGCCCGCTGCTCCCAACACCACGATTTCATTGGCACTGGGCGACAGCAACCAAGGTAGCTGACGATGCACCACCGTCATTGCCGCAGGTAGCCCGCCATAGCCGAGCCTGCGTCGCTGCCAGGCAAGCCATAGAAATGCACCGGTAGGTGCGCCCAACAGCGCGGCAATAGGCAGCCGTAAATCAAGCAGCCAGGCAATAGAGAACACCAGCGCGACAATACCGACAAGCAACACGCTAAACTGCGCCAGCGGGCGTAAAGAAGGTGAAGTTGCCTGTGCTTTATTGGCAGGCGGATGCGGACCGGTTAAGTAATCCACTGCCCAACCCGCTAGAAAAATCAGCATTGCGGCGCCCAAAATATACGGCGCAAGCTCAAGCCAGGTGACTTGAGGAAGGCTCGACAGCACGACCGCGACGCCGATACCCATGGGCGAAATAAGTGGCGCCAGGGAGAACCCACGCAGCAGCGCCAGCATCATGCGCCGCTGGCGAGCTTCGCGAACCCAGGCGCGCCCTTGGGCGGCGCCTAGCGTGTTGCTTTTTTCGATCATGGCGGCGAACAGATTAAGCACGCCAATATTAAGGATAATTCCAAACAGTGCCGAACCTAACGACAAAATGGGGTAGCGGCGGCTGGGGGGTTGATGCAACATACTCTGACCGCATCGGCGCACCAAACGGGAACGATAGGCAGGTAAGCGCAGCATACTCAGCGCCACCACAAAGGTGGCAAAAAAAGCAAAACGCCCGCTGGCCTCAAACAGCAGTTGAGCGGGGTTTGGCGATCGCCACAACGCGACTAGCGTCAACACGCCCGCCACCAGCAGCAACCCTTTGGCCATACGGGTAAGCTGACCCACCAGCGTTGCTAAATAGAGCAGCAATGCGCCAATGCCAACCGCCTGCCAAAATAGGTTGCCGACCACCAGATGGTATAGCGTTGCCAGAGTGACTAGCAGCAGTAGCGAGACCCGCAGACGGGCTGGGCTCACTCAGCAGGCTCCCCGGGGTTGTTATCCGCAAAGCCCTCAGGCGATTCGCTACCTCTGCGACGGCGAAATGAACCTTCACCCATGGCCACTAAAGTGCCCTGTTCATCGACGATCTTGCCGCTGCTCATATAAGTCTTCTGACCGCCACCGCGCACACTGCCTGTTGCCCTTAGCACGCCCTGCCGAGCGGGTCCAACAAAGGTGGTAGTCAGTGACAGCGTCATTCCCCGGCGAATATTGCCGGGTACGTCACAGTGCAGACCTGCCAAGCTCAGCGCACTATCCAGCATCGAGGCCAATACGCCACCGTGCACATTACCACTACGGTTTAGATGTTTGGGCTCGATAGTGAGCTCCACCACGGCGCGGTCTGGCTGCCCCTGCATGCCCAGCAGTTCGTGATAGCCCATCAGCGCTTGTTGAGACGTATCTGACGTATGTATTTGCGAAGGGCTCATAACCCGCTCTCCTGCTGTGCTAAATCCCGCAACCGCCCTTTAAGAATTTTGCCGCTGGCGGTGGAAGGTAGCGTATCCATCAATACAATTTGAGTAGGCCGTTTGTAAGGCGCCAACCGCTCGGCGATAAACGCCTTGAGCTCCGCCATATCAACGTCAACGCCCGGCTCACACTGCACAAAGGCCACGACTTCTTCGTTACCGGCGATCTGGCGCCCTACCACGGCAGTCAGTGTTACTGCCGGGTGCTCGTTGATCACCGCTTCCACGTCCGGTGGGTAGATATTGAAGCCCGAGCGGATAATCAGCTCTTTGCTACGCCCCACGATATACAGCTGGTCATCATGATCGAGCTTGGCAATGTCGCCGGTGTTGAGCCAACCCTCTTCGGTCAGAGTAGCGCGGGTGGCTTCCGGTTGGCGAAAGTAGCCTTTCATAATATTGGGGCCGCGCACCCACAGTTCACCCACTTCATCACCGGGCTGCTCGGCAGTGCCGCTATCGCTTAGCGGTTCCAGACGATACTCCAACAGGGGCAATACACGACCAACAGTGCTGTTGGTATGGCGATCATCAATACGGGTTTGACTGATGGTGGGGCTGGCCTCGGTTAATCCGTAGCCATTATGTAGCGTTAGGCCAAAGGCTGCCTCCACCCGCACTTTGGTGTCGCTATCCAACGGCGAACCACCCGCAGACATGTAAATCAGCTCAGGCGCTTCAAGAGTGCGTTGCTCGCGTTTTAAAAACTCTAACGCCCGGGCATACATAGCGGGCACGCCCTGGAGCACGGTGATTCGCTCCTGCTTTAGTGTGTCCAGCATATGCGCTGCATCAAAACGCGGCACGGTATAGAGGCAGGCGCCGTTATACAGCGACCCCATACAGACCGATGAGAGACCGAACACGTGAGACATAGGCAGCACGCCATACACCCGTTGGCCTTCGCTTAAGTGACGCATGCCGCCTGAGATTGAGGCGATATAGAGAATGCCACGATGAGTCAGCATGACGCCTTTAGGGGTGCCGGTCGTGCCCGAGGTGTAGATCATGGCGGCCACCTGTTCGGCACCGCTCGCGCAGACCGGCTCGGGTTCGCTCTCGTATAGAGAAGAAATCGCCAGCCCACCCAACTGAGGGTGCTGATAGCGGTCGGCGGCGTGGCGCTCGGCGTGCTGGCACGCCTCTGGCGACGCATCGCAGGTATAGAACACGCGCCGGGGCAAGCAGTTGCCCTGGATCAGGTCAACTTCCTGAGCTGAGAGGCGCGAATTCACAATCGCTACCCACACATCCATCTCGCTGGCGGCCAGCAATAGCACGACCAGGGCGCGGCAGTTTTCGCTCACCGTCATAATCCGGTCGCCTGGGCGAATATCCAACGCGCTTAACCAGTCGCAGGCGGCGTGTATTTCTTCACCCAGCTCTGCATAACTCCAACGCACACTGCCATCCACAATGGCGGGCTGATCACCCATACGTTTGGCATTTTCAAGCACGCGGGTGCTGAGCCGCTCGGGAAGCTCAGCCACTAGTTCGCTAGCGAGACGTCCAAAAATACTTTCATCCGGCGCTTGGTAAGGTACCGACAAAGCCATTAGGACGCCTCCCGCACCATATTCCGAGCAATCACGATCTGCTGAATTTGCGTAGTACCTTCGTAAATACGGAATAGCCGTACATCACGGTAGAAGCGCTCAACGGCGTACTCGGACATATAGCCCGCGCCGCCGTGCACCTGCACGGCGCGGTCGGCCACACGGCCTACCATTTCGGCGCAGAACAGTTTGCAGCAGGAGGCCAGCGTCGAAACATTTTCGCCGTCATCTTTGCGCCGCGCGGCATCCATTACCATGGTTTTGCCTGCGTAGGCTTCGGTTTTGCTATCTGCCAGCATGGCTTGAATCAACTGGTGCTCGGCAAGGGCAGCACCAAACTGCTTACGCTCCATGGTGTAGCGTAAAGACTCTTCCACTAAGCGTTCAGCCACACCGACACAGACTGCAGAAATGTGCAGCCGTCCGCGGTCCAGCACCTTCATGGCCGTTTTAAAACCTTGCCCCTCTTTACCGCCAATAATGTTTTCGGCGGGGACCCGGCAGTTATCAAAAATAATATCGCAGGTGTGAGCCCCCTTTTGGCCCATCTTGCTATCCGCCGCGCCGCGCACTAAGCCAGGGGTGTCGCCTTCAACAATAAACGCAGAAATACCGCCCGCGCCTTTATTCTCCGGGTTGGTGCGTGCCATCACAGTGAACAGGTCAGCTTCGGGGCCATTGGTGATATAGCGCTTGGTGCCGTTCAAGATGTAGTGGTCGCCGTCGCGCACCGCGGTCGTCCGCAGGCTGGCCGCGTCGGAGCCTGAATCCGGCTCGGTCAAACAGAACGAGCTAAGAATCTCCCCCGTTGCCAAACGCGGCACATACTTGGCTTTCTGCTCGTCGGTGCCATCAATCAAAATGCCCTGGGCACCAATGCCGTTGTTAGTACCAAACACCGAGCGGAAGGCGGGCGACGTTTTACCTATCTCCATCGCCACCAACGCTTCTTCTTCCATGGTCAGCCCCAGGCCGCCGTACTCTTCTGGAATCGAAAGCCCAAACAGCCCCATCTCTTTCATTTCAGCAAGGATTTCCGGCGGTACCGCGTCCTCCTCTGCCAGTCTCGCCTCATTGGGAATTAGGCGTTCACGGACAAAACGGGCGATGGTATCGACAAGCTGGTTAATCAGTTCGGGATCGCGAATCATGACGGCTCCTGGTGGCAACGGGTTTTA
>TARA_R110002051_G_scaffold72481_9_pt1 | contig 16087 bp, 10 predicted proteins | sample TARA_R110002051 | Tara Oceans TARA_R110002051 (sample SAMEA4397023) | marine metagenome | biome: Polar Biome; feature: [MES] marine water layer (ENVO:01000295) within the mesopelagic zone...; material: water (ENVO:00002006), including particulate matter (ENVO:01000060) such as......
TCTTTACATTATATGGAAATTGTACTGCTATACAACTAGAGCCATCAACAATATTGTCGAAAGAGCCATCATTTGAACTAGTCTGTATAATTAGTTGTGCTATACTTGAACTTGCTGTAATAGTGGTTTGGTCTTCTGAATTTGGTAATTCTTCAAATTCTTCTTGGCAAGAAGTAAATGTCATTGCAATTATAAGTAGGTTTATAAATGCAATTTTTCTGAATACGTTTTTCATAATGATTTGGTTTTAATGTTATTACAATAGTATAACAACACATTTTAAAATTACCCTACTTTCTTTTTTAATTTTTTTTAAAATATATTTGGAAAAACAAATATATAAATGAGTTCCCAAAAAAATAATGTGTGTGAAGAACAGGTATATAGCATGCTCTTTAAAACTAATTCCAAAACGGTTTTTAATTACATCTATTATAAATTTGGAAATGAAGAAAAAGCCTACGATGCTGTTCAAGAGGCATTTATAAAATTATGGCAGAATTGCTCAAAAGTGACTCCAGAAAAAGCAAAATCATATGTTTATACAATTGCAAATAATTTTTATTTAAATGTAATTAAAGCAGAAAAAGTACGCTTGAAATATGCTGATAAGTCTCTTGCAATTTCTAATGAATCTCCAGAATTTTTATTAGAAGAAAAAGAATACCATGAAAAATTAGAAAAAGCGTTATCAGATTTACCAGAAAATCAGCGTATTACTTTTTTATTAAATAGAATTGATGGTAAAAAATATGCTGAAATTGCTGAAATGGAAGGAGTAAGTATAAAAGCCATAGAAAAAAGAATGCATTTAGCATTAAAATCATTACGAGAAAAAATTGAAGGCCTGTAATTTTAGTTGAAGAGAAGTATATAGAATACTAATTAAATAAAAAAATAGTTGACAATTTAAAAGTAGGGTTTTTTCTTTATTAGTTGTTATAAACACATAAAGCATTTATTATGCAAGAAAATTACTTAGCCAAATGGCTCAACAATCAATTATCAGATCAAGAACTCGAGGAATTTAAAAAAACCAAGGAGTATGCATCTTATAAAAAAATTGCAGATTTTTCTAGCAAACTAAATGCTCCTACATTTGATATACATAAAGCTTTAGAAGAAAGTAAAAATAAGCGCTCTATAAAAGAAGAGGTTAAGATTATTCGTCTTAGCCCATTAAAAAAAATCGTGCATATTGCAGCTGTAGTTGTTATTTTAATAAGCGTAACTTATTTTTATTTTAATACCCTTGATGAAACTGTAAATACTGATTTAGCCGAAAACAGTAGCATTATATTACCAGACACTTCTATAGTTTTATTAAATGCAGATTCAAAATTATCTTACAATAAAAATCAATGGGATAAGAATCGTAATGTTTTACTTAAAGGGGAGGCTTATTTTAAAGTTGCGAAAGGAAAAAAATTCACTGTTGAAACTTCTGATGGTTTAGTTACTGTTTTAGGAACTCATTTTAATGTTAAAAACAGAGAAAATATTTTTGAAGTTACCTGCTTTGAAGGATTAGTTAGTGTTACGCATAATGGGAATACAATTAAACTGCCGGCTGGGACATCTTTTTTAATTCTTAATTCTGAAAACATTCCAGTAGAAGGTCCGAAAACATCAGAACCAACATGGGTTAACAACGAAAGCTCTTTTAAGAGTATTCCTTTAAAATATGTTTTAAGTGAATTTGAAAGACAGTATAATGTAAAAATTGAAACTAAAAATATAGACACGAATACTTTATTTACTGGTAGTTTTTCTAATAAACAAATGAACATCGCTCTTAATAGTATTTGTCTTCCTAATAAAATAAAGTTTAAATTAGAGAAGAATAAAGTGCTTTTATATGCTGAGAATGCACCCTAATTATTTTCGCTTCTTTTTTCTAATTATACTATTTTCTATATCCCTTTTAAGTAAGGCACAGGAAAATAACACTCCAAAAATTCAATTAACAACATATTTAGAAAAAATTGAAAAAGACTTTAATATTAAATTTTCATTTATTGATGAAGATATAAGGTCAATTGTAGTAGAAGTCCAAGAAAATAAAAATTTAGAGGCAATTTTAGCTTATTTAAAAACTAAAACACAGCTTTCTATACGTAAAATTAATGATCGGTATTATGCCATTTCTAGTGATACTATTTCGGTATGTGCAACCGTTTTAGATAATTTCAAAGAGAATACGGTAAATGGAGCAACCATCGAAGTCTTAGAAAATTCCATTACAAAAATCACAGATGAAAATGGATTTTTTCAAATCGAAGACGTCCCGCGAGACGCAACAATTGCAATACGATACTTAGGTTTCAAACCCTTATTTATTAGAGCCGAAAATCTAATACATAAAAACCCATGCACCATTTTATTGCTTTCTCAAAATATACAACAGCTTAATGAAGTAATCATTTATAAATTTTTGACTGCAGGAATTAAAAAGCAACAAGATGCAAGTATTATCTTAAATACTAAAGATTTTGGCATTTTACCAGGACTTATAGAACCCGATGTTTTACAAACTGTTCAAGCTTTACCTGGAATAAAAAGTATTGATGAAACTGTTTCTGATATTAATGTGAGAGGAGGTACAAACGATCAAAATTTAGTGCTTTGGGATGGTATAAAAATGTACCAATCTGGTCACTTCTTTGGATTAATTTCTGCATTTAATCCATATTTAACTGATAAAGTAACCATTATAAAAAATGGAACTAGTGCAGCTTATGGTGATGGTGTTAGTAGCGTTATTAGTATGCAAACAGAAAACGAAATCTCAAATACTATTTTTGGTGGAGCTGGCATTAATTTAATTAGCGGCGATGTGTATGGCCAGCTTCCTATTTCTAATAAATTAGGTTTTCAATTTTCCGGTAGACGTTCTATTACTGACTTTTTAAATACTCCAACTTATACTAAATTTTATGATAGGGCATTTCAAGATACTGAGATAAAAAACAAACCATCTAGCGCAGATGCAATTAATAAAAATGAAGATTTCTATTTTTATGATTTTACTGGAAAATTATTGTATGATATTAATAAAAATCAAAAGCTAAGATTAAGTCTTATAAGAATGAATAATCTTTTGGCATATACTGAAACCAATTTGAATTCTAATGAAACTACTAAAAGCAGGTTAGCCCAAACTAATTTTTCTATTGGCGCTCATTTGAAAAGTATTTGGAATTCTGCCTTTTCAACTGAGTTAAATACGTATTACACCAAATATAATTTAGATTCAGAAAATTTAATTGAAAGTACCAACCAACAACTTTACCAGAATAATCAAATTTTAGAAACTGCAATTCAACTACAATCTAATTATTCTTTTTCAGAAAGTATAAGTTGGCAAAACGGTTATCAATTTAATGAAACTGGAATTACTAATTATACAAATGTTAGTTCTCCACCTTATAAAAGCAATATTAAAGGCGTGATCAGAACTCATGCATTATTTTCTGAAATAACTTATAATTCTGAAAATAAAAAATTATGGGCAAGAGGTGGCACTCGATTAAACTATATTGAAAACATTGATACTTTTAAAAAATTAATCATAGAACCTAGAATCAATATCAATTATACTATAACAGATGATTTTAAAATAGAACTACTTGGCGAATTTAAAAACCAAACTACGAATCAAGTAATAGATTTAAAACAAAATTTTTTAGGTATAGAAAAAAGAAGATGGGTACTCTCTGATGAAAATAGTTTACCAATAACAAGGAGTAAACAAATATCACTTGGTTTTAATTACGATAAAAATAAACTATACATAGGTCTTGAAGGTTTTTACAAACTAGTAAATGGAATAAGTACCGAAACACAAGGCTTTCAAAATGAAGACCAATTTAATGGTGAAATTGGAAAATATGCAGTAAATGGCATCGAGTTTTTAATAAACCAGAAAACAAAAAATTTAAGTAATTGGTTTAGTTACACATATAATGACAACACCTATACTTTTAAAGATATTCAACCTAATAAGTTTCCAAATAATTTAGACATCAAACATACATTTACATTTGCGAGTACATATACCTATAAAAAAATAAAACTCGGATTAGGAGTAAATTATAGAAACGGAAGACCATATACAAAGCCACAAGAAGGCAATAATGCTGTAAATACGTCAACTTTTCCACATACGATAAACTATGAAAATCCAAATAGTAGTAGGGTAACTAATTACGTGAGAGTCGATGCTTCTGCAATTTATATTTTTAATTTAGGAAATAAAATAAACGCATCTATTGGGGCTTCAGTTTTAAATTTCTTTAATAAGAAAAACATTTTAAATACATACTATAGATTAAATGATGTCGATGAAATAGAAACCATTGAAAACATTTCTTTAGGTATCACTCCAAATATAAGTTTCAGAGTAAATTTTTAAGAGAGCAGAAGCTTGATTAAAAAATTTCTCAAGCTTCTGCTTATATAAATTAAGCCATTTTACTTGCTTAAATCTTTAATCCTAATATTTCGAAAAGCAAGTTCTGAACCGTGCCCTAAAAAAGCAATATGCCCTTTATTCCTATTTAATCCTGGGTGATTCTCATGATCGGCAGTTCCATTTTTAGAAGCTTCTTTAACATCACCATCTACGATTACAGTTCCATTCAAGGTAATCTTAATATGATTTCCTTTGACTTCTACTATTTCAGAGTTCCATTCTCCAACAGCTTTAAGAAATCCTCTTTTTGCTGCTAGTACTCCATAAACAGATCCGTGGTATTGATATGGCTTTAAATTTGCATAGATTGGAGCTGTATTATCCAAAATTTGTAACTCTTTACCAACATAGGCAGCATCACCTTCTAATGGCGTATGTATGCCCAAACCATTATTGGCTCCTGGGGTTAATTTAAATTCGAACTTAAAAACAAAATCTGAATATTCTTGTGCAGTATATAAATTACCATGACCACCTTGTTTTGGTCTCACTAATAATTCATCTCCTTCCATTAAATAATCGGTTTTATTACCCATCCAATGATCTAGTTCTTTTCCTCCTAATAGAGATTTAAATCCTTCCTTTTTCTCAGCATCAGTCAATAATTCATCTCCACTATTAATCTCTCGAACATATATATTTCTAAATCCTAAGTCTTCACCATGTGCTTGTAATTCTATAGCTTCTTTTGTAAAAATAGCTTTAGAACGATCCCAATAATTCTCAAGTACAGTATTGTCAGTTACTAAAACCCCATTTAAATAAACAGTAACTCGGTCTCCAACCATTTTAATACGGAAAGTATTCCATTCATCAATAGGATTATCGGCTACCAATAGCGGTTTACTTTCATGTTGTTGATTATTATATAGCCCTCCAGAGCCAACTTGTGCTCCATCTTTAATTCTTGCAATATCCCAAATTTGAACCTGAGGTGTTCCTCTAAGGTAAATTCCACTATCTCCTCCATTCGTTATTTTCCAATCAACCAGCATTTCAAAATCACCATAATCTTTTATAGTGCAAATATTATTATATCCTTCTCCTTTAAAACCAATCACGCCATCGTTAATAAACCAATCTTTCATCATTTGTTTATTGGCAATATCTTGTTCTTTAGCCAATTGTTTAGCAGACATTTTTTTTCTTGCTATAGGATCTTTTACTAAACCTTCCCACCCTGTAAAATCTTTACCATTAAATAGTGATACAAATCCCTTTTCATTAGGCATTTTATCTAAAAACTCCTTCACATCAATTTTAATATACTGACTATCTGGACCAGTAAGGTTGTCGACACTTTTAGAAACAATTTCTCTTACTAAGTCTCCGCTCAATCCGTTTTTCACTCCTGGTGTTGGTAAGGCAATAGCTATTACTACATTTGAAGCGGTATTTAATAATTCAGGTATTTCTAAATATTCAGAAACAAAGACAAGAGAAAGAAACGTTTTTATATGTTGAGCCGATATTAGTATTTGCTGTTTTTCTTTACTTGTAATAGCTACAGGCATAAGTTTTCTAATCAATAATAATTTTTGATCGTCAGGATAAGTTGATTCCAATACATTTTCTAAATAATACTGAAAAGCCAAACTCCTCAAATCATTTTCTTTAATATCTCCTACTGATTTAAATAAATAAGGTATTGCTTTTGTGTTTTTCCATTGACTCAATGTCTCTAAAGCAACCCTCTTTTCCGTATCAGTACCTATAGACAAAGATTCTAAAACCAATTCTAATGCTTTATCATTACTTAAGGATGCCAAAATAGGAACCAACTTTGACTTATTTTTAGCAGATGCATACGCATCATAAACAAGAGTAGAAAAATTCTCTTCATCGGTATCTACTATTCTTGAAATAGCAAGTTGTGCATTTTTCTCTTCTGATGAGTTGTTACTTGTTTCTAAAAGATTGATAAGATCTGTTAAATTTTCTCCTTTAGTGATTGATGGTAAGGCTTTGTATATTGCAGCATCTAAATTAGCATTGCCTTTATGTATTAATCCTAAAATTTCAGGAAACTGACTTGTTGCTTTTCTAGCTGACAAGACATTGACTAATATTTCTTTTCCTTGATTATTTACATTTTTCAATTGATTAGCTAAAACTACATTATCTTTCTCATTACATATTCTAAGTAAGGTTCCCTCAATAGCCTGAAACTCTTCTTCAGTAGTTGCTGTATTTAAACTTTGAAATAATTCTGGTAAGGCCAAATCTTTATTTTGATATACAAGAGCTTTTATTCCTGCAATTCTCACTATATCATTCTTATCATTTAAAGCACTTAAAAAAACCTTATCAAATACAATAGACTCTTTACTTTTTGCCAATATTCCAATAAGTAAAGGTTTCTTTTCTGAATCTAATTTATGGTACAATTTTGCCCATTGAATCTCTTCAAGTGAAGTACTATTAAACGATGCTGCTTCTAATACAGCTCCAACATATTTTTTATCTGAACTTTGCGCTTCTTTGAGTAAAGTCTTCATAAATCCGTTTCCTTCATTAGCTCTCAATATGTGAACCGCTGCCGATCTAAAATGCAATTGATTTTCAACGACGCAATTTTTCATCAAATTCTTGGCCACTTGAGAGCTTAGTGAGATATTTCCTTGCTTTTGTAATTGATTTCCGTACGTAATAAATGCTAGTATACTTTTAGAATCATCTAATTGAAAATTAGATTTTTTCACAGCGTTCAATAGTATCCCATATGAATCTGGGCTTGCAATATTTGCCAACGCTAATAATGCTTTTTGTTGTAGTAGACCATCAAAAGAGCTGGCAATTTCCTCAATAATGCTTACTGATGGCTTGTATTTTAAAATACCAACCACATCAACAAAAGCCATTTTTTGAGAAGTACTAGCTTTTAGTATTGCGGATGAAATTTCTGATGCTGCTTCAATAGTTCCTATAGAAAAAAGTGCAGCAAGTGCTGGTTTGAACAATTGATCATTTAACAAATAAGACCCTAAAAGTTTTACACTTTTATTAGTTCCTATATATTGCAATCTATCCATTAAAAAAGTTTTCTCCTCAACATTTGATGTTTTTTTTATAGCGATAAGAAAAGCTTGTTCCAGCTCACTTGTTTCAATTTTTGGATTTTGAGCTCCACTATAAATAGCAACACTTTGAAGTGCGTACCTTGCTTTTGTATCATCTCCAGAACCTAAAGGCACTAACATATCTGAAATTTTAAGTATTCCTTCAGCTCCTAAATCAATAATTTCTTGCATTAATCGATTGGAGTGATCTAAATCTTCAGTGGGCAATTGTGCTAAAATGTCTGCCACTTTTGTCTCTATTGTTCTATTATCTTGTGCTTGTAGTAAAAGTGTAATAAAAAACAAGAGCAGTACACTACAAATATTATATAATTTGTTCATCAGTTATTTCTTAAGTTGTTATTTAAAATGCCCAAGCAGATCGCATTGGTTGATCAATTAATCTATTGGCTTCTTCATCATTGATAAATTCTTGTTTTACCGGATCAAATTCTAAAGTGCGACCCAAACGAAGTGCTGTAATTCCCATATTGACTACTGTTGCTGATCTGTGTCCATTTTCTTCATTTAAAGCAAACTTTCGTCTAGTTTTTACTGATTCTGTAAATAAAGAAATTTGTTCCTCAGGATCTGGCAAGCTGTCAATCAATCCATCTAAATTTGGAATTGTAGATTTAAAACCATTAAAGATCTTACCATTTGGACCTTCAATATAAGCGGCATCTTTATCACTATTTTCTCCATCTAGAATAATTTGACAACCATCAGCATAGGTATATATAATTTTTCTCCATGTTCCAATAGCATCATAATGCTGCTCTGGTGCATCTACTTCAACTTTTACTGGGTTCGTATCATCTTTATCTAAAAAATATTGAACAGGATCAATATAATGCTGTCCCATATCACCCAATCCTCCTCCATCATAATCCCAATAACCTCTAAAAGTAGCATGCACTCTGTGCGGATTATATGGTTTTTCTGGAGCCGGACCTAGCCACATATTATAATCTAATTCGGTTGGTATTGGTTGTGGTACTAGATTCTCTTTACCCACCCAATAAAATTTCCAATTAAATCCTGTTACTCCACTAATTGTAACTTTTAATGGCCATCCCAGAACACCACTATCAACAACTTTTTTCAATTTTTTTACTGGAATTCCCATTCCATAAAAATTGTCCTTAAATCTAAACCATGTGTTTAAACGAAACATTTTACCATGTAATTTCATGGCTTCTACCACTTTTTTTCCTTCACCAATGGTTCTAGTCATAGGTTTTTCACACCAAACATCTTTTCCAGCTTCAGCAGCCATTACAGACATTAGACCATGCCAATGTGGAGGAGTGGCAATATGAATAATATCAATATCTGGTCTTTGCAATACTTCTCTAAAATCACGATATCCTTTGACACTATTATCTACTTTTTTTAAGGTATTTGCCAAATGATTTCCATCGGCATCACAAATAGCTAACAACTTTGTCCCCTCATAAGTTAAATGCCCCTGTCCCATGCCTCCAACACCAATAACAGCTTTTGTTAATTGGTCACTTGGAGGTATAAAATTGGTGCCTCCCATTACATGTCTAGGAATAATACTGAATCCTACTGCTGCAACAAGAGATTTTTTAACAAAGTCTCTACGATCGGTTGATTTTTTTATCATGGCTATAAAAAGTATTAAATTATTGAGATTAGTTCAAGAAAAGTACTAATGTAAATCTATAATACGTAAAAAAAGGGGTACTATTTGGGGTAAAAAAATATTTTATATTGATTTATTCGAAATAAATTCTTCAAAAGTAATGGTGTACGTTTCACTATAAAGTGATTGATATAATTTCGCAAAATTATGATAAGCATCATAAGCAAGGCTTAATTTTCCTTGCTTTATTAGTATTCGAAGTTTAATTTTTAAAGCATGCTCATTCAAATCATCATACAGATTAATAACTGTTGCAAGATCATATAATAAATGTTCTTGATTATTTTCATCTAGAGATTGCGATATTTTAACACACCATTCAATTATACGATTACTAAATCTCTCAATTATCGGATCTAACCAATCATTACTCAGTTGAGCGAGAAAACGTCCTTCTTTAAGAATGTTTAAAAGTGATGGTAAAGACTTTTCTATTTGATTAATATGGGGATTATTTATAGTTAAAACTTCTAAATAATTTTCAACAATTTCATAATCAAAATAACATTGCTCACCAATTTCTATAAACCACAACTTATCTTTAAAAACTAAATTAATATCTGAAAATGGAGATAGTATTGTTCTAAGGTTTTGAATATTAGTACCTCTTGTATTTTTTACTCCTACAGGGTTCATTCCTGGCCATAATAGCTCTGATAATAATTTTGTACTAATTCCTTTTTTTCCTTTTACACTATTTATGAGTACAATTAAAAATAACTGCTTTAGTTTTGGTGACAGTTTATTTGCAATATTAACCCCTTCTTCTGTAACTATCCTTAGAGTTCCGAAACAGTATATTTTACTTTTATGAAGCTTATTTTCTTCAAGTGATACTGACTTTTCAATCTTTCTAGTTGTATTATAATTTTTGTTTTTTCGTTTTTTGATTCTTCTAAAAATAAAATACGCAATACATAAGAAAATTAGGCTAATTATAACTAAATGTAAATAAGAACTATCCTCATTACTAACTTTTTGATAAACCAAATTAAGTTCAGTTGCGCTTAATTCTCTATCCCAAATTTTAATATCAGTAATATATCCTTTGAAAAATTCTTGCCATAAGTTACTCCCTATTACTATATTATAATCTGATGTAGAATAATTAGCTATTAATTTTATAACATCTGTTTGAATACCATTTACAAAAAAAGATAGTTCATTATCTTGAGCTGAATGTACTAATGCTATATGTGACCATTTATTTAATTCAATAGGCGACGATTGCGATATATAATCTTTAATATCTGCCATTGTAAAAGTTAGAAAACCTTCATGGAGTTTTAATACGAAATTATCTCCTTTACCCAATATGCTATTATTACTTTCAAGTTTTGTTGGTTTTATCCAGGCACATATTGTGAAACTTCCTTGCAAAGCAGATTTGCTATTTAATCCTGCATCTATATAAGCATCTTTTTCAAAATAACCTACTTTACCATGCATTTCATCATCACTTACAACAACATGATTAGAAATAAGTTCTTTATCATTTTTTCTGATTGCATTTTCTATGGCTTTACGAAATATGAAATGATCAGTAAGTCCATAGTCAGCATCTAAAGGAAAACCCACAAACTCTTTACTATTCAGTTTGTTATCTGGTGTTGTATAAATGATATCTGGTGAAAAATAATATCCTGCCTTTTGCGGAATGAATACGGGAAGGTTAAAAGCATCTGATATAGGAAAGCTAAAAAATCCATTAATTAAAATTTCTTTTTGCCCCTTAAAACCAACTTGTTTTAATAATCCTTGTTTTGATCTTACTGTACCAAATACTTTTTCTTTATGATTAAGATTGTAAACAATGTTATCTATTTTATTATATTGATTCAAATTTGATTGAATAAAATTGGGCATATGTCCAGATTTGATCCAAATTTTCTGAAAAATAGTATCTTGAACACTATCTTGAGTAACAATTAAAACTCGAACTAAATCCTTTGAAATAGAAGCTGGAAAAAAATTTAAAGATTCATTATTCGACTTTAATTGAATGGTTTCTATATCTGAATCAGAAATAAACAATATGTTAAACTGAGCTTTAAGATCATTTGGTATCTTATCTTGCCCCAGAATTATTAAAGGATTAGCTATTTTAGCAGTTTTTTGAAGAATCTCCTTATAGTCTTTTTTATAGTCTTCAACATATAAAGCTACAGGACTTCTTACTGTTGTTAAAAACGAAAGATTATCTGAAGAAATAGACGAAATATCAAAAACAATATGTGAATGTAGACGAAGTTCTAATTTTTCACTTTCAGTAAGCTTATCGTAATTTTGAGCTTTAGAAAAAGTACTGTACAAAAGAAAAAACAACCCATAACATCCGGTTTTTACGAATCTCTTTAAGTTCATTTTTTCTGTCAACAACTTTTAAATATTTACCCTTATAGACGAATGTACTATTTTGTGATTGAACTTTGTAATTTTTCTTTTTTAGATAAAAAGAAAATGACTAAAACTACGGGTGATATTTTTAATTTTTATTAAAAAACTTTTAAGGTTCGTGAAAATCAAAATTCAACATTGCACCCATAATTTTATATAACTCTGGAAACTCTTTATAAAACTGTTCTGGAGTTTCCACATAATTTTCAGTTGCGACAGCAAAAAATTCATGCATATTTGTTCTACTATAAGTTCTAAAATAATCACTAGTTGTTATTTTATTTATAAAATCTGTACTCTCAAACAAAGCATTCACTTTATCAATTTGATCTCTAAATAGCTTAGATTCTTTTGTTTTCTCTATGATAGCATTAAAACTTAAGGCATGTGCAAACTCATGAACACCTAGGTTTTTATTATCATTAGGTATCTCAAAACCTTGTTTAACGTGTTCTGCTGAAAAAACAATTGTTTTCAAACCTGGATTATATTCTCCAATATGATTTTGTCTATTTAGTCTTGAAAAATATTGATTTGGATAGATAATTATTCTTTCTATTGCAGGTATTCTATAATTTTTCAAGCCCAATGTCAACAAAGTGGCTGTAGCGCTTAAGAGCAATGCCATATCTTCTTGACGCGGTATCAATCCATTAAAAATAAATTGCTTTTCTTTTCTAAACCTTAAAATACGATACTCGAATTTTTGCTTTTGTCGAGTTGACAGTTTTTTATAAACAGGAAAATTATTTAATATTACTTTCTTCTCAGAAATTGTAAGCGGTTTTATTTTTGCAAAGTTAAGACTATAGGTGTAATATACTATATAGATGCCATAGGCGATAATTGCTAGTATAGAAAGTAATGGAATTAACATACATTTTAATCCTAAGAAATAAAATACTACATCCGATTAGGCACTTCAATACCCAAAAGCTGAAATGCTGATTGAATAACTTCACTTACCTTTTTAGACAACTGAACTCTAAATGTCTTTTTTTGCTCGTCAACTTCTCCTAAGATAGATACATTTTGATAAAATGAATTAAATTCTTTCACCAAATCATAAGTATAGTTAGCTATTAAAGCTGGACTATAATTTACTGCTGCCAATTGTATGGTTTCAGGATAAAGTTGCAATTGCTTAATCAGTTCTTTTTCCTTTTCATGAATGTCTGTAAGTGTTTCAAAACCTAAAAGATTTAATTCTTCTGCTTTTCTTAAAATGGATTGAATCCTTGCGTAAGTATACTGAATAAACGGACCTGTATTTCCTTGAAAATCTACAGATTCTTCTGGGTTGAATAATATTCTTTTCTTAGGATCGACCTTTAAGATATAGTATTTTAAAGCACCTAGCCCGATCATTTGAAATAACTCTTTCTTTTCGGCTTCTGAATACCCCTCAAGTTTACCAAGTTCTTCCGAAATTTCACCTGCGGTCTGGGTCATATCATTCATCAAATCATCAGCATCTACAACAGTGCCTTCTCTACTTTTCATTTTCCCACTTGGTAAATCGACCATTCCATAACTCAAATGAAATAAATTTTCTGACCATGAAAAACCTAACTTCTTTAGGATTAAGAACAATACTTTAAAATGATAATCTTGTTCATTTCCTACCGTATAAACCATCCCACTAACATCTGGATGATCTTTAACACGTTGAATAGCGGTACCAATATCTTGAGTCATATAAACAGCGGTACCATCAGACCTCAACACAATTTTTTCGTCCAATCCTTCATCAGTCAAATCTATCCAAACACTACCGTCCTCTTTTTTGTAAAAAACACCCTTCTCTAGACCAGCGGCTACAACATCTTTCCCTAACAAATAGGTATCACTTTCATAATACAACGTATCGAAATTTACTCCTAAATTTTTATAAGTTACTTCAAAACCATCATATACCCATCGGTTCATCTTTTTCCAAAGGGCAACCACTTCAGGATCACCAGCCTCCCATTTTAAAAGCATTTGTTGAGCTTCTAATAAAATTGGAGCTTGTTTTTCCGCAATCTCTTTATCTAAACCTGATGCAATTAAATCTGCAATCTCAGCTTTATAGGCTTTATCAAAAGCAACGTAATAGTTACCTACAAGCTTATCCCCTTTAAGTCCTGTGCTTTCTGGAGTTTCACCCTTTCCAAATTTTTGCCAAGCCAGCATGCTTTTACAAATATGGATCCCACGGTCATTAATAATTTGAGTCTTATATACTTTCTTTCCTGATGCTTTTAAAATTTCAGCTACAGAATAGCCTAATAAATTATTTCTGATATGTCCTAAATGCAATGGCTTGTTAGTGTTTGGAGAAGAATATTCTACCATCACAGCATTTGAATCTAAAGGCTTAACAAAACCAAAGGCTGCATCATTATTTATTTCACTAAAATAATTAATATAAAAACGATTACTGATTACTAAATTTAAAAACCCTTTAATTACATTAAAAGAAGCCACTTCGGCAACTTCATTCATTAAATAGGCGCCGATCTGCTCTCCTATTTGTACTGGGTTACCTTTTACGAAACGCAACATTGGAAAAATCACCACAGTAATATCTCCTTCAAAATCTTTTCGAGTAGGTTGAAATTCTACTAGAGGTAAATTTACTTGAAATACTGCTGAAACCGCTTCTTTAACTTTGGTCTCTATAACGTTCTGAATGTTCATAGAATTTTGACTTATCAAGCTGCAAAACTAATCATTTTTTGTGCTTTTATAGCCAAGTTTGAAGTTTAAACCCTTTCAATTTACTTAACTTTATAGGAAAACTAAGAAATGAAACAGTCTTAAAAAGAATTAGCCATTGCAAAAAGATACCTATGCTAGTGAACGTATCGTATAACAATAAAGAAATAACACGTAAAGTTGATGAAGAGGTTGGTAAACCTTTTACCTTAAAAGAACGTTGGGCAATGAAAGGTATTGGCTCTCCAAAACTATTCATTACTGAAACCAGTATGGAGATTCAAAACCTGTTAATTCTAGATAACTCTACTAACTCTTGCAATATAGAATTGCGTCCTAAAGGAATAATTATTAGATTTAGATCTCTTCTAGAAACTTTTGCACTTGTAATACCTTATTACAAGTTAAGTATTTACAAAGGTGATTTTGCACGATATACCGTTTTCAAAGATCATTACTTTATAAAAGTAAAATCTGACACCAAAGCTATTCAGAAATTCTTTAGAAAAATTTTGGATTATAAAGCAGATATTACACCAACATCTTTTACAGATTTATAAAATAAAAATATTTATTTTCTTGGCAAAAACACTTCCGCCATCATACAGCGAGCACTACCACCTCCGCAAGCTTCAATAGTTTCTAAAGAGCTATGTATAATTTCAGAATACTTTGAAACACTTTTTATTTGCTCTTCTGTAAGACTGTTATAAGCTGAAGAACTCATCACCAAATAGCGCTTATTATCTTTACCCAAAACTTGAAGCATGTTACCTGCAAACTGATGCATCTGTTGTTCAGAAATTCGAATAATTTCTTTTCCATCATGATGCAAATGGTCTAAAACAATTTTACGTTCTTTTTTATCATCAATAGTATCGGAACAAATTACAGAAAATTTCTCTCCTAAACACATCATCACATTTGTGTGATAAATAGGCATTCTTTTGCCATCTACAGATTGATTGGCAGTAAATACAACAGGAAAGTAATCGAAATCTTCACAGAATTCTATAAATAATTCTTCATCTGCCCTATCAGATAAAGCACAATATGCTTTTTTATTAATTCTATCTAGTAAAATACTCCCTGTACCTTCTAAGAAAAATTCATCTTCTTCAGCGGAAGTATAATCTACAATATCATTAATTATAAAACCATTTTTTTCTAGTACATCTAACACATCTTCACGACGCTCGTCTCTTCTATTTTCGGCAAACATTGGATATAAACCTACTGTGCCATTTTCATGAAATGAGATCCAATTATTTGGAAAAATAGAGTCAGGAGTATCGGGTTCATTAGTATCATTTATTACTATAACATTTACGCCTTTACTTTTCAATACTTCCACAAAAGCATCAAATTCATTTTGAGCTTTTATATTTATTTCTGCATTTTTTATATCAAGATCTTCTTGAAAAAAGTTATTGACAGCTGTTTGTTCATTCATACGAAACCCAACTGGCCTAATCATTAATATGGTATTAGTAACTTGCATTTAGGAGTTATTATATGGTAAATTTATTGATTAAATGTGTTAGTTATTCTCTAATTAATGGCATCGTGCTACAACGAAGTAATCCTTCTTGCTTAGAAATTTCTGCATAAGGCACTTCTTCAACTGTAAAACCTTGTTCTCTTAGCCAAGTATTTAATCTTGTAAAATTTTGTTCTGAAACAATTACATTTTTTGAGATTGAAAAAACATTACTGTACATGGCATACATTTCATCACTAGTTATTTCAAAAATATTTTCTTTTCCAAAAAAATCTACAAGCCAT
>TARA_R110002051_G_scaffold325488_1_pt1 | contig 16085 bp, 18 predicted proteins | sample TARA_R110002051 | Tara Oceans TARA_R110002051 (sample SAMEA4397023) | marine metagenome | biome: Polar Biome; feature: [MES] marine water layer (ENVO:01000295) within the mesopelagic zone...; material: water (ENVO:00002006), including particulate matter (ENVO:01000060) such...
CCCCGGACAATCCAGACATGAGAGTCCGCGGCGCGCGCCGCACTTTGAAACAACATGCCGATCAGCACCACGCGCAGCGGCGGTATGAAAAGCAGAAATCCGGCTGTGTCGGTTACGAAACCGGGCAGGAACAGGAAGGCCGCGGCGAGCAGAAGGCCAACGCCATCAATAATTTCAGCCAGCGGGGTCTCTTCCCGCCGTATCTGTTCCTGGGCCCGCTGCAACACGGCGAGACCCTGACTCCGGAACAGCACTGCGCCGATGGCGGCAGTCAGCAGGGTCAGGCCGACCGTTGCCCAGCCACCGATGATCCCGCCGACTTCGGCGAAGACGTAGATTTCGATGACGGGGATGCCGATCAGAACGAAAAGGATTAGCAGGGCCATAGTTGTTCTTTCAAAAGTGACAGCCTATGTATGCTGTAGTACGGTCGCCCGAAGGTCAAAGCGGCAGGTCTCTGGCCAGAACACACTTGATCTGCCGTAAAACCAGTGGCGGTTTCTTCATCAATGGATAAGGGTTTTAACACCCGCAGTTAAGGACGATATGGGCGACGGTTCCGCTTTGTTCGAGATAATTTTATTCGCAATACTTGCGGGGTTCCTCGTTTTCAAGCTGCGTAGCGTGCTTGGAAAACGGACGGGCCATGAAGAACGTCACAGCGATCCGTTTTCGCCGGCGCCCGAACAGGGCAACAAGTCGGACAACGTGATCCAGCTGCCGGGCCGTGATGCTGAAAACAGCGTCGGGGAACAGCAGGATGGTGATCTGTCGGAGGGGATGCGCCTGAAAATGGCTGATCCGTCCTTCGATGAAATCGAATTCCTGCAAGGTGCGCGCACTGCGTTCGAATGGGTCGTTACATCCTTTGCCAAAGGTGATCGGGAGGCTCTCCGCCCGCTTTTGGCGGACGATCTGATGTCGGCCTTTGCCGGTGCGATCGATGCGCGCGAGCAGGCGGGAGAGACGCAGGAAACCACGGTTTCTTCCTTCCGGTCGGCTTTGATCAATGATGTCCACCTTGCCGGCTCCGTTGCCCGTGTGACGGTTGAATTCATCACCGACCAGGTGAAGGTTACCCGCGCCGAGGACGGATCGGTTGTCGATGGCGACCCGGACAGGATTGAAACGGTGACCGATCTCTGGACTTTCGAGCGTGATATCGCAACGCAGGATCCGAACTGGCGCCTCGTCGCAACGCGTGTGCCTGAAGAGTAAGCCCTCAATCGTGATAGTCCGAAGAGGACTGGAGAATATCTTGGCGTGGCGCCGTCTGTGGCTGCTGACTGTTCTGGCTCTGGTCGCCTGTGCGCCGGAACAGGACCCTGATCGCGCGGTCTCGCCGCCGGTCAGCTATGAGAGAACCGACCTCTCGGCCTTGCCGGCCTGGGAAAGCGATCGGGTCAGCGAGGCGCTTCCCGCCCTGAAGCGCTCTTGCGGCAAGCTCCGCCGGCAATCCGATACCGACACCATTGCCCCGGCGGAAATCGGCGGCACCGTGGCCGCCTGGCGTGAGGCGTGCGATGCCCTCTCCCGCCTGTCCGACGGCAGCGGTGATGCTGCCGTCCGCGATTTCCTGTCGACCTGGTTCGTTGCTTACGAGGTGCGCGCCGGAGACGGTGCCGGGCTGTTTACCGGATATTACGAGCCTGAATTGAACGGTTCCCTGGAGCAGCGCGAAGGGTTCGATACCCCGCTGCTGGCACGGCCGTCGGATCTGGTTCTGGTCAATCTTGGAGACTGGCGCGCGGGCTTGCGCGGGGAGCGGATTGCCGGACGTCTGCGAAGCGGCAGGCTGATCCCCTATGAAAGCCGGGCGGAAATAGAGACCGGCGCGCTTGGCGACAATGTTGAAACGCTGGCCTGGATCGATGATCCGGTTGATGTCTTCTTCCTGCATATCCAGGGCTCGGGCAGGATCCGGCTTGATAACGGCCAGGTGCTGCGGGTCGGTTATGACGGTCATAACGGGCACAGCTATTATCCGATCGGCCGCTATCTTGTTGAGAACGGCGAGATCGACAAGGATGCGATATCGCTGCAGACCATTCGCGCCTGGCTGCATGCGCATCCGGACCAGATGCGCGGTGTGATGGATCTCAACCCGTCCTACATTTTCTTCCGCACCATCGATGGCGATGGTCCGATCGGCGCACAGGGCGTGGCCCTGACGGCGGGCCGGTCTCTTGCCGTTGACCGGCGTTATATCCCGCTCGGCGCGCCTGTCTGGCTGGATGTCGACTATCCGGACGAAAGCGGCAATCCGCTGCAGCGCCTCGTCGTCGCCCAGGATACGGGCGGCGCCATCAAGGGCGGTGTGCGGGGTGACGTGTTCTGGGGCCACGGCCCGACGGCGGCGGAAAAAGCCGGGCCGATGGCCGCGACGGGTCGATATTTCGTGCTTCTGCCGAAAAATCTCGATATTGCCTTAAAGCAATAGGATACGGCGTGCCGGTCCAAGGGCCCCGCATCCTCATAAAAAAAGAGATGTGAGTGGGAGCCTGCTGTGTCTGCGTCCGAGAAAGCCCGTCCGCGCGTCGGTCTGTTTGTGACATGCCTTGTCGATTTATTCCGTCCGTCCGTTGGTTTCGCCACCCTGTCCCTGCTTGAAAAGGCCGGGTGCGAGGTGGTTGTGCCGGAGGCGCAGACCTGCTGCGGCCAGCCGACCTTCAATTCCGGCGACTTCAGGGACAGCTGCGACATTGCGGCCAATGTGATCGAGGCCTTCGAGGGCTTTGATTATGTGGTCGCGCCGTCCGGCTCCTGCGCCGGGATGATCCGGGAGCATTATCCGGAGCTGTTCGAGGATGATCCGGCGATGGCCATGCGGGCACAGCATCTGGCCAAACGAACCTACGAGCTGACCTCTTTTCTTGTGGATATCATGGGCATGGAGAGCACCGGCGCGGCTTTCGCGGGCACTGTGACCTATCATGATTCCTGCTCCGGCCTGCGAGAGCTCGAGGTCAAGACCCAGCCCCGCAAGCTGCTTTCAGCGATGGACGGCACCTCGATCAGGGAAATGCCGGGCGCCGAGATCTGCTGCGGCTTCGGCGGCACCTTCTGCGTCAAATACCCGGAAATCTCCGACAAGATGGTGACACAGAAAGCGGCCGAGATCGTCGAGAGCGGCGCGGATCACCTCCTGGCGGGCGATCTTGGCTGTTTGCTGAACATGGGCGGCAAGCTGAAACGCCTCGGCGCCCGGACCGAGGTCCGGCATGTCGCCGAAGTGCTGGCGGGCATGACCGACCAGCCCTCCATCGGCGAGGGAGAGCGCTGATGGAAGCCACCTCGCACAGTTTCAAACAGAATGCGCGTGATGCGCTGACCGACGCCCAGTTGCAGAAGGCGCTTTCCAAGATGCGCCCCGGCTTCCAGCAGAAGCGGGCGGATGTTGTCGCCAAGCTGCCGGAATTCGAGGATCTCCGCGACCGGGGCCGGGACATCAAGAACCACGTGCTGGAGAATCTCGATTTCTATCTCGAGCGTTTCGAAAGCAACGTCATCGCCAATGGCGGGCAGGTTCACTGGTGCCGGAATTCCGAGGAAGCCCGGCAGACCATCATGGAGATCTGCCGCTCCGTCGATGCCAAGACAGTGACCAAGGGCAAGAGCATGGTGGCCGAGGAAATCGGCCTCAACGAGTATCTGGAAGAGCACGGCGTCGAGCCGATCGAGACCGATCTCGGCGAATATATCATCCAGCTCCGGAATGAGCCGCCAAGCCATATCATCGCGCCGGCGATCCATGTGAACAAGGAGCAGGTCGTCGAGGCTTTCCGCAAGAAACACACGGATCTGCCGCCGGACCGCCCGCTGGAGGAAGTCGGCGACATTACCGACGAGGCCCGGACGCAGCTCCGGCCCAAGTTCTTCGCCGCCGATGTCGGTATTACAGGCGCGAATTTCCTGATTGCCGAGACCGGCCAGACGGTGATCGTCACCAATGAAGGCAATGGCGACCTGACCCAGACCCTCGGCAAGGCGCATGTCGTGGTGGCGAGCCTGGAGAAGATCGTGCCGACGTTGGAGGATGCGAGCTGCATTCTGCGGCTGCTGGCCCGCTCGGCGACCGGACAGGAGTTTTCCGTCTACACCACCTTTTCCAGCGGGCCGCGCCGGAAAACCGATCTGGACGGCCCGGCCTCCTTCCATGTGGTGCTGATCGACAATGGCCGCTCCGCCATGCTCGGCACCGAATATCAGGATATGCTTCGCTGCATCCGCTGCTCGGCCTGCATGAACCATTGTCCGGTCTATGCCGCCGTCGGTGGGCATGCTTACGGCTGGGTCTATCCGGGGCCGATGGGCGCGGTGCTCACACCAAGCCTGATCGGCATCGACGAGGCCGGTCATCTGCCCAATGCATCGACTTTTTGCGGCCGTTGCGAGCAGGTATGCCCGATGCGCATCCCGTTGCCGAAGATGATGCGCCACTACCGGGCAAAAGAGTTCACTGAGAACAAGACTACCTCGCAGGTTCGCGCGGGTTTGGGGCTTTGGTCGTACTTTGCCAAAAGACCGTGGCTCTATCGGCAATCGACCAAGTTGGGGGCTGCGCTACTGCATGCTCTGGGCGGAAGGCGCGGCCGGATCGCCGCCTTGCCGCTGGCCTCCGGCTGGACCTCGGTGCGCGACATGCCTGCCCCCGAAGGGCGCACCTTCCAGCAGCTCTACAAGATGAGCGGGCACGGCAAGAAGGGGGACGCGTGATGAGCGAGGCGCGGGAACAGATTCTGGCGGGCATCCGCAAGTCCCTTGGACGCGGCAAGCTTGAAGGTGCGGCGGCCGAGGCTGTCGAGGCGCGCCTGAAGGGGCACGAACGCATTCTGGTGCCGAAGCGCTCCGACGGTGATCAGGCGCACAAGATCGGCCTCTTTGTCGAGATGGCGGAAGGAGTCTCCTGCACCGTCGACAGGCTGGACTCCCTTGAATCCGTGCCGGAGCGGCTGGCGGACTATCTGCGCCGGGAGAACCTGCCGGCCCGGATCAAGCAGTCTCCGGCGCTGGAAGACACGGTGATCCCGTGGGAAAAGGCGCCCGCGCTTGAAATCACCAGCGGTGCCGCCGTCAACGAGGATGCGGTGGGATTGACGCCGGCTCATGCCGGGATCGCGGAAACCGGCACGCTGATGCTGCATTCTTCCGCCGAAACCCCGACAAGCCTGCATTTCGTGCCGGACACGCACGTGGTACTGCTGCGGGAGAGTCAGATTGTTGGTGCCTACGAGGATGCCTGGGACATGTTGCGGCAGAAACTCGGCCTGAAGCCGGGCGCAAGTGTCCCGCGTACGGTCAATCTTGTTACTGGCCCGTCGCGGACCGGCGATGTCGAGCAGATCATCCAGCTCGGCGCGCACGGACCCCGGCGGCTGCACATCATGCTGGTCAAGGACTGAGCCCCGAAGCGGAGCGGATTTATGGCACGGCGGCCAACGGCAGATGAGCTCGACCTGTGGCGTAAGGTGGTCGCCGACACGGTGCCCCTGACGCCCGAGCGCCGTGCCGCACTGGCTGCGGAAGAGGTGCCGCCAGTGCCGGAACTCAGCACGAAACAGCCAAAAAAGAACGGTAAGGACAAGCAGGCGCCGCGCCATCACAGCCGCCCGCAGAACGATCCCGGCTTCACCGCGATCAAGGTGCCGAGCGCGTTGGCGGAATACGCTCCGGGCAAGGTTCCGGGGATAGACCGGCGCACGGCGCTCAGGATCAAACGCGGCAAGCAGCAGATCGACGGCCGCATCGATCTGCATGGCATGCGGCAGGACCAGGCCCACCGGGCGCTGAACGGCTTCATCGCGTCTGCCTACCGGCGCGGCCAGCGGTGTGTGCTGGTGATCACGGGCAAGGGTACGCGCTCGGCGGATGACGGAGAGCGGGAGGCAGGCGTGCTGCGCCGGATGACGCCGCGCTGGCTGACCGAAGGTGTGAACAAGGACAAGGTGCTGACCTATTCCCCTGCCCAGCCGCAGCACGGCGGCAGTGGCGCGCTCTATGTCATGCTGAGGCGGCAGAAGACCTGATGACGAGACAGGACGAGATATGACCCCGTTCGGCGCAAAAATCAGGCAGCTCAGGGCCGACCGAGGCGTCACCCTGAAACAGATGGCGACCGCCCTGCAGGTTTCCTCCGCCTATCTCTCGGCCCTGGAGCACGGCAAGAAAGGCCGGCCGACCGTCGGGCTGATCCACCAGATCTGCCAGTATTTCGGCCTAATCTGGGACGACGCGGAGGATCTGAAGAAGCTCGCGAAACACTCGAACCCGCGTGTCGTCATTGATACGGCCGGGCTCAGCCCGAAAGCAACGGAGCTCGCCAACACCCTCGCCGCCCGCATCCGCGATCTGGATGACCCGCGCATCGACACACTGCTCGCCGAACTCGCCCCGCCGGGCAAGGGGCCGCGTTACTAAAAAAGAAAGCGCCGAAGAACGGCGCTTTCGATCTGACGGGATTTAAGGAAATGCTTTAAGCGGCATTTTCGCAGTACCAAGGGTATGTATCACCCTTCTTCCTATTGTTCTCCCAGTAGAGGGGTTGGAGATTTACTAGCGCATCTTGTCCACCCTTAGAGCGTGGGATTATGTGATCTATCTCCCAACCGTAGTCGGAAGCAGTATTGCCATGATCTCCATATTTCATGGCGTAACCGCAGGCATCTCTTCGCCAAACTCTTTGGTCAAACCCATCAATTGGTCGACCTTTGTTCCAGACGAGGCTTTTGGTGCGCTCGTCAGCATTTTCATATGGGTACTTGTATGTCATGATTTGGTATCCTTCTGCTTTGGAGGTTAGGCGCCCGCCGTATTCCTTCTCACAAGAGCGGCGGGTGCCGCTGTAGCGATAAAAATCTTTCGCTACAATGAATCTATCAAAAGCAAATACCAAATCTAGCCTTATTTTTTATAAAACACACACAATATTGATGTGTGTGTTTTAATGCTCGTATATTTAATTGATGTTACTGTATGAATATTTAGAGTTCAGTGCTGAACTCTAAATATGGCTAAGTTTGAGATGACGGCAAAAACCCATTTCACGACGAAAGAAGCTGCACGAATCGTCGGGTTTCGTTCACCGTATATGGTGGACTACTTGCATCGTTCAGGTGTTGTGGTGGCGTCGAAACTAAGAAACCCTGGGCGAGGGAAACCAAGGCTTTATAACTATTCTGATCTTCTTCTGCTTAAAGCGATGAAAAGCCTTCTCGACCGAAGAATACCTGTAGCAAAGCTAAAACAAGCGCAGAGAGATTTTCGGAAATACTATTCCAAGGGCGCATCCAAAGAGCGCCTTGCGAAGTTCATGATCACAGATGGTAAGAACGTTTTTTACAAAGAAAATGCAGGCGCTATCGTCGAGTTATCTAATGGTGGTCAATTGGCATTTGCCTTCATAATTGATATGGATGTCCAGCAAGATCATATCGAAAAATCCCTTGTTAAGATGGGCTTCAAGGCAGCTTAGGCCTCAATTTTCTGAGATCCGTGCTCTTTGCCGGTTTTCTTTTTCACGCCGCGTCGATCTACAGCTCCCGCCGCGTTACTGAGGCGCGCTGCCGTCGCCGGTCTTCCCGAAGCCATGCACATATCTGCTGGGTGGTGCGCCGGTGATCCGGCGGAACATGGTTGAGAAGGATGCCGGGTTTTCGTAGCCGAGATCGAGGGCGACGCCCGTCACCGGCTCCCCGGCAAGAAACCGGGGGATGGCCGCCATTACGCAGGCGCGCTGGCGCCAGTCCACGAAGCTGAGGCCTGTCCCGGCCCGGAAATGGCGGGTGAAGCTACGGCGGCTCATATGCAGCCTGGCGCACCAGGCGGCAATGTCAGAGCTGGCCGAGGGCTGCTTCAGGAAATCCCGGCAGAGCGCCCGCAGGCGTGGCGCGGCGGGCATCGGGACGGTGAGCGGGATAACCGGAAGCGCCGGGATTTCGTGCAGCAGCAGATCCGTCAGCAGGCCTCCGCGACTGGTGCTCCGCAAGGGGGCCGGGCTGCCGGCGACGGCTTCCAGAAGCGTGCGCACCAGATCGCTGATCGCCAGCACGGCGCAGTGGTCCGGCATGCCGGGGGCGGCGTCTTCGGTCAGGTAGAGACTGCGCATCCGGACCTCGCCCAGCATCCGCACCTCATGTTCCTGTCCCGCCGGGATCCAGAGGCCGCAATCGGGTGGCATCATCCAGGCGCCGTCCGTTCCCTGCACCAGAACAACCCCGGTCAGGCCATAGAGCAGCTGGGCGCGGGCATGCCTGTGTGCCGGAATGATCTCGTCGGGCGCATAGGTTTCCGCCAGGGCAAAGACATCTTCCCCGTCTCCGAACGGTCCGGCAAAGCCAGCCTGCGTTTGGCCCATACTCATAAATTTATGTCCCATACCCGGTAGCGGGTCAGTCAAAAAGGGCGATATCTGGGGTCTGTGTCAACCCGGGGAGCAGCGGCATGTCATCAATTCTGTCTTCAGCAGCGCAAGGCCGGGCGCGGGATCTGCCGATCCTGGTTGGGACCAGCAGCGCCCATTTTCTGAACGATCTGGCGCAATCCCTGCTGATCGCGAGTTATCCGTTGCTGCGCGGGGATTTCTCGCTCGATTTCACGCAACTGGGCTTCCTGACACTGGCCAATCAGGTGACGGCTTCGGTTCTGCAGCCGGTCATCGGCATCTGGGCCGACCGCAAGCCCCGGCCATGGTCTTTGGCCGTGGGCATGTCGATCACCTGCCTTGGCCTGCTGCTTCTGGCATGGGCGCAAAGTTACGTGGTTTTGCTTGCGGCCAGTGTCCTGCTTGGTCTGGGCTCCGCCATCTTTCATCCGGAGGCGGCCCGGGCCGCCAGACGCAGTTCGGGCGGGCGGCACGGGCTTGCACAATCAATCTTCCAGCTCGGCGGGCATGCGGGATCGGCCCTCGGGCCCCTGATGCTGGCCCTGTTCGTACTGCCCAGGGGGCAATCGGCGCTGGCCTGGTTCGCGCCGCTCATGGCCGCGGGTATTGTGCTGCTGGCCGTGATCGGGAGATGGACTCACCACGCTGCCGTTACGGGCGGGACCGTGCCGATGGCAGGACAGCATGACAGGCCCGGTGCCTCTGCCGTTCCCGTGCGCGAGCCCGTGCGCGAGATCGCGATCCTGCTGGCACTGATCGCGGCCAAGTTCAGCTATCTCGCCTGCTTCGAGAATTATTTCGTTTTCTATCTGGGAACACGGTTCGGCACATCGATTGCCGGGGGACAGATTGTCCTCTTCGTGTTTCTTGGCGCCTCCGCTCTTGGCGGCATTGTCGGCGGGCACCTGACCGACCGGGTCGGTACGCGGGCGATGATCGTCTTTTCGTTCTGGGGCGCCCTGCCGTTTTCGCTCGCCGTGCCCTATCTCGGGCCGGAGTTGGCGATTGTCGCGGCCATTTTCGCCGGCGCCATTCTGGCCTCCGCCTTTTCAGCGATCGTGGTGCATGCCCAGACCCTGATGCCGCACCGGATCGGCATGGTCTCCGGCCTGTTCTTCGGCGCGGCTTTCGGCGTCGGCGGCCTGGCGGCGGCCGCGCTTGGCGTGGTGGCGGATGGGTATGGCGTGGAGGTGCTTTACCGGATCGCTTCCTGGCTCCCGCTTGCCGGCCTGTTGACAATTTTCCTGAACAGGCCGGCCCGGGCGGTCGCTACAGGATGAACTTGCTGAGGTCGGTGTTCTTCGCCAGCTCGCCGACCCGCTCGTTCACGTAGGCCGCGTCGATCTTCAGCGTCTCGCCGCCCTTGTCGGACGCCGTGAAGCTGATCTCGTCGAGCAGCTTTTCCATCACGGTATGCAGGCGGCGGGCGCCGATATTCTCGACATTCTTGTTGATGTCGACCGTGAGATCGGCCAGTGCGTCGATGGCGTCGTCGGTGAAGTCGAGGGTGACTTCCTCGGTTGCCATCAGGGCGGTGTACTGCCGCAGCAGGCTGTTTTCCGGCTCCGTCAGGATGCGGCGGAAGTCGTCCCGCTCAAGTGCCCGCAGCTCGACCCGGTTGGGCAGACGGCCCTGCAATTCCGGCAGCAGGTCCGAGGGTTTCGCCAGATGGAAGGCGCCGCTGGCGATGAACAGCACGAAGTCGGTCTTCACCGGGCCGTACTTGGTTGCCACCGTCGTACCCTCGATCAGCGGCAGCAGGTCACGCTGCACGCCTTCGCGGCTGACATCGCCGCCGCGCTCCGCACGGCTGGTGATCTTGTCGATCTCGTCCAGGAAGACGATGCCGTTCTGCTCCGCCGACTCAATGGCCTGGCGCACGACTTTTTCCTCGTCGAGCAGCTTGTCCGCCTCTTCCTCGACCAGAACCTTGTAGGATTCCGCAACCGCCATGCGGCGCTTCTTGGTGCGGCCGCCGAAGGCCTTGCCGAACATGTCGTTCAGGTTGAGCATGCCCATCTGGGCGCCAGGCATGCCGGGGATCTCGAAGGTCGGCATGCCGCCGCCGCCGGCATCTGCCGTCTCGATCTCGATTTCCTTCTCGTCGAGTTTGCCTTCGCGCAGCATGACGCGGAATTTCTGCTTGGTGTCCGCGTTCGCGTTTTCGCCGACCAGAGCGTCGACCACCCGGTCCTCGGCCGCCAGTTCCGCCTTGGCATGCACATCCTTGCGCATCTTCTCGCGGACCTGGCCGATGGCGATTTCCACCAGATCGCGGATGATCTGCTCGACATCCCGGCCGACATAGCCGACTTCGGTGAATTTCGTCGCCTCGACCTTGATGAAGGGGGCTTCCGCCAGTTTGGCGAGGCGGCGGGCGATCTCCGTCTTGCCGACACCGGTCGGGCCAATCATGAGGATGTTCTTCGGCTGCACTTCCTCGCGGATATCGTCGGCCAGCTGCTGGCGCCGCCAGCGGTTGCGCAGGGCAATGGCGACGGCGCGCTTGGCGTCCTTCTGGCCGATGATGAAGCGGTCAAGCTCGGAAACAATTTCACGCGGGCTGAAAGCGGACATGCGTGTTTCTACCAATCGTCAGGATGCGAGAGCTGAGTCAAATATCAGCGCGTTATTCGGTATCGAGCATCTCGAGTGTGAGATTCTCGTTCGTGTAAATGCAGATATCGGCGGCGATCTTCATCGCCTTGCGGGCGATCGCCTCGGCATCCATGTCGTCAAGATCGACCAGGGCGCGGGCGGCGGAGAGGGCGAAAGTGCCGCCGGAGCCGATGCCGATCAGGCCGTCTTCCGGCTCCAGCACGTCGCCATTGCCGGTCAGGACCAGAGACGCGGACTTGTCCGCCACGGCCATCATGGCTTCCAGACGGCGCAGATAGCGGTCCGTGCGCCAGTCCTTGGCCAGCTCGACGGCGGCGCGGGTAAGCTGGCCCGGATGTTTCTCGAGCTTCTCTTCCAGACGCTCGAACAGGGTGAAAGCATCGGCGGTGGCTCCGGCAAACCCGGCGATCACGTCGCCATTGCCGATCCGGCGGACCTTGCGGGCCTCCGACTTCATTACCGTATTGCCGAAGCTGACCTGTCCGTCGCCAGCGACGACCACGCGCCCGTTTTTACGGACAGAAAGGATCGTGGTGCCGTGCCACTGGATCGGGTCTGCGGCCTGATTGCTCATGAGAACTCCAAGGATAACGTGCCCGTCCAATTTGGGCATCGGCTGGATAACGTCAAGTGCGGACCGCTGGCAAGAGCGGTGGCAGGGAAGGCATATGCAGTCCGGTGATTGGCAATGTGCCGCGCTTCCTGCTACATAGCCGCCGGATATTGCTTGGGAGCAGAACCCATGTCGGACAACCGCAGCGCGACCGTCAAGCGCGTGACCAATGAAACCAGCATTTCCGTCGAGCTTTCGCTGGACGGAACCGGGAAATATGACGTCGAGACCGGGATCGGCTTCCTCGACCATATGCTGGAGCAACTGTCCCGACATTCGCTGATGGATCTGAAGGTCCGGGCCGAGGGTGATCTGCATATCGATGCACACCACACGACCGAGGATTGCGGCTGGGCCATCGGCGATGCCTTGTCGAAGGCGCTGAAGGACCGCAAGGGTATCAACCGGTACGGCTCCTCCTATCTGCCGATGGACGAGGCGCTGAGCCGGGTTGCGCTCGATTGCTCGAACCGCCCCTTTCTGGTCTGGCGGGCGACTATGCCGGCGCAGAAGCTGGGCGATATGGACACGGAGCTGTTCCGGGAGTTTTTCCAGGCCTTCAGCCAGGCGGCCGGGCTGACCCTGCATATCGAGAATCTTTACGGCGACAACACGCACCATATCGTCGAATCCATCTTTAAGGGGGTCGGCCGGGCGTTGCGGGTGGCCATTGAGATCGACCCGCGTCGCGGCGATGCCGTGCCTTCGACCAAGGGCACCCTCGGGGGGAGCCTGTGACCGCCTCTGGCGGCCGGACCACAGTCGCAGTTGTTGATTATGGGTCCGGCAACCTCCGTTCGGTGGCGAAAGCCTTCGAGCGGGTGGCGGCCGAGCATGGCAAAGGCACCGAGATTGTCGTGACATCCGATCCGGCCGTGGTGCGCGCGGCCGGGCGCATCGTGCTGCCGGGGGTTGGTGCCTTCGCGGATTGCCGTGGCGGTCTCTATGGCCTGCCCGGCATGGTCGAGGCGCTGACGGACGCAGTACTCGGGAACGGCACGCCGTTTCTCGGCATCTGCGTCGGCATGCAGCTCATGGCGGAGCGCGGGCTGGAGCATGTGACGTCGGAGGGGCTGGGCTGGATCGGCGGCGAGGTGCGTTTGATCAAACCCGCGCCGGCACCGGATGGCCAGGCCCTCAAGGTTCCGCATATGGGCTGGAACAGGCTGAATATCCTCCAGCCGGAGCATCCGCTGCTGAAAGGCATCGAAGAGGGTGCTTTCGTTTACTATGTGCACTCATATCTGTTCGATGTGGCAGACCGCGCCGACCTGATCGCGTCCAGCGATTACGGGGGCGAGATTGCGGCGCTCATCGGACGCGAGAATTACTTTGGAACCCAGTTTCATCCGGAGAAGAGCCAGGCCAACGGGCTTGCCTTCATCCGGAATTTTCTCGACTGGGCTCCATGAAGGAGGGCGGCATGGACGACAGCGGCGCTGAAACACATTTTCCGCCGGCTCCCACGGTCGAGATGCTGACCGAGTTCGGCCCGGGCGACTTGCAGGACCTGTCGGACGCGGCGGAAGCGGCGATCAAGGATGGTGGCGGTTTCGGATGGATATCCCCGCCGCCGCGGGAAACGCTGGAAGCGTTCTGGCGCGGGGTCCTGCTGATCCCCGAGCGCGATCTTTTCGTGGGCCGGCTCGACGGGGTGATCGCGGGCTCTTGCCAGATCCAGAAACCGGCACGGAACAACGAGGCGCAGCGTCATACCTGCAGCCTGACGACGACCTTTGTCGCTCCATGGGGCCGGGGGCATGGTCTGTCCCGCGATCTGATGGAGATTGCTGAAAAGCACGCGCGGGACGAAGGTTTCAAGGTGTTGACGCTGGATGTGCGCGAAACCCAGCATGCGGCCATTCGGCTCTATGAACGGCTTGGATATATCCGGTTCGGCAGCCTGCCGCATTATGCCTATGTGCGGGACGGCTTCGTTGCCGGACACTTTTTTTACAAGGAATTGGACGCGGCATGATCCTGTTTCCCGCGATCGATCTGAAGGGCGGCCAGTGTGTCCGGCTGCTCAAGGGCGAAATGGATACGGCGACGGTCTTCAATGACGATCCCGGCGCCCAGGCGCGTCTGTTTCAGGACGCCGGGTGCGGCTGGGTTCATGTCGTCGATCTGGATGGCGCCTTTGCCGGGGAAACCCGGAATGGCGAAGCGGTTGACCGGATTCTGGCGGCAGTCGATGTGCCGGTGCAGCTTGGCGGCGGTATCCGCGACATGGCGGCGATCGATGCCTGGCTTGAAAAGGGCGTCGCCCGGGTCATTCTCGGCACCGTGGCCCTGCGGGACCCGGAACTGGTGAAAGCAGCCTGCGCGCGCCATCCGGGACGTATCGCGGTCGGTATCGATGCCCGCGACGGCATGGTCGCGGTCGAAGGCTGGGCCGAAACCTCGACCCTGTCGGCCGTTGATCTCGCGCGGCAATTCGAAGGCTGCGGCGTGGCGGCAATCATCTTCACCGATATCGACCGGGACGGCGCTCTCGGCGGCGTCAATGTGGCGGCGACCGCCGCTCTGGCAAACGCGATCTCGACGCCGGTGATCGCCAGCGGCGGGGTGGCTTCGCTCGATGATCTTGCCGCGCTTAAGGCGGCGGGCGCGCCGGGTATCGCGGGCGCGATTTCAGGCCGGGCGCTCTATGACGGGCGGATCGATCTGGCCGAAGCGGTCGCTCTGCTGGCCGCCCCCGAAGCGGAGGCCGTCTGATGCTGACAGCGCGCGTTATCCCCTGTCTCGACGTGAAGGACGGCCGTGTCGTCAAGGGCGTCAACTTTCTCGATCTGGTCGATGCCGGCGATCCGGTGGAGCAGGCCAAGATCTATGACCGCGAAGGCGCGGACGAGCTTTGCTTTCTCGATATCACCGCCAGCCATGAGGAACGGGACACGCTGTTCGATGTTGTTGGCCGGACGGCGGAGCAGTGCTTCATGCCGCTGACCGTCGGCGGTGGCGTGCGCACGCTGGAGGATATCCGCAAGCTGTTGCTGGCAGGTGCCGACAAGGTGTCGATCAACACGGCGGCGGTGAAGGACCCGGATTTCGTGCGCCGGGCGGCGGAGAAATTCGGCAGCCAGTGCATTGTCGTGGCGGTGGATGCGAAAAGCGTCGGGCCGGACAAGTACGAGATCTTTACCCATGGCGGCCGCGAGGCGACGGGCATCGATGCCGTCGCCTGGTCCCAACGCATGGCTGAATACGGAGCGGGCGAAATCCTGCTGACCTCGATGGACCGGGACGGCACCAAGCAGGGCTTTAACCTGCCGCTCACCCGGGCGATTTCCGATGCGGTGAGCATTCCGGTGATTGCCAGCGGCGGTGTAGGCACGCTGGAGCATTTCGCTGAAGGCATTCTCGAAGGCCACGCCTCGGCGGTCCTGGCCGCGTCCGTCTTCCATTTCGGCACGTTCCGCATCTCCGAGGCAAAAGCGGCGATGGCAAAGGCCGGTGTTCCCGTGAGGCCGCAATGAGCGAGCATATTCTCGACCGGCTGCACGCGGTCATCGACTCCCGCAAGGGGGCTGATCCGGAAAGCTCTTACACAGCAAAGCTGTTCGACAAGGGCCCGAAAAAGATCGGCCAGAAGGTTGGCGAAGAGGCGGTCGAGACCGTGATCGAAGCCGTCGCCGGCGATCGTGCCGGGCTGACGGCGGAGAGCGCCGACCTGCTGTATCATCTGCTTGTGCTGTGGAGTGCGTCGGGGGTCAGGCCGGAGGATGTCTGGGCTGAACTGGCGCGCCGCGAGGGGCTGTCCGGGATCGAGGAAAAGGCAAGCCGCTCCGAGTGAGCGCCGCCGATTGGGAGTGAGGGGAAGTTCGATGTCCTATGATGAGCAGAATGTATTCGCCAAGATCCTGCGCGGCGAAATTCCCAACAAGACCGTCTATGAAGACGAGCATGTTCTCGCCTTTGAGGATATCCAGCCCCAGGCTCCGGTGCATGTGCTGGTGATCCCGAAGGGTCCCTACAAGACCATGAACGAATTCTCGGAGCAGGCGAGCGATGAAGAGATCGTCGCCTGGGTCCGGGCCATCGGCAAGGTGGCGAAGATCACGGAAACCCGCGAAGACGGGCATCGCCTGATCGTGAATACCGGCGAGAATGGCGTGCAGGACGTGCCGCACCTCCATATCCACCTGCTCGGCGGCCGCCGTCTTGGCCGGATGCTGCAGAAGCCGGACTAAAGCGGGGGGATTATTCCCCTTCCACGATCCGCATATTGTCTCCCCAGAAGGAATAGAGCCCGTCCAGCACGGCGGCAAAGTCCAGGCTGCGGTAGGCCCAGGCGATTTCCTGGCCTTCCAGCGAGAAATAGTCCGCATCGCCCTTCAGCGGGCAATGGGTCACCTTGTCCAGCTTGACCAGCGGTACGGTCAGGGCCTGCTCCGGCAGGTAGAGGCGGGGCTCGTAAGCCCGGCGGCCGATTTCTATTACCCGCAGTGCATCCACGCTGTCCGCGACGAG
>TARA_R110002051_G_scaffold157340_1_pt1 | contig 16061 bp, 11 predicted proteins | sample TARA_R110002051 | Tara Oceans TARA_R110002051 (sample SAMEA4397023) | marine metagenome | biome: Polar Biome; feature: [MES] marine water layer (ENVO:01000295) within the mesopelagic zone...; material: water (ENVO:00002006), including particulate matter (ENVO:01000060) such...
CTATCTTCATTCTCGGGTAACGTAGAGGAGGTATTCACCTGTTTAGCAACAGCAGGGGGCTGAGCGGCCAGTTCATTGCTCTCATCAGTTGGCACTGACTGTCCGAGCCTTAGCCACTCTCCGCCTCGCCACATTCCCCCTTCCAGCACGCCTCTGCCACTCAATAGGAAATACATGCAAACGATAAGGCTGTTAAAACTCAACCAACCTGCAGCAATCGCTAAGGTTACCGCCAGTTTTTGCGGATCCATGGGGGTGTCTTCCTGCCCAATGTGGAACATGTGAAGTGAGCACTCACAACAGTTATGAGTGCCGTACATAACCGCTTATTATCGAACAAAAAATAGGGAGGTCAATGTTATCAGGCTAAGCCATTGGTAGGACAAACATCAAAAGCAAAAGCCAACTTTTCATGGCATTACCCCGCGGTGATTGCACGCAGCATATGCCAGATAGCTCGTTTATTGGCACTCATAGGCCGGTACAGACGGCCTTTTCCGCTGTTTGCTTAAAATGACCTATGGCAGAATGGAGTGAAAGGCTGATGTCTTCAATTAGTGCCGCGGATCGACGCATGGGCTTTCACCTAAACAGTGCTCACTCAGAGCAGGATCAGTAAGAAGTAATAAACAGCGAGCCCAGCAAAATTTATCTTAACTAGAATTGGTGCAAACGAGAAACAAGGATCCATTTAATTGACCATTATGAAAAATAACTATAGCTATCACCTCCAAACCCAATCGGAAGATTTATGAGCGACAAGCCCATCTATGTAACAGAACCGTATCTTCCACCACTGGAGGAGTTCATTCCCTATTTAGAGAAAATTTGGGAAAGCAAGCGCTTGACTAACAATGGGCCAATGCATCAGCAGCTTGAAGATGCTCTTTGTGAATACCTAGGCGTGCCTGAAATTGCACTTTTTAACAACGGTACTATCGCTCTACTAACTGCCTTACAAGCACTAAGAATTACTGGCGAAGTGATTACCACACCATTCTCATTCGTAGCGACCGCACATGCATTAACCTGGAATGGTATTAAGCCAGTTTTCGTAGACATTGATCCTAATACTTTCAACCTTGATCCTAACAAAATTGAAGCTGCTATTACACCACGAACTACAGCCATTATGCCTGTTCATTGCTACGGTAACCCATGCGATGTAAAAGCTATTCAGAAAATTGCCGACAAATATAATTTAAAGGTCATTTATGATGCTGCGCATGCTTTTGGGGTTAAAGATGAAGAAGGCAGCATTCTTAGACATGGAGACTTGAGCGCAGTAAGCTTCCACGCTACTAAAGTTTTCAACACGTTTGAAGGCGGAGCAATTATATGTCCTGATAAAAAAACGAAACAGCATATCAATAATTTAAAAAACTTTGGGATTGTCGATGAGGTTACTGTTGTCGCACCGGGTATTAATGGAAAAATGAGTGAAGTAAATGCAGCGTTTGGACTGGTTCAACTGCAGCATATTGACAAAGCGCTCGAAAATCGAAAATTAGTAGATAGCTATTATAGAGACGCGTTGAATACAACACCAGGCATTAGTTTATTAAAACCTTTGAACTTAGAAAGGCATAACTTTTCTTACTTCCCCATACTGATTGAAAACAACTATCCATTAAGCAGGGATCAGCTTTACTTTTTGCTAAAAGAAAACTCTATACATGCACGGAGATATTTCTACCCTTTAATAAGCGACACAACGCAATACAGTAGCACATCTAAAAAAAACCATCTAAAAGTTTCAAAATCAATTTCTAGCAAAGTTATATGTTTACCTATCTTTCCAGAAATAGAGAGAAACTCTCTATCAAAAATAGTTTCCATCATTCTAAACCCACTAATTAAATGACATTAAAATGAAAAAAATCATTATTGGAATTTGCTCTATAGGAAGTGGTGTGGGACAGTCTGTAGTCGACTCTTGCAAGTTCTTTAGAGAAAAAGTTGATTTAATAGGTCTAGGCAACAACCCGTTAGCATACGGGGCATTTGATTGTGACAATTATGCAATAATCCCCAGCTACTATGATGATCAATACATAGTCGAGCTTAAAAGAATCATAAAAAAACATAAAATCCAGATCCTTATACCAGGGCATGATGACGAAGCACTACTCCTTGCTAAAAACTATGAAACACTATCAAATATAGGTGCTAAGGTACTTTCCTCCCCTTATGAGCTGGTATTAACCTGTCGCAATAAAGCCACATACGCCGAAAACTTTTATGAAGCTGCCAACTATTTTGTTAAAACATATAAAGCTATAGACATTAAAGATGAGATTTTTCCATTGATAGCCAAGCCTGAGCAAGGGTTTGCATCTAAAGGCATTGCGATAATTACAACTCGCAATGATCTTGAAAAGATACAACTTGAGTCTGGCTATATTTATCAAGAAATCGCAGTGCCGCAAGAACACGACCCAAGCTACAACGCCTTCATCAAACAGCTCACAAAAGGAAATAACTTACAGGTATCCGAAATATCGTTACAGTTGCTTTTCGACGAAAACTCTGACCTTGTTGAGCGCTGTGCCACATATAACACACTTAAAGGTGGTGTGCCTATTGAGGTACAACCCTATGCAGCTATAGAATTGTCTGGCTTCATAAAAGCAATAAAGCGCTCTCTAAAAAGACTAAAAGCATTTGGCCCTATAAATATCCAAGGAAGAATGACTGATCACGGCTTTAAAGTTTTTGAAATCAATCCTAGATTCACCGGCATTACCGGCTTAAGAGCTAAGCTTGGCTTCAACGAGGTCGAATTTTGCATATTCACATTAATTTACAACTTGAAAATAAAAAAACTAGATCTTTCTAATAAATATCTTGGAATTAGACAGGTTGCTAGCAAAAAGGTACAAAAGGCTAGGGTAAAACCTATAAAAGAAGAAGATTCTTTTCAAAAAAATATCCTTCTGACTGGATCAACCGGAATGATTGGAAGTTACCTACTTAAACAACTATCAGACCAAGGACACAGCGTTTCAAGACTTTACACACAAGAAAAGGAACTCAGAGATAACAAAAAGGGTTATGCAATCAACGATTTAAAATCAGGAAAAATCAATCTTGCAAACTTTGACACTATTGTTCATCTAGGCTTTGCTAGACCCAACAGCACTGACAACGAAATACACTCTTCCATCGTTAATAGCTTTGAACTAGCCACACAAGCTGCCCAAAGTGCAGTAGATCAGTTTATTTTTATATCGTCACAGAGCGTATATGGATTTTCATCAAATGAAAAATTTACTGAAAATTGTAAAACAAACCCTCAGAATAGCTACGCACGAGCCAAGGTTAACGTAGAAGATCACATAAAAAGCATAACTAGGCTGTCAAACGAAACTAGATTTACCGTACTTAGGCTTGCTTCTATTCTCGCTCCTTTTGACAGCAACCTTAGGCATGAAGCATACTCTTCAATGATAGTAAGCCTACTGAAAAATAAAACTATTACTCTTAGCACGCCCAATCGCTTAATCAGTAAAATTGATTTTCATGATGCTGTAGATGCTATAAATCATTTTACCAACCACTCTCCAAGCAGTGTTTACGAAGTGGTAAATATAGCACCTACTAAAAGCTTGAGCTTATTAGAAACGATGAAAAACGTCGCACAAGAATTAGGAAAAACGGAAGACATGATTCTTACGGACTCAATAGAAAATGAAGAGCCTAACAACTTGGTAATTTCCGCAGATAAAGCGAGGCAGCAATATGGCTGGGAGTCGAAAATAAGCATCGACGAAACATCAGCTTTTTTCAAAAAACATTTTGGGTATTAAACTATGAATTATGTCTACTGCAGTGATTTAAAAAACTACCAGGTACTAGGCACTTTTTTAGAACTTCTTTACCATCTAAAAGTAGTGAAGAATGAAGACCCGATTCCCATGGTAATAGTAGGCGCGCGTGATGCTAAAAAAATCCCTAATCTGAAGAGTTTTCTATCAGAAAAACTCGGTATAAAAAGAGGCATCTACAAGATCAACAATGAGATAAATTTCAATGGTAAAATAGAAGAAAAATCAGTGGCGCTCACTGGCAAAATTACTAGCATAAAGGAACTTCAATCACTGGAACACGATAGTATTAATATTGGCACAGGCATTGCCTCAAGCTTAATATCAAAATATAGATGCACGGAGCCCGATTTAAATGAAATAAATAAAGAATTGAACCTTTATACTCAACAGGCCATTCTTTTTCTTGAAAGCTTTCAACAGACGGCTTTCAACAACATTCATAAAAAAGACACTATATATATCTATAACGGCAGGCATTATAACACTTACCCTCAATCTCTTTTCTGTGAAAAAATAGGTTGCAATATACTTTATTATGAACGCACGAATTACTGGCAAAACCTGAAAATACAAAAACCAAGAATTCATGATTTCCCTGGCACTTCTCATATCGTCAAGAGCCTGTGGGAAAACACCGGTGACATTAGAAAGGAACAAATAGGAGAATCTTTCTTTGAAAGAAACAAAAGCAATCAATTCACTAATAACTTTTCAAAGAAGTTGAATTTAAATAAGGATATTATTTCTTTTTTTACATCTAGTGAAGACGAGTTCGCATCATTAGACCCTAGGATAAAGCTATCAGATATTTTTGTTAGCCAACGAACTGCATTTGAATGGTTGGCGAGCTGGGCGGGATCACAAAGCAAATATACGCTCGTTGTTAGACTGCACCCTAATCAAGAAAATACTTGTTCAAAAGATTACAGTTATTGGCATAACCATTCTTGTAAGAACGTTAAGATAATTCCAAGCCACTCGAGTGTCGACTCCTACGATTTAATCACTCGTTCATCTAAAGTTATCAGCTTTTTATCCACAATAGGAATTGAGGCTACACGCTTTGGTATCCCTAGTATAATTTTAGGAAACCCAATGTATAAAGGCCTTAATGCTGTTTATGAGCCAACATCTACTGATCAGTTAACAAATCTTCTAAACAATAATATAGAACCGAAAAACAAAAAAAACACCACACCTTATGGATACTATAACTTAAAGCAGGGACCAAGCCTAGACTTCCTTCCTCTTACAGGGCTATCTTCATTTGAGAACTATTCTGATCTTCTAGAGATAGGCTAGGGAAAAATAAAAATATAAATTGCGAGCGGTTAATGAAGGAAACATAAATTACCCCTCGCAATAATTATAGTTCAACCAAAAATTAAAACTCATCAAATCATTCGCATTCAATGAAACGTAACTCGACTGGCGTGTTGGCTTCTATATCGCATATTATTCTTTTCCCTATAACCGCATGGAGCATTTTCGGGGGTAAGCCATATCCTGGCCGAACACTTCTCACAGCATCTTCTGCGATTATATCCCCAGCTTTTAAATTCTTTACAAAATAAAGAGAACGACGAAATTGAACGTTACCCAGCTCACTGGATTTTCTTCCGTAGTCAACGTTGCCAAGCGCCTGCCAAGCAGCTTTGGTATCACGACATAATGCGGCTAGGTCTTCAGGTTCAAGTGAGAAGCTATCATCAGGCCCACCTCCGCTGCGATCAAGTGTGACATGCTTCTCGATAATCGAAGCTCCAAGCGCTACGCTAGCAATAGCAGTAGTATTGTCAATCGTATGGTCGGAAAGGCCTGTAACCAGTCCATAACGTTCAATCATATCGGTAATTGTTCGCAGGTTATAGTCGGAGGCGGGAGCCGGATATCCACTAACGCAATGCAACACAGCCAGCTCTTTACAGCCCCCCTCTCGGGCTGCTTCGATTGCTTCATCAATCTCGCTGGCATCGGCCATACCTGTGGATATAATCATCGGTTTTCTAGTACTGGCCACATACTTGATTAATGACAGATCCACAGCCTCAAACGAAGCGATCTTGTAGGCTGGTGCATTGAGACCTTCAAGAAAGTCGACCGCTGTAGTGTCGAAAGGAGAGCTAAAGATGGTTATACCTAGGTTGCTGGCATATTCAAAAAGCTGTGGATGCCATTCCCATGGGGTATGCGCCCATTCATACAATTCATAGAGTGTACGCCCTTTCCATAAACCTTCTTTAATTTGGAAGTCGGGCAAGTCGCTGTCTAAGGTAATAGTATCAGGTCGATATGTTTGTAGTTTAATTGCATCTGCACCGGATTTTTTTGCTGCTTCAATGATCTTTTTTGCATTATTAATGTCACCATTATGATTAGCAGAAAGCTCTGCAATGATATAGGGGGTGGATTCAAAGCCGATGCTACGACCATCGATATTAATCGCTTTCATTATTTTTAACCTTTTTTAGCTTAATAGTATAAGTATGGCCATGTAAATGAAAGAAAGCTGGATAACGACATGGATCCATAACACGAATCTTATTAAAAAGTTTATTTAATGGTTGCGTAGCGTCAATTTCACTATCTTCAGGGGTTCGTTTACGATAATAAGTTGGCTTGATAGATTTCAATTGCGGCTGTGGTTTCATACCTGACTTAACTAATAAAATTGCTTCATCCATCAACATTAATTCTGTTTCAAAAAGACACCTATTAATCTCATCGTATAAAGCGTCTTTTGGTATCGAAAAACTGCGTTTCGCCCATATGGCACCAGTATCAACACTATCTTCCGCTTGCAGCAAACTCACAGTGATTGCCTTTGCTCCTTCAAGAATTGCCCATACATGAGGGCTCCATCCACGCCCTTGAGGCAAATCGCTCGCATGCAGAACTAGTGTGTATTTGTATCTATTTCGAATGTTTTCATCAATAATCTGGCTGCATGAAACAAGAAACAGCAGGTCTCCACCTGGTAGCTCTCTTTGATCTCGGCACAACAGAATATCGTGCTCTTGCTCTTGCTCATGCTTGCTTTGCCAATGTTCAAGCCATTCGTTAACAGGATGAAGCTGGCTATTGCAAAGGAGCGTAATCTGCATGACAACTACTCGTTAGTTAAATTGGTAATAAGCCGTTCCATGACGCGTTCGGCTCCACCTCCATCTGTAACGCCCGCGCAGCAGTCACTTGCATATATCAACGCATTAGGTTGCTCCATTTGTAATAGACCGCTCCGCAATGATGCTTGTAATGAATCTATCGGTAGCGTGAGGGATGCCCCCGCCATTTCAAGGTACTCTGCGATCTCGCGCTGATTATCGGCCAGAACCACCATCAGCGTAGGTAATCCTAAACAGCAACGCTCCCAGGAAGTGCTACCAGCGGCGCCAATGGCTAAATCTGCCTCAGCCATGCGACGCCCCATATCACTGACGCCAACCGCTACTTCACTTGTCCAGGGCAGCTCATTTACCTGCACTTTGACTTCTCTTAACCAGGGTGCACTGGCACCCATAATTACGCTGATCTCACATTCGTTAGGTAGATTACATTTTTTAAGGATTTCCAATACCTGTCCAGTTACGTTGTCTTTGTCGACACCACCGAGACTTATGAGCAGCCGCTTTAGATTCGGTTGCTGACGGCGGCGTGCAAGGCTTAAGCCACGCCAGCAAGCAAACTCTGGACGCAACAGGGCGAACTCAGGGCCGATAAGGCAGAGGCAGTGCTCAGGCACCAACGCCGTATAGTCTTCCCTTTTTCGCCCGAGATTCTGATCTAACAGCACATCCGCTAAATGCTCCCGATCAGACAAGTCATCAATTACCAAAAGTCGGCTTTTGGGGAGACAGACCTCTGCCTCCCAACGAGCGTCCAATGCATAGTGATCCACGATTAGCCAGTCGGGTTCAAGGACTTCTAGGATAGGACGGCAGGCCTCGGCGTCGCTTTGCCATGGGACACCCAGCCAGTCAGCGTGACTGGGCAATACGTAGTCTTCTCTAGCAACAGGCGTTTTCATCTCCACTGGTGGGTCATAATGAAGCCGATACACATAAAATCCTTGCTCTTCTATCTGGTCAATCAAATGGCCTTTAAGCTCCCGGCAAATAAACTGACAGTCGCAACCATGCCCCTTTAGTGTATTAGCCAACGTCAAGCAACGCATGACATGACCAGTGCCAATATCGACAGAGGCATCTGTACGAAATGTTACCAACAAGTCCAACCTCCATCGACCACGATATTCGCCCCATTTACGAAACTGGATGCATCAGAGATCAAAAAGGCCAATGGGCCTCCAATTTCATCGGCTTGACCAACCCGATCCATTGGCACTTTTTTAGCCAAAGCTGCTACAAAACCGGGATTGGATGCCTGAATATTATTTGAAGGGAATGGCCCTGGAGAAATTGCGTTAACCCGTATACCTTCATGGCCAAACTCACAAGCTGCATAGCGTGTCCATTGCAACAGTGCTGCCTTTGAAGCCCCGTAAAATGGGGGGTTGGCTACCTTCTTGTTGTCATAGACTCGCTGATCGGGACTCACTATGCCATACATTGAGCCTACATTAACCATAGACGCCTGACCGTATTCACTTACTGCAATCCGCAACCCTGGCAATGCGCACTGAAGTAATCTTTGAGCTGAAACCAGTGTAACTTCATAACTGTCTCTATAGTCACTTTCGATCGATGTTTCTATCGACCCAGCCCCCCCTGCATATGCATTATTAACAATCCCATTAAGAGGCATTTTGCTATGCTTTTGAAACCAAGACCTCACGCCACTTTCATCGTTAATATCGAATATAGCGGGAGCAGCGCTCAACCCTACACATTGAAGTTCATCTATAAGATTATCCACTTTTTTCCGGCTACGGCCATTTATCAAAACTTTTGCGCCAAGTTCTGCCAAACCGAATACCATAGCGCGCCCCAGGTAGCCAGTCGCACCTGTCACTAGAACATTCCTGTTCTCAAGAGAAAATTTCGCAGGTAGGTTAAGCATTATTGTGTTTCCAGTTGGCAGGGTTCAGAGTTTTTTCTGAAACCAGAGGAAGACCATCAGCGATCTTTTCTAAAATTCTTTCGGGCCAATTTTCTTTTCCCGTTTTCAAAATATTCTGGAGTAGCTGCTCTTGATTATCGACACCCATCACAACGCCATCGATCCAGCTTTGAGATAGAACATACCGCAGGCAAAGCTCTATAACATCACCATTAGTGTACTGCTGAGCTTTATTTTTTAACCATGAAACCACTTCAGCTATATTAGAGCAATGTGCTCGGTGCCATAACTCACATTGAGTAGTCGCTAATAGCCCTTGAAGAAGAGCACTACGAGTGTGAATTGTTAGTTTTCGTTGTTGTCGCACTTTATTTATTGTTTTTATTATAGCTCCCCAACGATGATCCAAGATATTATACGGCAGTTGAATAAAAGATACATCTTCAAACTTAAGAGCTAACATCACTTCTTCAGGAGTTTGTACAGAAACCCCTATCTCTCCGACGACACCACATTGTTTCAGTTGCTTTACGGTTTCCCATACGGCTCCTAGCCACGCTGTTAAATGGTCAGTCCGGTGAAGCAGCAGCACATCAATTTTTTTTGATTGTAACTCGTAGCAGGATTGGTAAATGCTGCGTTCAGTAAAAGCTTTTACTATTGAATAATCTGCTTCAACTGGGCAATCCTCTAGCGTTGAAAGTTTAGTAATGATAGTTACCCTTGAAGACCATCCCTCAGCAAGCACATTGCCAAGCACTCGTTCACTACCACCATATGCACGAGCTGTATCGAAAAACTGCACACCATTAGCAATAGCAGAACGAGTTATACGCTCTACAGTTGCTTCTTCAGGCTGGCCCTCTTTATTTGCAATACCATACTTAAGACCAAATTGAGCAGTGCCCAATACCAGTCGCGTCGCTGGCACTGGTGTAACTATATCAACTGAGAAATCTTTAAGCTTTTCTAACAACTTATTTAGTGGTATCTTCTCCGGCGCTTTATCGACACCAAAAACTTTTGCAACAAGCAAGTAGTCACTTAAAGTATCAACCGTACATCGCCATTGATGCATTCCAAAGCTTTGATAAAATGTGAAGAAATTTCGTCCGTATTTTTTAGCAATCCAGGAAGTAACGTGCTCACGATCAAAGCTCATCACAGCTCTTTTGTGAGCTTCTCGTAAATATTTTGCTTTTGTAACTTCTGCACTAACACCATAAGGTAGACCGCATGGCTCACCTACACAAGTAAGATAAGAAATTTCTCGTTGCTGATAGTCCAGTAATAGCTCGTCGATAAAACTGCCGTCAGGAAAAACATTATCACCTGTAAGTCTTACCACTATTTGATTATTATCAGCCCCTTCCAAAGCATCAACAAAACGTTTAAGTGTATCATTGAGCTCTCCGCGAAAGTACTTGATGCCCCAGCAGTCTAAAACAGAACACAAAATATCATCTGATGATTCCTGCGACGTTACAACAACCACTTCATGGCCAGAATTAGCTGCTCGGCGCGCTGCCAAGACGACTAATGGGACACCTGCAATAGGCAACAATACCTTACCTGGCAACCTTGATGAGTTAGTTCTTGCCTGGAGTAAGAGAGTAGCCTTCATAACAATATACTCCCAAGCGCTCTAATAACTTCATCTTGATGCTTGTTTTTCAATCCCTGAAATATAGGTAAGCTAATGGCTTCGCGGTAATACTGCATTGCTTGAGGGAAAGCTTCCTCCTCAAACCCCATCTTCTGATAATACGGCTGGGTATGAACAGGGATGTAGTGCAGGTTAACACCAATACCCTGTTCTCTCAGAGACTCAAACACTTGGAGGTGTGTTTGGTCGATCTCATCGAGCTTAAGACGAATTACGTAAAGGTGTCGGCCAGAATAGCTTTCCGGATGCTGCCAAGGCGTCACTATAGGAAAATCAGCTAATGCTTTATCGTAACGCTCAGCTAATCGGTGGCGACACGCCACATACTGATTCAGGCGCTCAATTTGGCTGAGCCCTAGCGCCGCTTGCAGCTCCGTCATTCGGTAGTTAAAACCCAGGTCAATCTGCTGATAATACCAAGGACCATCGGCTTCATGGGTCATCTGTGAAGAGTCACGGGTAATACCGTGACTGCGAAGCAAGGTCATCTTGTTGGCTAACTCATCACTGTTAGTCACCGCCATACCACCTTCGGCAGTAGTGATAATTTTCACTGGATGAAAGCTAAACACAGTGATATCGCTGTAGCGGCAGTTGCCTATGAACTCACCTTGGTATTTACCGCCAATGGCGTGGGATGCATCTTCGATAAGGTGAAAGCCATAGCGCTGGCTAAGCGCATTAATCGCTTGCATGTCACAAGGTTGGCCGCATAGATGCACTGCTATAACGACCTTTGGCAAGACTCCTTCTTTCTCCGCTTTTTCTAATTTTTCTGCTAGTATTTTCGGAGATAAATTGTAGGTGCGTGGATCGATATCAACAAAATCTACCTGTGCACCGCAATAGAGCCCACAATTGGCGGAAGCAACAAAAGTGATCGGTGAAGTCCACAGCCAGTCACCTGTACCAAGCCCCAGGGCTAAGCAGGCGAGGTGTAGTGCAGAGGTGGCACTATTAACTGCCAAGGCATGCTTTGCTCCTACATGCTCGGCGACGGCCTGCTCAAAACAAGGTACTTGCGGCCCTTGGGTGAGAAAGTCGGACTCTAGCACCGAGACCACCGCATCAATATCGGCTTGCGTAATTTCTTGGCGACCGTAAGGAATCACTGTCTTATTCATGGAACATCAAGATGGCATCTTTACTTCTCAAAAGAGAAATATTATTGATTTTTGGATACGCAAGCGCCCCATCTCTGCTCCACAAATAACTTCCTCTATCTTTTAGTTCAGCATGGGAGATTGGACATCTAAAACATATCTCACTTAATTTAAAAGAGAGGCCCCTATCTTCTTTCTCCACCACATAGCAATATGTGGGATTAAGTCGATTAGATACACACCTGAGAGGGAATTTATCAACAATCACTCCTCCTGCCTCCCTTATCCACTTAGGGAGATTTCTTACATATCCCAGTTTCTTCATACGCGACTGACCTTCCTCAGAATTATCCTCAAAGGAAGGTTCAAAGAGCAATAGTTTTTTTCGACTTACACGTAAAAGCTCTTTCAATATATGCAATTCTCGACCGTAGTTTGGCTCAAGTGAGTGATTGGTGAAAATTACGTCTATTGAATTATCATTTAATGGAATGTGATCCATGGAAGCTGAAAATGCTTCCAGGCCACCAAACAAGTCATATCGCATAGCGCGTGAGGCGAATCTAAGGCCTGTATTCAACCGACTGATTGACAAATCAAATGCGAGCATTTTTGTATTCATAGGGAGATAGTGACTGATGCCGGATAGTGTTGTTAATTCCCCGGCACCACAATCCAAAAATGTATCCAAATATGATACATGCAAAGCTAATATTTCTCCAATCTCTGCTGCCCTTTCTTCAAAGTTTCTTTTATCTTTAAGAAGGCCGTTGATATACGTTCCTGACTGCAGATCATAAGCGATTTCTATCGCTTCAATTGAATTAGAGTCTGCACCTTCCTCTCTGAGTAGTTCAGTAATATTTTCCCCACGCTCATATGCGGCACGTATAGCGTCAAGTTTCAGATTTTTCATTTAAAAATCCCCGATATTCTTATGAGCATCGAGCCAGTGCTTTAACTTATCCTCGCTCATCCATTCACTGTTATTATCACTAGAATAGACGAAACCTTCTGAAACTTTCTTACCATTTTTAATACGATTGGCATCTTTATCCCAAAAATTTATCTGGGGTAATATCTTAAAATGCTCAGCATACTCATAAGTACAATATGAGTCTTCAGCACTAATCATCTGCTCGTGAAGCTTCTCACCTGGACGAATGCCCACTATTTCCTGTTTGGCGCCAGGCGCGATGACTCTTGCCAAGTCAATTACCCTCATTGAAGGAATCTTCTTGACATAAATTTCCCCCCCTTCCATATCCTCGAAAGCATGCCAAACTAGTTCCACTCCCTCTTCAAGCGAAATCATAAAACGTGTCATGCGCTCATCGGTAATTGGCAGCACACCTTTATCGCGCAATGACATAAAGAAAGGAATAACTGATCCTCGAGATCCCATGACATTACCATAACGAACCACAGCAAAGCGGGTATTCGTATGTCCCGCATAGTGGTTTCCCGCTACAAAGAGCTTGTCAGAGGTAAGCTTTGTAGCTCCATATAAATTGACAGGGCTACTAGCTTTATCCGTTGACAGCGCTACAAGTTTTGTTACGCCTTTATCAATACAAGCATCCACCAAGTTCATCGCACCAATAACATTGGTTTTGATACACTCAAATGGATTGTATTCGGCCGTCGGGACAATTTTAGTCGCCGCGGCATGCACAACATAGTCAACATCATCTAAAGCACGATAGAGACGGTCACGATCACGCACATCACCAATGAAAAAACGCACGCGAGGATCGCCTTCAAACTTTTTGGCCATATCCCACTGCTTCATCTCGTCACGGGAGAAAATGATAACCCGACGAGGGTTGAAACGGGCAAGCAGCATGGGCACAAAGGTATGGCCAAATGAGCCGGTTCCGCCGGTAATCAAAACTGATTTATCGTTAAACATATATACCTTTCTCAGAATATGTAGAAAACCATAGAACCGTTGTCCAATAGATCCGTTTTCTTTGCGCTTCGTGCAAATACTTTTTTTATACTACTACGTACAGCTTCATACTTAGTCTCACTTGAAGCTATTGCAACAGAGGAAGATATCCTTATCACTTCACGCGCGAGTTTTTCAGGATTGTCTAAAAAACCTGAAAAATCACTAACAACAACTGTTTTATAATGCTTATTACGAGCATTTAAATCGGCACCATCCACATCTAAAATAAAGGTGTTTTTATCTCCGTTTGCGCTCTTAACTGCATTATTACTACCTTTAAAAATCATATCATCGAGCGAAGAAAACTCTAGAATATCGCAAGGTTTCTCCACTCCTAACCTATCAAGTCTACCCAAAAAATCATTGTACCCAGGCTTGTTTTTTATATAGCTAACATCAGCCGTAGCTTTTGCTTTACGATAGTAAAAATCAGCAACCTTATTTCTACCTTCTCGCTCATGAAATACACCGATCCAATTAAGCGAATTACTTAACATAAGCGATTTATCAAGAGAAGTTTTGCTCGACCATGCGGAATGATTATGTAGACGATAAGCTGCAGGTTTAATATCAGCCATGTACTTTCCTTTGCCTGCTAAGCCTAGCCTTGTAATTGTTAAATTGTCCCCATTTCCTAGCCTAGGGCTCTCTGAAATGGGTGCGGCAAAATAAACCTCTTTCCTAACGAATCTTGTCATTGTTAGCAAAAAACAATTATTTAACAAAAGGTCTTCCTGAGAAAAATCTCTCTTTTCACTGTCTGGAAGCTTAGACCAGCTAACTACTTCATCATTCTTCAAAACAAATGCGTTATGATAACAGACTGAGTACTCTGGATTTAACTCCATAAAGTCATGCTGCAGCTGCAGCTGATTTTCATCAACCCAGTAGTCATCTCCCTCGCAGTGAGCCATATACTTACCGCGAGCTATTTCTTTCAAATCACTTGTTATAGCTTTATTTTTAGACTTCAAGTTAAATTCATTAAAAATAGGATATATTAAATCAGGGTATTCTTGTGCATATTTTCTGATAATGTTTTGCGTACCATCAGTCGATGCGTCATCGATCACGATAACTTCAAACGGGAAACTGGTTTTTTGTGATACAAAGCCTTTTAAGGCATCTTCAATATAAGGAGCATGATTATAGGTGGGACACAAAACACTCACTACAGGCTTGCCTTTAACATGCTCACTCTGCGGGATCGGAGGCCCTGCCGGTGCTGGTACCTGTGATTTTGGCGCAGGCGCCTTTGGCAAAAGCTCTTGCGCCTCAAGAAACTCCAGCGCCTTCTCCTGGCTAACATTAGCCACCAGCTCAAACGCCACATCATGCGCCGCGAACACTGCACTCAGAATAAAGGCAAGCTTTGTTTTATTCTCATCACTCAGTACCGACATGCGTTCATGGCTGGGAAGAAATAGCACATCGGCACTTTCCTGCTCAGTAGCGCAAGGTGCCCGTGCATTCAGTTCTTCCGGCAAATGGCTGTAGTGACGAATATTATGGAAACGATAAAAACGAAAGCCATTCCGGCTCGACCAGTGCTGTAGCTCGGCAAAACTAGGCTGTTTTTCATGAGTGAGCAGGAAAGGCACTCGCACCTGAATCAGCAACGTGTCAGCCAATGCCTTTTTACCATTCTCTAGCACGGCCATAGCATCACTTAGTTCGTCAAGAATCAACCAATCAAGATTGCCTAAGCCCTCAATGCTATCTATTGCTATCGAGCTAATTGGCAATTCAGCTAAAGGCTTGGCGCCCAATTGGTGGCGCTTGGGGAGTTTGTCAGCCGGTAGCGGAGAAAGCGTACTGGTCATTTCCGGGGCTACACAAGCATGAAGCGTGGCCGCTTTTCCATCGCCTAGCAGGGCGTGCTGGAATAACTGAATATACTCACTGCCTTCGAATTGCTTGGCGTCCTTTACTTCGCTAGCAGGGTCAAAAGCGACAATGCCGAATGCTTTCGTCGCTGCCATCTGGTCAGCAAGACCACTTTTAATCAAACTGGCACGGTTGTCGAGTACGACAACTTTACCTTTGAACTGCCAAGCAAAGTCATCATTCAGCCAAAGCCGTGGCGCTTGTGACTCATCATCCAGCTTAGCTACCGACTTAGCGCCCACCAACTGTTGCAGAGAGTTATCGACCTTGAATTCAGGCTTGGTTGCCCGATAGGTTAGGCGCTGGCGGTGGCGCTTCTTCTGGGTAATGGCGAAATCTTTGTTGCCAGCACGTAGCCCTACAAGGGGCGTTAAAGCGTTAATTAGACGATCAGTGGCGCGGTCAAGGTGGTGTTTCTCTTTGCCTACCTGCCAGGCGCGAGCCACATAATCCAGATACAGCTCTTCGTCATCGAAGAGGCTGATGACTGCATCCACTAGCGGTTGAAGCTCATCGTCGCTAAGCAGATGTTGATAGGGCTCTTTATAGCACTCATCCGGGAAATCAAAAGCGATACCAGCGTCGCCGATCATTTCGGGCAT